>Ga0070734_10003898_pt1 | contig 14917 bp, 14 predicted proteins | sample Coa_R1_8_FD_66444 | JGI IMG/M metagenome (GOLD analysis project Ga0070734, IMG submission 66444) | Surface soil microbial communities from Centralia Pennsylvania, which are recovering from an underground coalmine fire - Coalmine... | ecosystem: Environmental > Terrestrial > Soil > Unclassified ...
GCAAGCCCCTCGACCTCCCGATCCGCGTCGGCCTCCCATACGGCGTGATCACGCCCTGACCTCAGCGGCCCGTCCGGCATTAACCTCGGCGGGATAGGGGTGAAGCTGGGGAGATGGCCATGGGATGGGCGCACAAACATCGGTCCGCCGTGTGTCATGTGGCCGCGCTCGCCGCGATCATTGCCGCCGTGCTGCCGATGGCGGCAGGCTGCACAGCGGATGGGCCGACGGCCCCAAGCGCGGCGGCGGTGGCCAGCGGGGCTCCGGCGAGCGGGCATTGGGGACCCGCGATACCGGTACCCGGCCTCGCCGACCATGGCCTGAACGCCGGAGGACAGGCCGGGGTCAGCGCGGTGTCATGCGCGAACGCCGGGAACTGCACGATGGGCGGGTCTTACCGGGACGGCCACAGCCACGGCCAGGCCTACGTCGTCAGCGAGCGGAACGGCCGGTGGGGCACCGCCATCGAGATCCCCGGCACCGCCGGGCTCAACGCGGGCGGGGAGGCCGGGGTCGGCTCGGTGTCGTGCCCGAGCGCCGGGAACTGCACGATCAGCGGCGGCTACACCGACAGCCACGGCCACGGCCAGGTGTTCGTGGTGAGCGAGCGGAACGGCCGGTGGGGCACCGCCATCGAGATCCCCGGCACCGCCCGCTTGGACGCCCAGCAGATCGGGGACACCTCGGTGTCGTGCGGCAGCGCCGGGAACTGCGCGGCCCGTGGCTTCTACACCAACGGCCAGCGCCACACCCATCTGTTCGTGCTCAGCAAGCGGAACGGCCGGTGGAATGCGGCGACCGTGGTCCCCGGCACCGTCGGCAAGGTGCGTGCCGGGGTCTATTCCATGTGGTGCGATAGCGCTGGGAACTGCGTGGCCGGCGGGGTCTACAACGACCAAGGCCGTCAGCAGGCGTTCGTGGCGAACGAACGGAACGCCCGGTGGGGCGCCGCCGTCAACGTGCTGCGCACCTCCGGCCTGAACCCCTCACATGCCTGGGTCACCTCGGTGTCGTGCGCGGACGCCGGGAACTGCGCAGCTGGCGGCAGCTACGCAGACGGCCACGGCCACAGCCTGCTGTTCGTGGCCGGCGAGCGGAATGGCCGGTGGGGCAGCGCTATCGAGATCCCCGGTATCGCCCAGTTGAACGCCGGAGGTTACCCCCAGGTCAGTTCCGTGTCGTGCCCGAGCGCAGGGAACTGCGCGGCCGGCGGCTGGTACCTGGACAGCTCCCACAACCGCCACGCGTTCATCGTGAGCGAGCGGAACGGCCGCTGGGGCACCGCCATCGAGATCCCCGGCATCGGGGCACGCTCCTGGGTCAATTCAGTGTCGTGCGGCACCGCCGGGAAGTGCGCGGCCGACGGCGGCTACATCGGCAACTCCGGCAGTATCCGGCCGTTCGTGGCCAGCGAGCAGGACGGGCGGTGGGCCGCCATCGAGGTCCCCGGCATCGCCAGCCTCATCAGCAGCATTCCCGGCCATGGAGGAAACACCGAGGTCAGCGCGACGTCGTGCCTGAACGGATACTGCTTGCCGGGCGCGATGTCGTGCCTCCGCACCGGGTACTGCCTGGCCGGTGGCTACTACGGCGACTACTTCGGCCACAGGCAGGCGTTCGTGGTCTCGCGCCCGTAGCCCGCGGGGGTTACCGGGTGACCCAGCGGCGCGGCTCACGCGGGCGGGCGATCGCTGCGGCGTCCCCACGCGCCGATGTACGCAAAACCGCAGCCGGTGAAGTCCGGTTCGGCGAGGTGGTCGGTGAGGCGGGCCGCCTGCGCCGCGGTCAGCAGCCCGGCCGATATCAGGGACGGGGCGAGCGCCGCCACGCTCAGCTGATAGAACTCCGCCAGCGCGGTTCCTGGCAGGACGATATCCAGTTCGGCGTCGGCGCCGACGTCCGCCAGGCCCAGCCGGTGGACCTGCCGCAGAAGGGCCCGGCCCTGGCACAAGGACCCGTTGGGAAAGGCCTCGTGCCAGGCGGCGGGATGGGCCGTCCATACGGGGTCGAGGTCGGCCAGCCACATGCCGAAGTCGGGTTCCTCGGCCACCAGCCAGCCATCAGGTGCCAGCCAGGAGGCCATCCGCTGCAGCGTCACCATCCGGTCGGGGATGTGCATGAGCACGGCACGAACGTGCACCAGGTCAAAGGAGCCTGGCGGGAAATCGTCGGTGCGCACGTCGTGGCGGAGCACGGTCAGATTCGGCAGCGCCAGCCGGGACAGAAAATCGGTCTCCAGGTCGGTGGCGGTTACCTGGCCTTGCGGGGCGAGGTCCTGGCACAGCCAGCGGGCGATGGAGCCACGGCCACCGCCGATCTCCAGGCAGCGGGCGGCGGGGCTCAGGCCCAGTTGCCCGATCCTGCGCTTGGTCAGTGGGTCCAGGCGTTCGGCGAAAAGGTCCAGGCGGCGGCTTTCGCTGGCCGTGGTGTGCGGGAACGAGTAGCCCTCTCCCATCTGAATCACCTCACTGTCCTCAGTACCCGGCCGCGAAACCCCGGCGTGCCCTTGAAGGTGGCTCAGGCAGTGTGGCTTCCGATGAGGTGACCGACGGTGAAGGTCACAGCGACCGCCACGCCGCCGAGGGCGAGTTGGCGCAGGCCCGAGCGGACCATGGATCTGCCGGTGAGCCGGCCGACGGCCGCCCCGCCGGTCACCAGAGCCACGGCTGTAATCACGAGGGTCGCGGCCAGCACCGGGAAGCCAAGTAGGTAGGGCAGTAGGGGTATCAGGGCGCCGAAAGAGAAAGCCAGCAGGGACGCCGTGCCCGCGAGCAGGGGCGAAGGCAGGTCCTGCGGGTCGACGCCAAGTTCCTCGCGCGTGTGCACCCGCAGGGCGGTACCCGGGTCCTGGGATACGGCGGCAGCCATCCGGGCCGCGGTCTCGGGGTCAGCGCCATAGTTGCGGAAGTAGCCGGCCAGCTCGTCCTGCTCCGCGGCGGGGAACCGGGCGAGCATCTGGCGTTCGAGCGCAACCTCGGCATGAACCAGTTCGTTCTGGTTGGTGACCGAGATGTATTCGCCGGTACCCATCGAGAACGCACCGGCAACCAGCGCCGCCACCCCGGTGAGCACGGTCGCGTGCGCCGAAACACCGCCACCGCCGACTCCGGCGATCAGCGAAGCATTCGTCACCAGGCCATCGACCGCACCGAACACGGTGGGCCGCAACCAGCCGCCGGACACATCCCGGTGCCCGTGCGACCACCCGGCGCTGAGAGCCGCTGATCCGGTCGCCTGCGAAGGCTCCCGTGCCTGTTCATCACTCACTCCGCGATTATCACCCGCCACGGGCTGCCGCAGCCGCCGCGCGGCCTGGGCCAACCGTCACAGACGCTTCCGATGCGGTCAGTCCGGGAGGAAGACCGCGGTGTCGCGGATGCCGTCGACGGTGGCCGGGGGCAGGTCGAGCAGCACCCCGAGGTCCTCGACAGAGGAGAAGCCGCCGGCCTGGGCGCGCTGGCTGACGATCCGGTTGGCCAGGTCCTCGGTGACGCCGGGCAGCCTGGTCAGCGCCGCAGCCGGGCAGTGGTTGACGTCAACCAGGCCGTAGTCGTCCGCCCCGGGGACGTCCGGCCTGCCGACGCCGAGTTCGTGGGCCAGGGCAGGCTGGCTGGTCAGCAGGTGCCGGCCTTGGACCCGGCGCTCGATGCGGGCCTCGGCGGCCTCCAACCGCGGGTCCTCGCTGCCGTGGATCCGGCGGACCGCGTCGTTGCTCACCACCAGGGCATGCACGCTGCCGCCGATCCAGGTGATCAGCGCGAGGGCCGCTCCCACGCCCTGCGCGGTGTTGCCCGGATTGGCTGGCGAGTCCAGCACCAGCCACCCCGCGAGCGTGGCGGCGTACACCCCGGCCCACACGAGCCACCGCGGCCGCCTGGCCCGGATCCCGATGTAAAGGAAGGCGGCGAACGTGGTGAGGCCGACGGGCAGGCAGAGCAGCAGCCAGGCCTTGTCCCGGAACCTCGAGCGTCCCTTCCCGGCGTGCGCACCTCCGCCGGGCACCGCCGGCGACCGGCCCGGCGAGGCATCGGGATTTTGCGTCATTCGGTAAGGGTACGAGCCGGATGCAGCGGCGGCTTGGCGAAGTCCTGCAGCAACTGGTAAAGCAGGGCCACCCGCCTGCCGGGCGGCACCCGGGCGGGGTAGAGCACCGCCTCCACGCTCAGCCCGTCGATCAGCGCGACCGGAGGTCCGGGCAGGCCGGGTGCCGGGGGAGGGCGAGCGGGCTAGCGTGCCTTGCGGTGGCCGTCGAGCAGCCAGGCCGCCTGGCGCACGACTTCGCGCTCGGCGCGGCGCCGCGCATCGGCGAAGTAGCGGTCCGGATCGGCCACCATCCGCTCGGGACGGTCGTCGTGATCCTCGATGGTGATGTGCACCGCCACGTTGGATGCCTTCCCCACGACCTCAGTGTCGGCCAGCGCCCGCGGAGGCACAATGGCCGGCTGGTTACCTTGCCCTCTCAGGCTAGCGCGACGGCGAGCAGGCCGCCGAGCAACCGGATCAGCGGCACGTCCGCCCGCCGGACCCCGTCGACATCCAGCGAGTCGACCATCAGCATGCCGAACGCGTTTTGTCCCGCGGCGACCGGGACCGCGGCAAAGGACTTATAGGTCTGCGGCGCGGTGATCCGCCAGCCCGCCGGCGCGCTGGTGCTTATGTCGGGGCAGAACAGATGCTGGTTGTGCCGCAGCATGCCGAAGACCAGATCGCCCTCGGTCGTTCCGTCGGTGATCGGCTCCAGCGGGTCGTCCACCCGGCCGGCGTACTGCGCCGGGACCAGCATCGTCGGTTTCCCGGGCGCGAACCGGTACAGGCAGGCCCGCACCCGCCCGGTCCCGGCCAGGTGCGCCGCCGAGTCGAGCACCATGGGAACCGCCGCCTCGGCCAGCGCCGCCCGCTCGTGCCGGTCCGCGGTGGCGACCCGGCCGAGCTGGCGCACGATCGGGTCCAGTGCGTCGTTCATGGTCACCTGCATCGCGACCGCGGCGTCCACCGCGGCCCGGTGCGCCCGGGCACGCAGCCGTTCCTTGCGGATCTGCTCGTAGGCGGGCACCCCGGCGGCGGTGACGCTGGCAAGCACGGCCCCCAGGATCCACCACCCGCGGTCTACCGTGGCGAAACCTGCCTGCATGCCGAACCACGTAGCTAAGGCAACCGCCGCCAGGCTGATGCCCGTGGTGAGGTAGACCCGCGCGCCGGGTGGAATGCGCATGCGGAGCAGGGTAGATCACCCCCCATATGGCTCGGGGGCTGTGCGTGGATCCCGTTTGCCCGGTCGGCGTGTTTCGTCAGCTTGACGTCGGGGTTGGCACCGGGGGACGCGAAATTCCCTGTTTTTCCACCCGGTAATATAGCCCGCTGAGGCGGAGGGGGCCTGAGTTGTCTTACTACGAGGAACGCTACCGGCTGACCAGCCGGGCGGCCGTGGGGCTGGCCGCCAGCGCGCTCCTGGTGGTCGTGGGCTTCCTGTGGCACCTGCCGGTGATCTTCCTCCCGCTCGGCGCCGCCCTCGCGGTGCTCACCGCTCAGGGCGCGGGGGTGATCGACCGGGTCCGCCGGACCACGGCGTTCCGCGCCGACGAGGCAGGCATCGCGCTGGGCGCCGTCCCGGACAAGCTCACGGTGCGACGCGGCTCGCCGCTGTTCATCCCGTGGGCGGATGTGGAGCGGATCGTCCTCTACCCGGTCCACCCGCGCGGCCGCGGCGCGGTGCAGTGCATCGGGGTCCAGCGGCGGGCCACCGCGGAACCGCTGCCCTGGGGCAACGAGCCCGCGCCCGGGTCCCCGGTGCCGCGGGTCCCGGCCTGGGCGACCCGGACGATCACCGGCTGGCGACTGGACCGCTCCCGTCTCGCCGCAGTCATGGCGGCGGTGGCGCCGGGCGTTCCCATCCTCGACACCGCCACCGATCCCCTTCCGGGCGACGAGGACAACGGCCAGCCTGACAGCAGGCCGGAGGCGGGCCCAGCCGCCTAGCGGAGCCGCCACCGGGCCCGGCGACCGCCTGCCCCTTCCAGCGCTCGCAACCATGATCACGGTGACTTTGGGGCTCCTATGCGCCCCCAAAGTCACCGTGATCATGAAGCCGATGAGAGGAGGCGGGCGAGGGCGAGCGGGGCGGGGTGGTTCAGTCGGCCAGGGCGGCCTGTGCCTCCTCGACCGAGTGCAGGATGCGGTGCGCGCCGCTGGCCGTGGCGAGGTCGGCGGCCTCGGCGAGGATGGCGAGCGCGTCATCGCGCCGGCCCTGCCCCGCGGCGATGTAGCCGAGCCCGACCATGTTCGCGGCGACACCGGCCTGCTGGCCCAGATCCTTGCGCAGCCGGGTGGACTCCTCCAGCCGCGCCCTGGCCTCGTCAAGCCGGCCAGCGGCGTGCGCCGCGATGCCCAGGTGCCGCAGCGCCTCGGCCATCGTCGTCTTGTCGCCGGCCTGGGCGGCAAGTTCCAGCGACCGGTCAAGCAACGGCACGGCGGTGTCGTTGTCCCGCCGGACCACCTGGTGGAAACAGCCGACCCAGAACAGCGCCTCGGCCTCGCCGCCCACAGCACCGAGCGCCTGGTAGAGCAGCACCGCGCGCTCGAACAACGGCAGTTCCTCGGGGTCCTCCGTGGCCTGGCCCGAGCCGGCGTCCCGCTGGTACAGGAACCGGACGTGCAGGATCCGGCCGCGGGCCAGGGCCAGATCCGCGTCCACGCCGTCCAGGTCCCAGGTGGCCTGCGCCAGCGCGCCGGTATCCCCGTCAAAGACGGCCCGGTCGTACAACCGCCTTGCGTTCTCGATCCGCTCGTCCATTCCGGTGACCGCTTCCCCTTCGCGCACGCCCCCCGCCGCGCGTGGCCATGTAGCGCCCGGCCTGCCTGCCGTGCACGGGCCGCGACGTTACCAGGCCGACGGGCGCTTGGACCGTCCGTGGTGGATCAGTGGCGGTTCCGTGGCCAGCACGGATGGCCTGCGGCGCGGCGCGGCGCAGGCTGCTGAGCAGCACCACAAATTCCACCATCCAGGAGGGACATCCACGATGAACGTCACCTGCCACACGGGCCGGGACTGATCAGATGACCAGCCGCCGTTGGCTCGGCGCGGCCCTTGCCGCGGCCGCAGCAGCGTCCGTCATCTCGGTGGGCGCCAGCGCGCTGGCCGCCGCCACGGCCACGCACAGCAACTACCGGGGGCCCGCCCGGCCCGCGCACGCCGCCCACGCGACCCGTGCGGCGATCGCAAACCAGGCCAACTACCGGGGACCGGCCCGCCCGGCCGCGCGACCGGCCGTCATACCCGGCCCGAACCTCCCCGCCTCGAACCTGCCTGCCTCGCTCCGCCACCAGCCACATGCCCAGAGGGGATCCAAGTAGATGAAGCACAAGACTCGCGCCCGGGCCGGTTACCTGGCCACGCTCGCGGCCGGCGTCGCGATCGGGTTCGCCGGCGTCATCACCGCCGGCGCCGCTGCGCCAGCCTCCGCCGCCTCCGCCGCCGACGTCGGCGCAACGAAGACGTTCCACTACTCGCTCGCGTCCACCGCGTTCACGCCGGACGGGCTGCACAACACCGCCGAGGACTACTTCAACCAGTGGGACCCGGCGACGCTGTCCAACTCCTACAGCGGCCGGTGCTTCAACGCGGGGCTCTCGCTGCCGCCCAACGCCACGCTGAAGTCGATCACGGTCTACTACACCCAGGGCAGCACGGTGATGTACTTCGAGATCAACCAGCAGACCCTGGCCACGCACGGGGCGACGTCACTGGTCAGCTTCGACACCCCGGTCAGCTCCTCGGGGACCCCCACGTACACGTCGATGACCGTGCCGTTCCCGGCGAACACGGTGGTCAAGATGGCGCAGAACGCCTACTCGGCCGGGGTCTGCCCGGTCAACGACACCACGTTCTCCGGCTTCAACATCACCTACACGGTGCCAGCCTGACCAGCCAGGACTTCCGCTGACCGGTCGTGCGGTCCGTTGCCGCGCGGGGCCGACGGCCGGGAGGCGGTGGGGGGGAGCCGCCGCCCGGCCGCCGGGGCCAACCGGGGGACTACAGGTCAGAACGGGAACCCGTGCGCCTGATCCCGTAGCGTGACCCACTGCCATTGGGTGAACTCGTCCCAGCTGCTCTGCGAGCCGAACCGGGATCCGTTTCCCGAGGCTCCGGTGCCGCCTCGAAGGCCGCCTTGCCGGGAACACAGCCACCCTCCCTGACCAGCCAGCCCTCGAACTCCTCGTGGTTGTCCTCGACGATGCGCGCGGCCCGCCTGATCAGCGCCGCCCGCTCCGGGCCGGTCTTCGCCGCCCACTCCGGCTGGGCCGCCCGCGCCCGCCGCGCGGCCTCGGCTACGTCCGCCTTACCGGCCAGGCCGACCTCGGCGAGCACCTCGCCGGTGGCCGGCTCGATCGTCTCCAGGGTGCCGCCCTGGGCGGCCATCCAGCCACCGCTGAAAATCCTTGATTGCCATTCGCCGTTGAGCAACGTCACGGCCTCGTCCTCTCCTGTGCACAGCTGCCCGCCGGCGCACCGGTGCGGGCAGCGGAACGGCCGCTAGCCCTACTGTGGCAGCAGAAGTAACAGTGTTACTAGTGCGGCGAGTTACCGGCCCGGGGCGCGGGCCGGCGGCCGCCGGCCGCCGGCCGGAGACCACCGCCGCCGCGTGGCGCGGTCAGCCGAAGGTGAAGTCGTAGGCCTGCACTCCCGGTGCGGCATGCAGAACGAGAGTCCCATTGCTGGCCGATACCGCGTGGTAGAGCGTGTACAGCCGGGGAACCCCACCGACGTCGATCGTCTCGGCGGGACGGCCGTCGATGGTCACCCCGAGTTTCCCGGTACCGCCGAGCACCAGGTAGACCTCCTGCGCGTGGAACCCGAGTTCGAGCCGGGCCGCGGGACCGGCTGTGGCCTCCTGCGCGTGCACGGTCCACGTGCCGGCCAGGCCCATCGCGCCCAGCGGCAGCGAGCCGGGGAAGTGATAGACGGCCGGGGTGTTGCGCGCCACGCGCCGGCTGGAAAGCAGATATTGCAGCCGCTCGTAGCCGACGTAGGTCTCCGGGCTCAGCTCGCCGGCCGGGGTCAGGTCCGGCCGGCTGACCGCGACCGGAACGACGTGCCCCGGGTGTTCCTGCTCCAGCAGTTCGCGGATCAGCTGCCCGGTGCCTGAGTAGTCGCCCTCACCGAAGTGGACGTGCCGGACATAGCCGTTCGCGTCGATCAGGTAGTCCGCCGGCCAGTACTCGTTGCTGTAGGCGTTCCAGGTGGCGTAGTTGTCGTCGACCGCGACCGGGTAGTGCACGCCGAGCGCCGCTGCCTGCGCCCGCACGTTCGACACGACGTGTTCGAACGCGAACTCGGGGGTGTGCACGCCCACGACGACGAACCCGTCCTTGGCGTACTGCCGGTACCACGCCTCGACGTGCGGCAGCGTCCGCTGGCAGTTGATGCACGAGTAGGTCCAGAAGTCGACGAGTACCACCTTGCCGCGCAGCGCGGCCAGCGACAGTGGCTTGCCGCCCGGCGTATTCAGCCAGGCGGTGATGCCGGTGAAGTTCGGCGCCCGGCCGCAGTTCACCAGGCCGGGTGCCTGGGAGTTGCAGCTGGTCAGCGAGGTCTGCGGGGTTCCGGCGAGCCCGCTGAGCTGCTTGCGCACCGTGGCCGAGCCCTGCAGCGCGCTGCTGTATCCCGGCACCAGCCGCTGCAGCCCGGCGAAGGCGTTGACGGCGATGGCCACCGCAATGGCGACAAGCACCACCCCGCCGATCCGGCGGACCTGGGGAGCCCGCCGCCTGATGGCGCCGATCCGCCCGCTGAGCTGCCCCCCGGCGACGGCGACCGCCAGCAGCGGCACCGCGGTGCCGACGGCGAACGCTGCGGTGAGGATGACCGCCCCCAGCCCGACCCGGTGGGTGGCCCCGATCACCGTCAGCGCGGCCAGCACCGGCCCGGCGCACGGCACGTAGAGCACGCCGAGCGCGAGACCGAGCACGAACCCGCCGAGCCCGGCGCCCGGCCGGCGCCTGCCCAGCCGGGCGAACGGCCGCTCGACCAGGTCACCCAGCCAGGGGATCAGGTAGCTCAGCCCGACCACGACGAGCAGCACGATGCCCGCGTCACGCAGGAAGTCCTGCGGCAGGTGCAGCAGCGAAAGCAGCGCGGACCCGGCGAGCACGACGATGCTGAAGCTGACCACCAGCCCGGCGATCACCGCCAGCGGCCGCGCCAGATCGGCCCCGGCCAGGCCCCGGCGCGGCCCTTCCACCGCGGGCCGTTCCGTGCCTTGCGCCGACGCGGCCCCGGCGAACAGCACCACCGGCAGGACCGGCAGGATGCACGGCGAGATCCCGGCCAGGAACCCGGCCACCACGCCCACCACGACCAGTTCGACCATCGCACCTCTTCCCTCACCCGGGTATTCGGTGCCGGTGCCGTCAGCGCTTGGTCCGCCCGGCACCAGGCTGCCGGCGAAAATCCGCCCGGGCCACGGCGGGCTCCGGCTGCCTGGTTGCTAGCGTCGTAAGCGTGCAGGAACCGATAGCGTCGCGACCCTACATGCCCGGCTACGGGACACTCCCGGCCAGCGAGGGAACCGGGCTGCTGCCGTGGTCCTGGGTGGTCGAGCGGCTGACCCGCTCGCACGACTTCTGGCTCGCCACGGTGACCCCGCAGGGTGCCCCGCACCTGATGCCGGTCTGGGCGGTATGGCACGCCGGCCGACTGTGGTTCTCCAGCGCGAACGGGTCCCGCAAGGCGCGCAACCTGAGCGCCGACGCCCGCTGCACCCTGTCCACCGACAACCCCCAGGAACCTGTGGTCGTGCACGGCCGGGCCGAGCGGATCACCAGCCCGGAGGAACTGGCGGCCATGCTGGCGGCGGAGAACGCCAAGTACCAGACCAGCTATGGCCCGGAAATGGTGGACCCCGCACTGAACAGCGTCTACGCGCTCCGCTTCGACTGGGTGTTCGCCCTGGACGCCAGCGACTTCGCGGGCTCACCGACCCGGTTCTCCTTCGGCCCGGCGCCGGCCGGCTGACGATCCCGGTCGGCCGGCCACCAGTAGGGCGCGCTGGGGGCCTCCCGGGCGTACCTGGACAGGGCCGCCTCGGCCCGCGTTCCCGGCGCAACGAGCCGGTGACTTTGCTGGAGCCGGCCCAGGGCCAGCAGTTGCTCGATGGGCTGCTGAACGGGCTGCGGGGCGGCCTGCTCTCGCCAGCGCCGGGCGCAGGCGACCGCGAGGCACATGACCGCAAGGGGGACGACGACGAACACGGACGCCGAGAAGATGCCATGGGAGCGGCTGTAGACGCCGAAGCCGAGCGCGGTCGGCACGAAGGTGGCGTACCCGATGGTGCTCACCACCGATGAGGCGCCGGCCCGGACCGTCGAGGGCATGGCGTCGTGCAGGTAGCGCGTCAGCGCGATGTTCAGGACCGTGACGCCGAAGATCGTCGCGACCTGGGCGCCAACCACCACCCGCGGGTCCTGGACGAACAGGCCGAAGGCGATCACTAGGGTGCCGAGCCCGGCGATCAGCACGGTGCGGCCGCCCCGTAGCCAGTTGGCGAGCGCGCCGCCGCCCCAGGCGCCGGAGTACATCAGCGCGCAACTCGGGCCGTACCAGAGCACGGGCAGCGCCAGCCCGAGGTACCAGAGTTGGTAGAACTCGATGAGCAGGCGCATGACCACGCAGTTGGCCACCAGGGCCAGCACGATCCAGCCGACCTTGTCCCCGGTCGCGCCGCGCACTATCCGGCTCAGGTGGGCCGAAAGATGCAGCCTCGGCACGGTGCGGTGCAGGCTGGGCTCGCGGAACCGGGACAGGGTGAGGAACGCACAGCAGGTGAACGGGATCGTGAGGAAGTACTCGACCCGCAGGCTGAAATAGCGGGCGACGACGGCGCTGAGCAGCGCGCTGGTGATGAACGCCGTGGCCTCGAACATCTGGACCCGGCCGTAGCAGCGCTCAAAGGCCTCGGCCGAGCCCGTTTCCTCCAGCACCACGTCGTAGACGGCAGAGTCGTAGGTCCCGGCGTAGGCGGCGTAGAACAGGCCCCAGACCGAGATCCCGGTGGCGTACAGGGCCAGGCCGTTGCTGAAGCCGCAGACCACGGAACTGCCGATCAGCGCACAGGTGGCGATGTAGAGCACGCCCTTGCGGCTCCACCGGTCGGCGAGCAGGCCGAGCGGAATGTTGGCCGTCATCATGACCACGATGTAGACGAGCGTGGCGATCGTGATGAGGTAGTCGTTCAGGCCCACGGACCGCATGAACAGCTTCTCGATCGAATACCAGAGCACGAAGCTGTGGATGAACGCGGTCGCGTAGAGGGGCCGTAGCCGTTTGCCGGCCGACTCCGCCACTGGCGCGTTCTTGACGAGCACCACGACACGAGCGTGCGGCGGCCGGCTTGCACTGACCTTGACGCCGACCTTGCACCGCAGGTCAGATGCGGGAACGGGGTGCGTTAACGAGGGCGGCCAGCGGGATTGCCCGCTGGCCGGTGAAGCGTAACCGGGGTCAGGAGGTAAGGCGGCCCACGGCGGGATCAATGGTTTCCATGCGTACCCGCGCCGACTCCGCCTCGGGCACGCCGAGGCGCTCGTAGATGTCCAGGGCTTGCCGGAAAAGAATCCGCGCGGCATCGGGCCGCCGGGTGCTGAGCGTCGCTTCCGCGGTCCCTTCGAGGATTTTGGCCTCCTCGTAGGGGTCCCCGATCTCTCTGGCCAGCCTGAGCACGGCCTGGTATTGGTCGAGCGCGTCGCGGTACCGGCCCCATGCGCGGCTTACGTCGGCGATCCCACGCAGGGCGATGACCTGCTGGGACTGATTACCGATCTCCTCGGCGATCAGCCTGGCATGATCGTGGTGGATCAGGGCCTCGTCGTAGCATTCCAGCTTGCGGTAGATGGCACCGGCGTCATTGAGCACGTCTGCCTGGTTGGGCAGGTCGCCGATCTCGCGGAAAATAGCCAGGGCCCGGCGGTAGGCGGCGAGCGCCTCCTCGTAGCTGCCCTTGTAGTCATAGACGCAGCCGATGTTGAGGTACAGGATCGCCTCGTTCTGCGCCCCACCAATCTCGGCGAATATCTTCAGCGAGCTTTGATAGGCCTCGAGTGCGTCCCGGTGATAGCCGGACAGCAATTGCATCCGGCCAAGGTTGTTGAGGGTTTTCGCCTCACCCCTCCGGTCGCCGGCCGCACGGTAGTGGGTCAGCGCCTCACCCAGGTGATCCATCGCGTCCGGATGCCGGCCGAGATGCCAGCAGGTGATGCCGGAGTGGCTCAGGGTATCGGCCGCGCCGTGCTCGTCCCCGGTTGCGCGATACAGGATCCGCGCCTCGTGGAAGTAGGCGAGGGCCTCGCGGTAGCGGCTGGTGCGCAGGTGGGCCAGTCCCATCTGGTCGAGGGCGTGCGCCTCACCGCGCCGGTCGGCCTGGGACCGGTAGATCGCCGCGGCGTCCTCCGCCAGCGGGAGCATCTCCTCGTGCCTGCCGGTCTCCTGGCTCACCTCGCAGAGTTCCAGCGAGGCCTGCGCGACCCTGCCCGGATCAGCGATGTCCCGGGACGCCTGCAGGGCCAGCGCTTGCGCCGCGATCGCCTCGTCCCAGTACGCCTTGATCCGCACGAAGCCGGCCAGCGCATGGATGAGGTCGGCACACTGGCGCTTCCACTCGTGCCGGGCGGCGTACTGGGCGGCCTGCAGGATGTTCCGCCACTCGGCCTCCAGCCAGGCCGCCGCCTCCTCCTGCGTGGCTAGCGCCGGGACCGTGGCCGGCGGGCGGTTGACCGAGACCGGCATTCGCCGCCGGAACGGGTACAGTTCCCGGTCGGCCCGGTCGGCGGTGTGCAGGTAGTAGTCGAGTAGCCGCCCGATCGATTGCCGCCGCACCGACGACGGCTCGTCCCGCTCGGCGCACATGGCCGCGTAACCGCGGATGAGGTCGTGGAAGCGGACCTGTCCGCCCGGAGCCGGGGACAGCAGGTGATGGTCGAGCAGGGCGCCAAGGGCTTCCTCCGCCTCGGCGAGCGAGATACCGCCGAGAGCCGCCGCGGCATGCGGGCTGATCTGCGTGGCCGGGCTCATCCCCAGCCGCCGGAAGAACTCCTGATGGCCGGGTTGCAGGGCTTGGTAGGACAGCTCGAAGGCCGGCACCCAGTCCAGGGCCGTCACCTCCGCGCTCTCGACCCGCGCGGGCGGGTGGGACAGCTCCGCCGCAAGTTCGCCAAGCCGCGGTGGGTGGTCCCCGGCGACCCGGCCCGCGGTGAGCTGGACGGCGAGCGGCAGGCGGCCGCACCGTTCCACGACCGCGGCCACCTCGGCGGCGTCGAGTGCCGCACCGCCACCCGCGATCCGCCGGAACAGCGTGACCGCGTCGTCGACGGACAGCACGTCCAGGGTCAGCGCCCGGGCATCCGCCAGGTCCGGGATCCGGTACCGGCTGGTGACCAGGATCAGGGACCGGCCGTCCGCCGGCAGCAGCGGGCCGATCTGATCCAGGGTGGCGGTGTCGTCCAGGATCACCACGGCGCGGCGGCGGCTGAGCTGGGCCCGCCATAGTGCGGCGCGCTCGCTGGGCGATTCGGGTATCTGCGTGGCCGGCACGGTGAGCATCTGCAGCAACTGGCGCAGCGCCTCGGCGGCCTTGAGCGACGGGCTCCCCGGGTCGTGGCTGTGGAAGTTGAGATAGAGCACACCGTCCGGGTACTGCCCGGCGAGCAGGTGGGCGGCGTGCACCGCCAGTGCGGTCTTGCCCACGCCCGGCATGCCGACGATCACGCTGACCCGGGGGACGTCCCCCTGCTCCCCGGTGAGCTGGCTGAGTTCCTCCGCCCGCCCCACGAACTCCGCTGTTTCGGGCGGCAGGGTGTCCGGGGGCAGTACCCGCGCCGGGAGGGCTTCCGGCGGCGATATCCGGGCCGGCTGCGGGGCAGTCGGCTT
>Ga0070734_10003899_pt1 | contig 14915 bp, 13 predicted proteins | sample Coa_R1_8_FD_66444 | JGI IMG/M metagenome (GOLD analysis project Ga0070734, IMG submission 66444) | Surface soil microbial communities from Centralia Pennsylvania, which are recovering from an underground coalmine fire - Coalmine... | ecosystem: Environmental > Terrestrial > Soil > Unclassified ...
AACCACCGCGAAGGAGGCACAGATGTCCAAGATCAACAACATCGTTCTGGTGCACGGGGGCTTCGTGGACGGGACGGGCTGGCGCCGTGTTTATGACATTCTGAAGAAGGATGGTTTGAATGTCAGCGTCGTACAGAATCCGACGCTCTCTCTGCCCGGAGATGTAAGCGCGACCAAATTGATTCTGGACTCCCAATCCGGTCCGGCAGTACTTGTCGGACACTCCTACGGCGGGGCCGTCATTACCGAGGCGGGGACTCACCCAAGCGTAGGCGCTCTGGTGTACGTCACGGCTTTCGCCCCGGACAAGGGTGAGTCCGTCAACAGCCTGATCGCCAATCCGCCGCCCGGCGCGCCTGTACCGCCGATTTTGCCGCCCCGGGATGGCTTTCTCTTTCTGGACAAAGAAAAGTTCGCCGCGTCCTTCGCGGGCGACGTCGATCCGGACACTGCCGCTTTCATGGCCGACTCACAGGTACCATGGGGCGTCGATGCGCTCGGCGGGACCATCACGGAGCCGGCATGGAAATCGAAACCCAGCTGGTATCTGCTGGTCCGTGACGACAGGATGATTCCTCATGCTGCACAACAGTTCATGGCAAAGCGTGCCGGCGCGACCACTGCCGAGGTTCCAGGCAGCCACGCCATCTATGTCTCCAATCCCAAAGCGGTCGCGGCTTTGATCGAAAAGGCCGCAACCGGTGTGAGCTAGTCGCGTGTGAGTGACCGCGCGGCGCACCGCGTCGTGAGCGCAAACGGGGATCTGCGAGGACGCTGGTATTGTTGCCATTGGTCGACAGGGCGCGACACGATATTTCCCGCTCGGAGGCGATTCGGTTGAGCAAGTGCTGGCAATGTTCAGCGAAGAAAAACAGGGGCAAGCGCAAATGAGCGAACGAATACTTAGGCAGAGCGGCCGCTTGCAGCTTGTTGAAGCAACGCTGCCCGGCGAGCGCGGTCAGGTCGTGGATCGCGCTTATAGCGTGCGCCAGCCGGGCTATGAGAATTTCTATCAGGGCCCGAACCTACAGGAAGCCGTTGCGGCATTCGATCGCGCCGTCGCCGGCGCTGCCAACGATCAATAGCCAGAGCGTGCACGAATCGAATGAGCGAAGCGGCCACGAAAGACGCTGGAGACTGCGCCCGCTACCTTGCGTCGCTGCGTGATGATCCGGACGGCAAGCGGTTCAAAGCAGCAATCGACGATTTTCTCGCGCGCCACAAGGACGCGGGCCTTTCCATCGGCACGCTACGACAACTCCTTGCGGACGCGTACGTTTCGGCCGCACCCGAAGATGTCAGCGGTCATCAGCGGATTCTCGGACGGAACCAGTGAGGCGGATCACGGGCTGCCCGCGTGTGCCCGAGCAGCGCTCATCGTATCTGGTCCCTGATCGGCAGCCAAAATCGGCTCGGTGGAAAACCGGTCAAGTACAGCTGCCGCTTCGATAGTGGAAAACGCCACAACTGCACTATTGACGTACATTTCACGCCAGCTTCGGCGTTTCTCCCTACCGCCGGCTGCTCGAGCGCGGAATTGACCGTGCAAAAGTGCTGCTGGCGACGAGCGAGGCTGCGATAGCCGATATAGCGATCCAGTCCGGCTTTTCCGACCAAGCGGCCTTTACGCGTGGGGTTCGGGCGAATCGTCGGCGACAGCCCGGCGCGCTGGCGACGTGCGGGACTTCAAGAGCGTGAGAGATTGCGGGGACGAGCGACCCCGCCAGCCGGCAAGAACAGAAATGCGGCAATACCGGCTGCGGCACAGGCTAGCGCGCAGGCGATCGCCGCCTGATGAAACGCGCCGAACAAATGCTCGCCGGTCTGGGCGAGGGCCGTTCCAAGAAGTGCGGTGGCAATCAGACCGCCCGTGCGCGCGACCGCGCTGTTTAGGCCGGATGCCGACCCCGTGTGCCGCGCGTCGACCGAAGCAAGGACGGCGGTCGTTAGCGGCGCCACGGCTCCGGCCATGCCGATGGACATGACCACGATCGCCGGAAATACTCCGTTCCAGTAGTTGGTGCCTGCATCGATGCGCAGGAGAAGCAGGAAGCCGATTGTCACGATGATCGGACCGACCGTCAGCGGCAAACGCGAGCCGATTCGTCCTGCGAGGGCACCCATCGCGCGTGACGTGACTGCAAGCACGATCGGAAAAGGCAGGAGCGCCGCGCCTGCCGCGGTGCCAGAATAACCCGCTGCCCCGATGAGCACGTAAGGCACCAGCACCAGCAGCGCGCCGAGCGCCCCGTAAAGCAGAAGCGTCATCAGCGTCAGACCCATGAAATCTGCCGTTCTAAACAGGGCGAGAGGCATCATCGCGCGGTCCTTTTGCGTCCGCTCGTTCCACAGGAACGCGCCGATAAGAGCCAACCCGGTGACCATCGATGCTACGCCCCAAGCCGACCATCCGCCGCGCCCGCTACCGAGCGTGAGCCCCCAGGTGACTGCGGCAAGCGATACCGTTGCTAGGATGGCGCCCCGAACATCCAGCGATGTTTTGCCCGCTTCACCGCGCGACCTCGGTACAGAGGCGACGGCCATAAGAATCGCGGCGACAGCCAAGGGGATATTGATGAGGAAGATCGTGCGCCAGCCGAACGCATCGATCAGCCAGCCTCCGAGAACTGGCCCGACCGCGGCTGCCATGGAGCTTGCTGCCGACCATGTACCGACGGCACGTCCCCGAGCTTCGCCGGCGAACGCGGCACCAAGAATCGCAAGGCTGTTGGGCAAAAGCAGCGCCGCTCCCGTTCCTTGAAGTGCGCGTGCCACGAGCAGCCATTGGAGATTTGTTGCGGCCGCGCAGAGGGCGGAGCCAGCGCCGAACAGTACAATGCCGGAAATCAGCGCACTGCGCCTTCCAAGGCGGTCACCCAGCGCGCCGCCCGTTAGCAGCAATGCGCTCAAGGGCAAAAGATAGGCGTTAACGACCCACTGCAGGTCTGCCGCATCGCCATGAAGACTTTGACCAATGGCAGGAAGACCGACATTGACAACCGAACCATCGACGAAGGCGAGGCTGGACGCCAGGATGCAGGTGGTGAGTACCAGGGAGGGCCGTGCGCAAAACACGTGCGGCGGTGTTTGCGCTTTGCAGATATCGCCCGAGGTGGCCAGAGACCAGGCCATCGATCGCTACCGTGCCGGCACTGCTTCGGTGGTGGCGACCGCGGGCAGCTTCAGTGCGAGGACGGAGGCACCCGGCGCGGCAGCGAGCACAGAACGATGACGACAACCTCGCCTATGAAGGCGCGCCAACGCCATGCATCGGTTTCGGCAAGTGGAGTTGGCGCGCAATTCGTGGAGGCCGATGGGGCTCAAGGACAAGGACTACGGTAAACCGAACAGTGGGCATTGAGCGCAATATTTTTTTTGTGCTGCGTTCACTTCAGTCCCAGAATAACCACCTTAGCCGTCGCGATTTGCGTCGGCCAGAGCACCTCCGTAAGACCCGCCGCCACGGCGACCTTCTGTACGCTGTTCACGGTATAGGTGATGACGCCACCGCCGATCGCGCCGTCGAGCTTCTGGCCCCACAATTTCTGGCCGCTGGCGGTATCGACCGCATAGACATAGCCGCCCATGTCGCCGAAGAAGGCGATGCCTCCGGCCGTGGGCGTCATGCCGCTCTGAATCGGATAGCTCGACTTCGCCCGCCATTTCCAAGCGCCGGAATCGGCATCGACGGCGTAGACCCACCCCGCCCATTTTCCGAACGGGTCGGGCTTCCCCCAGGTGCGGTAGGGGTTGATCGTCGCTTCCGCAGACCAGGGCTGCCCCGATTGCGTGTCCCGAATCTGTTGTTCGCTTTGCAACCGCACCGTCGTGCACCACTCGACTTCGCCGATCAGGACAAGGTTGGTGGGCGGATCGTAGGCCGGGCCGTTCCATTCCGCGCCGCCCGTGCTGCCGGGGCAGAAATGGACCGTCTTCGCGGCGGAGAAAGGCACCGTGGCGTTTTCAATGCGGGTAACCGGCACGCGGTACAGGAGCGCGTTGTCCGACAGGTCGAATCCGTACAGATGCCCGTCCTTCGGCGCTACAGCGAGAAGCTTCCGGCCGCCTCTGGTCTCTAAAATCGCGGGCGCGCTGGAAACGTCCCAGTCATGCCAGTCCACGGGCACGATCTTGAAGTCGCGTCTGTACGCCCCCGTCTTCGCGTCCAGCACCACCACCGACCCGGAAAACAGATTGGCGCCCGGGCGTGCTGCAGCCGCGAAATCGGGTGCCGGATTGCCGCCGGGCACGTAGAGAAGTCCGGTCGCCGGGTCCAGCGTGTACGACGTCCAGGTGGCGCCGCCGGTGATGGGTATCCCCGGTTGGTTTTTCCAGGTCGAGCGATAGCCGGGCGACTCCAGCGGGGACGCGCCCTCGGGCCCGCGCACACGATCGCCCGCGGTTCTCGGTACCAGATAGAACTCCCAGACGATCCTGCCGGTCTTTGCGTCGAGGGCGTACATGCGACCCTTAACGCCCTTCAGGTCGCCGCCGGCGTTGCCGATGAAGACAAGACCGTTCCAGGCGATCGGCGCAGCGGGCGTGGTCTCGCCCGGCGTGTCCACGATCGAGGTTTGCCAAAGGCGGCGGCCCGTCTTGAAGTCGTAGGCCAGAACCCGTCCGTCCTGGGTGCCGCGAAACAGCATGCCGTCCATGTACGCCGCGCCGCGGCTGACGTTTTGCGGCGTAACGGGCGCATAGTCTTCATGGGTGCGCCAGTTCTCGCGGCAGGTGGCGGGATCGATGGAAAAGATATCGTGTTCCGTCGTGGCTATCAGGGCGCCCTGGATCATCAGCAGGCCGGAGTTGAATCCCGCGTACTGGTCGGTGTCGTAGACGCAGAGGACCTTGAGCTTCGCGACATTGCTCCGGTTGATCTGCGCGAGCTGCGAATAGCGGTCCGACGTCAGCGTCTTGTTGTAGCTCGGCCAGTCGCCTTCCGTCGCGGCTTGCGACGCCGCGACGTTCGATGGGGGAGCAGCGGCCTCGTCGGCATAACCGGGCGCAGTTTCGGTCACCAGCGTGCCTGCCGGCGCGGACAGATAGCGCACGTAATTGATCCCCATTGCCACAATCGGAATCGCCGAATTCCAGTAAATGTACAACAACACCAGCGCGACGGCGCTGGCCGCGACCACGGCGCCGGCAATGACGGCCAACCTGCTTTTCATCGGGGAAAATCCTTTGTGGCTGCATGATAGCCGCGGCGGGCGACTTTGAACAAATCGCAGGGTGCGGCATTATCCGCACGGAGGCGGAATTACGAATGCTAGAAGTTCCGGAGAATCATGTCCCAAACTATTAAACGGCCGCCGTTCGAATGCGTTGCGCTCACCCTACAGGGCGGCGGCGCGCTCGGCGCCTATCAGGGCGGCGTCTATCAGGGTCTGGCCGAAGCGGGGCTGCATCCCGACTGGGTGGCGGGTATTTCGATCGGCGCGATCAACGCCGCCATCATTGCCGGCAACGCGCCGACGGATCGGGTCGGGAAGCTGCGGGAATTCTGGGAATCGATCACGGCAGCTTCGCCGTGGAATCCGCTGGAGCTGTTGGAGCCGGTTGCGATGGCCGGCGATCCAGGCCGCCGCTTCTTCAACCAGCTGAGCGCGGCCGAAGTTCTCACCACCGGCGTTCCGGGCTTCTTCACGCCGCGCTTTCCACCACCGCAATTGGCGCCGGAAGGCAGTACCGCCGCAACGAGCTATTACGACACCAGACCGCTTGTGGCGACGCTGGAACGCCTTGTCGATTTCGACCGCCTCAATGCCGGGTCCACGCGGCTCAGCGCGGGCTCGGTCAATGTCCGGACCGGAAATTTCGTCTATTTCGACACCACAGAGCGCAGGATCGGCCCAGAACATATTCTGGCGAGCGCGGCACTGCCGCCCGGATTTCCGCCCACCGAAATCGATGGCGAACATTACTGGGACGGCGGACTTCTTTCCAACACGCCGCTGCAATGGGTGCTGCAATATGGGCCGAGACGCGACACGCTGGCCTTTCAGGTCGATTTGTGGAACGCGCGCGGACGCGTCCCGCGCACCATCATGGAAGTCGCCACGCGCCAAAAGGAAATTCTTTATTCGAGTCGAACGCGCGACAACGTACACAGCTTCGTCGAGCATCAGCGGCTGCGGCATGCGTTTGCCAAATTGCTCGCCACGATGCCGGCCAGGCTCCGGCACAGCGCAGCCGCAGGCCCATTGCAGGAATTCTCTGATCGCAAAGTCTACAGTATCGTACATCTGATCTATCGCACGCGAAAATACGAAGGGGACTCCAAGGATTTCGAGTTTTCGCAATTGAGCATGACCGACCACTGGGAGGCCGGCTATCAGGATATGATCCGCACCTTGCGCCATCCCGAAGCGCTCGAACGGCCCAAAAACGCGGACGGCGTGGCAGCGCACGATTTTCTTGACACAGATTGAGCCTAATTCCGGCGGACCCGAGGTTTTCTGTGGGTACCGTTGTTGGTCAGCGGTAAGGGGGCGGTCGATAAGCAACTGATATCATTGTCAGAATTCGATTGATGTCGTTCCTGCTGGGCCCACCAAATAAGCACATAATTTCAGATTGTTAGTTGGGCCGAAAGCTACGAGGTATTCTTTCTCATTCCTCCTGGCACTGCGGCACCGTGATGGTTTGTGCGCGAACTTCCGATACCTCACGATTTCGAAATCAGTTGCAGTGCGCACACTGGGTAAAGTTCGCTGAGGGGCAGGGCCGATGCTCAATCTTCCACACGAAATCACGACGACGCATTTACTCAATCAGCTAAAGAAGGACGTCTTCTGGTTAGCCTCGCGAGTTCAGGGAGATCCCCAGGTGAAGCGCTTTCTGGCGCAGCGCCCCTTCGGTCCGCTTAAACTTGCGCGCTATTTTTGCCGCCGGGATTTTGGATTTCGCCAATGACTTGAGCTCGCGAACATCTTCTTTGGTCCAGGCGCGGCGCTTGATCGTCTTTTTGGGCATGTTGGTTTCCGTTTTTTGATTCGCCGATCGTGTGTAGCACGACTTTGACGAGAAATACTCACCACCAATGGCTCGATTTTAGACTGACACACAGGTTGTAATAATGACCTAAATCGACCGCGTCATTGGAGAAGGCGGGGTCCCTCGGCAGCAGCTGTTTGTACATGGCGAAGCAGGCCGCCATCGGCGTACCTCGTCACTTTGGCGGCGGATTGGCGATCAAACAGGGCAGACCGTTGCTGATGTTCGAATCCTCTGCCCAGATTTTTGGATCAAGTCCAGTAGGCAGGCCGGATTGAAACTGTTGCGTACTCAAACCCGTGATGCCCGGATCGTCTGATGGACTGCCCGCCCGCCGTCCGACTTTTTTCTCTATTGCGGCCGCCGGCGTGGCTGTTGAAATCCGCTACATCGTTCGCAGCGCTTCGACGACGGGAACGCGTGCGGCGCGGATGGCGGGAAAGAGGCCGCCGATCAGGCCGATCACCAGCGCCCAGACGATTCCCTGAATCATCAGCGCGGGCGTCACGGAGAGCCGAAACACCAACTGCGTGAAGTTGCCGCCAAGCGCGTTGACGCCGTGGCCGTTGAAGAAAAGCCACGCGAGCGCCGCGCCGAGCGCGCCGCCCAGGAGCGAGAGCACCAGCGCTTCGGAGATCACCGAAAACACAACGGCGCCGCCGCCGAACCCGATCGCGCGCAGCGTAGCGATTTCGAGCGTACGCGCACTCACCGCTGAATACATGGTGTTGAGCGCGCCGAATACGGCGCCGATCGCCATGATGGAGCCGACGACGCGGGCGACCAGAGTCATGATCGTCGTCAGGCCCTTCGACAACTTCGCGAGATAATCCGACTCACGATCGGCCTCGACGGAGAGCTGCGGGTTTGTCGTCAACGCATCCTTGAATTGGGAAAACGATTCCGGTGACTGCAGTTGTACGGTCACGCTCTGGAACATGTTGCGCCGGTAGGCCGCCTGCAGTGTTTCCGCATCGGTGAGGATTTCCGATTCGTGCGCGTCGCCGCCGCTTGCGAACACGCCGACAACCGTCCAGTCGGTGTCGCGAAGATCGAGGTGCCGGCCGATATCGAGACCGGCGAACTGGCGCTCTGCGCCCTCTCCGACCACGAGCTCGCGCAAGCCCGGCTTGAACCAGCGTCCGGCGACCAGATGTATCTCCGGCCGAAGCGCCAACCCCTGCAAACCAACGCCCCGCAGGGTCACGTTGGCATCGCTACCGCCGCTTCGCATCGGGCGCGCCACAATGGTCACAACTTCGGGAGAGGCGATGGCGTGACCCGTGGAATCGTGCCGGATGCCCGGCGCATCGAGGATCGTAGTAACAGTGTCGCGCGCCATCGTGCTCGAGAGCTCCGTATTTGCTCCTCCGCGAAAGACGATGGCGCGATCGGGTCTTCCGGCCTGCTGCATGGCGGCCGCAAGCCCGGTGACCATGGCAAGCACGGAAATCACGACACCGACGACGCCGGCTACGCCGAGCACGATCACAAGCGAACTCCAGAATCGACTCGGAATGGTTTTGAAGTTGAGGGCCGCTACGGCCAATGTCTGTCTGATCATGATCAGCGCCCCGCCAACGCGTCCACGACATTAAGCCGGGCAACCCGCCAGCCGGGAAGAAGCGCCGTCACCAGCGCGAGCAGCACCGCGCAAAATAATCCGAGCGCGATGACCGACACAGGAAGGTGCGCAATCCCCACCACGCTCTCCAGCAACGGGAAGGCAGCGGCAGAGCCGGCCAGTCCGAGCGCTGCGCCTGTGATCGCGAGCAGCAAACCCTCGACCAAAACGATGGCAAGCACACCACCATCCGAAAAACCGATCGTCTTTAGGACCGCGAATTCCGGAATGCGTTCGCGGACCGACTGCATCATCGTGTTGCCCGTGAGAAACAGGAGCGCAAAGAACACGGCGCCGATGATCGAGGTGACAATGAAATTGACGTCGCCCAGCTGCTTCAGGAACGACTGCGTGAATTCCTTTTCCGTGACGGTCTTGGTTTCGTGCTCCGAATTGGCGAACAGTTTGTCGATGGACGCTGCGACGGCCGGCCCATGCGCAGGATTATCGATGCGCACCGTGTACCAGCCGACCATTCCCTTGTCGAAGGACCGCGCCTCGTCGAAGTAATCGTTGTTGAAGAAAAGGGACATTTCCTGCGACGGGTTGTCCAGATCGCGGAAGATGCCCACCACATTGAAGCTCCAGTCGGACGTTCCGTCGAGCTTGGTCCAGATTGCGGACTTGACGGGAATGGCCTGACCGATTTTCCAGTTGTACTGGTCGGCGAGCTTTTTGCCGATGATGGCGCCGGTGCGCGTCTTGGCGAGAGCCTCGACCTGATCCTTCGGCACCGTGAGTTCCGGGAACATGGAAAAGTAGGTTGAAGGCTCGACCGGGAACGAGAACACCTGGTTCTTGGGATCCTGGTAATAGCCGCCAAACCAGCTCGCATAGGTCACCGCGGTGACGCCTGGCACGGCGGCGATCTGCGCGCGATAAGCCAGCGGCATCTGGTCGGTAAAGCTGACCTTGCCCTGCACGATCAGCCGGTCGAGATGGGCGCCCGAAACGCCGCTCGAGAAAGCGGCATTGACGCCCTGCAGAAGCCCGAACAGGAGAAAAGCGACGAGGACGGAAAGCAGCGTCAGAATGGTGCGGAGCTTCTTGCGCGTGAGCCCTGCCCAGATGAGCGGAAAATATTTCATGCGGCGATCCCCGCGTCGAGCAGCTGCCCCTTGTCGACATGCAACTGGCGCGAGGCGCTGTCCGCCGCCTTCTGGTCGTGTGTGACCATTACGACGGTTTTTTTCTCCCGCCGGCTCAGGAGCTGGATGAGATCGAGGATCTCGGTGGCCGTGCCACGATCGAGATCTCCCGTCGGTTCGTCGCAAAGGAGGATCGGCGGATCGGAGACGAGCGCACGGCCGATCGCAATGCGCTGTTGCTGGCCGCCGGAAAGTTCGGAGGGCTTGTGCTTCGCGCGGTCGGAAAGCCCAACGATCTCGAGCACCGCGGCGACCTTGGCCTTCCGCTGCACGCGCGAAAGGGGCAGCAGAAGCAGTGGCAGCTCAATGTTCGCTGCGGCGCTCAGCGCCGGCATCAGATTGTAGAACTGAAACACGAAACCGACATGGCCGGCGCGCCAATGCGTCAGCTGCCCGCCGGACAGCTTGTCGATCCGCTGACCGGCCACGCTTACCGAGCCGGAATCCGGACGATCGAGCCCGCCGATCAGGTTCAGCAGCGTGGACTTTCCCGAGCCGGACGGCCCCATGATGGCGACGAACTCGCCTTCGCCAACTTCGAGGTTCACGCCGTGCAGCACTTCGACGCTCTCGCGGCCGCGCCGATAGTGCTTGATAACATTCACCATGGAAATTGCGTGCGTCATCTGCCCCTCTGCGCTTCCTATTGTTCGACCCGAACCTCTGCTCCGTCCGCGAGCTTGTCGAGACCACCGACTGCGACGGCCTCTCCGCTCGTCAGTCCGGAGAGAACGATCACACCGTCCGCCGTCTTCGATCCAAGCCGTACAGCGCGCCGTTCGATGCGTCCATCCCGGACGACGAACACGGTGCCCCGCTCGCCTTCGCCCGCGACGGCCTCGGACGGAATCGTGACGCCCGATTGCGTCGCACCGGGTTTCTCGTCGGAAAGAAACGACACGCGCGCGCCCATCTCCGGCAGGATGCGCGCATCCTTCTCGTCGAGGCCCACGCGAACCTTGACCGTCGCCTTGGTGCGATCGGCCGTGGGGATGACGGCTATCACGTGGCCGGGAATTTCCCAATCGGGATAGGCGTTGAGCGTCACGGTACAACGCTGGTTGGCATGCACACGATTGATGAAGCTCTCGCTGACATCGACTTCGCTTTCGAGCGAATCCATGTCGACGACGGTAGCGATGCCGGTGCGCGTGAAGCCGCTGCCGGCCGAAATCGGCGACACGATTTCGCCCGGCTGCGCCGCCTTTGCGGTCACCACGCCGGCGAACGGCGCCCGCACCACCGTGTCGTCTTCGTTCTGGCGCGCGATCGCATAGGCGGCGCGCGCGACTTCGGCCGCGGTTTGCGCCTGGTCGAAATTCGCCTTGGCCGTGTCGTAGGCCTGGCGGGTGGACAACCCTTTCGCAAAAGTCGCGCGGGCAATCTCATAGATCGGACGTGCATCCGCCGCCGCGAGCGCTGCTTGATCGTATGACGCTTTCGCCTGGTTGAGCTCCGCCAGCGTGTTGGAATCGTCGAGATGGGCAAGCACCTGGCCGGCCTCCACACGCGTGCCTTCCTCGAACAACACGTCGCGAAGCTTTCCGGCGATCTTGGGGCCGGCCGTCGCTTCGCGCCGTGCCACCACGTAACCGGTGGCGTCGAGCAGCGGGGCGCCTGCGGCCGATCCTTCGTGGACGGCGAAGGGGCGCGCGACAGCCACGCGAACCGGCTGCGCGCGCGCGGGCAACAGGAGCCATGCCGCCACCGCAAGCGCCACGAGCGCACATGCCCCAACTGCAACAAGGATCCAGCGCGACGAATGCGGCTGCGGCATCGCCGTGCGGTCGATGCGCAGCGTGTTCAGGAGCTCGGACTTGTCACTGCCCATTTCTGTTCCCTACGGCGTAACCGGCATGCGGGCTTCCTGCGCAGGCCTCTTTGCGCAAGGACGCACCTCGATACCCGCTTCGAGAGGCCGAAGCTGCTTCCGGAATACCACGCGCCCGCTCCCTTCGACCCGGCCTTAGTGCAAAATCGACTGTCCAGCCAGCACCAGCCGCTGGCGCAAGACTCGACAGCCCGTGAGCCACAATAAATCTCCGAGATTTGTTTCGCTACCGCACCCATACGACACGTGGCATAATCTGTAGTCCAGCGAGAGGATTCGAGATGACGCGCGTTTTCGTGCGCCTGTGCACAAATATCATGGCATGCGCCGGAATACTCTGCTCCGGTGCTGCACAATCGGGAACCGTCAACATTCTTTATTGCTTCGGAGGCTACGGCGACGGCACCACCCCGTACGCGGGCATGATTGGTGTGAAAAACGTCATATATGGTACGACATACTACGGTGGCACCGGCAAATGCAGCTCCGACTTTGGCAACAACTGCGGCATTATATTTTCGTTCGATCCTGCGACGAAAAAGGAACGGGTGATTTATTCATTTCAGGGCGGCGCGGATGGCGAACTTCCTGCCAGTCGTCTCACCTATCTGAATGGCCTTCTGTACGGAACGACGGCACAAGGGGGTTCGGGGTCTTGTAGTACGAGTTTTGGATCGGGTTGCGGTACGGTGTTCTCTTTCGACCCAGTGACCGGCGCAGAGAAGGTGTTGTATACGTTCAGCGACCTCAGCGGCGGTGCCTATCCTTACAATGCCGTCGTTGTGCCCTCCTACGGCAGTACCGATCTGTACGGAACAACGACGCTAGGGGGATCGGGTAACTGTGAGCAGGGGTGCGGGATCGTATTCAAGGTGAGCCTTTCCAAAGGCACGGAGACGCTTGTGCACTCCTTTCAGAATGACGGCAAGGACGGAATGTATCCTGGATCCGCCGGGTGGGCGCTGTATAAGGGAAAATTGTATGGCACGACGAACCAGGGAGGGGCCTACGGCTACGGCACAATCTACTCCATCGATCCCGGCACCGGCGCCGAGAGAGTTGTCCACGCATTCGGAAAAGGCAAGGACGGAGCCAGTCCACTTGGTGGTATGACAAGCCTCGGCAACATGCTATATGGTACAACTTCAAACGGCGGAGGTCGTGGTTACGGAACCGTGTTTTCGCTCGATCCCGCTACAGGCGATGAGAAGGTGCTGATTTCCTTTTCCGGAAAGGACGGGGGTTTTCCCGTTACCGATCTGATTCAGGCAAAGAAACGTTTGTACGGAACGACGGTTGATCCAAACGAGCAGGGCACGGTCTTTTCCGTAAATCCAAGAACCGGCAGCGAAATCGACTACGGGAATATCGGCGGGACGGAAAATCCCTATGAAAACACACAGCTGACGCAGGCGGCGGGATTATACGGTACGGCTACCGAGAGCGAGAGCTGCTTTTACTCCGGAGCAATATACTCCGTCACGCGTTGATTCACGGGATCAACTCGAGGCGGTGCCGCCAAGAAATCTCGGGACATCCAATATAATTTCGTAAATGCTGCCGAGAAACAGATCTGTGACAGTCCTTCTGTGGAAATGTCATTCGCGTCCCTAACCTATGTACCGGGCAACGCGGCGCCGCTACGGACCGGCCAAGTTACGCAAAATCTGCTTGCTTGCGGCGCTACTTCGAATTGATCGCCCACGGACCCGGGCCGGCGGCGGCCAGGTACAGGAAAGCGAAGCAAAACAGGACGGCCGCATCGCCGCCATTCAGTACGGGAAATGGACCGCCATGCGGCACGTGGTAGATCCAGTAAGCAGCAGCGGTTTCTCCCGATCCAACAAACGCCGCGATCCGGCTGAAAAGCCCCAGCACGATCAGAACGCCGCCGATGAGTTCGATGATACCAGCCGCAAGCATTAGCGGCGGCAAATGGTCGAACATGGCAACCTGTGGAAAGCCCAGGAGCTTCGATGTGCCGTGTTCCAGAAACAGGAGTCCGGCGACAATGCGCAACACGCTCAAGAGTTGCGGTGAATACCTGTCGAGAAAAATCATGCAAATCCCCCTTCGAACCGGCCGATCACGCGGGCGCCGGTGGTTCGTGAATATGCCAAAAAGGCGCCGAAAACAACGCGTTGGGTCGATGTCGCAATTCTGGGGCAATAAACGCGACCGCCGCGCCTTCGCGCCTGCAGCCTCTCTCGGCGTACAGTTGCATTCACGCCGTGCGCGTTCAGGCGCTACGGCGCCCTTGGCCTGGTCCGGATTCCCACGGACCATTGATCCCAGTGCGATACGATTGCATCGACCGGAGGCCAGCCAGCATTGCAGAGATTCGCGGTGGCGAGCGTGAATCCGTGCGACTTTTCCACTACGAGCGAATCGTAAGCCGTTTCCCCTTATAGGGTCTGTCAAAGTTTGCGCCAGCGCGAAGCACCGCACCTGCTGGGTCGAGCGGCCTTTGCCGTCTGTCAAACTTTGGTCCAGGCGTCGGCGCGCTCACCGAGAATGTTGCCGTGCACGTATGTATCGCCGGGCAACGTGTCACACTGAATTACCGACGGCGGGTTGCGACGCCGGCTGCTGAAGCCCCGGGGAGCTGCACCCTCAAATTATCTTCCTCGCGTCCTCGACAGGCGATATTCTCCATCCGAAGGCAGTCCGTCGAGGGGAGAACTTGCATCGTGTGCAAGGCGGTGCCCGTACTTGCGGCTGGACTCTTGCTGGCGGGATCAGGCGTCTTCGCGGACGCCGCAACGTTTGTAACCTTCGACCCGCCGGGTTCGCAGGAGACCCTTGTTGGCGGGGGCATCACTGATGCGGGTGTGATCTCCGGATCCTACTACGACGGTCAGGTGTTTCACGGATATGTCCGGGCGGCCGACGGATTGTTCACGACGTTCGATCCCAAAGGATCGATCGATACGTTTGCTGACAGCATCAACAACAAGGGCGCCGTCACCGGGCGTTACGAGGACAGCGGCTTCTACTGGCATGGTTATCTGCGGTCGCCCGGTGGAAAGACCGGGATTTTCGATCCCGCCGGGTCGATCTACACGGTTCCGTTGAGCATCAACGGAACCGACGTGATCGCGGGCTATTACGAGGACGAGAACACCGTCGAACACGGATTTGTCAGGACGGCTGATGGGACGATCACCTCATTCGATCCGGCAGGCTCGACATCGACCTACGCTAACTGCATCAACCGCGCGGGTTCGATCGCGGGCGGGTATCAGGACAGCAACTTCGCCTGGCATGGCTACGTTCGCGCGCCCCGGGGAACCATGACCATCTTCGACGTATCGGG
>Ga0070734_10003900_pt1 | contig 14910 bp, 15 predicted proteins | sample Coa_R1_8_FD_66444 | JGI IMG/M metagenome (GOLD analysis project Ga0070734, IMG submission 66444) | Surface soil microbial communities from Centralia Pennsylvania, which are recovering from an underground coalmine fire - Coalmine... | ecosystem: Environmental > Terrestrial > Soil > Unclassified ...
ATGAATGGCGCGGAGCCAAGACGCTGGCTCCTGGTTTCCCGCGAGATGGCCGTACCCTCGGAACAGGATGGCGCCGGGCGGTGGGCGCTGGATCATCTGTTTCTCGATCAGGACGCCGTGCCTACGCTCGTGGAAGTCAAGCGCAGCAACGACACGCGCATTCGCCGCGAGGTGGTCGGCCAGATGCTGGACTACGCGGCAAATGCCGTCGTCTACTGGCCTATCGAGGCGCTCCGCGCTCAGTTTGAGAGGAACTATCCAACCGCCGAGCAAGCGGAACAAGCCCTGACAGGACTTCTACTCGGGGAATCTGAGCCAGAGCAGTTTTGGCAGAGGGTCAGGGAAAACCTGCAGGCAGGTAAAGTCCGTATGGTATTTGTAGCAGACGCTATCCCTACGGAACTCCAGCGTATCGTCGAATTCCTAAATGAGAAGATGGAGACAGTGGAAGTGCTGGCTATCGAGATCAAGCAGTATGTCGATCAGAAGGGTCAGCAGTTGAAGACTCTCGTTCCGCGAGTGATAGGGCAGACGGCCAGAGCTAAACAGCAGAAATCCCCGCCTGCGGCTCCGTCAGTTGAATGGGATGCGTCCTCCTACTTTATCGAACTTGAAGAGAAGAGAGGCATGGCGGAAGCAAAGTCCGTCAGGCAGATTCTCGAGTTTGCAAAGACACATGGACTACACGAGCAATTTCGTAAAGGGAAGATATACGGGCATGTGACCCTTTATCTGACCATAAAGGGTAAGGAGCAAGCGCTATTTCGTATTTGGATTAATGGCGGCCTCGTCGACACTGGATTCTATAAGCTTGCTGATGTGATACCGTTCGACGCTGAGAGCAAAAGGCTGGAATTGCTTGGTCGCCTCAACGCTATTCAAGGAATCTCATTGGACAGTTTATTTCAGCGAACAAAAAGTTTCCATCTGTCCGCATTAACAAAACCGGAGAGCATGAAACAATTTCTGGGAGCTTTCGATTGGTTTCTCGAACAGATCAAGCAGGCGTAAGCCCGCTTCAGAGCGAATAATGAAGAGGGTTCTCGCTTTCCCGCCCGCAGGGCGGTTGTCCTTAAGGACCCCCAGACGGGTCTTTCAAGGCCCGGCGAAAACAGCCCGGTGGTGACGGGCAGTTAAAACTGCGGCCCCTGGGGCCCCTACCCCATGCCCGAAGTCCCCTCCGGGGACTCCAAAGCCAAACTCTTCCCCTCTCCCGGCGGAGCGAGCCGTGCTCACACGTGCCGAGCGGAGAGCGTGGAAGAGGGGCTAGGGGGTGAGAGCGAGGAGGAGAATGATGATACCGGAAGTGATGAAGGAAACTGAAGAGCGTATGCGCAAGAGCGTCGAATCGACACGTCATGAGTTCACCCTGATCCGCACCGGGCGTGCCAGCCCCGCCATTCTGGAGCACGTCAAGGTGGATATGTACGGCACGACGCTGCCCCTCAATCAGGTGGCTACCGTGACCGTGCCCGAGCCGCGCCAGTTGCTGATCACCCCGTTCGACCGCACGGCCCTTCCTCACATCGAGAAGGGCATCCAGAAGTCGGACGTCAACCTCACGCCCAACAACGACGGCGCCTCTATCCGGCTCAACATCCCGCCCCTGAACGAGGAGCGGCGCAAAGAGCTCATCAAGGTGGTGCATCAGAAGGCGGAGGCAGGCCGCGTGGCCGTGCGCAACATCCGTCACGACTCGGTCAAGAAATTGCAGGCCGCCAAAAAGGCCGCTGAAATCTCCGAAAACGAGGAGAAGCGCGCCATCGAGCAGGTGCAGAAGCTGGTGGACAAGTACATCCTGGAGATTGACCACCTCACCAAGGCCAAAGAGGCCGAGATGCTGGAAGTCTAGGGAACACGCGCATGGCGCAGACGCCCGCCCTCATCGAGCAGACCGGCCTCGACCCGACGCGCATCCCGGCGCATGTCGCCATCATTATGGATGGCAACGGGCGCTGGGCGCGCGCGCAGGGCAAGGACCGCCTTTTCGGCCACCACCAGGGCTATCGCACGCTCAAAGAGATCGTCTATGCGGCGGACGAACTGGGTGTGCGGTACCTGACGGTCTACGGCTTCTCCTCCGAAAACTGGCGCCGGCCCCAGGAGGAGGTCGGCGGCCTGATGGAGCTGATGCTCGACGCCATGCGCGCCGAGATCGAGGAGCTGATCCAGAATCGCGTGCGCGTGCGCGTCTCCGGCCGGCTCCAGGAGCTGCCCGACGCCTTGCGCGCCGAGTTCGAGGCGGCGATGCGCCGCACTGCCACCTTCACCGGCCTGATCTTCAACCTGGCCATCAACTACGGTGGGCGCGCGGAGGTGGTTGACGCCGTGCGTTGTCTGGCGGAACAGGTGCAAAAAGGCGAGATGGCTCCCGAGCAGATAGACGAGGCCGCCATCTCTGCCCGCCTCTACGCCCCGGACATTCCCGATCCTGACCTGCTCATCCGCACGGCCGGCGAGCTGCGCCTGTCCAACTTCCTGCTCTGGGAGACCGCCTACAGCGAAATTTACGTCACCCCTGTCTGCTGGCCTGACTTCGACCGCAGCCATCTCATCGCCGCCCTCGCCGACTACCAGCAGCGCACCCGCAAGTTCGGAGCCGTCGTAGAGTAATCTTTTATGAAACGTCTCGTTATTCTCGGCTCGACGGGTTCCATCGGCGCCCAGACCCTCGACATCGTCCGCAGATTGCCGGACAGGTTCGAGATCATCGGCCTTTCTGCCAATAATAATACCGGTCTCCTGGTGGAACAGGCGAATGCCTTTGGCGCAAAGATCGTATCTATAACCAACGCCGCCCATGCCGAGGAAGTCCGCGCGGCGCTGCGCTCCAGCGGACGGAACCTGAAGGTCGTCAGCGGCGTCGAAGGACTGTGTGAGGTTGCGACTCAGCCGCAGGCCGATCTGGTCGTCGTGGCGGTCGCCGGGGCGATCGGGATCGCGCCCACCCACGCGGCCCTCTCCGCCGGCAAGGACATCGCCTTGGCCAGCAAAGAGGTCCTGGTCGCGGCCGGCGAGGCCACGATGGCGATGGCGAAGCGCCGGGGCGCGGCGGTCCTGCCGATAGACAGCGAGCACTCGGCGATCTTCCAGTGCTTGCAGGGTGCGCCGGCTGGCAGTATCGAGCGGATCCTGCTCACAGCCTCCGGCGGCCCGTTCCGAACGATTCCTATCGAGGCGCTGGACCAGGTGACACCCGAGCAGGCGCTGCGGCATCCGACCTGGAACATGGGTGGGCTGGTCACCATCAACTCCTCCACGCTGATGAACAAGGCGCTGGAGATCATCGAGGCACGCTGGCTGTTCGATGTGCCGGTCGAGAACGTGGAGGTGGTGATCCATCCGCAGTCCATCGTCCACTCGATGGTGCGCTTTCGCGACGGCTCGACCCTGGCCCAGATGGGCCTGCCGGATATGCGGCTGCCCATCCAGGTCGCGATGCTTTACCCCGAGCGGGTGGACACCGGCCTGCCGCGCATGGAGCTGAAGGATTTCGCCGGGCTTAGCTTCGAGGCGCCGGACCGGGCGAAGTTCCCGGCCCTGGACCTGGCCCGGCGCGCCGTGGAGCAGGGTGGCACGATGCCCGCCGTCATGAACGCCGCCAATGAGGCCGCCGTCGGCCTGTTTCTGGAGCGCCGGATCGCGTTTCCGGAGATCATGCGGCGTGTCGAGGGGACGATGGATCGTCACAATCCCCTCTCACCCACGTTGACAAACGTGTTGGAAGCCGATGCCTGGGCACGCCGGCAGGCGCTGGAAAGCGCCTCCGGGCTTTCATAACCAGACGCAGTCGCTATTTCAAAGGAGCTGCCGATCACGATGGATATCCTCAAAACCGCCGCCTATTTGATTGCTATGTTGAGCGTGCTTATTGTCGTCCACGAATGGGGTCATTTTATCGTCGCCAAGCTCTGCAAGATGCGCGTGGAGGATTTCTCGCTGTTTTTCGGCAAGCGCCTGATCCGCCTGGGCGTGCGCAACGGCACCGAGTACAACATCCGCGCGATCCCCCTCGGCGGCTTCGTCAAGATCGCCGGCATGGAGCCGGACGACATCTCCAACGGCGCCCCCATCCTGCCCGCCACTTTCCACCTGAAACAGACCCAAATCCATATTCCCATCAGTAAAACGCTGCGCGGGCTGGACGATGAGGCGCTGGAGAGGCTGGATTCGGTCAACTTCGACCAGGTTTCCGAGCGTGTCCTGAACGCCGTGGCCGGAGCCGTCGGCGAGGACGGGCGCATGACAGACGAGGGCCGCGAAGAATTGCAGTCGCTGCTCGCCAGCATAGGCCTCAATGCCGACGAGCACCGGTACCTGGAGACGCTCCTGAGCGCCCAGGCGCTGACCCAGGATCCCGACGGCTACAACGCCAAACCGCTCTGGCAGCGCGCCCTTACGATCTTCGCCGGGCCGTTTATGAGCATCTTTCTGGGCTTCCTGATCTTCTGCGTGATGGGTTTCACCACCGGCATCCCGGACATCACCAACCCGGACAACGTCATCGGAGGCGTCCTCAAAGGCGAAGCGGCCAACAAGGCGGGCCTGCAGCCCGGCGATCGGATCGTCGCCATCAATGGGGTGAAGATCAACGACTGGAACAGCATGGTGGATGTCATCCACAACAACCCCGACCGCATGATCCAGGTTGTCGTCCAGCGCGGTCATCAGACGCTCACGGTGCCCGTTACGCCGCGGGCCGAGACGGTCCCCGACACCGTGAACGGCCATGCGATCACGAAAGTCCAGGGCCGGCTCGGCATCTCTCCTGGCGTTATTCCCTGGCGGCGCTATAGCCCCGTCGGCGCCATCCGGCAGGGGTCCTACTTACTCTATGCCGAAGTGGCCGGCACGCTCAAGACAGTCTTCAGCAAGCACGCCAGAGAGAGCATCGGCGGCATCATCACGATCACCCGCATCATCCACCAGGACAGCCAGGAAGGGCCGCAGAACGTGCTGTTCACCGCCGGCATGCTCAGCATCAGCGTGGGGCTCATCAACCTCTTCCCCATTCCGATCCTGGACGGGGGGCACCTGCTGCTGCTGGCTATCGAGGGCATCCGCCGGCGCAAGCTGTCCAGCCGGGAAGTCTATGCGGCGCAGATGATCGGCATCTCCATCATCGGCGTCCTGTTCGTGCTGGTCATGTATAACGATATCACCCGTCTGTTCACCAGCCCGTAGCGCTCTCTTCTCTGCTACCGCGCTGTTTCCGGGAGAAGGGTCCGTTGCCGCGCCTACATGCCGTCACCATAAAGCTGGACGCCGAGGAACATGAATGGCTGCGCCGCAAAGCGCATTGGGAAGGCAAGCCCATGGCCGCGTTGCTGCGTGAGTATATTCACGCCCTCATCGCCGAAGAAGGCTATCTCCGCCCGCCCGATGACGAGCCGCAGGACTTCGGCTACGAAAAAGAGATGATGCAGTTCGTCCTCGGCCGGCAAGCGGAGCGCGAATAAAGGCTTTAGCGCCTCCTACGGCGGCGCGGGGCTTGCGTTAACACCACCTTCGGCAGCGCAGCGCGCCCGCGCGCGAGCCGCCACCCTTATGAAGCTGCTGGACCGTTATCTGTTGCGCGAGATGGTCGTGCCGTTCCTCATCGGCCAGGCATCCATTGTGATGATGCTGACCGGCACCGTTCTCTACAACAACGCCAACACCCTGCTGATGCACCAGGTCCCGGTCGCCGACGTGGTGCGGATGGTGCTCTTCTTCCTGCCGTTTCTGGTGCATACGACCATGCCGGTGGCGATGGCGGTGGCCGCCTCGCTGGCCGTCAGCCGCCTGGGCCGCGATTCGGAAATCACCGTCATGCGGACCTCCGGCATCAGCCTGGTGCGTATCTTCCTGCCCATCTTCATGACCGGCCTGCTGGTCAGCGTCGGCGACTTCTACTTCGGAGAGTGGGTCGTGCCCCACTCCATGGAGAAGTTCAACTACGTGCTGGCCTCCATGCCCACCCACATCTCCCGCCTGACCCCGCAGGCCGGGCAGTTCATCATCTCCAACGATCAGCAATACGCCCTGTACGTTCAGGCTATGCTTCCCCGGCGCGGCTATCTGGAACTGCACGGCATCCAGATTTTCCAGGGGGTCCGGGCGCTTTACATCGCCGGCGGGACGGAGGAGCTGGTCGAGGCGCGCGCCGCCTCCGGGCGCTACCAGGACGGACGATGGACCCTCTATAACCCCTATCTCCACTATGAGAGCATGGACGGGCATGTGGAGAAGCGCCTGTGGCCGCAGCGGTTCGACATCAATATTCCCGTGGACCCGCAGGCGCTGCAGAGCAGTTTCCTGCTGCAGTTGCCGATGGGCACGCTGGCGCAGACCTCCACGCGCACCTTCAGCCAGTTGGGCGAGGACCTGCAGCGCGAGCGGGCGCAGGGCATCAAGGACCCGTATGCGCTGATGGACTTTCACTTCAAGCTCTCCGTGCCTTTCTCGTGCCTGGTCATGGCGCTCTGCTGCCCGCCGCTGGCGCTGCGGTTCGCGCGGGGCGGCGGCTTCATGGGCACCCTGCTCTCGATCTGCCTGGTGTTCGTCTACTGGAACACGCTCCTGCTGGCGCATATCCTGGGCGCGCCTGGCCCGGAAGGCGGCCCGCCGCTGATCGCCCCGCAGGTGGCCGCCTGGTCCCAGAACGTCCTCTTTACCCTGCTGGGATTGTTCGTTCTGTTGAAAAGCGAGTAGATCGGAATTCCCTGAGTAAAGTTCGGGCAAAGTATGGAACAACCTCGCTGTAGGGCCGGCAGGAGCCGCGCCGGGGTTCCGGTACCACCAGAGAACCGAGATGATTGCGATGCGAGGGGAAGAAGGAATGTCTAACATAAACTATCCGCAAACGGCAGAGGTGCCGAGGCTTACCAAGCGGGAGATCGAGATCCTGTCGCTTGTCATTGAAGGCCACCCCAGCAAGAAGGTGGCGGAGATGTTGTTTATCAGCAAGCGCACGGTAGATTTCCATCTGGACAACATCTACGAGAAGCTGCAGGTTTCCAACCGGATGCAGGCGCTGCAGCGCGCCGTGCGCCTGGGCCTGCTGCCGCGCGCCGCCTAGCGTCCGGCAAGCCGTCACGTTCGCATAAAAGGCCCCGCGCGCTCCCGGCGCGGGGCCTTCTTCGTTCGCGCTCCCCGGCTTCAGGAACTCGTCGCCTCCTCCCTCTCCGGGACTCCTTGACGGCAGCGCAACTCCCCAGTAAAATAGTAGCAGGCCCGCGTTGCGCTCGCTTTCGATATGGCCGGATTGTGGGAGATGGCTGTGCTGGTACCGTTTCGCGCTAAAAATCCTCCGGAACGCTTTCCGATCGCCACCGTCAGCCTGATCGCGCTGACCACGCTGGTCTTTCTTGTCACCAGCGAAGCCTTCCTGATCCTGCGCCCGGACGTGTTGGCGCAATGGGCTGTCTCGGACGTCACGCTCGCCGCCGAGCCGTGGCGGCTGCTGACGGCCATGTTCCTGCACGCCGACATCGTCCACCTGCTGGGCAACATGGTGTTCCTGTGGGTCTTCGGCGGCGCGGTCGAGGGCCGGCTGCGCCCGGCCAAATTCCTGGCGCTCTATTTGCTGGCCGGGCTGTGCGGGGGCCTGCTGGAAGAGGTTTTTTGGGGCATCCTGCATCCGGCAGCGTTCAGCCTGGGCGCCTCCGGCGCGATCATGGGCGTAGCCGGGGCTTATCTCTATATGTTCCCCTACTCCACCATCTGCATCTTCTATATGTGGTATTTCCGCATAGGGGTCTGGGAAGCGCAGGCGCGGTGGGTCGTCCTGTTCTATACGGGGCTGGACCTTCTCCTCGCCTTCCTGCTCAAAGGGGAAGATGGGGTCGGCCATCTGGCACATCTGGGCGGCTTCGGGGTCGGACTGCTCTTTTGCCTGGCGCTGCGCGCCCGCCGCGATTCGGAGGACGTCTCCGTGGTGCAGGCGGCGCGCGCCGAACTCAAGAACTACGCGCATCTGTCGGTGCGCGATCTGGAGACGCTGGTCCAGCACCCGACCGAGGAGATGGAGCTGATCCTGTCCTACTGCCAGAAAGCGGCCTCTGCCGGACACGAGCGGGACGAAACGTGCGTGGCGCTGCTCAACCGCTACAGCCGGGAGCTGATCGCCAAGGCGGAGCCGGAGCGGCTGGCTTTTGTCGCGCTCTCTTTCCCGCCCACGGCCGGCGCGCTCCCGCTCGTCTTCTACCTGCGGCTGGCCTCTCGCCTGGAAAGCATGGGGTCTAAGGATCTTGCCTGCCAGGTCTACCGCCGCATCTACGATCTGGCGCCCACGGCGCCGGAGACGGAGAAAGCGCTTTTCCGCATGGGCCAGATCATGGAGCATAACCTGCACAACCGCGCCTACGCGCAGCAGGTCTATGCCGAGATGCTGCGCCTGTTCCCCAACGGCGAGATGGCTTCCCAGGCGCGCCGCGCCCTCCAACAGTTGGGCATGATAGAGACACGGGGTTAAAACCCCGGAAATGCAAACGGCGTTAAAACGCGGTGGACTTAAAGACGGCGCCGATGTGGGGAAGGCTTGCCGTAGGAGACACCGCCTTTGCCGGTGGGTGAAGCGGGCTTTTTGCCGAGGGCGGCCGCGGCGGGCAGCAGCTTCTCCAATTCGGCGATCTCGTCGCGCAGCTCGGCGGCGTACTCGAAGTTGAGGGCGCGGGACGCCTCTTTCATCTCCGCCCGCAACTGGGCAATGACCTCCTGAACCTGATCCAGGGACATGTGCTCGGCGTCGGTACGCAGGCGCGCCAGGGCGTTCTGCGTGCTGTAGGCGGCCTTCTCTTCCGCCACGCGCTCCGCCTGAAGCAGGTCGCGCACGCCCTTTTCGATGGTCTTCGGCTGGATGCCGTGCGCCTCGTTGTAAGCGACCTGCTTCTCCCGGCGGCGATTGGTCTCCGCGATGGCCCGCTGCATGCTGCCTGTCAGGTTGTCGGCATACATGATGACTTTGCCGCTCACGTTGCGGGCCGCGCGCCCGATGATCTGGATCAGCGACGTCTCCGAGCGCAGGAAGCCCTCCTTGTCCGCATCCAGGATCGCCACCAGCGACACCTCCGGCAGGTCCAATCCCTCGCGCAACAGGTTGATGCCCACCACCACGTCGTAGACCCCCAGGCGCAGGTCGCGCAGGATCTCCGTGCGCTCCAGCGTCTTGATGTCCGAATGCAGGTAGTGGACCTTGATCTTGATGTCTTCCAGGTACTCGGTCAGATCTTCGGCCATCTTTTTGGTAAGCGTGGTGACCAGCACGCGCTCGTTGTCAGCGGTGCGCTGGCGGATCTCCTCGATCAGGTCATCTATCTGGCCTCTGGTCGGCTTGATGACCACCTCCGGGTCCACCAGCCCGGTCGGGCGGATGATCTGCTCGACGATGCGGGCGCTGTGCTCGCGCTCGAAGGGACCCGGCGTGGCGGAGACGAAGATCGTCTGCCCGATGCGCCGCTCGAACTCGTGAAACTTGAGCGGGCGGTTATCGGCGGCGGAAGGCAGCCGGAAGCCGTATTCGATGAGCGTGTCTTTGCGCGCCTTGTCGCCGTTGTACATGCCCCGAAGCTGCGGCAGCGTCTGATGGCTCTCGTCTATGACCACCAGGAAGTCCTTCGGAAAGTAGTCCAGCAGAGTATGCGGCGGCGTGCCAGGTGCGCGCCCGTCCATATAGCGCGAGTAGTTCTCGATGCCGGAGCAGTAGCCCAGCTCCTGCATCATCTCGATGTCGAAGCGGGTGCGCTGCTCGATACGCTGCGCCTCGATATGCTTGTCCTGACTCTTGAAATAGGCGACGCGCTCCTGCATCTCCTTCTCGATCTCGACGATGGCGCGCTCGAGCCGGTCCCGCGAGGTGACGAAGTGGCTGGCCGCGAAGACCGTGATCGTGTCGCGGGCGCCCATCACTTCGCCGGTGAGCGGATCGGCCAGCGTGATCTTCTCGACCTCATCGCCGAAGAACTCGACCCGGAGGATGACCTCTTCGTCGGCAGGCTGGATCTCCAGCGTGTCGCCGCGCACACGGAAGGTGCCGCGCTTCAGCTCCAGGTTGTTGCGCGTGAACTGCATGTCAATGAGGCGGCGCAGCACGTCCTCGCGGTCATAAGGCTCGCCGCGCTTGAAAGAGAGAATGATCTCCCGGTACTCTTCCGGCGAGCCGAGGCCATAGATGCAGGAGACCGAGGCGACGATGATGACGTCGCGCCGCTCCAGCACAGCCTGCGTGGCCGAGTGGCGCAGCCGGTCTATCTCGTCGTTGATGCTGCTGTCCTTCTCGATGTAGGTATCGGTCTGCGGGATATAGGCTTCGGGCTGATAGTAGTCGTAGTAGGAGACGAAGAACTCGACGGCATTTTCGGGGAAGAACTCCCGGAACTCGGAGCAGAGCTGGGCCGCCAGCGTCTTATTGTGCGCGATGACCAGCGCGGGCCGCTGCACCTTTTCGATCATGGACGCGACCGAAAATGTCTTGCCGCTTCCAGTTACACCCATCAGCGACTGATATCGATCTCCGGTCTTTAGGCCATGCACCAACTGCTCGATGGCCTGCGGCTGATCGCCACCCGGCTTGAAGCTCGAAACGAGTTTGAAGTCCGGCATTCCTCGCCTCCCTCCGCGCAAAAAGAGAGGAAGCGAACCCGGCATGGGGTTCGCTTCCAGCGTGATATAACTAGAATATAGTATACCAGATTGCCCTCCATCTTGCAAGCATAATCTCTCAAAAAGAGGAATTTACTTCAGCAGGCGGCGATAACCTTCTTGCTCAAAATGATGGTCCGTCGTGAGAGCTTCCAGAAGCCCGCGCCGCTGCATCAAGATAAAACTGACCGCATCGCACAGAGAATCCGCAACATCAAGATAGCAGAGAAGACCGGAGGTGTCGAGCAGCATCACACATCCTCGGCATGATTATCGGCATAGGCACGCATCAAATCGGCATCGATACGATCGTTATCCGAGGAATGTGGATCCCCGCTAGAGACGGCGCCGGCAAATCGCATCAATCGTTGCCTGGCGGCTTCCATTTCTGCTTCTGTCATGGGAGGTCGAGGTTTAGGAGCGTACCTCGCCCACCAATCGGCGGCGTATTTGTCAGGATCAACGCCCGCCCGTTCCGCCATACGTAGCATTACTCCTTTTAGGAGTTCGGGCAATGCCTTCAGACCAGGATAGGGTCTATCACCGGGTACTGTCAAGGACTGTACGAGATGAGCCGTTGCCCACTCCTCCGGGGCGCGGCCTGCCGCTGTTGCCGCACGCTCAATGGCTTCGTATTCCTCATCCGCCAGATGGAGTGTTAAATCTTTACTCATGAAGCCGACCTCCTATCCGAGCAAAAGTGAAAGCAATTCCTGCCCTGAGTTCGCCCTCAGTTTATATCACTAGAACATAGTTTACCAAATTGCCCTCTAGCTTGCAAGCAAATTGTGCCGCATAGCAGGTCCATTTGCCTCAAAACAGTGGAGCGGACGATTACCGGCTGGTGAGGACGTGAAGGGTCTGGGAGGCGGCGAGGCGGCCGTCGGGACGGAGGGCTTCCAGGGTGAGCGTGTGCCGTCCGGGCCGTACGCTGCCCGCATTCCAGACACATTCCCATAGATCGGGCGTTTTGGCGGAGTAGATGCGGTAGCCGTCCACTTTATAGACGATGGTGACGATGTCGGAGGGCGTGCGGGCAAAGCAGGAGAGCCGCACCTGCCCGCGCAGCCGTTCGCCTTCCCGCATGGGCATGGGGATTGGGAGGGCGTTCCGAAGGTTCGACGTTGGGCGTTGGGCGCCGGGCGCCGGGTAGGAGACGTTGCGCAGGGCAGGAGCATCGGCGGTTGGCTCGGGAAGGGGCGCGGAGAGGAAGTAGGGCGAGGCGATGGCGTAGCGGTAAGTCGCTGCGACGACAGGGTCGTCGGTGATGCAGTAGTCGTTGGTGGCGCGGTCGGCGGCGAAGCGGAGGGCGTCGCCATCGAAGTAGTTGATGCATTTGACGCGCGGGAACAGGCGCGGCAGCGCCGCATAGAGCGTGAGGATCTTGCGCAGGGCGAAATCCGGGCGCGAACGCCCGTCGCAGGTGCTGTAGTGCGTGACGCCGTATTCGCACACCATGATGGGCTTGCGGGCAGAGTAGCGATCATAGACGTAGGAGAGCAGGTCGCAGGGATGCTCGTTCTCGCAATGCTCGCTCAGCTTGTTGTCGTGGTAGGTCACGCTGTAGAGGTTGACGCCGACCCAGTCCACCGCATCGTCGCCGGGATAGTAGGCGGGGATGCCGCGCGTGGGGATCATGTACGGGCACCAGACCATCGCCACGTTAGGCGCGCGGCGGCGCATGATGTCATGCACGAGCCGGAACTTGCGCCGGTATTCGGCCGGGTCGTTGTGGTAGTTGGTCCAGAAGCCGTTCATCTCCGAGGCGAAGCGCAGGAAGATGCGAGCGCCCGAGCGAGCCATGTCGTCGGCCAGTCGGCGCAGGTAGGCGTCGTCTTTGACCCGCGAGAGGCCGTTGTTGGGCTCCAGGGCGATATGGACGAACTTATCCTGCGAGGCGAGCCAGCGGACCCAGTCCATCGGCAGCGGGCGCCCGTAGCCGAGATAGAAGAAGTACATGGCGTGCGGCTTGCCGACAAGCTTCTCGAACGGGATGGGGTCCTGATGCGTGATGCGGTCCTGGTCGCGGAAGCGGTGTCTCAGGATGGGGTCGTAATCAATGTAGGCGCCCAGATAGCAGCCGGTCGCCGGCTCGTATTTGGCGTGGGTCTGGCGATGGGCCACCTCGGCGGCCGTGGGTCTTCGCGTGATGTAGAGGATGGCCTGCGCCCGGTGCGGTCGGGCGCCGGACGGCAGGGCGGACAGCGCCAGCAACAGCAGCGCCGCCACGGCGCCAAACGCTTGTGCTCTAACCTTCATGGAGGATGATTCTATGCGTCCTGGCCCTCTTCCTCTTCCAGAATCTCCACCTCGATCTTCTGGAACCGTAACCCCGGTCCAGCCGGAGCCGGCAAAAAGGGCTGATGCGGGAAGTGCCAGCGGCGGGCCAGTCCATCCCGATAGGGGTTGTAATGGCAGAGGGCGCGCAGGCCGAGCAGTTCCGCCACGGCCACGGTGTCGGCCTTTCGGCGCGGGTTCGCTTTGCCGTCCCGGCAGCGGCGCGTCTCCCTGTCGTAGCGCGGGCACTGCCAGCACGCCATCCGCTTTTCGCCCATCTTGTTTCCCGCTATAAGGCCGTTTCGCCGCGCTCGCCGGTGCGGATGCGCACCGCTTCCAGCACGGACGAGACGAAGATTTTGCCGTCCCCGATCTCACCGGTGCGGGCGGCCTCCAGAGCGATCTCGACGACCTCCTCGGCGCGGTCGTCCGGCACGACGATCTCGATCTTGACTTTGGGCAGCAGGTTCACCACATAGGTGTTGCCCCGGTACTTCTCCGTTCGCCCGCGCTGCCGGCCGTAGCCGCGCACGTCGGTGACCGTCATGCCGACGATGCCGATGGAGGCCAGCGCCTCCTTCACCTCATCAATCTTGATCGGGCGTATGACGCATTCGATCTTTTTCATAAGATTGCTTACCTACCCCCCTCTGCCCCCCTCCAATCGCCGACGCGCTCCCCATTCCCTAAAGGGAAGGGGGTAGAGCTATGTTGTGCCTCTGCCGAATAGAAAAAAAGGGCCTTCATGCAGAGGCACAAGAGGACAATTTCGTCCCCCTCCCCTGTTATTCCGAAGGTTCGAGGGTGAGGGAGAGCCGGGGGTGGGGGCATTTCAAGGAAGGTCAAGGTGCATCAGGCGCAGGAAAGGCTGCAGTCCCATCGTCTGCCAGAAGCCGTTGGCGGCCGGATTGGCTTCGGCCACATAGAGCTCGATGGCGGTCGCCTTGCGCGCGAGAAACCAGCGGCGGGTCTCCTCGAAAAGCGCCCGCCCCACCCCGCGATGCCGCCAGACCTCCTGCACGCAGGCGTCGGAGATAAAGCCGTACAGGCCCGGCAGCGCCAGCGGCGGCCGCCGCTGGATCTCGGCCATCAGGTAGCCGATCACCTCACCGGTCTCCAGGCTCTCGGCCACCAGCACGCGGCCATCCCGCGAGCGCATCATTTCCAGCGCGTGCCGGATATACTTCTGCATCCCATCCGGAGCGACGGTAAAGCGCGGGTCCAGGGCCTCGTGATGGTCCATCAGCTCGCGCCAGAGGGCGCCGATCGCCTCGCGGTCGCTGCCACGGGCATCGCGAATCCGGAACCCACTCATGGCGGCTCTCTCACCGCGTCCTTCCTTCTCCGGCGCGCCTCAGTAGCGTTCGGAGCGGAGCGACTGGCCGGGAAAGATGGCGCCGCTGCGCCAGGGATTGGCCGAAGGGTGTACCGCCGGATGGCCGGGCGTGCCCAGCGCGTCCTCGATCTCCGGCAGGGTGTGCGCCGGCGCGGCCGGGTCCGGCAGGCGGTCGGTGCGGGCGATGGCGCGCTCCAGGTCCCGCAGATCGAAATAGTTGCGCCCCGCCACGTTGCGCAGCTCACGGGCGGTCATATCGGGATGCGCCACCACGGCGATGCGCTTGCCCTTGCTGCGCACCAGCTCCAGCGCCCGCTCGAAATCGCTGTCCCCGCTCATCAGGACGCAGGTCTCGAACAGCGCCACCGTGTTGAACATGTCTATGACCAGCTCGATGTCCAGGTTCGCCTTCTCCACGATCTCGCCGGTCGTATCGTCCACCATCTGCTTGATCGCCTTGGTGCGCACAGTATAGCCGGAATACATCAGATATTCGTGGAAGGCGCTGTCGCGGTTCTTGGCCTGCAAATCCGCGCCGGTATAGTAGTAGGCTTCGCTGATGACATTGCCCGCGTCGCGGCCGAAGTACTGCAGGACCTTGCGAAAATCTATATACCAGCCGAGCTTTTTTTGCGCATAATACATGTTGGCGCCATCCACAAAAATAGAAACCCGCT
>Ga0070734_10003901_pt1 | contig 14909 bp, 10 predicted proteins | sample Coa_R1_8_FD_66444 | JGI IMG/M metagenome (GOLD analysis project Ga0070734, IMG submission 66444) | Surface soil microbial communities from Centralia Pennsylvania, which are recovering from an underground coalmine fire - Coalmine... | ecosystem: Environmental > Terrestrial > Soil > Unclassified ...
CTGGAACAGATAGCCCACCCGGCGCCGGAATGCATGGTCCCGCGCTTCATCCGCAAGCGCGGCCGCCGTGAGTGGCTCACCGAACGCCGTCAGCGTCCCCGTCTGCGCAAACAGCAGCCCATCCAGCAGCTTGAGCAGCGTGCTTTTGCCGCAGCCGTTGGCGCCCAGAATCGCCACTTTCTCTCCCAACTCGATCGTCAGGGAGATATCTTCCAGGGCATCTACCCCCTCGCCATACCGGTAGCCGGCATGGAAGAGCGCAAAGGCGGGCGTTCGCATACACAACTCCAGCGTTTCCCTGCCGCGCGCACGCGGGAACGAAACGCCCTTTTGAAACGAATTGCATACATACTACCCGAACGAGGAAGGGTATGGCGGCGGAGAGCCAGAGGCAACCGGAGGAGCCGGCGACGGCAGCGCCCGATAGCGAGGCGCTGCGTGTGCGCCTGGCCGGCCCTGAAGACGCCGGAGCGGTCAGCGCCATCCTGGCCGAGGCATTTCCCGGCCTCTATCGGGCGACCTTCGGCCGGCTGGATGCGGCCGAGATAGCCCGGCTGCTGCAGGCGCTCTATCGGGCCGGCACGCTCTCCCTCGATACGACCCTCGTCTGCGAGCGAGCCAGCGTGGTCGCCGGCCTGGCGATCCTGCACACCGGTCCCTCCGTCGGACGCGGCTCGGCCGGCGCTTACTGGCGCGCTGTTTATGAAGAGCTGGGCCTGCTGCGCGGGCTGCGCGCCTTCTTCGGCGGCCTCTCGGCCAACGCCTTCCTCAACCAGCGCATCCCCCGCGCGCCGGACCTGGTCTACATCGAGGCGCTCGCGGTCGCTGAACCGGTACGGGGATGCGGAATCGGCACCCTGCTGCTCGAAGATGCTGTCCGCTGGACCCGCGCGTGCCCGCCAGGCCGCTCCCGTCTCGCCCTCCACGTCCTCTACAGCAACACCGGCGCCCGCCGCCTCTACGAGCGCATGGGCTTTCGCCCCTGGAATCCCCGCCAGCGCCAGTGGACCCGCGGCTCCGCACTGCTTATGCTGCGAAAAGTCTAGGGAAGAGGGAAGAGGGAACAGAAAAAAAACCTTCTCTTCCCTCTTCCCTTCTCAGCCGATAATAGACCGAACGTCTTTGCAGCAGGGAGGAATGGCGCGCCATGTTGCCGATCGCGGAAGATATTGCCATACGCATCGAAGTGTTGAATGCCCAGGAGAAACCCATCGCCTGCCTGGAAGCCACGTTGCGGCACCTGGACGGCGAACGGGCCGCCATCCTGCTGCCTCTGGCGGCGCCCGCATCCTGCCTGCACTGGGGATCGCGCGTGCGCTTCTACGTCGAGCAGCAGGCGCACGTGTATGAGATCCTCGGCAGCGTGATCGCCCGGGAAGTCACCTCTGAGTCGGCCTGCGCGCTGCAGGTGCGCCTTTGGGAATGCCGGACCGGCCGCCAGCGGCGCGCGGTCCCACGCCGCGCCGCCCGCTTCCCCGTGCAGTTCGCTCCCCTCGAATCCGCCTCCGCCGCCGAGCCGCAAGAGCAAGCCTGGCAGTGCGGCCAGTGCCTCGACATCAGTTGCGCCGGCATGAGGCTGCGCGTCCCGCTGCAACCCGCCCTGCCCGAGCGGTTTCTCCTGCGCTTTACCCTCCCAGCGCCTGCCGGCGGCGAGACGCCGTCTCCGGCCTTCTGCCTGCAAGGCCGGCTGCTGCGCGCCCGGCCCCTCGGGCGTCAGGCGGACGCCGTGGAGATCGCCCTCAAATTCGAGAAGCTGACCCCCGCGCAAGGGCTGGCCCTCTCCGCCCTGCTTTCCTGAGTCGCCCCCTCCCTTAAAGACCCGCTCTCCCCCGGAAGCAGAGGCAATGGGCGCTGCCGGGGGTGTGAGGGCGCTTCATGCCTGCAATCGGGAAACCGGCAATAATAACAGGCTATTCCCTGCCTGAATATGGCATAACAGGTGCATCAGGCGCGCGATGGGAGTGCATGACCTGTGTTCCTGATGACACCTGGAATCCTGGATGCGTTGATCCTCCTCGGCGGAGCGACCGCGACCGCTCTGGGCTGGCGCCTGTCCTGGCGGCGGGAGGCGCAGCGGCTGGCCGCCGAAGGCGAAGCGCGCGCGCTGGCCGAGCGCGCCGCCGGGCATCACCTCTGCTTTTCCACCCTCGAAGCCCTCGCCTGCGCCATCGAAGCCGCCAATCCCGCCGAAGTCGGCCACCTGGACAGCGTCCAGCAGGGCGTGACGGCCCTGTCGCAGGCGCTCAGCCTGCCCGAGGAAGAGGCCGCCGCCACGCGCGCCGCCGCGCTGCTGCATAACATCGGGCGGCTCGGCATCCCGCCCTACATCCTTCACAAGACCGACGCCCTTACCCCCGAAGAGCAGGAGAAGCTGCGATGCCAGCCCCTCCTTGGCGCCCGCATCCTCGCCTCCATTCCCTTTCCCTGGCACGTCGTCCCGCTCGTGCGCCACTACACCGAGCATTGGGACGGCAGCGGCTACCCGGACGGCCTGCAGGGCGAGGCGATCCCGCGCGGCGCGCGCATCCTCGCCATCGCCAACATCTACAGCGCCCTCCAGCGCGCCGGCCCGCTCGGCCCCGCTTGCTCCCCGGAACAGGCTCTGGCTGAGATCGCAGCCCGCGCCGGCGACCAGCTCGACCCGCACCTCGTCGCCGTCTTCCAGGGCATCGCCAGGCAGTGGGATGCCGCGCAGCAGGTGAACGGCCTGACCGTTTCGGGCGTCGAGACTGCCCCCGCCCGCCGGGAGCGGCCAGCCCCCCTCGCGCTGACGCCGGATACCCGCACCGTCCTCCACGACATCGCCGCCGCGCAGCGCGAGACGCTCGGACTGTTCTCCCTCGCCCAGACCGTCACCGGCTCCCTGCATCTCGAAGCGGTCGCCCGGACCGTGCTCGAATCCACCCGCGACATCGTGCCCTGCGCCGCCTGCGCCCTGTTCCTGCCCGAAGACAACGGGGAGTTCCTCCAGGCGCACGCCGCCCTAGGCCTCAACGAGCGGCATCTGCTGGGCAGCCTGGCCTGTGTCGGCACCCATCTCACCGGCCGCGCCTTCAGCCGCGCCGAGATGATCCGCGCTCCCTTTACGCCCGACGATCTGGTCCTGCGCGACGTCAGCGATCCCTGGATCCCCTTCCGCTCCCTGCTCGTGGTCCCCCTGCTGGCCGGTGGTCTGCCCATCGGCACGCTCAATCTCTATGCCGAGGCGCCCGACGCCTTCGACCTGGACAGCCGCCGCGTGATGCGCCTGGTCGCCACCCAGGCGGCCCGCGCCATAGACAACGCCCGCCGCTACGCCGCCGCCCAGGAGACCGCCCGGACCGATGCCCTCACCGGCCTCAAAAACGCCCGCTTTCTGCGCGAATACCTGGACCGCGAGATCAACCGCGCCGAGCGAGAGAACAGCGCGATGGCGGTGCTCAACATTGATCTGGACAATTTCAAGCCGATCAACGACACCTTCGGCCACGCCCGCGGCGACCAGACCTTGCGGGAAGTTGCCGAAATCCTGCGCAGCCACGTGCGCAGCTACGACCTGGCGGCCCGCTATGCCGGCGATGAGTTCGTGGTCGTGCTGGCGCGCGCCGGGCGCGTGGAGGCGGAGACCGCCGCCCAGAAGCTGCGCGCCGCCATCGAGCGCCACGGCCAGAAGCTCATGGCCCGCGAACCGGGTTTTCCACCCCTGGCGATCAGCGTCGGCATCGCGCTCTATCCCCGCGACGGCGCCGATATCCAGGGGCTGCTCTGCCACTCCGACGCCGCCATGTACGCCGACAAGCACAGCCGCCGCCAGGCGGCCTAAGTCCTCTCTGCCGAAAGCCTGCACGTACTGCCAGGTTTCCAAAAACGAACCACCCGCTTCGCTAGAGACCACAGAGATGCACAGAGAAAGACAAAGAGAAAAGCAAAGAGAGAAACTCGATAGGCGATAGAGGCACAAGCATGCAGGTGGGTAGAATCTGATTCACTTCTTGCTTTTCTCTCTGTGTTCTCTGTGCATCTCTGTGGTCTCTAGCGAAGCGGGTGGTTCAATCTTTTTGCAAGTTTGAGTTAGCGCAGGATTAGGGTCGGGGGAAGGGGAGGGGATGGCGGCTGCTGACGCCGTGGGGCAACTGATAGATTTTCAGGCGGCTGGGGCCGACGCCGTCCTCGTCGCTCTGCCAGACCACCGGCCAGGTCCGCAGGACGCGGGCGATGCGGGGGTCTATGCTCGGGGTATCGAAAAAGCTGTTGCCGGCGGCGACGTAGCGGTAAGCGCCGGAGCAGAGGGCCTGCAGGAGATTGTCATGCGCGTCTTCGCCGGGCAGCGCCTCGATCTGCCAGGGTTTGGCCGGCACGCGGGCTACGTAGAGCAGGTACCAGCGCGCGGGAACGCCGTAGGCCGGCGCCAGCATCTGGTCCCCCGGCTGCCAGCGGGCGGCCAGGAAGCGCGCCGCCTGGGGCCAGCGGGAATGCTGCGAGCGCGCATCCATGCCCGACAGCGATTGGGCTGGGCGCCAGAGCGCGATCAGCACGCAGAGCGTGACCGCCACGGCCGCTCCGAAGGCGGGGTTCCAGCGGGCGACCACCAGCACGAACAGGCCGGCTACCAGCGACAGCGGCGGCAGCGCACCCACCAGGTATTCCGGCCCGATGATGTGCGCGCTGTGCGCGGTATACAGGAGGATGGCGGTGAAGGCCAGCAGCACGGCCATGCTGGCGGTCACCTGCCGGCGGACCAGCAGCACGAGCACCGTGAGGACACCGAAGCTGTAGCAGACGAAGAACGGCCGGTAGTCGTGCTCATACCAGTAGAGATAGGCCCACTTGGGCGCATGCTGGTAATGCACGTCGCGGATCGTGACGGGCCAGGCGTCATGGGCCATCGCCACGTAGTGGCGCAGCATCTTCACGGAGTCGCCCAACAGACCTGCCGGCCAGAGCGCCCAGACGATTCCCAGAAAGACGAGCGCGCCGCACCCGAGCGCGATCAGGATCCGCCGCCGCTTCTCCGCCGATTTGACCGCCGGCCAGAGCAGGAAGGGCGCCGCGCCGGCCGCCGCTAGCAGGGTGGGGAAAAACACCTCTGAGGTCACGAACAGGCCCCCGAGCGCGGCGCACCCACCCACCAGCCAGCCTTCCCGCTGCGTCCGGGCGTACTGGAAAAGCGTCCAGACCAGCAGCATCTGCCAGAAGATGAGAAAGGCCCAGGGCAGCGCATGCGAGGAGGCGCGCACGTGCGCGGGCGCGACCATCAGCAGCACGGCTGCCGTCAGCGCGGGCGAGCGCCGTCCGCCGTAGAGCGCCAGCCCGCAGAGGTAGACCAGCGCCACGGTCAATGCCCCGCACAGCACGGCGGGCACGCGCAGCGCGCGGTCTTCCGGGCTGAACCGCAGCGCCAGGGCGACCATATAGGCGATAAAGGGAGGATGGTAGTGCCGCTGGGCGATCAGCTTGTCCGGCTCGGTGGGGGAATTGGAGAGGTCCCGACGATTGGCCTGCAGGCCGCGGGCGGCGGCAAAGGCATAGTCCGCCTCGTCGAGCCACAGGTCTCCGCGCGTGGCGGCGAAGCGCATCGGCAGCGCCGCCGCAAACAACACCACGCAGAGCAGCATGTCGATCCACCAGGGCGCCAGCCTGCCCGTGCGCAAAGCCGGCAGCCAGGACCTTAGCTCCCCCTCGCCCCTTGCGGGAGAGGGGGCACGGGGGTGAGGGGTAATCATCCTTCCCCGGGTTTGGGCCGATGCAGGCGGCAATAGCCCATCCGCGCGGCTTTGGATTCCGGAACCTTGATGATCTCCTGCACCGGGCACCACATGGTAGCGCGTTTTCGGGAGTCGACGCAGATGGTGACTTCCACCATCTTCTCTCCAGGCGGCGGCGCGGGCGCGCGGGCCGTCAGGAAACGAGACCGGCGGTCCGCTGCCGGCGCTGGCGGCGGGCTGCTTGCCGCTGGCGGAGTGGCGAGTGTCGCGGCCTGCGCGCCGGGCGGAGAAGAGGCATTGGGAAGAGGTGCTGCGGGCAGGTTCGGGCCCGCCGGGCTGCCGGGCGGTGAATCGGCGGAAGCCGTGTCTACGGGCACAGTCGAAGGCTGGCTCGTCTCGCCGTTGAGATCGGGCGCGGCATCCGTCGTGTTTTGAGCGCCGTCCTGGAAGGTCTCCTCGTCGCGCGGAGGGCGCTGACGCGCCTGGGCGCGCGCGGTCTTGCCGTCCGCCTGGGGAGCGATCGAAGGCGCATAGGCGATAGGCGGCGGCCCTGGCCCGAACTTGCGCTGCTCCGGCACCGCGCTCAGCATGAAGTCGTGCCAGACCGGCCCGCACAGGACCCCGCCGGTCGCCCCCGGCATCGTCACGTAGATCGGCGGGCCGCCCTTCTTCGGGCGGTGCGCGCTCGCCATCCAAACCACCGTCGTCAGCTCCGGCGTGTACCCGTCGAACCAGCAGTCGCGGTTGTCGCTGGTCGTTCCTGTCTTGCCGTGCGCATTGTCCACGATGCCGTTGGCCTCATTGCCGCGCGCCCGGTTCCCCGTCCCCCACTCGCAGACCGCCTCGAAGGCCTTGTCCATCTGGGCGACGGTGTCGGGCTTGAGGATGTTGGTCTGGATCTGAGGCTCGTGCTCTTCGAGCAGGTTGCCGTCCTGATCGCTCACGCGCACCAGCGCCATGGGCAGGCAGCGGCTGCCGTTCATGGGGAAAATGGAATAGACCGAGCACATGTCCAGCGGGCGCACCGCCGAAGCGCCCAACGCCGTGGGCAGGTAGGGCGCCAGCGGCGTGGTGACGCCCATCTTGTGCGCGTACTCGATGACCGTGCCAATACCCACCCGCGCCGCCACCTGCACGGCGATGGTATTGATCGAATGGGCGATGGCATCAATGCAGGCCTTCGGGCTATAGGTGTAGTCGCCTTCGTAGTTTTTGACCACGCGCCCTTTGGGATCGTGCGGATAGGGAATAGGAACGTCCCGGAACGTCGAGTAGAGGTTGGCTTCGCCGGTATCGAAGGCGGCGGAGTAGTCGAACACCTTGAACGAAGATCCCGGCTGGCGGGCGCCCTGCGTGACCGCGTTGAACTGGTCCGCCCGGAAATCGCGACCGCCGACCATGGCGCGAATGTAGCCGGTATGGTTGTCCAGGCAGACGAGCGCACCCTGATTGGCCCCGAAGCGGGAGGCGTTCTCGATGCCATTTTTGAGCGCCCGCTCGGCCATCTGCTGCATCTTCCAGTCGAGGGTCGTCTCGATCTTGAGGCCGCCGCGATAGACGAAGTCGGAGCCGTAACGGCGCATCAGGTCCCTGAGAACGTAGGTTGTGAAATAGGGGGCTTTGAAGTCGAAATTGTTATGGATGCGGCGGGCGATCAGGCGGGGCCGTTCCGCCAGGGCGTGCCTGTGCGCCTCCGGGGTGATATAGCCATAGTCCAGCATCCGGTCCAGCACCTCATTGCGGCGCTGGAGGCAAGCCCGGCGATGATCGTAGGGCATGTAAACCGACGGGCGCTGCGGAATGCCGGCCAGCAGGGCCGCTTCGGCGATGTCGAGCTTGCTGGCTGGCTTGCCGAAGTAAGTCTCGGCGGCCGCCTGGATGCCATAGGCTCCGGCGCCGTAATAGATGTTATTGAGATAGAGCTGCAGGATTTCCGGCTTGGTGTAGAGCTGGTCCACGCGGATGGCGGTGAGGATTTCGCGCACCTTGCGCGTGTACAGCTTGCGTTTGGTAAGGTTGAACTGAGGCAGGTTGCGGATGAGCTCCTGGGTGATGGTGCTGCCGCCCTGGACGGTGTTTTTCTTCTGCACGTCGGCCCAGGCGGAGCGGAGGATGCCGATGGCGTCCACGCCGCCATGCTCGTAGAAACGGTGGTCCTCGATGGCGATGGTGGCGTCATTGACGTTCTTGAGCGATTCAACCTGCTTGAGCGACAGCGGCTGGCGGTTCTCGACTTCGAGCTGGCCCAGCAGCACCCCATCCTGCGACCAGATCGTGGTGGGAACGGGCGTGCGGATGTCCGTGGCGATGGCTTCGATGCCGGGCAGGTCCTGCCTGGTGAACCGATAGAAGACCACCACGGTCACGACGAGGGCGATCGCGATGGCGATTTCGACCAGCAGAAATGCCAGGGCGAAAAGGGTCTTGATCCACTTCTTGACCGGGGAGCGCCGGGTGCGCGGCGCGGCGTATCGAGCCGCCCGAGAGGCGGCTATGGCGCGTTTGGTCATGCCGTCATTATAGTCAGGCAAAGCGTGGAATGTCAAGGGAAGAGGGAAGAGAAGGGAAGAGGGAACAGGGAACAGAAGGGGAAGGCGAAGAGGGAATTGGACGCAAAACGAAACAGGGTATATTAAAGGAGGCTTTTTAAAGCCCATCCCAACGAGGACGCATTTCAAACTCATGGCAGCACAGACAATGGACCAGATCGTGTCGCTGTGCAAGCGGCGCGGCTTTATTTTTCAGAGCAGCGAAATCTACGGCGGCATGCAGGGCGCCTACGACTACGGCCCTCTCGGCGTGGAGCTGAAGAACAACCTCAAGCGGCTGTGGTGGAAGCATAACGTCTACGAGCGCGACGACATGGAAGGCATAGACGCCGCCATCCTGATGAACCGCTTCGTCTGGCGCTACTCCCAGCACGAAGAGACCTTCGCGGACATGCTCGTGGACTGCAAGACCTGCAAGGGCCGCTTCCGCGCCGATAAGCTCGGGGAGTCGGAGTGTTTGCGCCATCCCACAAAGTATCCCGGCGAGTGTGAAGGGGAGCTGACGGAGCCGCGCCCCTTCAACATGATGTTCAAGACGCAGGTCGGCCCGGTCCCCGATCCGGAATCGTTCGCCTACCTGCGACCGGAAACGGCGCAGGGCATGTTCGTCAACTTCAAGAACGTGCTGGACTCCACCAACCGCAAAATCCCGTTCGGGATCGCCCAGATCGGCAAATCTTTCCGCAACGAGATCACCCCGCGCAACTTCATCTTCCGCCTGCGGGAGCTGGAGCAGATGGAGATCGAGTTCTTCGTCCGGCCGGAAGACGCGCAGGCGACCCACGAAGCCTGGGTCAAAGACCACCTGGACTGGTGGGCGGAGGAGGTAGGGCTGCGGCGCGAGCACCTGGACCTCCTTGAGGTTCTACCCGAGGATCGCGCGCACTATTCGGTGCGCACCGTGGACATAATGTACAAATATCCGATCGGGTGGGAAGAGCTGGAGGGCATCGCCAACCGGACCGACTTCGATCTCGCCATGCATTCGCGGGATCAGGACAAGCTCGACCTGACGCCCAACACCCGCGCGCAGGCGCAAGCCCTGCCCAACGCGCACTCCACCGAGCGGCTGACCTATTTCGATCAGCCCAACAACAAGCACATCATTCCCTACGTCGTCGAGCCGGCCGCCGGGGTGGACCGCGGCTGCCTGGCCGTGCTGTGCGAGGCGTATGACGAGGAGACACTGGAGAGCGGGGAGACGCGGATCGTGCTGCGGCTCAAGCCGACGCTGGCGCCTATTAAGGTGGCGGTGCTGCCCCTGAAAAAGAACGCCGACGAGATCGTGGCGCTGGCGAAGAGCATCAAGAAGACACTGCAGGCCACCGGCGAGATGCGCACCGTCTACGACGACTCGGCGGGCATCGGCAAGCTCTATCGCCGCCAGGACGAGGTCGGCACGCCCTTCTGCGTGACGGTGGACTTCCAGTCGTTGGAAGACCAGACTGTGACGGTGCGCGACCGCGACACCATGCAGCAGGTGCGCATCGCCGTTCCCGACCTCCACGCCTTCATACGCGAGCGGATTTAACCCACCCCCTGGCTCACCCCCGGCCTTTTCAACTCTTTATCGCTCCCGAAAGAATTCCCCGGATGAAATGCCGCTGGAACAGGAGGAATGCTACGACCAGGGGCAGAGTAGCGATCAGGCCGCCGGCCATCAGCATGCCGTAGGGGGTGCGGATCTCGCCCTGCAGCAGATAGATGACCATCGGCAGGGTCAGCATGTCTTTGGTCCGCAGCACGATGAAGGCCCACATCAGGTTGTTCCAGGAGGCGATGAGCAGCATGATTCCCAGGGCGGAGAGCGCCGGGCGGGCGATGGGCGCGGCGATGCGCCAGTAGATGCCGAACTCGGAGCAGCCGTCAATGCGGGCCGCCTGGATCAGGTCTTCCGGCACCGAGGAGCGCATGTACTGGCGCATCCAGAAGATGCCGAATGCCTGGGCCGCGCCCGGAAGGATCATCGCCCAGTAGCTGTTGATGAGGTGCAGGTTCACCAGCACCAGGAACGCAGGAATCAGCGTGACGGTGCCCGGTATCAGCATGGTGCCAAGCACAAACGCGAACAGGGCCTCGTTGCCGGGCGCCTGGCGGAAATGGGCGAAGGCATAGCCGGCCAGGGAGCATAGAAACAGCGCCAGCGCAACATGGCCGCCGGAGGTGATGACCGAGTTGAGGAATGCGCGGGGAATGGGCGTTTCCGCCGCGACCTCGGTGAAGTTGGCCAGGCGCGCGGGATGGGGGATCCAGATGGGCGGCATGGCGAAGATTTGCGCCTGCGATTTGAAGGCGGAGATCGCCAGCCAGTAGAACGGGAAGAGAAAGACCAGCGACAGCAGCATCAGGACCGCATAGAGAATGGCGCGGGGGAGGACCGTGTGTATCGGGGCGCTTCGCAGCATCGCTATTCGCCCTCCTGCCGGTTCATCCGGTAGACGAGCAGCGACGCCAGGAAGAGCAGCAGCGCCACCGAATAAGCCACGCACGACGCATACCCGAACTTGAAGCTGACGAAGGATAGGTTGAACAGGTAGACGCCGAAGTTGAGAGAGGAAGTTCCCGGCCCGCCCTGGGTCAGGACGAAGATCTCGTCGAACATGTAGACGGTGCCCAGCAGGGAGAGCAGCAGGCAGAAGCGGAAGGTCGGCTGCATGAGCGGCAGGGTCAGATAGCGCGTGCGCTGGAAGGCCGTGGCGCCATCCACAAGCGCCGCCTCATAAAAATCTTCCGGTATCCCCTGCAGCCCCGCCAGCATCAGCACCATATTATAGCCGGTCCAGCGCCAGAGGACCATGATGGCGACGGATGGCTTCGACCACAGCTCGCTGTTGAGCCAGGGGATCGGACCCAGGTGCAGGAACGGCAGCAGCCGGCCGACCTGCGCGAGGGCGTAGTTGAAGACGCCCTTTTCGGAACTGAAGAGTAAGCCGAACACGATGCTGAGGACCACCATCGGGGTCACGCACGGCAGGAAGAAGGCGGCGCGGAAATAGGCGCGCATCCGCAGCCAGGACTGATTCAGGGCCAGCGCAAACAGGAACGCAAGGGCCAGCATGGGCGGGATGTAGAGCAGGCCGATGACCAGCGTGTTCCACAAGGATTGGCGCAGGATGTCGTCGTCGAGCATCGTGGAGAAGTTCGCCAGGCCGACCCAGACCTGCGGGGTCAGCCCATCCCACTTCACGAAGCTGAGATAGAGCGAGAACACCAGCGGGTAGAGGCCGAAGATGCCGAAGAGAATGAAGAAGGGCGAGATGAACAGGTAGAAGTGCCGGTGCCGCCACAGACTGGCCCAGCCGCTTCTGCCTTGCGTCATTCTCCCTGCTTCATTCTTCATGCCCGTAGGGTACTCCTAGCCGCCGGTGCAGCTTCTGCGCCAGCTCGTCCAGGACATGGCCGTCCGTCATGCCGTCGTCCACCCATTTGCTGAAGGTCTGATTGAGATAGCCCAGCGCCTCCATCCAGTCCGCCGTGCGGTTGAGGATGTTCATTTTCGCCGCGTCGCCGGCGAAGAGCCGCCCGATCCGCTGGCCGCCGAAGAAGGGGTCCGGTTCGTCGCAGACAGAGGAGCGCAGCGCCGGCAGATAGGCCGGGAACAGGTTCTCGCTCTTGTACATCGCCAGTTGACCTTCCGGCGTGCAGAGCGCATAGCGCAGGAACGCCCAAGCGGCAGCCTTTTTGCGGCACTGCTGCGGAATGACCAGCACCGAACCGCCCAGATTGCTGGTGCGCAGACCGCCTTTGACCAGGGCCGGCAGCCGGAAGACGCCCCAGCTCTGGCGCTTGCCGCCGTAGTCGGGCGCGGCGTCCTTGATGGTGCCGGCGAACCAGGCCGCCTCGGGGTAGGTGGCAATGGTGTCGTTGTTCAGGCCGGCCATGAACTCCTGGCCCCACAGCTTGACGTTCGAGCAGATACCCGCCTGCAGCATCCGCTGGATCACATCCAGCACCTGCCGCGACTGCGGCGAATTGACGACGATGCGGCCGTTGTCGTCGAAGATTTGCCCGCCGTTCTGCTGGATGAGCAGTTGGTACATGGTCGCCAGCGCGCCGGTGTCCATCGGCAGCATTTTGGTCTGGCCGTGCGATTTTTGCAGGATCTGCCGGCCGGCGGCGATGAAGTCGTCCCAGGTCTCGATCTTCTGCGGATCAATGCCGTACTGCCGGAAGATGTTGCGTTTGTAGTAGACGGCGCAAGGCCCCATGTCCCAGGGAATGGCATAGACGTGGCCTTTGTAGACGCAGTTGTGCCAGAGCGATGCGGGAAAGTCCTTCTGGTAAGAGGCGGCGACGGCGGTCAGATCGGCCAGCTTGCCGGTGCAGACGTAATGGGACGCCTCCTCGCACTGCAACTGGGAGATGTCCGGCGCGCCGACGTTGGAGGCCAGCGAGAGCAGCAGGCGCGCCTCCATGTTGGCGCCCGTCATGTCCACATTCGGGGCGATGGCGGGATAATGTTGCCGGAAGGCGGGCGTCAACTGCTGCAGGGATTTGGCCGCGATGTTCCAGCTCCAGACCTCGACCGTGCCTCGCAGCCGATCAGGCTGTGAGGCCGCCACCGCCGTCAGCGGCGGCGCATCGGTGGCCGGCCGGGAGGCCGAGCAGCCTGCCAGCATGATCCCGATGAGGAGCATTCCTCCTCGCAGGAAGTTTCGTGTTTGAAATGAACGCATTGGCATAAGCCCCTCACCCCCTCTCACTGTGAATCCGCTTCGCGGTCCGAAGGTTCGAAGAGGGGGAACACTATTGCCCTAGCTCCCCCTCGCCCCTTGTGGGAGAGGGGGCTGGGGGGTGAGGGGTAAACGCCTGCAGCGCGGGCAGCGCATTGCCTTTGTCGTCGAACAGGGCGGTGGACCCACCGTTCCAGCCATAATGGCCGGGAATCGGGATGGCTTCGGGAAACCACCAGAGCACCCCGAGTCCGCGCCCATTCGGCGTGGCCTGGACCGTCTCCACCAATTCGGTCAGGAACTGCTTCTGCCCTTCGATAGAGATCGGCCAGGCCATGTTCTTCCACCGGGACCAGTCGCCGCGGAACGGATAGGCGGTCTCGACGATCACTATGTCCTTACCGAACTCTTTGGCGGTCTGGCGCAGGTTATCGCGCACCTGGTCCAGCGTGCCATGCCACCATGGGTAGTAGCTCTGCCCGATAATATCGAAAGGGACCCGGCGCTTGCGCAGGTTCTCGAAGAACCATTTTGTCGTCTGCCAATCGGCGCCCCGGTCAATGTGGATCATGATGCGCACGGGATCGTCTTTGGTGAGAGGCTGTTTCACCCCACGGATCGCCGCCTTGAGCAGTCGGACGAAGTGGTCCCACTGCGCGTCGGTCGCCTTTTCCCCATTCCCCCCCAGTCTCCCGTCCGGCCAGAGCATGCCGGGGGTGATCTCGTTGCCGGTCTGGACGATGTCGGGCAGGGCGTTCTGCGCCTTGAACGCGGCCATGCACTGGGCGGTATAGTCGGTCACCTTCTTTTCCAGGGCCGGAAAGTCCAGGTCCGTCCAGGCGGCGGGCTTATACTGCTTACCGGGGTCCGCCCAGGTGTCCGAATAGTGGAAATCGAGGAGGAAGCGGGCGCCGGCCGCCTTGATGCGCTTTGCCAGGGCTACGGTGTAGTCCAGGTCGTTGATCGTGCCATCCTGGTGGTTCGGGTTGACGAAAAGCCGCAGGCGGAAACAGTTGCAGCCGTAGCTCTGCATGAGGGCGATGGCATCCATAGGTTGGTCGTCCTTGCGGAACACGCCGCCCTGCTGCTCGATCTTTGCGAGCATGGAGATATCGCCCCCGGTCAGAAACAGTTTCGGCGCGGGTGGCGGCTGGATCTCCTGGCGCGCCGGGACCGGCAGGGCGCCTAGCAGCCAGGGCAGCAAGCAACCCAGGATGAAAATCATGTGACCTCCGCCGGCCTACCGGCTTCAACGGGATACACACAAAAGCAAAACCCGGTTCGCCAGCCTGGATAGCTTTTCCTGCCAGGGATCTCTAAGGCTTCCTTTTGAGTCAGGGCGTTCTGCCGGTCTATTCAGCAGGACTATTTTTGTCTACCTGCGGGTCATCATGCAGGGCGAACTCGATGGCCTCCTCTAAAGTCATAGCGCGGCCCTCTTCCCAGGCAGCAGAGCAGGCTGGCTCACCGAGAGACATTCTCGCCATTGCCGCCTCACGGTCAACTTTTTCTTTCTCCTTCGGTGGCAAAGGTGAACCAATAGTTTCGCGCAGGACTTCTGCTGCGGCCCATAGCCTGGTGGCTCGTTCCATCTGTCCCTGTCCTGCAGCAAGAGCAGCCATGCCTTCCAGTGTGTAGGCAATGCCCCACCTGTCTCCTAACTCTTTTTGTATCACCAGGCTTTCTTCATTAAGGGTGCGGGCCGCTGCATAGTCACCCTGCTCCCTTGCTATATTTCCCAGGTTGTTTAGCGAGTAGGCAATGTCTTGTTTGTGTCCTAATTCTTTTCGTATCACCAGGCTTTCTTCATTAAGGGTGCATGCGGCTATATAGTCACCCTGGTCAAAGGCCACAAGCCCCAGATTGTTGAGGGAGGCGGCAATACCTTGCTTGTCTCCTAATTCTCTTTCTATCGCAAGGCTTAGCGCATAGAAGGTACGCGCCGTGGCATAATCGCTCTGATAATAAGCCACAATACCCAGGTTGTTTAGCGAGGAGGCAGT
>Ga0070734_10003902_pt1 | contig 14907 bp, 10 predicted proteins | sample Coa_R1_8_FD_66444 | JGI IMG/M metagenome (GOLD analysis project Ga0070734, IMG submission 66444) | Surface soil microbial communities from Centralia Pennsylvania, which are recovering from an underground coalmine fire - Coalmine... | ecosystem: Environmental > Terrestrial > Soil > Unclassified ...
CAAGGCAACCTCGCCGAGGGCCTGGGCAGCAACATATTCCTCGTGCGCGACGGACGCCTGCTGACGCCCATGGCGCGCAACGTGCTGCCGGGCGTCAGCCGCGCCACGGTCATAGAGCTGGCCGAGAACCTCGCCATCCCGTTCGCCGAACAGGATCTCGATCTCTACGACGCCTACACCGCCGAGGAGGCCTTCCTCACCTCCACCAGCCTCTGCATGTGCCCGATCAAGAGCATCAACGGCGCCCTTGTCGGCGGCGGCAAGTTCCCGGGACCGGTGACCCGGCGTCTGACCGACGCCTACATCAAGCTCGCCGGCTGCGATTTCGTCGCGCAGTACCTGCGGCATTTGAGCTGAGGCTTCGCCCGCGCCCCTGCGCCTCGGCCATCGGGGCGCCGGCTCGGCCGGCCGCGGACTATTTTCGCCACTTCGTGTACGCGGAGTGGAAACCTTACATCTCTATGATCGAAGCGATGGCTCGGCCGAACGCCTGATTCTGACGGCAGGGCGATGCACGCGAAGTTGTCATGCTTCGGACCGGAGATCGGCCCACAGGATCGCTCATGAAGCCCTCTCACCCACGGATCCTGACGGTCAATGGCGGCTCGTCGAGCATCAAGTTCGCCCTGTTCGAGGCGGGAGATGCGCTCCGCCGGAGTCTGGGCGGCACGATCGAGCGCATCGGGCTGCCGGACGCCACCATGCGCGTGAAGGGTTCGGACCCGGCGGACGATTTCTCGCGCCCCGTGAGCGCGCCGGATCACACCGCGGCCGCAGGCATCGTCATGGACTGGCTGGAAGGGCGCGGGGCGCGCGATGGCCTGGCCGCCATCGGCCATCGCATCGTGCATGGCGGGCCGAACTATAGCGAGCCGCAGCGGGTGACAGCGGACATGGTCGAGGAGTTGCGCGGGCTCAGCCCCTTCGCACCCGATCATCTGCCGGCGGAGATCCTGCTGATCGAGGCGATCCAACGCCGGCTTCCCGCCCTGCCCCAGGTGGCGTGTTTCGACACGGCCTTTCACCACGACCTGCCCCGCGTGGCGCGGCTGTTGCCGATCCCGCGCCGTTACGAAGCGCTAGGCATCCGGCGGTATGGATTTCACGGACTGTCCTACCAGTTCCTCATGGAGGAATTGGCGCGCCTGGCCGGGCCCGAGGCGGCCCAGAGCCGGGTGATCCTGGCCCACCTGGGCAACGGCGCCAGCCTGGCCGCCGTGCGCGAGGGCAAGCCCATGGATACGAGCATGGGCTTCACGCCGACCGCCGGCGTGCCGATGGGCACGCGCTCGGGCGATCTCGATCCGGGGCTGGCGTGGTACCTGGCGCGCGCGGAAGACATGAGCGCCAAGCAGTTCCATGAGATGGTCAATTCCCGATCCGGGCTGCTGGGAATCTCCGAGACCAGTCCCGACATGCGCAACCTGCTGGAGAACGAGGCGCGGGACGTTCGGGCGGCCGAAGCGGTCGCGGTCTTTTGCTATCAGGTGAAAAAGTGGATCGGCTCCTTTGCCGCCTCGCTCGGCGGGTTGGATACGCTCGTGTTCGCGGGCGGCATCGGCGAAAACGCAGCCCCGATCCGCGCGCGGATTTGCGAGGGCCTGGGATTTCTCGGAATCGACCTCGAGGAACGGCGGAACGCGGCGAACGAGGCTGTCATTTCGACCGCCGCCAGCCGGGTCGCCGTCCGCGTCATTCGCACCGACGAAGAGCACATCATCGCCAGGATGGTTGGCCGCGTTCTCCATCTCGGCTCAGGCGAGGAAACCTAGACCATGGAAACCAGCACCTTGACGCCGGCGCTTCTGCACAAGATGGACGCCTATTGGCGCGCCGCCAACTATCTGTCGGTCGGCCAGATTTATCTCCGCGACAACCCGCTGCTGCGGCGTCCGCTGACCCTCGAGCATGTGAAGCACATGCTGCTGGGGCACTGGGGCACCACGCCCGGACAGAATTTCATCTACGTCCACCTGAACCGCATCATCCAGAAATATGACCTGGACATGATCTACGTCTCGGGCCCGGGGCACGGCGGTCCGGCGGTCGTGGCCAACACCTATCTGGAGGGGACCTACAGCGAGATCTATCCCGATATCTGCCAGGACGAGGAGGGTCTGAAGAAGCTCTTCAAGCAGTTCTCCTATCCCGGAGGAATTCCAAGCCACGCATCGCCGGAATGCCCCGGTTCGATCCACGAGGGCGGAGAGCTCGGCTATTCGCTCAGCCATTCTTTCGGGGCGGTGTTCGACAATCCCGGTCTGGTCGTTGCCTGCGTGGTCGGCGACGGCGAAGCGGAGACGGGTCCGCTTGCCACGGCGTGGCATTCGAACAAGTTCCTCAATCCGGCGACCGACGGCGCCGTGCTGCCGATCCTGCATCTCAACGGCTACAAGATCGCCAACCCGACCATCCTCGCCCGCATCCCCGGCGAAGAGCTGGAGCAGCTGCTCCGCGGCTACGGATGGGCGCCCATTTTCGTCGAGGGTCACGAGCCCGCGCCGATGCATGAGGCCATGGCCGCGGCGCTGGACGCCGCCATTGAGCAGATCCGGAAAATCCAGGAGGACGCCCGGAATCACGGCAAGTCCGCGCGTCCGTGCTGGCCGATGATCGTCCTCAAGTCGCCTAAGGGCTGGACCGGACCAAAGGCAGTGGACGGCCTGCAGATCGAAGGGACCTTTCGCGCCCACCAGGTGCCGCTGTCAGACCCCGCCGCTCATCCCGAGCATCTGAAGCTTCTGGAAGAGTGGCTGCGGAGCTACCGGCCGGAGGAACTGTTCGACGCCCAGGGCCGCCTGAAGCCCGAATTTTCCGACCTCGCGGCCAAGGGCGAAAGGCGCATGGGTGCCAATCCCCATGCCAACGGCGGCATCCTGCTCCGCGACCTCAGGATGCCGGATTTCCGCGACTACGCCGTGGATGTTCCGGAGCGCGGCGCGCCTGGCATCGGCGACACCCATGTCCTCGGGCGTTTCCTGCGCGACGTGACGAAATTGAACGCCGAGCAGCGGAATTTCCGCGTCTTCGGTCCCGATGAGACGCTCTCCAACGGACTGGAGCGCCTCTTCGAGGTGACCAACCGTCAGTGGGACGCCGAGACAGAGCCGAATGATCAATTTCTCGCGCCCACCGGTCGCGTCATGGAAATGCTCAGCGAGCACCAGTGCGAGGGCTGGCTCGAGGGCTATCTGCTCACCGGACGGCACGGTCTCTTCAATTGCTACGAGGCGTTCATCCACATCGTCGATTCGATGTTCAACCAGCACGCCAAGTGGCTGAAGGTCACCTCGCGTCTGCCATGGCGGCGAAAGATAGCCTCGCTGAACTACCTGTTGGCTTCGCACGTCTGGCGCCAGGATCACAACGGATTCACCCATCAGGACCCGGGCTTCATCGACCATGTCGTCAACAAGAAGGCCGAGGTCGTGCGCGTCTATCTTCCGCCGGACGCGAACTGCCTGCTGTCGGTGATGGACCACTGCCTGCGCAGCCGCCACTACGTCAACGTCGTGATCGCCGGCAAGCACCCCTCGCCCCAGTGGCTGACCATGGACGCCGCCGTGAAGCACTGCACCGAGGGCATCGGCATCTGGTCGTGGGCCAGCAACGACCAGGACGCGCCACCCGACGTGGTCATGGCCTGTTGCGGCGACGTGCCCACGCTGGAGACCCTCGCCGCCGTCTCCATCATGCGCGAGCATCTGCCCGACTTGAGAATCCGCGTGGTCAATGTCGTCGACCTGATGAAGCTGCAGCCGCGGACCGAGCACCCCCATGGCCTCAGCGACGTGGAATTCGACGAGCTCTTCACCAGGGACAAGCCGGTCATCTTCGCCTTCCACGCCTATCCATGGCTGATCCACCGGCTGACCTACCGCCGCACGAACCACAACAACATTCACGTCCGCGGCTACAAGGAAGAGGGCACCATCACGACGCCCTTCGACATGACGGTCCTGAACGACCTGGACCGGTTTCACCTCGTGATGGACGCGATCGACCGGCTGCCCCAGACCGGCCAGAGGGGCGTGTATTTGAAGCAGGAGTTGAAGGACAAGCTTGTCGAGCACCGGCAGTACATCGCCCAAAACGGCCAGGACATGCCCGAAATCCGGAACTGGAAATGGCGGTGATGCCGGCTGAAGGCTGCGGGGCCGTTGAACGGAAGCCTGTCTGACGGCCGGACCATTTTCCGCCGAAACGGGCACCGGTTCGGAGTATCGCCGCGGGCGTGGCTTATCCGAGGCCGTAGCCGCCGTCGACCCGAAGCACGACGCCGGTCACGAAAGACGCCGCCGGCGACGCCAGGAAGATGGCCGGTCCTGCTATCTCTTCGACCTGTCCGAAGCGGCCGAGGGGCGTGCGTCGATTGATCTGCTCGATCGCCGCCGGATCGTCGACCAGGGATTCGTTGTCCCGCATCCCGTGCTCGGTCCATCCGGGCGCGATGCCGTTGACGCGAATGCCCTTCGGACCCCATTCGAATGCCAGGCTCCGGACCAGCTGATCGACGCCGCCTTTCGCCGCCGCATAGGCGGTCAGTCGGGAGAACGCGAGCGTGCCGGCATTGGACGAGGTGACGACGATGGCCCCGCCTCGGCCCTTTTCGATCATGTGTCGGGCGGCCGCGACCGAAATGTTGAAGCAGCCGGTCAGATCCACATCCACGGTCTGCTGCCACTCGCGCTCGTCGGTTTCGAGGGCCGCCTTGGGGATGCTGATGCCGGCATTGGACATCAGGATGTCAAGCCCGCCAAATCGTCGTACCGCGGCGGCGACGAACTGCTCGCAGGCAGCTCGATCGCGCACGTCGACGACTTGCGCCATCGCTTCGCGTCCGTATTCGGTGTTGATGGCGCCGGCGGCGGACTCGCAATCCTCGATCTTGCGCGAACCCACCACGACCTTCGCGCCGCAGGCCGCGAACGCCTTTGCGATGGCGAGCCCCAATCCCCGCCCGCCGCCCGTGACGGCGGCGACCTTGCCCGTCAGATCGAATTGCTTGAGGCCCATCGGGGATGGCTGTCGCACGCTTCACACCTCGTTCGTCACGCAACGGCGGACGCTTGTCGGAGAGATTCTTTCGTTGCGACGCGGCGCAACCATCGCCGGGCAAGGCCGCGGCTGTCAACGGACCCGCCCGCGGGCCCCACCCGGCTTCCATGTGCCCTGAAGTTCAATAGAATGCCGGCTCGCGGCTGAGGAAATCGGAGACGACGGCGATGACGAGAGGCAAGGATCCCCTGGACATCGGACGCTTCAGCGTCTCCACCAGCGATGCCTGGACCCTGCCCGCGCCCTATTACTTTGCGCCCGAGGTGTACGAGGCGGAAAAGGACGCGATCTTTTTCAAGAGCTGGCGGTTTCTCGGCCACGTGACCGAGCTGGCCGAGCCGGGTGACTATCTGACCGAGGACATCTGCGGCGTCGGCGTATTCGTCATCCGCGGCCGGGACCGAAGTCTGCGCGGGTTTCACAACGTCTGCCGGCACCGCGCCCATCGGCTGCTCGCGGCGCGCAAGGGCAATGTCAAAGCCGTCGTCACCTGTCCCTACCATTCCTGGGCCTATGGCCTGGACGGGAAGCTGCGCGCGGCCAAGAACAGCGAGAACGTGCCCGGCTTCAGCCTGGAAGACATCGCCCTGTCGCCGGTTGCCGTCGAGGTTTTCTGCGGCTTCGTCTTCGTGAACCTCGATCTTCAGGCGGAGCCGCTGGCCAAGCGCGCGCCGCTGTTCGAGCAGACGCTGCGCGGCTTCGTTCCGGACCTCGACCGCATGAGCTGGATCGGCCAGAAGAACTTCGATATCCCGGCCAACTGGAAGGTCTGCGCGGAGAACGGGGTCGACGGCTACCACGTCTTCCTCTCGGGCCCCCATCACCGCAACTTCGGCGCGGTGATGAACGGCCATGGCCTTGAAATGTTCAATCGCCAGGGCTGGATTTTTCTCCACGCCAAGGCAGGCGACCCGGACAACGGCGTCTATGATTTCCGGCCCAACATCGGCAAGGGCCAGACCTCGCGCTACGTCACGTTCATGCTGTGGCCTGACCTGCTCATTTTCACCTATCCCCATGTCAACGCGATCTGGACGTTTCTCATGGCTCCCGAAGGGCCCGAACGAACCCGGGAGCAGATCGCCGCCTACACGCCCGGCGGCGTCGCGCTCGATCCCATATCCCAGGCGGCGGTGGACTGGATCGCCGATGATCTCGGCCCCGAGGACGTGGACCTCAACATCGGCGTGCAGAATGGCCTCAAGTCGCCGGAATACTTTCAGGGCCGGCTGCTGATCGATGAGCGGCGCAGCGACATGAGCGAGCATTCGATCCTCTTCTTTCAGGCGCTGGTTCTGGAAGCACTTGGAAGGCTGCCCAAGGGCGCCAGCGCCGTCCTGCATTCGGGCGATCTGCCCGATCCGGCCTGATACCCACGACAGCGCTTCCTCCAGAGGTACCCCATGATCCCACGCTGTCCTGCGACGGTCGGCCAACCTGTTGCGGCGGTGGATACGCCGGCCCTCATCCTCGATCTCGACGCCTATGGCCGGAACCTCGAACGCATGGCGGCCCTGGTCGGGACCGCCGGTGTGCGCTTCCGGCCCCATGCCAAGACCCACAAGTCGCCGCTCATCGCACTGGAGCAGATCGCCCATGGCGCCGTGGGCGTCTGCTGCCAGACGGTGGCGGAGGCCGAGGTATTGGCCCGGGGCGGCGTGCTCGACATCCTGGTCGCCAACCAGGTCGTGGGCGAAGCGAAGATCGCTCGCCTGGCATCATTGGCGCGCTGGACCCGGGTTTCCGTCTGCGTGGACGACGCCCGGAACATCGCCGGCCTTGCGGCGGCGGCGGCGGCCGTCGATGCCACGATCGAAGTTCTGGTGGAGATCGACGTGGGCGGCGGGCGCTGCGGCGTGAAGCCAGGAGAACCGGCGCGTGTCCTGGCCGAACAGGTGGCCAAGGCGCCGAATCTGCGCTTCGGCGGGTTGCAGGCCTACCACGGCAACGCCCAGCAAATTCGCGACTTCAAGCAGCGCCGCGAAGCCGCCCGGCACGCCGCTGCGATGACGGCGGAGACGGTGAAGCTGTTGTCCCTGGCTGGGCTTGCCTGCAAGACGGTGACCGGCGGGGGCACCGGAACCCTCTTGCACGATATCGAAGCCGGCGTGCTGACCGAGCTTCAGGCCGGCTCTTACGTCTTCATGGATGTCGACTATGGCCTCAATCTCGACCTCGAGGGTGCCTTCGACAAGCGCTTCGAGAACAGTCTTTTCGTCCTCGCCACGGTGATGAGCAAGACCCGGCCAAACAAGGCGGTCGTCGACGCGGGCCTGAAAGCGCTCGCCTTCGACTCCGGGCCGCCCCGGGTCCATGGCCGCGAGGGAGTCCGCTATGTTTCGCCGTCCGACGAGCATGGCGAACTCGCGCTTGCGACCCCGGACGCGGTGGTCTACGGCGAGCGCCTCATGCTCATTCCCGGGCACTGCGACCCGACGGTGAACCTTCATGACTGGTATGTGGGCGTGCGCGGCGGCCGCGTAGAGCGCATCTGGCCCGTAGCCGCTCGCGGACCCGCCGTCTAACTCGCCGCAGGAACCATCACGGCACACTGCCTGCGGCATTTGAGCTGGGGCGAGGGAGCCGTCCACCGGAGTCCCCTCCCCCTTGCGGGATCGATCCGCAACGCGGATCGATGGCAGGGAGGGGGGCGGTCAGCGGCACACTCACACCTCGTGGGCGCCACCACCCCCACCCCAGCCCCCCGTCAAGGGGGCGGGGGTAGTCATGTCTCGAACTGCGCCTGCGTCATGCCGGCCATCGCACACCAGATGGACTCTCGTCGACCCGCTCAGCTCCCCGGCTGCTCGCGGGTCTTGGCGAAGCGGATGTCGGGCCATTGCTTCTGGGTGTAGTCGAGTTCCCAGGAATTGCGCGCCAGGTAGACCGGCGCGCCGTCGCGATCCTCGGCCAGCGCGCCGCGATTGCCGTCGACGAAGGCCTTGAGGCGCAACGCGTCGTCGGCCTGGACCCAGCGCGCGGTCTCGTAGGGCGCGCTTTCGAAGCCGGCCTTGATCCCATACTCGGTCTCGATCCGGGCCGCCAGCACGTCGAGCTGCAATTCGCCGACCACGCCGACGATCCACTGGCCGCCGTTCATCGGTTTGAACAGCTGGGAGACGCCTTCCTCCGCCAGGTCTTCCAGCGCCCGGCGCAAATGCTTCGCGCGCATCGGATCGTCGAGGCGGACCCGGCGCAGAATTTCCGGCGCGAAGCTGGGGATGCCGATCACCGACAGCGCCTCGCCCTCGGTCAGTGTGTCGCCGATCCGGAGCGTGCCGTGATTGGGGATGCCGATGATGTCGCCGGGAAAGGCCTCCTCGGCCAGCTCGCGCTCGCGGGCCACGAAGAACATGGGATTGTTGATGGCGATCTGCTTGCCGCTGCGCACCTGGGTCAGCTTCATGCCGCGCTTGAAGCGGCCCGAACAGAGGCGCAGGAAGGCGACCCGGTCGCGATGGTTCGGGTCCATGTTGGCCTGGACCTTGAAGACGAAGCCGGCGACCTTGTCGTCGGCGGGATCGATGGCATGGGGCCTCGCCGGCTGGGGCCTGGGCGAAGGCGCATGGCGGGCGAGGCCGGCCAGCAGCGCCTCCACCCCGAAGGTGCGCAGCGCGCTGCCGAAATAGACGGGCGTCATGTGCCCTTCCCGGTAGGACTTGAGGTCGAAGAGCGGACAGGCGGCGCGGGCGAGGCCGATCTCCTCCTCGAGCTTCTGGCGCTCCTCGTCGGTCGGCTCCCCGCCCTCATAGACGTCGAGACGGTCGTCCAGCAGGTCGAAGCCGCCGCGATAGTCGGCGGCGGCGCCGAGCGGCCACAGCACGGGCGCGGCATCGAGCGCGAGGCGCCGCTCGATCTCCTCCATCAGCTCGAAGGGGTGGCGGCCTTCCCGGTCGAACTTGTTGATGAAGGTGATGATGGGCACGTCCCTCAGCCGGCAGACCTCGAACAGCTTCAGGGTCTGGGACTCGATGCCCTTGGCCGCGTCCAGCACCATGACCGCGGAATCGACGGCGGTGAGGGTCCGGTAGGTGTCCTCGCTGAAATCCTGGTGGCCCGGCGTGTCCAGCAGGTTGAACACCAGCCCGCCATGCTCGAAGGTCATGACCGAGGCCGAGACCGAGATGCCGCGCTGCTGCTCGATCTTCATCCAGTCCGAGCGCGTGCGCCGGCGCTCTCCCCGGGCGCGCACGGCGCCGGCCTGCTGGATCGCGCCGCCGAGCAGCAGGAGCTTCTCCGTCAGGGTCGTCTTGCCGGCGTCCGGATGGGCGATGATGGCGAAGCTTCGCCGGCGCTCTGCTTCGCCGGCATCGGCGCTGGCGGCTGCGGCCCGGGGAGCGGCGGCGGGAAGAGTGTTTGCAAGGTTCATGGTGCCGGGTGATTAGGGCCTGGCGCCCGGGAAATCAAGGAGGGCGGGGATCGGACAGCGGGTCGGTTTGTCCCCCAATGCTTCGACAAGCTCAGCATGAGGGTCAAACGAACCGCCTCATCCTTGTAAGTCAGTTTCATCCGCACCTGCTGAGCTTGTCGAAGGATGAACCCATCTAAGGATGAGGCCACCGGATGGACCCTTTGCGGGAAATGGCCGGGCCGGCCTAGCCCCTCCTGCCCGGTTTTGCTGTATTAGTGAGGCATGGGGCCGATTCCAGAGCAAGATCGGGGCAGTTTCTTTCAGGCCGCCCCGTGAAGCTTGCTCTGCTTGCTAGGATGAAAGCCTGATTCATGTCTCAAGCCGGGCAGGCTCGAGACGATCAGGCTCCAGGGGGATGCCAGGGTGAAGATCAGCGTCGGGCTCAAGGTGTTCAGCGTTGCGCTGGTGCTGATGCTGCTGGTGGGCGCGGTGGCCTGGATCAATGCCAGGAGCGCGCGCGAGGTCGAATCCCTGATCGCCAACGTCCACGAGGCCTATGTGCCGGCTTATGGCGCACTCGCCCGGGGCAACCTGCGCTCGGTCGAGGAAGGGCTGTTCGTCCGCCGGCTCATCATCGCTCGCCTGCTCACGCCCGACGACAAGAAGTCCATGGACAGCCTGGCCGCTCAGGCCGATGACAAAGCGCGTCAGGTCGATGACGAGCTTGCCGGGGCTCGCCGGCTGATTGCGGCAGAGATCGCCGATCCCGCGAGCTTCGAGGACAAGCTCGAGCTGAGCCGTCTCGATACCCGGATCGAGTTCCTCCAGAGCCGGCATGAAGAATACGCCAAGGCGCGCGCGGCGCTCGATGCCGCGGCGGAAGCCGGCGACCCGACGGCTTGGAAGACCAGGATCCAGGAACTGGATCAGCTGCGCGACGAATTCAACGACGAGCTCGAGACCGCCCGGCGGGAAATGTTGGGGCTCCTCGACGGCGCCAGCGACAAGGCGGTGGGTGCCGAGTCGACGGCGGCGAATTACGGAATCGTGCTCCTGGCTCTCGCCCTTGCGCTCGGCGCCGTCATGGCGGCGATCATCGCGAACGGACTCGTCCGGCCGCTGCGCCGGCTGCTGCGCGGGACGATCGAGGTCCAGCAGGGCGCCCTCGATACCGAGGTGCCGATCACCTCCCACGACGAGGTGGGAGAGCTCACCGCCGGCTTCAACGCCATGGTCCGGGAGCTGAAGGCCAAGGCCCGGATCAGGGAGACCTTCGGGCGCTACGTCGATCCCCGCATCGTCGAGAGCCTGATCGACAAGCCCGATCGCCTGGGCAGCGCCGGCGAAAGGCGGGAGATGACCGTCTTCTTCTGCGACATGAAGGGCTTCACCAGCCTCAGCGAAGGCATGACGCCGGCCGGCATGGTCCGGGTCATCAACCGCTACCTCTCCTTGATGTCGGATCCCATTCGCCGCAATCACGGCATCATCGACAAGTATATCGGCGACGCGATCATGGCCTTCTGGGGCCCGCCCTTCACCGTGCCCGAGGATCAGGCCCGTCTTGCCTGCGCCGCGGGGCTCGAGGAGTTGGCGGCCTTGCCGGGCTTCCGCGCCGAGCTGCCGGAGATCACCGGCCTCAGGCGCGGAATACCCCCCATCGACATGCGCATCGGGGTCGCCACCGGCGAGGTGGTGGTCGGCAACATCGGCTCGGACGTCTCCATGAGCTATACGGTGATGGGCGACACGGTCAATCTTGCCTCGCGCCTCGAAGGCGCCAACAAGGCCTACGGCACCAGGTTCCTGGTCAATGCCAGGACGGCCGAGGCGGCGGCCGGGGCCCTGGCGTTCCGCGAGATCGACCTCCTCCTCGTCGAAGGCAAGCAGGAGCCCGAACGCGTCTACGAGGTGCTGGGGCGCAAGGGCGAAATCGCGCTTCCCGTCCAGGCCATGGCCGAGCGCTTCGCCGAGGGCCTCGCCGCCTACCGGCGCCGCGCCTGGCCCGAGGCCGAACGCGCCTTCGCCGCCGCGCTGGAAGTCGTGGCCGACGACAAACCGAGCCTGATCTTCCTGGCGCGCGTCCAGCGGCTCGCCGCCGAGCCGCCGCCGGCGGACTGGAACGGGGTCTGGACGCTGACGGAGAAGTAGCGGCCCTTTCGCTTGGAGCGTGAAGCCCGCACGCGCAACAAGCAGCGTGACGCAGGCCGCGGGTTCGCTCAACATCGGATTGTACCGGCGGCTTCAAGTTTCCGCATAAGAGGCGCGAAGCATTTGCGCAGAGCGATTTGGATTCTCGGGGTCCTTCTTGTTCTGGCTGTTCTCGATTGCCGTCCCGTTCCGGCTGAAGAACAACCAGACCCAGTTATGGCGCAGCGCTGCCTCCAAGTGCTTGGCAAGAAGCTCGGCCCGACCGCGAACGACCGCTGCGCGCGAATTGCATTGGCCATGGCCCGCCTTCGCTCTTCTTGGCGGCGCGTGCTCGATTCTGGCTATGTATTTCTCGCGCCTTGCAAAGGCCAAGGTTGGAAACTTGTGAAAATCACCGGCGGGCCGGTCGCCGTCGGCCTCGCAAGCAGCGGCGCCTTCGTCCAGGTAAACTTTATCTGGACCCATATGACCAACGCCCACTCGCCGCAAGCCGATGCCTATGGCGATCTCGAGCAGGCAGGCCGGGGACCGAGTTGCTTTCGGGATCCGGAAGCGGCCAAGCAGGCCGACCAGCCGGAGTGTTTCTCCGCTGAACTACCTACCCTGCCGATCATCGTGCTGCCGGGTTTCAGTTCGGGATCCAGCGTCTCTGTGAAGCAGGGCGCGCTGCTGCTCTATGACGTGCGGGCGGGAAGCCTCGACTTGGAGGATCCGGAGCAATTGCTGAAGCCGCCTTTGTGGACCGCGGACGAAGCCGGGACCATTTTCGACAGCGCCTATCTCGAAAGGGTCCGCTCGGTGCCGATAGAGCCATAGTCGACGGACGGACCGTACTGCGTCGGCAGGAGGTTCGATGAGCGTGGTGCTTGCGTTGTGCGATGCAATGGTGGGCGCGACAGGGATTGAACCTGTGACCCCTACCATGTCAAGGTAGTGCTCTCCCGCTGAGCTACGCGCCCATGGCCTTCCTGGGGTGGGCGCGACATAGCATCGCCCCGTAAGCATTGCAAGTCTGCGCGACCCGCTCTGCGTGAGCGAAGTCAGTGCGCCTGGAGAACGGTCGTGACAGCGAGGCCGGCCCCCGATTATCGTCACGCCATGCAGCAGTCTTCCACCCAGGGCTTGCGCGATCGGCCGTTGCCTTTCGCGCTGCGCCGACCCGTCCAGCAGACCCTGCCGGTGGTCTTCGCCTCGCCCCATAGCGGGGTCGATTTTCCGGCTGAATTCCTGGCCGCCGCCCGGCTCGATCCTTCGAGCCTGCGCCGGTCCGAGGACTGCTATGTGGACGAGCTGTTCGCCGCCGCCCCGCGCCTGGGCGCGCCGTTGCTGGCGGCCTTGTTTCCCCGGGCCTTCGTCGATGCCAACCGCGAGCCCCTGGAGCTCGACCCCCATATGTTCGAGGATCCCCTGCCGCCCGAGGCGAACACCGCCTCGCCCCGGGTCGCCGCCGGTCTCGGCGTGATCGCGCGGGTGGTCGCCTCGGGGGAAGAGATCTATGGGCGCAAGCTCCGCTTCGCCGAGGCGCTCGCCCGGCTGGAGCGCTACTACCGTCCCTATCACGCCATGCTCGGCAGCCTCATCGCCGAGACCAAGCGGCGCTTCGGCCATTGCGTGCTGGTCGATTGCCATTCCATGCCCTCGGTCGGCGGCCCGACGGAGCGCGACGCGGGCCGCGAGCGGGTCGATGTCGTGCTGGGCGATTGCCGCGGCAGCTCCTGCGCCGCCGCCCTCATGGATCTGGCCGAGGGCGCGCTGCGGCGGCTGGGATATGCCGTCGCCCGCAACGACCCCTATTCCGGCGGCTTCGTCACCCAGCATTACGGGCGGCCCGGCGAAGGCGTCCACGCTTTGCAGATCGAAATCAACCGGGCCCTCTATCTGGACGAGGCGTCGCTCGCGCGCGGCCCCGGCTTCGCGCGGATCGTCGCCGACATGAGCGAGCTGGTGCGCGCGCTGGGCGAGATCGCCCGCGGCCTCGGCGCCGTGGCGGCCTAGGCGCGGCGAAGGTGGCGATCTCGCTTTTCGATGCCGGCCCCGCCCACGCTCTGGCGATTCATTCGATCTACGGCCATTGGGTCACCCATAGCGTCGCCAGCTTCGAGGAGGAACCGCCCGACCAGACCGAGATGGAGCTGAGACGCCGCAAGATCCAGGACGCCGGCTTTCCCTACATCGTGGCCGAGGAAAGCGCCGTCATCCTGGGCTTCGCCTATGCCGGCCCCTATCGGACCCGCTCGGCCTATCGCCACACGGCGGAGGACTCGGTCTATGTGGCGCCCGAGGCCCTCGGCCGGGGCGTCGGCCGCGCCTTGCTCACCCGTGTCATTTCCCGGGCCGAGATCATGGGCAAGCGCCAGATGGTGGCGATAATCGGCGAATCGGCCGAGGCGGCCTCCGTGCGGCTCCATGAATCCCTGGGGTTTCGCCGGGTCGGCATGCTGCCGTCGGTCGGCTTCAAGTTCGGCCGCTGGGTCGGTACCATCGTCATGCAGCGGGCATTGGGAACAGGCGACAACGAGCCGCCGGTGCGCTAGACTGCGCGCCCAGAAAGAAAAGGGCCGCCCCGAAGGGCGGCCTGAAGTGTTGGGAGGAAACGCCCATCGGGCGCAAGCGACATAGCGGCAAGGCCGCCATGACGCACCGCACAATATTGGTCCTTCGCCTCAGGGGATCAAGTGAATTTTCCTATTGATCCACAACAGAGATAATTTGTCGCATTGCCCTTCCGCAATGCAATATAGCGATCTGTTGGCGACGCGATTGGCGGTTTCCCGGGGCAAAATCGACCGGCTGCCGCGCTAGAGCATGTTTCGTTCAAGTTGAATCGAAACACGCTGTAGATTCTTTGGTTTGGTCGCATTTTCTGCGCCGAACCGGTGCCCACTGCCGCCTACGCCAAGGCTTCGGCGGGTCTGGTGTCGGTCCTCCGAAGCAGCACAGCTGCGTAGGAGGATCGGCGGAAAATGCTCTAGTTGGCAGCGCTGCCTTGGGCTTGGGCACGGAGCTGGCGGCATTTGACTGCGTCCACAAAGCCCTGATTGATCGTGATCCCGTCCTGGACGCTGAGGAAATAGGTGTCGATCCACTGGTCGGTCATCTTGTCGTTGCGCAGCTCGGCGGTGAGCGCCGCCTTGTTCTTCAGGGTGTTCTGATACTCCTCGACGTGGTTCTGCCCGCCCTGGAGCGAGGCGTCCAGGCCTCCGCCCCGCGCAATCATGTCGTCGATGGGCTCGCTGAGGGTCGCATCCAGGGCGTCCTTGCCGATGAAGGCCTCCAGCTCGGGATAGGGCGTCACCAGCTTGTCCTTCACATAGGCCAGGGTCGCGGGGCAGCTCGCCGGCGCGGCC
>Ga0070734_10003903_pt1 | contig 14905 bp, 12 predicted proteins | sample Coa_R1_8_FD_66444 | JGI IMG/M metagenome (GOLD analysis project Ga0070734, IMG submission 66444) | Surface soil microbial communities from Centralia Pennsylvania, which are recovering from an underground coalmine fire - Coalmine... | ecosystem: Environmental > Terrestrial > Soil > Unclassified ...
TATTTTGGCGGCGCTTCCAGCGGTGTATGGAAGAGCATTGACGCGGGCACGAACTGGCAGCCGCTCTTTGATAAGCAGCCCATTGCGTCGATTGGCGCAATAGCCGTGGCGCAATCTGACCACAACGTTATTTATGTGGGTTCAGGTGAAGCGTGCATACGCGGCAACATTTCTTACGGCAACGGCGTTTACAAATCAATTGATGCGGGCAAGACGTGGAAGAACGTTGGCCTGAAAGACACGCAGCACATTGGCGCTGTAATTATCGATCCCAGGAATCCCAATATAGTTTTTGTGGCCGCGCTGGGTCACGCGTATGGGCAGAACGAAGAACGCGGCGTCTTTCGTACAACCGATGGCGGCGCTACGTGGCAGAAGGTCCTATATAAGGACAACAAGACCGGGGCAATCGACGTTGTGTTTGATCCGAACAATGCGAACACGTTGTTTGCGTCGCTGTGGGAGGTCTATCGAAATCCGTGGAGCCTGAATAGCGGCGGCCCTGGCAGCGGACTGTATAAGTCCACCGATGGAGGAACCACGTGGACGCATATTGAGGGACACGGCTTGCCTTCGGGAATTATGGGGCGGATTGGCGTTTCGGTTTCCGGCGCGGACTCAAACAAGGTTTACGCCATGGTGGAATCGAAAGAAGGCGGGCTGTATCGCTCAGACGACGGCGGCGATAGCTGGATACGCATGAATGAAGACGGGCGCCTGCGCCAGCGCGCATGGTACTTCAGCCATATCTTTGCCGATCCAAAATCGGCGGACACGGTTTATGTGCTGAATACCGGAATGTTCCGGTCCACGGATGGCGGACGCACATTTGGACTGCTGCCCGCACCGCATGGCGACCATCACGGGCTGTGGATTGATCCGGATAATCCTGATCATCTCATCAACGGCAATGACGGCGGCGCAACGGTTTCACTCGATGGCGGGCGCACGTGGTCGACGCAGTATAACCAGCCCACGGCGCAGTTCTACCACGTGATTACCGACAATCGCTGGCCATATTACATCTATGGAGCGCAGCAGGATAACTCCACGATCGCCATCAAGAACTATGACGATGACGGCGTGATTGGGCGGCAGGATTGGTACCCTGTCGGTGGCGGAGAGAGCGGCTATATCGCGCCCTATCCGCCGGACCCAAACATTACTTTTGCCAACGCCGAGGCATTCACTTCGCGGTTTGATAAGCGCACCGGCCAAGCGGTGGACATATCAGTCTGGCCGCTGGATGTTTCCGGCAACGGCGCAGAGAAATTGCTGCATCGTTTCAACTGGACATCGCCGCTGATGATTTCACCGCACGATCCCAACACGCTGTACACAGCGAGCGAGATGGTGTTCAAGTCCACCAATGCAGGGCAGAGCTGGACGGCGATCAGCGGTGATCTAACGCGCAACGACAAATCCAAGCAAAAGCCATCCGGCGGGCCGATTACGCTGGACATTACCAGCGTTGAGTATTACGACACGATTTTTGCGCTGGCTGAGTCGCCGCTTAAGAAAGACACAATCTGGGCAGGCACGGATGATGGCCTGATCCAACTCACTACAGATGGCGGCCAGCACTGGGCCAACGTTACGCCCAAAGACATGCCGGAATGGAGCATGATCAGCATCATTGAGCCGTCACATCATGACCCGAACACGGCTTACGTGGCTGTGGATCGGCATAAGTTTGATGATTTCCGTCCCCTGATTTTCCGCACCAGGGACAACGGCAAGAGCTGGATCCTTACGGCCAACGGAATTCCGCAAGGCTCATACGTGCGCTCCGTAAGGGAAGACCCCAAGCGCAAAGGCCTGCTCTATGCGGGAACGGAGACCGGCGTTTACTTTTCCGTGGATGATGGCGGGCACTGGCAGCCGCTGAAGCTGAACCTGCCGGCAGTGCCAGTTCACGATCTGGAAATTCACGGCGACGATTTGATTGCCGCGACCCACGGACGCGCTTTCTGGGTGCTGGATGACATTACTCCGCTGCGGCAACTGGACTCAGTTTCTTCCACGGCAGAGATGGTGCTGTTCAAACCGGAGACGGCGTTGCGCCTGCATTTGCCTACTGACATTGAGCGGCGCGGGCCGGTAGGGGACAATCCGCCGCCGGGAGCGATCATCAGCTATTACTTCAAGACTGCGCCAAAGGATGAAGTAAAACTTGAGATTCTTGATTCGGCGGGCAAGGTGGTTCGCGCGCTTTCCAGCAAGGAAAAAAAAGGCGACGATCAGCCGCCGGAATGGCCCGATCAGGTGAAGGAAATCACAACGATTCCCGCCGCGACCGGCATGAATCGATATGCCTGGAACTTGCGCTGGGAGCCGCCAGTAAAAATTCCGGGAGCGTTTTACAGCGACATCGGTCCGCAAGGCCCGCTGGTGCAGCCGGGGCAATACACCGTGAAGCTGACATCGGGGAAGCAAAGCGTTTCACAGCCGCTGGAAATTGTGATGGATCCGCGGAGTAAAAACGTTAACCCTGACGATCTGCGCAAACAGTTTGAACTGGCCGCGCAGGTGAATCAGGCGAACAATGATTTGCATCGCGCAGTGAATCAGGTGCGGACAATGCGGGCTGAAATCAAGGCAGTGCAGCAGCGGTTTGACGATGATCCGAAAATGAAAGCTTTGCTTGAACAAGCCGCCGCGCTGGATAAGAAAATGGCCCCAGTCGAGGAACATCTTATCCAGGTAAACATGAAGGGATCAGAAGCCAACCTGGCGTTTCCTAACATGCTGAATGAGCAGTTGGACACGTTCAGCGCGATTGTCCAGGCGGGCGATAGCGCGCCGTCGGAGCAGCAATATGAAGTATTCAAGATGCTGCGCAGCCAACTGGACGAACAACTGGCGACATGGAAGCAGCTCATGACGACGGACGTGCCAGCTTTCAATGAAGCCATGAAGAGCAGTAATACGCCGGCGCTGTACTTACCGCCGGAAGGCGAGTAAAGTGTTGGTTTAGCGCAGCTTAGAACCTTAGAAGTGCCTGCCTGGCCTAAAAATAACTGTGCTCGGCAGGCATCTTTTCAGGCGTATTATGAAACAAAGAACTGAGGCCGAAGCTGCTGTCGGATTTTACGGTCCTTTTGTAAGTGCTCCCATCCGTTTTTGTTGCCACAAGGAGTCATCCATGCGCGCGATCCTTTTCGTTGACGATCATGAAGTGCTGGCGCGATTGAGCTGCGAAATTCTGGAAATGCAGGGCTATCGTGCGGTGAGCGCTTACAACGGGACAGAAGCCCTGAAAAAGTTCGACGAAGAAGACTTCGACATTCTGGTGACTGACTTCCGCATGGACGGCATGAACGGCGTTGAGCTGGCCAAGAAGGTCCACGAAAAGAATCCAGACGTTCCGGTAATCATCGTTACTGGTTACGGCCCTATCGATGGCGGCAAAGACGTTGCCGCATGCCTGCAAAAAGAAGACCTCTTTCCCGCACTGCTGGAAAAAATCAAGATGTTCCTGGGTGAAAGAGAGCCGCGCCCGCAAGAAGTAAAGACAGCTTAGGAGCTAACCACAAAGGGCACGAAGGAGCATAAAGCTACTTCTTTGTTGTACTGTGAAATTTTCTATACGCTCTCTGTTGTGTTTTCCAAGGATTGTTTTTACCTCCAGAAATCATTTCATCGCTTTTCTTGGTGTTCCTTTGTGCCCTTTGTGGTTGATGGGTTTGTTTGGTGGTCGGTAGGTTTTTGTTAGACTCACCCAGTGCGTCGTCTCATTGTTAACGCAGATGATTTTGGCCTGACCTCGGGCGTGAACCGCGCGATTATCGAAGGCAATCGATTGGGCATTGTGACTTCAGCCACGCTGATGGCCAATGCAAAGGCCACGGATTTAGCAATCGATTTAGCTAAGGCTCAGCCAAGCATTAAGACAGGATGCCATGTTGTCCTGATCGACGGTGTTCCGCTGACGGCAAATCTTGCTTCACTGACAGAAGATTCGCAGCGCTTCCGTACCAGCCTGAAGCAGTTTGCCATGGCCGCGATTCGCAAGCAGATTTCCGCGGAGGAAGTTCAGCGGGAAGTGGAAACGCAGGTCCGCAAGATTCAGTCGCGCGGAATTACGCTGACGCACCTTGACAGCCACAAGCACACACATATGTTTCCGCATGTCTTGCGACCGCTGCTGCGCGCGGCCAAAGCCTGCGGCCTTCGCGCGGTAAGAAATCCCTTTGAGCCGCTACGCTGCTGGCCCGCTGTGATGATGTTGAGTACTCCGGGACTTTGGCTGCGTTCGGCCGGAGTTACGGCGTTCCAGATGTTTGCCGCCGACTTCCGGCGCGCAATTAAAGAAGAGGGAATGGCTTCAACGGACGGAACGGTTGGCATCGCGGTCACCGGCATGCTGAACCAGAAAAGGCTTTTGCGAATTCTTGAAGCACTGCCTGACGGCACGTGGGAACTAGTTTGCCATCCTGGATATTCAGACGCTGATTTGCAGGCAGCGGGAACACGCCTGACGCAGTCGAGAGAAGTTGAACTTTCAGCGTTGACATCAGAGGAGACAAAAAAAGCAATTGCGCATCGCCAGATCGAGCTAATTTCTTACGCCGATCTTTAGCTGTAAGAGTTCTGCAGTAGAAAGTTAGCAATGCGCAACTCTGCTAAACCAAAGCTGGTTTGGCGCAGATTTGCGCCCTGTTATAGTGAAGTCGACGTGGGAGCGAATTGTATTTGGCAACATCCCAAAGTTATAAGCGCGGAATCGAAGAAAGCAGGCGGAGTTCCTTGCTGGATTCGTCCGCGAAAAGCCAATAAGGATTCGCGGCAGTTTGGGTTGCCGTCATGTAGAGCCAACTCCAGATACAATTTAGTAGTCCTATTCAGTTCACCTCTGACCGCATGCCGGATTGGTACAAAGACGCAATCATCTACGAAGTTCATGTCAGGGCCTTTTTCGACAGCGTTACCGACGGGATCGGTGACTTTGGCGGATTGACCCAGAAGTTGCCGTATCTGGAAGACCTTGGCGTCACCGCGATCTGGCTTCTGCCCTTCTGTCCATCTCCTCTTAAGGACGACGGATATGACATATCTGATTACACGGATGTGCACCGTTCTTATGGCTCACTGAAGGACTTTCAGCGCTTCATGCGTGAGGCGAAACGCCGCGGCCTCAAGGTGATTACCGAACTGGTACTCAACCATACGTCTGACCAGCATCTCTGGTTTCAGCGTTCGCGGCGTGCGCCAGCGGGCAGCCGCTGGCGGGATTTTTACGTTTGGAGCGATACCTCAGACAAGTATCGTGATGCGCGCATCATCTTTAAGGACTTTGAAAGCTCCAACTGGACGTGGGACCCAGTCGCCAAGGCATATTACTGGCATCGTTTTTATTCGCATCAGCCAGACCTCAACTGGGAAAATCCAGAGGTCCGCAAGGCCATGTTTGCGGCCATGGATTTCTGGTTCGACCTGGGCGTGGACGGCCTGCGCCTTGATGCGGTTCCATACCTGTTTGAGCGCGAGGGAACAAACTGTGAGAATCTGCCGGAAACCCACGCTGCTTTAAAAGAGCTGCGCAAGCACGTGGACGAAAAGTATGAAGGCCGTATGTTGCTGGCGGAAGCCAACCAATGGCCGGAAGATGCTGTCGCATATTTTGGGAAGGGCGACGAGTGCCACATGGCGTTTCATTTCCCCATTATGCCGCGCCTCTTCATGGGCCTGCGCATGGAAGACCGCCACCCCATCACGGAGATTCTGCGCATCACGCCGCCGATTCCGGAAAATTGCCAGTGGGCCATGTTCCTGCGCAACCATGATGAACTTACGCTGGAGATGGTGACGGACGAAGAGCGCGATTATATGTACCGCACCTACGCACAGGACCGTGGGATGCGGATCAATCTTGGCATCCGCAGGCGGCTTGCGCCACTGCTGGAAAATGATCGCCGCCGTATTGAACTGATGAACGCTTTGCTGCTCTCCCTGCCCGGAACCCCAGTCCTTTATTATGGCGATGAAATTGGCATGGGGGACAACATCTATTTGGGTGATCGCAACGGTGTTCGCACGCCGATGCAATGGAGCCCGGACCGCAATGCCGGTTTCTCCCGCGCCAATCCGCAGAAGCTTTACCTGCCGGTGAACATTGATCCGGAATATCACTACGAAGCGCTCAATGTAGAGACGCAGAATAACAACTCACATTCTCTGCTGTGGTGGATGAAGCGGATGATCGCGCAGCGCAAACAGCATCCGGCCTTCGGTCGCGGCAAAATGGAAATCCTGTTTCCTGCCAATCGAAAGATATTGGCTTTTGTGCGTGAGTTTGAGGATGAGAAGATCCTGGTGGTAGCCAATCTTTCGCGCTTTACTCAATGCGTGGAGCTGGATTTGTCCAGGCATCGTGAAGCGGTGCCGGTGGAAGTCTTCGGCCGCAACCGTTTTCCCGCGATCACCGAACAGCCCTATCTTCTTTCCCTGGGACCGCATGCCTTCCAGTGGTTTCATCTGCAGCCACTTGAACAGAGTCAGGAATCGTTTTCCGTTACGGCGCGAGCGGAAGACATACCTGTGCTTGCAGTGGATGCGCAGGAACTTTTCAGCACGGCAACGCGTAACAAGATTGCGAAACTGCTGCCGATGATCTTGCGCAGGCGGTCATGGTTCATCAACAAACATCGTACGATCCGGCAGGTGAGTATCCATGACGTAATTGCTTTACCGGAAACCATGGCGCACATCCTGCTGATAAACGTTGAATATACTGATGGAGAACCAGAGCAGTTCACCGTTCCGCTTTCGCTGACGGCAGGGGAACAGGCCGAAACGATTTTGCGGGAAAAACTTTATACGGTCCTGGCAAAGGTAAAAGGCCTGCCTGATCCACAATCCATTCTCTATGGATCGGTCTTTGACCGGCAGTTCAATGACGCACTGCTAAAGGCCATGCTGCGCCGTCGCCGGATCAAGGGAGAAAAAGGAGATCTCGTCGGCACGCATACGCGGGCTTTTCGTGAGGCCTGGGGCCGCGTCCGCTCCAATCTGGAGCCGCAACCGCAAACGCTGGATGCGCACAAAATCCAGGTAACGTTGGGACAAGATTTTGTTTTTACCATCTATCGCGAAGTGGAACCCGGCCCTAACCCGGACCGCGAAATCGGCGAGTTCCTGACGAACCACACGAACTTTGCTCATATCGCCCGCACACTGGGGGCGATCGAATACCGCGTAAGGCACGAAGATGAAAGCGAGGAAGTGACAACGCTCGGGACGCTCACAGCCTTCGTTCGCAATGCAGCAGATGGTTGGACGTACACGCTGGACCATCTGGGACTTTTCTTTGAGCGCGCGCTGGCCATTGGCGAAGACGATCCGCGATTGAAGGAACTGACCTCAGGCACTCCCTTTGCCTTGTCCTCTCAACCGGTCCCGCGCGTCATCAATGAATTGCTGGGAGGCCATGCTGAGACGGCGGTCCTGTTGGGACGCTGCACCGCTGAACTGCATGCCGCGCTCAGCAGCCATCCGGAGATGCCGGAATTTGCGCCCGAGCCTTTTACGGAGTTCTATCGTCACAGTCTTTATCATGGGTTTCTGGCGCAGATGAATAGGTCGCTTGATGCGCTTCGCCAGCATGTGGAGCAGTTGTCAGGTGCGGCCCATGAGGAAGCGCGGGCCGTGCTGGAGCAGCAGGATACCCTGGGAGAACGCTTCAACGCTCTTCGAGACATGCGCGTTTCCGGGATGCGCATGCGCCATCATGGCGACTATCATCTGGCAAACGTGCTTTACAGCGGCAGTAATTTCATCATCAGGAATTTTGACGGAGACTATACAAGGCCTATGAGTGAGCGACGCCTCAAACGATCGCCTGTCAAAGATGTTGCCAGCATGGTCCGCTCACTTCACTATGTATCGCACGCGGTACTCTTCAATCATGTTCCCGGAATTGTTACTACGCAGGATGATTGGCGGCTGGAACGCTGGGCCAAGGCCTGGTATCAATGGGTAAGTGCGCTGTTCCTGCGGGGATACTTTGAAACCGCCAGGGCCGCTGACTGTTTGCCGCAAACCCAGCCGGAAATCAAGGTCCTGCTTGATGCCTTTACGTTGGAAAAGGGATTGATGGAAGTCGAGTATGAACTTCGGCACCGGCCGGATTGGGTGCGCATTCCTCTTCACGGAATTCTGGAACAACTGCAATGATATTTCCCCGATCAGCCGGCATACTGCTGCATCCCACGTCCTTGCCGGGCGCTTATGGAATAGGCGAGTTGGGAGCGGAAGCGCTGCGTTTTTGCTCCTATCTGCATGATGCAGGCATAAAAATATGGCAGGTGCTGCCGTTGAACCCAACCGGATACGGCGATTCACCTTATCAATCGCTCTCGGCATTTGCTGGAAACCCCCTGCTCATCAGTGTGGAAATGCTGGTCGAAGAGGGATGGCTTGACCAGGAAGACGTGCGACTATTGCCGGAGTTTCCTTCAGATCGGGTGGATTTCAGCAAAGTGATTCCGTGGAAATTCAGTTTGCTGCGAAAAGCTGCTTCTAGGTTTTTTGCAACATCCGAAGTCAAAGCTGATTTTGAGAAATTCGTCCAGGAAAACCGGGCCTGGCTGGATGACTATGCGCTCTTTATGGCTGCCAAAGACGCGCATCAGGGAAAAGTATGGGCGGAATGGGAGCCAGATCTGGCCGCGCGCGATCATTCAGCCATCGCAAAATGGAGAGAAAAGCTTTCACCTGAAATCGCCGCTTACAAATTCTGGCAGTTTGAGTTCTTTCGCCAATGGAATGTGGTTCGAGAGAATTGTGCGCGCCTTGGGATTCGCATTATGGGAGATATTCCCATTTATGCCGCGCATGATAGCGCCGACGTGTGGGCGCATCCAGAGATGTTCTGGCTGGATGAAAAGGGAAGTCCCCTGAAAGTTTCCGGTGTCCCTCCGGATTACTTCAGCGCCACCGGACAGCTCTGGGGAAATCCCCTCTATCGTTGGGATGTCATGGAGAGGGACGGTTACTGCTGGTGGATTGAACGCGTGCGCGCCTCGCTCAAGATGTTTGACATGGTGCGGCTCGATCATTTCCGCGGTTTTGAAGCATATTGGGAAATCCCGGCAGGCGAGCCGACGGCGATGCACGGCAAGTGGATCAAAGGTCCAGGTGCTGAACTCTTTAAAGTCCTTACGGACAGGCTTGGCCCGCTGCCTATCGTCGCCGAGAACCTTGGCGTGATTACGCCGGAAGTGGAAGCTATCCGTAAGAACTTTGGCTATCCGGGAATGGCGATTCTGCAATTCGCTTTCAGCACTGATCCGCAAGCGCCTACTTTTCGTCCGCACAATTATGAGCCGCAACTTGTGGCTTATACCGGCGGGCATGACAATGACACCATGTTCGGATGGTGGCGTTCCGGCGTGGCCCAGAGCACGCGCACTCAAGCTGACGTAAGAAAAGAATACGCCGATGCACAGAATTATTTTGGCGTCAGTGCAGCCCAATTTGATGAAGAAGTAAACTGGATCTTTATTCGCGAAGTCATGAAATCCGTGGCAAACACAGTTCTTTTCCCCATGCAGGATGTCCTCGGGCTGGGCAGCGAAGCCCGCATGAATACCCCTGGCACCCTGGGCGGCAACTGGACGTGGAAGTTATGTCCTGACAGCCTTCGCGAAGCGGACGAGTGCCGATTGAAGCTATTCACGGAAATCTACGATCGCTAGATGTCATTCCGATCATAGTCTCCAGTCCCATTCGCGATATTCAAGTTTATGATCTTTTCCTTCAAGAATGATGGCTGCGGCATAGCCCTCAGGGGCAGGAATACTGTACATGCTCCATCGCCCTGCTTCATCGGGAGAGGCTTCAACACGCAACAGACTGGGCTTGACTCCCGATCCAAACGCCACTTCAAAACTATCCAACGGGAGTGATAAGCCCTGTCCCACTGCTTTGATGTAGGCTTCCTTTCGTGTCCAACAGCTGAAAAATGCGGAGGGCCGTTCTGTGGCATCCATCGCCCGCAACCTGGCTACCTCTCCTGGCGCAAAGAAGCGCTGCGCAATTTCATCTGTCGTAAACTCCTGGTTGATGTACTCAATATCAACGCCAATACACGCATTGCTCACCACGCCAAGGAGGGCTCGGTCCCGGGAATGCGATAGGTTGAATTTCAATCCAGACTCGTTGAATTCCCCGGCAAGCTCTGGCTTTCCGTTTGCAGCGTAGGAAAACGTGATTTTTTCCGACGTCACATTCAAGTACGCCGCTAGAATTGATCGCATAGCCGCGCGAGCTGCAATGAAGCGGACTCTGTCCCGATCAAAATGGAAACGGTCGGCTCGCTGATTTTCATCTGGCGAAAGAATACCCCGATAGCGGTCAGCCTGCTCTCTGGGCAAGGCAATGTCGAACTGCCAGAGATGGACTGAGCCTGAAGAAATCTTCTGTGGGCCGATCGAGCTTAAAGCCATGTTCTGGTTCCTATATGCGAGCGGTTGAAATGGTCGCTCAAGATATCCTTTCATTATCTGAGCGACACTTTACCAGAGAGGCCAGCAAATCCGGCAAGCCTGTGTGACGTTCACGCTATACGAAAACAGGGCTTTTAGAGGGCCATGGCCTCGGCCACAGTCCATCTGGGTGTTCCGCCCGATCGACTGGCTACCAGTGCGCCCACACGGTTCGCGAATGCGGCAATCTGCGCTTCAGTCCATCCGGCATTAATTCCGTGGAGAAGAGCTGCGGAAAAAGCATCCCCGGCGCCAATAGTGTCCGCAACGGATATCGGAAAGCCGGGAGCTTCAAGATATTCATTCCCAAGTAACAGCGCACATCCTTTCGGCCCGAGCGTAATGCATATGCCATCAAGCTGAAAGGCGCTAAGGCAATTGCGGCAGAACTGCTCACGTGAGTCGCCTTGGAGCCCGCCAATCTCCCTGAGAGCGGAAACTTCCTGCTCATTCAACTTGAGGATGTGGGCCCGCTGGGCAAGTGTGCGGACGAGTTCAGGCGTGAAAGAACCGACCCGAAGATTTACGTCGTAAAAATATCTCGTCGTTGGGGCAGCCGCGAGCAATTGCATCACGAATGCATGCGCGGGAACGCTCATCTGTTGCAGAGTGCCAAAATAAATCCAGGCGGGCGTGGGATTGAGGAGTGCATCAAATTCAGCCGGGCTGAGAGAAGGGAAGTCATACGCGGCGGGGCGATGAATTGTGTAGTGCGGTAATCCCTGTGAATCCAGAGCAACCGTGACAGTTCCGGTAGGCTGACTGGGCACGCGACGTATGAATCGCGTCGACAATCTCGACTCCGCCATTTGTTCAATAATCTTTCTTCCGCGCTGATCATTACCGATGGCGCTGACAAAGCAGACTTCATGTCCCAGATTATGCGCGTGCCAGGCGAAGTTGAACGGCGCGCCACCCGGGTGCTCAGCAGACGGAAGAATGTCCCAGAGCACCTCGCCGACGGAGACGATTTTCATCCAGAAAGCATACTAGACCATCTTCAGCAGGCGTTCACGGCGTTCCTCCCAATCGTCGCTGGAGAAAATGTGTGGTCCAACCTCAATGAGGCGCGGAAGCATGTTGAACACAGAAACAGGTGTCCAAAGACTGCCGTTACGAGTATGCAGGCCGCGTTTGTTCAGCTCAGTCGCCACCAATGTAATGGAATAATCCTGGACGATCAGCTCCATCATCTGCACCAGTACGCCGCGCTCTTGCGGATCTTCTTCCAGGCGGCTGCAGTCGGACGCAACCCGCAAGCCATAGGGTATGTCTTCCACGATGATCGGTTGTTCTGTCTCGTCGCCTGCGATTTCACGGCGCCATTCCATGGCAACCAGTTTCCAGCCCGCCTCAGTCTTCTGGCGGACATACTCCAGATCCACCGAACCAGTTACAACTTCACGAATGCGCTCAACTTTTGCCATTGCGATCTCCCTCTCCAAGGAAAGCCTGGGACGAAATTCCTGTACTGACGGTAGCCCAAAATCAGAGTCTTAGATTTACGGGGCGAGCAAATCGAATGCCACATGGCTGAGCGAGCGCAAATGATTTGATCGACGTTACTTAGACGCGGAACAGCGCTGAATGTTAGAAACCGCGGTGATCGCTTTCGAAATTACACGTGCGAAAATGAACAGTGCGGTTCGTCCCTGATTGACATTACGAACACTCCAGACTCCAGTAAAGAATCCTGTTGCCATATCTGTGTTGTAAAAATTTGAAGTGATACAAGGGAGAATTTTGCCGTCAGGCTGCTTAGGATGCAAGCCAAGCCCGGCCATGTAAGAGGCGACACGCGAAGAGCGGATGATCATCTTAAAAATTGAAACTGAGGCGTGGACACGATGATCCGGAAGCTGAAGTCTGTCGAGTATCGATTGTATTCGCGCAAGAAGAACGCAAAGACCGGCAAGCGCCGCAACCTTGGAACCTTTTCAACCATGGAAAAGGCCAAGGCCCATGAGCGTGCAGTGCAATACTTTAAGCGCCATTAGAGGAGACAACATGCCAAGCGAGAAACAGAGAAGCGCTGCACGCAAGAACATCAAGAAGGCCGCAAATGCCGCGAGAAAGAAACGCACAATCGCGCACTTGCCTAAGTCAACCAGGACCGCGCTGGGGAAGCAAGCGGCGAAGGTCGCAAAAGAGAAACGCAACAAGAAGGCTGCGTAAGATCGGATTGAATTAAAGATCAGGGCTGTTGGAAAGATGCCATGGTAAATGGGCCGGGCACCGGGCTGAAGATGACCGTGGCATTCGTGCGATCAAAGAATACTGACCGGAACGGAGCTGCGGGAAGCAATCCGTCCTGATGGTCAGATGGTTTTTGAAGATCGTTGTGCAGGACCACGACTTGCGTTTCCGGCAGGTGAGCGCCGGCAATAGAAACGTCGTGCAGGAGAATAGTGGAAGCGCTCTGATCTGCCAGGTTGGTCGCAACCTGCATCAGGCAATTGGTTTTTCCGCATGAGCGATCCGCTGCAGCTATGCGGTCCTGAAATACCAGGAACTGCGCAATGCCGGAATCAAGAGCCAGCTTCCAGCTTCCGGTAGGAGAAGCCTCAGATCCCACCTTAATCAGCAATCGCGACTCATTGATTTCTACGGGAACACGCAACCCCGCTGGCGCTTGTGCGGATTCAGGGAAAGGATAAAGTTCCAGCGTGCGATGTTCATAGTCGAGACGGAAAGAGAACTGGAGCAGAAAATTCATGCCCAGCACGCCGCGAATCTTGTGGTCCAAAGCAGTGAGTTGCGGAAGCGGCACAGCCAACGCTTCCTGGTTTGAAACGGATGCAGGCCCCACCCGGAACGTCTGGAAATAATAACGAGGCACATCTGTGGCGTTGGCGAGGCTCGCCAATGTGAGCCGGTCTTTTGGCTGCAGGGCCAGTTCCGTGGCGAGTTGTGGATCAATCAAAGTGGTGTTGGTGCCAGTATCAATCAAAAAATCAAAAGGCCCGCGATCATTGATGGACACGCTTACCACCATTAAATAACCTGCGATGGTGCGGACGCGAAGATGAGTGTTGGTGTCTGGTTCGGGATGGGGCGCGGCGGACGCGGATGCGGCCCAGCAACAGAACAGCAGAATGAATGCGAATTGTTTTGGCGAACGAGCCATTCGTCTTCCTTTGGGGCCCTGTAAGTCGGCCCGAGGGAAGCCGTGAGAAAGCTATGGTGAGCGCGATACAGTTGGAGAGGAAGATAACTTTTGGTCGCAGCACTTGTGGGAGCGGGTAATGGGTGAATGACAGCCGGAGCGGTTTGCGATTCGCAGGCCTTTGGGATCAAGGAAATTGGTGCTGCGCTTAGCCGCATGAATACTGCGCTTTTCGTATAAATCAAATTGGGATGTGCAGCAAGAAATCCTGCCAGAACGGTTGTATTACTACCTTGATTACGTTACTTTGCGACAACAGCTCCACGGGACGTTTGTCACCCTTGGAGTGATCAACATCACAGCGGTTTCACGCGCTGGACGCAAACAACGGCAGCCAAAAGAGCAACGCGTGGTAGAATCACGCGGCCTTCACCGCTCATGTCCACTGAACTCAGACGCTCCATGGGACTTACCGCTGCCACGTCAATGGTGGTGGGAATCATTGTGGGCGCGTCTATTTTTGTGCAACCCGCAGAAGTAACCCGGCTGGTGCCCAACCGAAGCGGCGTAATTCTGGCCTGGCTGGTTTCAGGTGTGCTCACACTATGCGCCGCGCTGGTGTGCGCGGAGCTGGCGCGTCTCTTCCCGGACACCGGCGGCGTGTATGTTTTCCTGAAGCACATCTATTCTCCGGCCCTGGGATTTCTCTGGGGATGGACGATGTTCTTTGTAATGCATGCAGGCATCCTGGCCGCCGTTGCGGTGGTGCTGGCGCGCTACCTGGGATATTTCTTCGGTTTCCGAGATACCGGCGTTCGGCTGCTGGCTATGACCGCGATTCTGCTTGTCTCTTTTATCCAATATCTTGGCGTGAAGCCAGGAAGCGCTGTACAGGTGGTGCTTACCGCGGCAAAGGTCTGCGCAGTCGCATTACTATGCGCGCTGATTTTCACGCTGGGAAAATCGGCGCACCATGACGTAATCGCATCTGCCGACCAGCCGGTACACTTGGCCTCTTTTGGTCTAGCGGTGGCTGCGGGACTTTTCGCGTTCGGTGGCTGGCACATGGTTTCATATTCAGCGGGTGAAACGCGAAATCCAGAGCGCACCATTCCGCGCGCTTTGATTTTTGGCGTGTTGATCGTAACGGCCTGCTACACGCTCTTAAACGCCGCGTATCTTTATGTAATGCCGCTTGGTTCGGTGGCCAGTTCCACGCGCGTTGCGGCTGAGGCCATGGAACGCGTTCTGGGTCCCGTGGGCGGCAAGGCAATCACCGTGGTAATTATTGTGTCGGCGCTTGGGTCGTTGA
>Ga0070734_10003904_pt1 | contig 14893 bp, 14 predicted proteins | sample Coa_R1_8_FD_66444 | JGI IMG/M metagenome (GOLD analysis project Ga0070734, IMG submission 66444) | Surface soil microbial communities from Centralia Pennsylvania, which are recovering from an underground coalmine fire - Coalmine... | ecosystem: Environmental > Terrestrial > Soil > Unclassified ...
TCTACGGGCGGACCATCTCGGCGAAAGATATTGCAATTTTCCACGAGGCACAGGTCCCTCCCGCAGCACTGGGCCTTGTCTCGACGCTTAACGCGAAGACGCCGAAGCACAGGTCGGCGTAAACGTCATCAGTACACTCACAATAAGAGGGCACGGTCTTTAAGCCGTGCCTTGGCTGCTTATCGTGGTAATGATTACCGCCACAACTGGTAGCGAAAGTTGGTGAAAAATCTCCTTTACACTCAAAGCCCATTTAGCGCGTGGTAGCATCGCCGGGCATGTCTCACCAAGTTCAAAAGGCAGCGAACCACAAGCAGTAACGCCGATAATGAATTGCAAAATCCGCTCCAAAGACGGACGATGGCTTCGGCGTTTTTCTGTGGCCAAGAACGGTCTGCCATTTCAGGTGACTGATTGGCAAGAAGTAGTAGCTCGTCCGAATCGTTACGTTTTCACTTTTGAGTTCATCGACGTTGAGAACTCCGCATGGATCGGTCCATATCGTCTTGCTCAGTTTCTGCGCAGAATGCTTTCGGAACGTGGCAAAATTCAGACTGAGATTGTTGCACTGAGCTAGGTTGAGGGCCGTGCGCTCGATCCGTGTTTAATTGCATTCGCACACGCGATAAAACCACGAAGCCAAAAGAAAAGCCGCGCCCATTTACCTTCTGGGTTGCGCGGGATCCATTTCGTCAGGGGTAATGATTGGTCAGGGATCCTACAGGGATTAATCCAAAAGGAAGCCCCACGCTCAGACTGGGGCTTGCTGCGAAAGGGGAGGTCTTGGATACGTCCAGCGTGGGAGTCTACACCTAACTTCGATGGCCTGATAGATGAAAGAATTTGCAGAGGTTTGGGAAGAGCCTATCCCCAATGCAACACCTGACAATCGAGCAACAAATCCGGTCAGAAATCTAGGAGAACTGGTAGTTGCACTGTGGACAGGCAGATGGAATCATCAACCGGAACGCTAATCGGCGAAAGACCCATAACCAGATTAGAGCCCGTCCATCGGTTCGACGCAGATCCTGAGGGCGGGCTTTCTTAGGCTAAGCAGCAAGAATGTGGCACGTCATTCTCAAGATCTGGTTTCGGTTAGCCATCGCAATGGGCATCATCCTGCCGCGATGGCTGAAACGCCGGGGATGGTAATACACGATTGCAATCTTCTGGCTTCAGAGTAGACTCCCCGCAATAGCTACCAAAGCTCGACTCGGCGCTAGCGTCACTTTCGCTTGTAACCGGGAAATGAGTGTAATCGGAAGTGATCGCCAATCGCGGTAGTTTCGATGCTCCCGTTATTGGGGATACCATTGGCCTGAAGAGGCACCCAAGCGTGAATGGAGGTACCGAGTGCCGGTTCTGATTGAATCACAATCTTCCCGTGCACCAGCCTAATTCGCTCTCGCATACTGGCGAGTCCCATGCCTTGCCCGCTCGCAGTGCCTGCGACGTCGAAGCCTTTGCCCGAGTCGGTCAGTGCTACGTGAATCTGAGTTTTGGTCTGCTGCAGAAGCACCTCAACACGCTTTGTACCACTATGTCGAACCGCGTTATGAAGGCCCTCTTGAACGACTCGAAAAAGGCAAAGTGAAATTTTCGGTGGCAGGGCACCTAGCATACCCTCATTCTCAATTTCGATCTGGATACCATGCCGCTTGCCGATCTCGTCGGCGAACTTTTTAACAGCTGGCACGAGGCCTAGGTATTCCAAACTGGAAGAATGCAGATCGTGCGCGATCGTGTGAATATCTGTCGCAATTCCTATGACCTGGTGCTTCAGTTCGCGCAAGCACCGATCTACTTTAGAGGGGGAAGTACCGATCAGGTCCTGACGTGCTTGTTCAATTGCTATCGTCAATAGGGCAAGGCGTTGGTTGATATCGTCGTGAAGCTCACGCGCTATGCGGGCGCGTTCTTGCTCTTGTGCCTCGATTAACATTCGGCTGACTCGCGCTAGTGACGCTTCTAAAATTGAATCTAAGATTGGAGGGTGCCTTCCCTTCGATGATGAGCGGAAGCTGATTTGTCTCTTGTTGACCGTTCCTAGTAATGTGTGTATCTGCTGGTGGTGGACGTCTAGCAGATCTTGGACCGATGTCCGAAGTTCGAGGTTTTCCTCACCGAGCTTCTTGCGGTGAGCACTTACGTCAACGAGCGCCTTTTGGAGGCGCGCTATTTTAGCGTCCGATTCCATTCACGCCGCCGTACACCCAGAATTTGCAAAAGCATCTTAAGCTGTTCGTGCCCTTCCGTGCCTCTGTCGGTTTTGACAGTGCTCAATCCCATCGAGTTGTGCTGGAATTATTGTCTTTGCAGTTTTCCATAGCCTCCCAACAGCCTCAGGCATATACTTCGCCGGGCGCGAAATTTGCGCCTTAGGAGAACCTCCCCATGAAAACGACGGGCGAAGTCCTGCTCGCGGCGTTAGCATTGGCCGCAATCTACTGCACAGTTCCAAGGAACCCCTCCCAGACTGGCGGCCCTACCATACGGGCAGAACAAGTGGTGTTAGTCGCGGACGGCAGCGATCCGATGCCGTCGTGCCGCGGAAGAACTTGCAAATAACAAACTTGGACTGAAAGGCGGCGACAGAGCGGCCCCGACAAAGAGCTTGCAGGGACGCCTGGGGAGAAGTATGCTTCTGACCTCCGGGATGAGGTGTAGAAGCAATGAAGGACATCCTAATGTATGCCAGCTGGGCCGCAGGTCCGATTCTCCAGACCACGCTTATTCTCTTCATGTTCCAGCGCAAATTGCACAGAGTTTTTCCACGATTCTTCTCCTACATCATTTTTCAGATTGTGAAGTCGGGGATTTTGTTTGTTGTATATCGTTACTCTCAGGAGAACTACTTCGACGCATACTGGGCGGGCAACGCGCTTAGTGTGCTGTTGGGTGTCGTGGTGATGGACGAAATATTGCAACACCTCCTGAAAAAGTACGGAGGCATTCAGAAGTTGGCATCAGTCATCTTCAGGTGGGCGTGCGGTCTCCTTATCTTGCTCTCGATCGTGAATGCTTTCTCCATGCACCAGGCTAGTGCCGACCGTGTGGTGTCAGCGGTGCTGTTATTCGATCGCAGTGTGCGAGTCATGCAATGTGGGCTCTGCATACTCTTGATGATTCTTTGCCGGTTTCTCCGAAATTGCTGGCGGCAACACGTATTCGGAATTGCGCTGGGATTCGGAATCTTTGCATGCATCGAGATGGTGCTGGTCAGCGTTGTGCTGTATTTCGGTGACGGTCCGGCTGCGATTGTCAGTCTGATCAAGAGTTCAGCATACAATGCCGTGACTATGCTCTGGATTGTTTATCTGAAGCGTCCAGTCGAATCGACATTGGAGATTGAGGAGGCAGATCAGCTCACTGCACTGAATGTGATGTTGGTTGGATCGACTGAAGCGGGGGACCCTGGCTTTATTTCAATGGTGGAGCAAATGGCGGACCGCGTATTATCCCGTCACTCGTGGCCGAAACCGGTTGTGCAGGGATCTCAAATTATAGGCCGTAAACCTCAACCAGAAGAGCGTAACTAAAGCAACTCCGGCAACTGTTGATGAGACTCACGGAAAAGCGACCGAATGTTCTTCGGAAGTGGCCTTCGGAAGAACCCCAAGTCATTACCTTCACGTCGCGCGGTGCTTCGGCAACCGGCGTCGTGAAAGAAGTGAGATGGGGACTCGTGTGGAGAGATTTCATTCTTGAGGACGGGCGTGTTATACCCGAGCACAAGATTCTGGGTGAACATGAATCGCCAGCCTGGCGCAAGCCACAGGAGATTAGCCAAAACGAAAGAGAGGATTGGGAGCGACGGCTCGTTACAATGGCCGACGCCGGTTTGGATCCTCGCGATGAGGAACAGCCCTTCCGCGCCGAACTGAATCAATATCTGGCATACACCTATCTCAGGCTCAAGGAAGGTCAGCATAAACCGCCCGATCCTGAATGGCCGTCAAAATTCGCCTGATCCGAAGCGAGCGCATAGGGGAACGGAGCGCAGTGTCATGGGCAAAATTTATGAGTCCGGGAAACAACCGGGTTGGAGCTTGCTTTCGGAAGCCGGACTCGTAGACATACCCGCCGATGAGTTTTCAGAACGTGTCAAAGAAGCTAAGAAGGCTGTCACGGACCGCCTCGGTGAATTGCTCGAGGCAGCAGCTGCCATTGAGGAACGCCACTCCGCTGCGTACTCCTTGGCTACGTTAAAGCAACTAGAGACTGCGCTGCAGCGAAAAAAAGCCTTTCCCACAGCCGATTGAGTCGTCGCTGATAGGAAATTCAAATTTCTGCCCGCCTCAACAAATCTGAAAGAATATTAACTTGGCTTCTTGTCGAAACAGAATAGAATCCATCGGACAGCTACTAGCATTGCGAATGATTAAGCCTAGTTATGGCAATTCGCCACTAGCAGCCTGTAGTGGACAAACGAGGAAAGCCATGAGTGAAGAGAATTCCGAAAAAGCGCGGGACTCAAAGCGGACTCTCAGTGATGACCAAATCATCACCGAACGCACGTTCGGAAGGCGGTCGTTTCTGACTGCTGTGGGTTCGATTGTGGTTGGCGGTGCGGCGGCACTTGCGTTGGGCGACGCCCTGGAAGCGGCTGCGCAGCAGCCGAGCGATCCAGATGCCAAGAAGGGCACTGATCCGGATTCGAAAGATGCAAAAAAGCCAAGTGACCCAGACGCAAAAAAGAAGGTCGGCACCAAGAAGAAGAACGCGGACCCCGACGCGAAGAAGCCGAGCGATCCCGACGCAAAAAAGAGCAACAAAAAGAGCAGCGATCCCGACGCCAAGAAGGCGAGTGACCCGGACCAGAAAAAGTAGGTGGCGATCCGACTTGGCACAACAGAGGCACCATCTATTGGAGCCAAAGGTTCAGTCGGATGAAGTCGAATTAACTCGCGACGTTTTCGCCGTGGTAGACCAGAGCAAGTTGCAACATCTCTGTCGTCGCGACGCAGGCGGTTTTGTGGGAGCCTTCACCACAGGCCAATGAAGGTGGGTGACCGCATCGAAACAGTGAGAGAACGAGCGCAGCCCCCGCTTGAATGGCTGATCCATCCAATCACAACAGAAACGTTCTTCCAGGAATACTGGGAGAGGAAACCACTGGCGATCCAGCGAGAGTGTGCGGAATACTATCGCTCCCTATTGACACTCGATGAGGTCGACCGCGTTCTTACAACTCTCGATCTCCGCTACCCGAATGTTGTCCTGAAGAACGCGGCGCGGGAGATCCCGTCGGCAGATTACACGGTTCATGGCGATCGTCTCGACGTGGCGAAGGTCTATCAACTCTTCGCCGAAGGGTCGACCGTGACCCTGGCATATCTGGACACAGTGATTCCGGCGCTGACGGCTTTCTGCCGCGGACTCGAAGCCGAATTCAGTCATCCTTTTCAGGCCAATGTTTATCTGACGCCGCCGGGAAGCCAGGGAGCAAAAGTTCACTACGATACGCACGACGTTTTCGTGTTGCAGGTAACCGGTTCAAAGCGATGGACGATCCTTGGAACGCCGCTTGAGCTGCCCCTCCGGAACCAAGACTTCGATCCCGCAGAGCATGCTACGGGCAATGCCACGCTTGAGTTCGAACTGTGCGCCGGCGACGCTGCCTACATTCCGCGCGGTTGGGTGCACGAGGCGCGTTCATCAGACAATGTCTCCCTCCATATCACGGTGGGCGTTTTGGTCTACACGTGGACCGACTTTCTTCTCGAATGTGTTGCGGATGCCTGTTTGAACGATGTTGCGTTTCGAAAATCGCTTCCTCCGGGGTTTGCCCGGAAGGACTTTCCCAGGGAGCAGGCACGTGCCGCGTTCGGTCGCTTGATGCATCATCTTTCGGAGCGTGTCGCTCCAGACAAAACCCTGGATCGCTTTACAGACGAGTTCCTTTCCTCATGCCCGCCTCTGCTACGGGGACAAATGGCACAACTCGCGGCCCTTGATCAATTGGCAACCGACAGCATCGTGGGGATAAGACCTCATCTAATCGCACGCATCGAAACGAACGCGAACTCCGTCTCACTGCGTTGTTTCGGACGCAGAATCACATTCCCGCTCGATGTTGCTCCTGCCCTTCAGTTTGCTCTGGGCTGCGATCAGTTTGCTGTCCAGGACCTCCCTGGAAATTTGGACTCCGCGGGCAAGCTCACGCTCGTTCGGCGTCTGATTCTGGAAGGATTGCTGGTCGCTCAGTAAAGGGCTTCGCACTCCGTTGTTGTCCCTGTTCAGCAGGCTACGGGTGCCTGAACACGATATCGGTTAATTGGTAAACTGCACATAAAACGCATGTCCGCCCGAAGACTGCCCACCGCCTATCGTGGTCTCCTTCATCGTGGCCACCACTGCATCGGGCGTCGGCATCGCCGCACACGTGAAAGTTGACGTTGGAGGCACCGCGGTCTCGATGAATCCGAGCCCCTGATCCGGAGCAGTCGGATCATCCGCAATCGTCGCCACAGCCACTTTCGGCTTGAACGAAAGCTTGAAACAGTAAAGCCCGTTGCCTCCACCCATGGAGACGACGTTCAGCGAATTGGCCGCATCGAGCGTGCCATCACCGCGCACGTGAGCGAATGCGATGCTACGGTTTGAGCCGCACCCCATCGTTCCCGCGCCGAGAGCCACTATCCCGCAAATCAGCAGAACGAATCTCAAACGACCAATTGGTCTTGGCATGTAAACGACTCCTTCATCCAAATTATTTGAGTGTTCACCCGAGGCGGCTGGGAATGTTCATCGGTTGGTTCACAGCGGCAAATCCACGCCATCACCGTAGATAATCCCCAACGCTTCTTCGCTCGCAGCTAAGCATTCAGTTACTGTGTCGTCGACATGAAGTGACCATCTGAACCGTTCTCAATTGCCGGTCGCTTTCTCGGTGAAGTGTGCTGTGGTAAATCCTGTGGCGGACGCAGTAATTTTATAGACTCCGGTCTGCGCCGGAAGCGTATAAGTAGTGACCGCGTATCCGTTGCTGTTGGTTACCGGCTGCGGATTGCCGAATGTGCCGCCGCTGCCGCCGTCGCTGAAGTTTATGGTCACTCCCGGCATTACCGCTCCGGTGTAGGCATTGGTAACTCTTACGCTCAGCGGCTTTTTCAGGGCTGTTCCGGCCTCGCCGGTTTGGTTGTTGCCGCCCGTAATCAAATTCTGATTAAAGAGACCCATCACCACCATACTGTTCTTCGTTGTAACGTAGACTTTCCCATTGGCGATCATCGGCGTAACGAAATGAAGGGTGCTGTCGAATTGGGGCGACTGAAACAGCGATGCAAGGTTCATGGCATTGAATGCATTCAGGGTCGATCCCGTGTTTTGCGCTTCCACGCCCCATAGGATTCCGTTGTTCGCGCCATTGGCTGAGATCGAGAACAGGCTAAAGAACTTGTAACTTTTCGCGGTCATGGCCACGGGCGACGTGGATAGCATGCCGTTGCTCAGGGAAAACATTTCAACTGGAACGCCGATGTCCCCGTCAGCAACACCGCCGAAGTATATGTTCTCGTTCCAGTAAGTAGCTCCGCCATCCAGGTTGATTAACTCGTTGGGATTGAATGACACTTCCTGCACCACCTGATCCACCGCCGGGTTATACCCGCCAAGGTTGTCTTGGTTAATCAGGTAAATCACTCCTCCCTTACCTCCGAGCACTCCGAGGTTCGGATAAGGTCCTGACTGAGGAGGCAGAAGAACCAGCGCTCCCGATCCCAGGTCCAGGTCGTTCTCGTTGAGATAGTCCTGATTGTATGGAGTGAATGAATCAATGAGGCTGATGTCTCCAGAATCAATATCGACCTTCAACAGACTGCTGCCGTAGTCCAGGCCGCCAACGTTGTAATCGAACGCGCCGTCGCCGGTGACCACGTATACGTCTCCGTTGCCGTCCACCGAAGCACCTTCTCCACCCATCCAAATTCCGGGCGTATTGCTCTGCGTCGGGCCGACATCCAAAACGCCCAATTGCTGCAGGTTGCTGGCGCTGTAGGCCATCATCCATCCAGTAGATGGCCCTGCGCTCTTGCAGCCCATGGTGCCAAATTCGATATAGATCACTCCGTTAGAGAGCAGCAAGGCCGGCCGGTTCATCCGATGTTGCTCCGTAAAAGTGACCAGATCTCCGTTACTGGTATACGAAGCTTGAATCCGTATTGGCCCCCCAAGCGCTTCCTTGCCCGTCTGGATATTCAAGGCGTGCAGCCGGAACACGTAGCTTCCGCTTTCCTTCGTCTTTGCCACCAGGTACATCGTGTTGCTGGCGGGATCGATGACTGGAGTTCCTAAAATGCCCATCTCGGTGAAGTTGTGACCCACGCAACCCTGCTCTGCGATTGGAACAGTGGTCACATTGGGCGGATCAATCAGGCTCGTGTACCACAATGGAGCGGAGTTGCTTCCCTCGTTGTTGTCCGCATCGAACGCATATACGCCGTCGTGCAGCGTAACCACGAAGACTACGTCGTGCGTGGATCCATTGATTTGCAGATTCGGCACGTACAGGGGCTCAGCAACCGCCATGCCATCCAACGGTTGAACAAAGAGCTGTCCGAAGTGGGTGCTATTGACGACCGACGGAGTCAGATAGGTTTCACTGAGATTCTGTCCGGTACGCGAGTTGTCGTTGCGATGGGTAAGCACCGGAACCTGCGCCTGGCTGGCTGGACCTGCCACAACGGAAAGTACAACCGCATATACGAGACAGGTCAATTGAGATAGGAAGTTGCCAGCGTGTACATGCTGCTTCATACCGTTTTTCCTTTTGGATGTGTATTTCTTTGGGGGGAGAAACAATCAGTGAAACTAGGGGGCCCTGCGGCTTGACTTCAAATACCTTGGATACGGGCTTCCAACGCAACTCCTATGGTCAAACACCCGGGAAGAAAAATGTCAGAATCAGTAGAAACACTTCCGTGCTATTACGACACCGGAGAAAGCTAGTCTCATCGACCAACTCGGTCAATAGCCTAAACGTGCCATAACGCGCGTGGCATCTTGTCGACTACTTCGTGTAGCACTGCGGTCCAACTTGCAGAATGCGGCGACGATTGCCCCCTGATTATCGCTCGGCAACGTGCACGTCGGTCGAAGTTGTCTTGCGAGCATTGGCTCCATCGGGTATCCCGAGAAGGTTGAACCAATGTTCGCAGTATAGTCCGTGGTGGCTGCTAACTTACATCGTCAGTACGACGCGGAACTGCGCCTTGCCACTCATCATGCGCGCATAAGCCTCGGCAGCTTGTTCCAGCGGATACGTTTCGATCATTGGCCGAACACCACTGAGCGCAGCGAAGTGGAGCGTGTCCTCGGAGTCGGCTGCCGTTCCTGCCGCCCAGCCCTGAATGCTCTTGCTTCCGATGATGAGTTGCACCGGCGTAACTTCAATCGGATCGAATGTCGCACCAACCACGATAAGTTTGCCGTTCGGCCCCAGGCCGTCAATTAATTCTGTCATCGCTTTCGAACTTGGCGCGGTTGCCAGAATGACTTGCGCTCCACCGAGCTTCTGCAATTCCTGCGCTGCGTCGGACTTTTCGGTGTCGATGTACACGTGTGCTCCGAGTTTCCTGGCAAGAAATTCCGTTTCAGCTCCACGGCCAACCGCGGCCACGTTGTAACCAAACTTGCTGGCAAATTGAACGCCAAGGTGGCCGAGGCCGCCGATCCCTAGAATCGCGACCAGGTCCCCGGGCATCGCACCGCTATGACGCAGGGCGTTATATGTCGTGATTCCAGCGCAGAGCAGCGGCGCTGCTTCGGCATCTTTAAGGATGTCGGGAATCGGCGCCAGTGCTTCAACCGGAGCGATCATGTATTGCTGATACCCGCCGTCATAGCTGATGCCGGGAACCTTAAAGTTCACGCAATTGAGGAAATCTCCGCGACGGCATTGGCGGCAAGTATTGTCATGGCCTCCATCCCAGCCCACACCGACGCGCTGCCCGATTTTCCACGCGGTCACGCCAGACCCAATTTCGTCGATGACACCCGCCACTTCATGCCCGGGAATGCGTGGATACTCAAGTCCAGGCCAAAGTCCGTCTTTTGTGAGGACATCGCTATGACAAACTCCGCAGGCCTGAACCTTAATTCGCACCTGACCTGCTACTGGCGTAGGCACTTTCCGTTCGACGATCTCGAAATCTCCGTGGGGCTTGGAAATCTGCGCTACCTTCATTACCGCTACTTCAGCTTTCGGCGCTACTTTCATCGTTGCCATAAGTCCTCCTGGAAATGTTTTGTTATGAGTTCCTGACGAAGTGGATGGTCATTCCTCTTCCAATGTCGGCCAAAGGGCGGCGAAGGAGGGTTCTGCGGAACGATCCTTCGAGGTTACAGGAATAGGTAAGTGCGCCGTTCTTGGCAGCGTACCGAATGGTAGGCGGTGTTAAACCCCGCGGTACGTGAGCTGGACGTTCTTCGCGGACTGAAAAAAGTTTGCTCCCGCCAGCGGCGCCTGTCAAATCGAGCGGACACGATTCACAGGAAATTCATATGTGCCATAGGCATCGTGGATTTCACCCCATCTAAGGAACGAATGGCCTCTTCGGCGGACGCTGAGTCGAAAGTCTTACAAACCTGTGCGGTGCAGAGTTGGGAAGCGACAACGGTCATCCACATAAGAACTCGCAAAATCGGATGGCGCTGGCGTGACATCCGTGTCCTCCCTATTCCATTGGACATTGATGCCTTGAGGTTCGGCACGATTACGCGCGCGACTGTCGTAACCGGGTGATTTCGTTCATTGACGCATGAGATTGCAACTGAGCGACATCGGTCTAGTCGCTCTGCCTCTCAAATGCTCCTCTGTCGCATCCACCTTTGTCCTCCCTGTCGGGACGTGGCTCGCCGCGCTGATCCGTCTTCAGCAGATGACCTTGGCCATTCGTGCAGCCGCGCGGATTTCCCGAATCAATCGCCGGACTCCCAGGAAGCAGAGCCATCGTATCCGTGGGTCCACCATTACTCTGCAATGGGCCAAGCTCGGCATCGACATCGTTGAGGTCGCCTGCACCGTCGAAATTGCAACTGCCGTCGCTGCTCAGGTTGTAGCCTCCCGAGGTGACGATGCCCCGACAATTCCCTCCAGCATTGTTCGCGAAAACGCTGTTTTGCAGCGTCACGGCGCTTCCATTCACGTTGAAGACAGCGCCGCCCCCGCCTTCTGCTGCCGTATTGCCACTGATCGTGCTGTTGTTGATCGAGAGCGTTCCCGATGACTGGAATAATCCGCCATTCAGGATGCCACCGGCGAGACCGTCAGAACCGCTGCTATTGCCGCTCAGCGTGCTGTTCGTAATGGTCAGGATGCCGTAGTTGCCGATCGCTCCGCCCGTATGCTTCCGAGCGACGTTACCGCTGAGCGTGCTATTGACGATCGTCAGAGTACCGCCATTGCAGATGGCGCCCCCGACCTCAGCACTGTTGTCACTGATGGTGGTATTGATGACCGTCAATGTGCTGCTGGGACAGTTGTAAATCCCGGCACCGTACCCAAAGGAGCCATTGCCGCTGCGGAGTCGATTCCCGGTGATGATGCTATCGATGACCGTCAGCGTGCCGAAGCAGTTATAGATGCCGCCCCCGTCGGCCTCTCCAGCGGCATTGCGGAACGTCATGCCGGAAAGCGTGACCGGAACTTTGGGTTCGGAGCCGACCACAGCGACCTGGTTGCTGATGCCTTCCGCGTCAACAATCGTTGTCTTTGCTCCAGAACCAATAACCTTCAGGGTAAACGGGATGAAGAGACTCTCGTGATATGTCGCGGGTGCAACGAAGATAGAATCGCCCGGCAAGGTGAGCAAAATAGCATTCGAAATGGTTTTACAGGCGTGCTGAGCCGACCGGCAGTCGTTATTGTCGTTGCCGTTCACACCATCGACGAACCAGTTGGTGCTGGCAAGCGCTGGAACAATGGCAAACAATGTCAGTGCCGCGCAGCATATTAGGTTCCGGGATGCAATTGAGCGATTCATAAGGAACTCCTTCTGCAGGGGGCTCTTCAACAAGATCTTCAGGGCGGGATTGGTGTGGCTCGGCGGTAGCGCTGCGTCCTATGCACGGCGTCGACCTTGCAGCGACGAAAGAGCCGAGCAGTTACTAACGCCTGACAACTTACCTCCATGCTGGAGGTAAGTTGTCATCGCCGCGTTAAATACGTGTCAAAGTTGATTACTGGTTAGTCCCGCGAATCAAAGCCGTAGGTCTTGGAAATCTTGTCGGCCATTAGTGTGTGCCCTTGCGCCCAAGAGGTTGCAACACGACTAGCGCCCATAATCCCGCAAGATGACGCACCACAGTCCAGTTGATGCTGTTCGATGAGTTTCAATTGACGGCGATGAAGCTCCTTCCTTACCTTGAGGCGGCATGCCGATCGTGATTGGAAAACTTGAGGCAATTTTTCGCTATCCGGTGAAATCGATGCGTGGCGAGGAACTCGACGCCGCTACGCTAGGCTGGCACGGCCTTGAAGGAGATCGGCGGCTCGCGCTTCGCCGCCTTAACGAGCGCGGGGGATTTCCTTGGCTGACTGCAAGTAAGCTCCCCGACCTCATCACATTTACTCCACTGCGACGGGAAGACGGGAATGGCGATGAACTGCCGACTCACGTTCGTCCGCCGGCAGGAGAAGAGATGCCCTTATTCAGCGACGCCCTGGCCGAGGAGGTCGGACGTCGCCACGGAGCCCCGGTACAGATGACCCATCTGAAGCACGGTATCTTCGACGACGCCAGCATCTCGGTGATTTCCTCAACTACAGTTCGCGAGATCTGCCAACTCGCCAAAAAGAACACTGACATCCGGCGATTTCGTCCGAATATTGTTGTCCGATCCATCCGCGCAGTCCCCTTCGAGGAAGATCAATGGCTGGCCGGCGTGCTCATGTTCGGCGAAGCAGAGGATGCTCCCGCGGTCGCAGTCACCATGCGCGACCTCCGCTGCGCTATGGTGAACATCGATCCTGATGAAGGAACCATTGCCCCTGAAGTCATGAAGGCATGCTTCCATGCCAACGAGAACTACGCAGGCGTATACGGCACGGTCACGCGCGTCGGACAACTTGCCGTCGGACAGACTATTACGTTTCACCCGAATCCAGTTGGCATGTAAAGAAGGACGCTAGAACCGTCAGTCGGCAGCGGCAGCGCGACCGAAATCTGGCACCCTCTCAGCGCGCTGAGAAGGAATCTTCCACCATGCGACGCCAGCGCTCGCAATGGCAAGCCCAGCGCAAAGCAGCATGATGAGTCGAAAGCCAAAAATGAAGGCTCGCGCAATCGCGGACCGAATCGCCGCCGCACTCTCCGGATCCGCGCTCGACGGCGCATCCAGACTGCCGAGTTTCGTTGCGCTTGATTCGAGTTCGTGAACAACGTCGGCGTTGAGGTTCAATCCATTGAGCGTCTGTTGTAACGAGTGACTAAAGGCTGCCGCCATCACGGCGCCGAAAACGGCGATCGCCAATACACCTGCGACTCGCGCAACAGCATTGTTAATACCCGATGCCACACCCGCGCGCTCCTGCTCGACGGCATTCATCACCACCGTTGTTAATGGTGCGACACTGATCGCCATCCCCAACCCCAGAACAACGAAAGCTGGAAAAAAGGCAGTCCAGTAACGAGCTTGTACACCAGGTATGGCAAAAAGAAGGAACCCGATCGCGGCGATGAACGGACCCACGATCAGCGGGATCTTCGGACCATAGCGGGCGACGAGCCCTCCGGACCAGCGCGAGAGCAAAAACATGAGCAGGATCATCGGAAGCGCAGCCGCTCCCGTCGCAGTCGCCGTGTACTTCTGGATCTGGATCAAATTCAAGGGAAACAGGAAAAAGAAAATGCCCACCGCCGCATAAAGAAAGAGCGTCAACAGATTCGCGCCGCTGAAATTTGCGGACTTAAACAGCTCCAGCGAGACCATCGGCGCCCTGACACTCTTCTCCACAACCACAAAAAGAATCATCGAACCAAAGCCGACAACCAAACTGCCGATGACCGCAGGATGAGTCCATCCAAGGACCGTAGATCGCAGAAAGCCATAAACGAGCGCTGCTAATCCGAGAGTTGCAATCGACGCACCAAGCCAGTCGACACTCCCGGCATGAGAGCTGCGGGATTCCGGTACCCGCCACAGCGAGACACCGAGAACAACAGCGGCTATCGGGACATTAATAAGGAAGACCCAATGCCAGGAGGCGTGTTCAATCAACCATCCGCCAAGAACTGGGCCGAGTGCGGTCGTGATTGTCGTGAATCCGGCCCACGTCCCGATCGCCTGACCACGAGACTTTTCGTCAAAAGATGAGCTGATAATCGCCAGACTGCCCGGCACCAGAAATGCTGCGGCGATTCCCTGCACCGACCGCCAAGCGATCAAACCCTTGATGCTCGACGAGTAGCCGCAGCCGGCGGAAGCAATTGCAAAACCAAATACGCCGGCAAGAAACATCGCCCGACGCCCGAGGGAATCTCCAAGAGCACCGCCCACCAGGATCAGAGCGGAAAGAAATAATCCGTAAGACTCAACCACCCATTGCACATCGACAACGGTCGCGTTAAGGCTGGATTGAAGTGCGGGCAAAGCGACATTGACGACAGTGCTGTCGATAAATGCCATGCTTGAGCCAAGAATCGTGGCGGCCAGAATCCACGGGCGCAACTTCTCGGCGCATGGCGCGCCTCCAGCCGCTGCCCGCATGACCGCTTCATCGCACGGTTGTCTCATCTCGCATCTGGATGCTTCTGGATGGCGAACAGATTCCTCTCTCCAAAAACTCTTTCAAGCGTGAATCTCCGCGACCTGGAGTCCAAGTTTGGCGGCTCTTTTTCGGAGCAATTGGATTTGTTGTTGGCGGAATCTTTCCTCATAGTACTCAGTCCCT
>Ga0070734_10003905_pt1 | contig 14888 bp, 15 predicted proteins | sample Coa_R1_8_FD_66444 | JGI IMG/M metagenome (GOLD analysis project Ga0070734, IMG submission 66444) | Surface soil microbial communities from Centralia Pennsylvania, which are recovering from an underground coalmine fire - Coalmine... | ecosystem: Environmental > Terrestrial > Soil > Unclassified ...
CAAACAGCAGCTTGGCGTCGGGAAAGAAGTAGTTGATCTGGCCAAGCGTGTGTCCTGGCGTCTCGATGACCTGCGCCGAAAGGGTCCCTATCGCGACCATGTCGCCCTCACCGACCGTTACGTCAACCTCCGGAATCTTTGCCGCCTCCTGGCGGGGCGCCACCACCCGGACACGATGGCGGCGTTTCAACTCAGCGATTCCCCCAGTGTGGTCACCGTGATGATGGGTGACCAGGATGTCTGACAGTGTCCAGCCGGACGCCGTCAGCGCCGCCTCGACCGGCGCCGCTTCCGGTGCGTCGATTGCGGCGGTGGCACCACTCGCCGGATCGTGGACCAGGACGCCGTAGTTGTCCTTGAGGCACAGAAACAGACGGGTTTGAGCATTGGGGCGAGCGATGCTTGCGGTACTCATGCGATTAACCACCATTTATTGACCAAGGCTGCCTAGCATGCGCCGACCCGGGCGCGCAGCGGTTCGATCTCGCGTCGGTCTTCGTGGTATCTTAACGCATGGACGTAGTCGACCTTCGCAATTTCTATGCTCATCCGCTCGGAACCGTAGCGCGGCGGTTCATCGGGCGCGGCGTTCGCCGACTGTGGGCCGGAAACGCCGGACTGCGGGTGCTGGGCATTGGCTACGCCATACCGTATCTCGGTCTGTTCCGCGAAGATGCGGAACGCTGCCTTGCCTTCATGCCGGCGGCCCAGGGGGTCGTGAAATGGCCTTCAGCGCGCGCAACGCTTGCCGCGCTGGTGGACGAATGCGAACTGCCGCTACCAGACGCAGCGGTCGACCGCATTCTCCTGGTGCACGCCCTGGAATCGAGCCACGACGTTGGGGCCTTGCTACGCGAGGTGTGGCGCGTGCTTGCGGCCGGCGGGCGAATTCTTGCGGTTGTGCCAAATAGACGCGGCTTGTGGGCGCGCATGGATACGACGCCATTTGGTCAGGGACGCCCGTATTCGCGTTCTCAGATCACGCATCTGTTGCGTGAAACATGGTTCACGCCAACCGCGTGGGGCGAGGCGCTCTATGTTCCGCCGATCGACCGACGTTGGTTTCTCCGCTCGGCATTGGCTTGGGAACGCGCGGGCGCGACCGTATCGGCGCCGTTCGCCGGCGTCCATCTCGTGGAGGCGACCAAGCAGGTCTATCGAGCGGTCCCGGCGCGCAAAAAGCTGGTGCCGACCCTCAAACCCGTGCTGGATCCGGTATTGGCGCCATCTCCCGGAGGCGCCGCCCGGGTTTCGCAACGGTAAAACGGGCGGTGACGAGGCCGGACGCTCGTTAGTTGAAGTGTCCTTTGCCTGCGAGTGTTCAATCCCCGCTCTGGCGCGGACCACGCTGCGGGGCATCCTCTCCGTCGCCCTGGCCGGCCTGCGCCAGATCATTGCGCGGGCCGCGATGGCGCCGCCGGCGCCGATGCAACGGGAAGCGGTCACTCTGGCCTTCGAAGCCATTCTGACCGTAGCCCTGGTGTGTGGGCTGAGGCGATATTTGCGAGTTCGAGGAGCCGCCCGTTATGAATGAAGGCAAGCGCTCCACATCACTGTCGTCGTCATTCCCTCGGGGCGCCGCGTGTTGCGAATGGCGACCGCTGAACGCCGGCTGCTCACGCGGCTGAAAGAACTGTGCATCACGCGGAAGATACGGCTGCGGATCCCGCGGACCAAACGCTGGCTGCTCGCCCACTCCCGGCAGAGCGGCGGGTTCATCGTCCCCGTCGTCACCCACATCGTCCCGGACTTCATCTCGTCCATCCATTCCGGATTCACCCCGGTAGAACGGTGTCGCCTGCCGGAATTGCTCCTGCGCCGCGGCGATCAGGCGGAAATAATGCTCCGCGTGCTGGAGATAGTTCTCGGCGGAGACCGGATCTCCGGACGACTGGGCGTCGCGCGCAAGTTGCAGATATTTGTCCGCGACGTGGGACGCCGTACCTCGTATTTTGACATCCGGTCCGTTCGACTCATAGACCCGGGTCAGCGGATTGTGACTCTTGCGGTTTCGTCCCCGCATACGCTTGTTTTGTTGGTTTCTCATGACTAGCGTCTTGCCAATCCTCGATTAAGGCGGCATGGGCCGCCTGTTGCCTCACATTCCGGCCGTATTCCCGAAAGAATGGCAGCCAGCCCCAAAGCCCTTGTCAACAGCGAGCACGCCCCCGCATTCAGCAAGGATCGCCAGCATGGACAGAGTTAGTCAGTAGCTCAGACCTTGCTCGCGGCGCGGCCGCGGCGTCGCCCACCTTCCATCACGACTGCTGCGACGCTGTTCGCTGTCGCGGCAATTCGCTTCACCGATGAAGCATCTCGAACCAAGTTTCCCGATTTCAAGTATCTCGAATTCAAGTATCGCGATTTCAAATATCTCGAATTCGAGATTTCCGCCACCGAGAGAAGAACCGGCGATCACGTCATATCGATGTCGGTATCCATCTCATTTGCGCCCACCGCCTCGCCGAGCCGTGCTCCAGGCCGTCCGTGTGGCGTCAATTGAACTTAGGTCGATTCCGTATCTCAAAGGTAATCGGTCTCGGTCGATAATCCAAGTATTTTTTTCTACATTTTTGCGTTGTTACTCTGCGCCCGGGTCATGGGTTGCGGATTGCCACCACGACCCTCGCGGTACCGGCGAGGTCGGCCACGATCCTGATTCCGCCAAAGCCGGCATCAGTGAACAGGGCGGCAACCGCATCGCCTTGGCCCTTGCCGATTTCGGCGATCAAATGCGCGCCCGGGACAAGGATGCGCCGTGCATCGCTCGCGATGACGCGATAGGCCGCGAGGCCATCGAGGCCGCCATCAAGCGCGCCGCGAGGATCGAAGTCGCGCACGTCCGGGTCGAGCGAGGCGATTTCGCTGCTGCAAACATAGGGAGGATTGGTGACGACGAGGTCGCAACCGGGCGCCACTCCCGCACCAAAATCGCATGCCACGAACGACGCGCGTGGCGCGACTCCCAGGTGCCGGGCGTTTTCGCGCGCAAGCGCCAGGGCCGCAGGATCGCGATCGGTGCCGATCGCGCGGGCATGCGGCAGTTCCATCAAGAGTGCAATCAGAATAGCACCTGAGCCTACGCCGAGATCGGCGATGCGCAAGGAGCAGGACCGCGCGCCGGTTCGGCCGACCGCCACAAGCGCCTGCTCGACCACCGTTTCGGTTTCCGGGCGTGGGACCAGCACCGCAGGCGTGATCCTGAGCGGCAGGCCCCAGAATTCCTTGACGCCGGTGATACGGGCGATCGGCTCGCAGGCGAGCCGCCGCGCCGCCAGCTTCTCGATCCGAGCGATCTCGGCAGCGCCTAGTCGTTGGTCTCCGGCGCGCACGAGGCCCGTGTGGTCGAGCCCAAGCGCATGGCCAACCAGGATACGGGCATCAAGATCGGGAGTATCAATGCCGTGATCGCGAAGGCGCCGCGCAATGTCGCGGCGCGCCGCATCGACGCAGAGGGCGGGGCCACTCACGCTCGCGCCCCGACCTCGGGCCCGTCCTGCGCTGCCAAAAGAGATGCTTGGCGTTCAGTAACCAGGGCATCGATGATTTCGTCCAACGCCTCGCCCTCGATGACCTGGGGCAGCTTGTATAGCGTCAAGTTGATGCGGTGGTCGGTAACGCGTCCCTGCGGAAAGTTGTAGGTGCGGATACGTTCCGAGCGATCGCCGCTGCCAACCTGACCGCGGCGTTCGGCCGCGCGCGCTGCGTCGAGGCGCTGGCGCTCGGCCTCGTAGAGTTTCGCGCGCAGCAGACTCATGGCTTTGGCGCGATTGCGATGCTGTGATCGTTCTTCCTGCATCATTACCACGATGCCGGACGGAAGATGGGTGACGCGTATCGCGGACTCGGTCTTGTTGACGTGCTGGCCGCCGGCTCCCTGCGATCGCATGGTCTCGATCCGCAGATCCTTGTCGTCAATGGCGACGTCGACCTCCTCGACCTCTGGTAGCACTGCGACCGTGGCGGCCGAGGTATGAATACGGCCCGACGCTTCAGTGTCCGGCACGCGCTGGACCCGATGCACACCCGATTCGAATTTGAGTCGCGCGAACGCGCCGCGTCCGGTGATCTCGGCAACGATTTCCTTGTAGCCACCCTTGGTGCCTTCGCTGGCGGACAGGATTTCGGCTTTCCAGCCATGTTTCGCGGCATAGCGCTCGTACATCCGAAACAGATCGCCGGCGAACAGCGAGGCTTCGTCGCCGCCGGTACCGGCGCGTATCTCCAGAATGACGTTCTTGTCATCCATCGCATCCTTGGGGATCAACGCCAGCCGGATGTCGTGCTCGAGCGCGACGCGCCGAGCTTCAACGAGAGGCCTTTCCTCCGCTGCGACCTCGCGCAACTCCGGTTCCAGCGCGGGATCGGCGATGATTGCATCGAGATCTGCGAGATCGGCGGCGGCGCGTCGATAAGCCTTTACCTTTTCCACCATCGGGGCAATCTCGGCGAGTTCGCGCGTAAGCTTCACATAGGCGTCAGCCCCGAGCGGTCGGGAAAGCTCCGCTTCTAACGACGCGTGGCGCGCCAGCATCATGTCGAGTTTCGTCTCAGGAAGCATCGAAACGACTTGGCCAAACTAGAGCGGAATGGCTTGGCTTTCCGCGAATCCGATCAGGTTTTCGCGAATTGACCCGGCGCCGTCTTTCTGCGCCATCAGCGTGTTGACCAGCGCTCCCGCTTTGCCGGCGTCGAGTTCCAGCACCATGGCTTTGACAGGGCCCACCGCGGAGGGGACCACCGACAGGTTGCGGTATCCGAGGGCAATCAGTGCGAGCGCCCCCACCGTCCTGGACGCCATCTCGCCGCACACCGTTACCTGCTTGCCGTGGGCTGCACCACGCATCGCTATGTCCCGCAGAGCGCGGAGCATCGGGACCGACAGTTCATCAAACCGCGCGCTAACGCGCGGATTGCTTCGATCGGCAGCGAACAGGAACTGGGCCAGATCGTTGGAGCCGACCGATAGAAAATCCACCCGCTCCAAGAGCTCGTCGAGCTGGTACAGCAGCGACGGCACTTCCACCATGGTGCCGATCTCGACTCGCTCGGGGAGCCTGTAGTTGTGCCGGCGCAGATAGGTTAGTTCGCGCTCCACCAGCTCCTTGGCTTCGTCGAACTCGGCGACTGCCGCGACCATCGGGAACATCAATCTGAGGCTGCGACCCGAAGCCGCGCGCAACAGAGCGCGGATTTGGCTGCGCAGCAGCGCCGGACGGTCAAGACCCAGCCTGATGGCGCGCCAACCGAGCGCCGGATTTTCTTCTTCCACAATGCGCATATAGGGCAGCACCTTGTCGCCGCCGACATCGAGGGTCCGGAACGTAACTGGTCGCCCCGCGGCGGCGTCCAGCACCGAGCGGTAAAGCGAGAGTTGCTCGCCGATGCGAGGAAATTGTCCCGCTACCATAAACTGCAATTCGGTACGGAACAGGCCAATTCCCGAGGCGCCGGTTTCCGCGATATGGGGCAGATCGACCAGCAGGCCGGCATTGAGGAACAGCGAGATTTCAGCGCCGTCGCGAGTCACACACCGTTTGTCACGCAGCGCCTGATATTGCTGCTGGCGGCGCGCCCGCACTCGCACCCGCTCGACGTAGGAGGCCTCGAGGTCAGGCGAAGGGCGAATGTGCACGTCGCCGCTCGTGCCATCCACGATGATGGCGTCACCCGGATCGACAAGGCCAATCGCATTGTTGACTTCGCCGACTGCCGCAATGCCGAGCGCGCGAGCGATAATCGCCACATGTGATGTTGGCCCGCCCTCCTCCAGCACAAGGGCGCGTAGACATTTGCGGTCATAATCGAGCAGGGCCGCCGGCCCCATCGAGCGCGCCACGATGATGGCGTTTTCCGGCAGGTGCTCGTGCGCGGGGGCGTGACGGCGACCGAGCAGTTGCCGCAACAGGCGATTTGCGAGATCGTCGAGGTCGTGCAGCCGCTCGCGCAGATATGGGTCGATCTGGCGCAGCATCCTCGCACGAGTGTCGGACTGCACGCGCTCGACCGCCGCCTCGGCCGTAAGGCCGGTCAAAACAGCTTCCTCCAGTTTGTGCACCCATCCGCGGTCGTGGGCGAACATGCGATAGGCTTCGAGGACTTCGCGGTGCTCGCCGCCCTCCGCAACATCCCCTTGCTCCAGCATGACGTCGAGATCGGCGCGCAACGCCGCGATGGCGGCGTCCAGCCGGGCGCGCTCTTTCGACACGTCATCCGCAATAAAGTTCGTGATGATGACGCGCGGCTCGTGCAGCACCACATGGCCGAGCGCTATGCCTTCATTGAGCACGGAGCCTTGGAGCCGCAGGCTGCGGCGCACCGCCGGTTCGGCACCGGGCTGCGCGAGCGCTGCGAGCTCGCCTGAGGCGATCATTTCCGCCAGCACCATGGCGGTGGTCTGGAGCGCCTCGACCTCTTCCTCGGAATAGGTGCGGCGCGCCCGGTTTTGCACCACGAGCACGCCGAGCGTATTGCCCGCGCGCAAGATCGGCACGCCCAGGAAGGAATGGTAGATTTCTTCGCCGGTCTCCGGCCGATACGAGAAGGCCGGATGGGCCTGGGCATCGGACAGGTTGACGGCGTTGGCTTCGCTCGCCACCAAGCCGACCAGCCCCTCATCAGACCGCAGCACGGTCTGGTGGACCGCTTCGCGGTTGAGGCCCTCGGTGGCGTAGAGCTCAAGCGTGGCGTCGACGCGCAACACGTAGACGGAGCACACCTCCGCCACCATGTTGGCAGCAATCAGCACCACGATCTTGTCAAGGCGTTCCTGTGCGCTGACCGGCTCCGCCATCACTTCGCGAAGCCGGCGTAGCAATACACGCGGACCGCCCAGCGCGCCGCGCATGGCGTGAGGTCCCTCAGGCCGAGTGTCCAAGCCGGGCTTGCCCCTAACCAGGCTCACGTGAAAAGGAAATAGCGTACGCTCCGGCACAGCGCCGCAGCTGGTAGGCTATAGCGAATGACACGCAGGCGCTGCAAGGTGAAAAGGCCATGCTGCGATGCATCATAACCTAGGATTTATCAAGCCCATACAACGAATGCAGAGTTCGAACTGCAAGTTCCGTGTAAGCGGAGTCAATCAATAAGGAAAACTTGATTTCTGAGGTCGTGATCGCGCGAATATTGATCCCGCGATCGGCGAGCGACCGGAACGCCCTCGCCGCCACGCCGGCATGGCTACGCATTCCGATCCCGATGACCGAAACCTTTGTCACGTCCGTTGCGCCGTCGAGGCGCGCATAGCCGATCTGCGCCCTTGCGTTGGATATCGTTTCCTTGGCCCGCTCGAAATCGGCGGCCGGAACCGTAAAGGTGAGGTCGGTAGTAGCGCCGTCCGCCGAGACGTTCTGGACGATCATATCCACATTGATGTTGGCGTCGGCGAGCGGGCCAAAGATATTTGCTGCGACACCCGGCTTGTCTTGGACATTGCGGATCGAAATCTGCGCTTCATCCTTGGAAAACGCGATTCCGGTTACGACCTGCTGTTCCACGATGTCCTCCTCATCGCAAATCAATGTCCCGGGCGGGGTCCTGTGCGGATCGATGCTCTCCGGCGCATCGAAGCTCGATCGCACAAAGATGCGCACCTGGTGGACCATGCCGAGTTCGACCGAACGCACCTGAAGCACCTTTGCGCCCTGGGAGGCAAGTTCGAGCATCTCTTCGAATGCGATCCGATCAAGCCGCCGCGCCTTCGGCACCACGCGCGGATCCGTGGTGTAGACGCCATCGACGTCGGTGTAGATGTCGCAGCGATCGGCCTTGATGGCGGCCGCGATGGCCACTGCTGACGTATCGGAGCCGCCGCGACCGAGGGTCGTGATCCGCCCGGTCTCGGGGTGAAGACCCTGAAAACCGGAAATTACCGCGACCTCTTTGCGTTCGCGCAGGCGTTTGATCAGTTCCGCACCATTTAGGTCGAGAATGCGGGCAGAGGCATGGGCGTCGGAGGTGATGATGGGCAGTTGCCAGCCCTGCCAGGACCGCGCCGTAATCCCGATCGCCTGCAACGCAATGGCGAGGAGGCCCGCCGTGACTTGTTCGCCGGACGCCACGACAGCGTCGTATTCGCGGGCATCGTGGAGGGCCGACGCTTGGCGGCACCATTCCACGAGCTGGTTGGTGGCTCCCGACATGGCCGAGACCACCACCGCCACCTCATGGCCGGCGTCGACCTCCCGCTTGACATGCCGCGCAACGTTGCGGATCCGCTCGATATCGGCCACCGAGGTCCCGCCGAACTTCATGACCAGTCGAGCCATAACGAAATTCAAGCCCTCCCTGCCGGTGCCGAGGTAGGCTCCCATCCGACCCGCCACCTCCCTACCCTCCCCCGCTTGCGGGGCAGGGTAGGGAGGGGGCGGGTAGGTTGGGGGCAAAATGGCGCGTATACATAGCGACGAGGTACCTATGCCGCAACGGCGATGCTTGTCTGCAATAATGCGGCGAAATCGTTAATAGGTGGGCCGAATGGTGAATTCAGAGGCTCTTGACGACCCGACAGTTGATGCCGCGGAGGTCGACCGTTTCTCCCGGCTTGCGGGCGAGTGGTGGGACCCTCGCGGCAAGATGGCAATGTTACACCGGTTCAATCCGGTTCGGCTTGCCTATGTTCGCGATGCCATCTGCCGACAGTTCGGCCGCGATGCCGACCATCCACCCTGTCTCGACGGCATCCGCGTTCTCGATATTGGCTGTGGCGGCGGCATCCTTTGTGAGCCGCTCGCTAGGCTTGGCGCTCAGGTGGTCGGCGCCGACCCGGCGGCCGACAATGTCAGGGCCGCAAGGCTGCACGCGGAGACTAGTGGCCTTAGGATCGACTATCGGGTGGCAGCCGCAGAGGCGCTCGCGGACGCGGCCGAATTCTTCGACGTGGTGCTCGCCATGGAGGTGGTCGAGCACGTCGCCGATGTCGGCCTGTTCGTGCGCCGCTGTGCCAGCATGGTCAAGCCCGGCGGGCTGATGATCGCGGCAACCCTCAACCGCACCGTCAAAAGCTTCGCGCTCGCTATCGTGGGCGCCGAATATGTCCTCCGCTGGCTTCCGCGTGGCACCCATCGCTGGGACAAGTTCGTCACGCCCGATGAACTTGAAATCGCCATGGTGCGCGCCGGGCTTCGGGTCACCGGCGAAACCGGCGTCATCTACAATCCGCTGGCCGATCAATGGCGGCTGTCGTCCGATATGGACGTGAACTACATTTTAACGGCCGAAAAGGCCCCGGCGGATTGAAAGTGGCCGATTCAAGCTGGCTCTGGGCGGTGTTCACGCTTGTTGCGGCGGCCGCCCAAACCATACGCAACGCGACCCAAAGAGAGTTGACCGGCAAGCTCGGCATGCTCGGGGCGACCCAGGTGCGGTTCCTGTTCGGCTGCCCGTTCGCTCTGATCTTCCTGCTGGCCATGGTGGCGACCGGCATGGCGTTGCCGCGCCCTACAGCAGAATTCTGGCCGTGGCTCCTCGACGGGGCGCTCACCCAGATTGCCGCGACGGCGCTGATGCTCGGCGCCATGGGGGAGCGCTCTTTCGTGGTCGCCATCGCGTATATCAAGACCGAGCCCGTGCAGGTGGCGCTATTTGGCCTCGTGTTTCTGGGCGACCCGGTCACGCCCACCATGGCGGCCGCGATCGTGATTGCGACCGCCGGCGTCGTCGTAATGTCGCTGAAGGACGGCGCATTGGGTGGCGCATCGCGTCAGTGGCGCCCGACGCTGGTCGGGCTGTCGGCCGGCGCCTGCTTCGCGTTGTCGGCGATCGGGTTTCGCGGCGCCATCTTGAGCCTGCACGATCCGAGCTACGTGATGGCCGCAACGTTCACGATGGCGGCCGGCCTTGTACTCCAGTCGGCACTGCTGACTTGCTATCTCGCCCTGCGCGAACGCGGCGTATTAGCCGCGATCATCGGCGCTTGGCGGCCATCGCTGTTCGCGGGATTTATGGGAGCGCTCGCCTCCCAGTTCTGGTTTCTGGCTTTCGCACTGGCGACCGCGGCCAGCGTGCGCACGCTCGCGCTCGTCGAGGTGCTGTTCGCTCAAGGCATTTCGCATTTCGTTTTCCGCCAGCCTGTCTCGCCCCGGGAAGGCGTCGGCATCGTGGTGATCGTGAGCGGTGTCGTGCTGCTGATTTGGGCGCAGTGAGGCGCAGGTCATTTCCGAACTGTCATCGCCTGGTCAAGCCGGGCAACGACATCGGAAGGGTCAATTCGTCGAGAAACGCCTCAATTGCGTTAATTGCGTTCGTCCGGTAGCACCGGGAGCGGCGAAAACTCGATGCCTTCCTCGTGCAGTTCCTTGGCTTCTTCAGGCGACGCGATCCCGTAGATCGAACGATGTTCGACCTCGCCGTAATGCATCTTGCGGGCCTCCTCGGGAAAACGCGCCCCGACGTTCTCGGCGTTCTTGACAAGATGGTCCCGCAGTTCCCGAAGCTTCTTGCGGAACTCGAGCTCCTGGGGTGAGATCATCGCGACTGGCGTCGGGGCATGCGCCGCGGCGGTCGACTCCGCGGGTGGGGCGGACGTGGGAGGCGCCTGCACCATTCGTGGCGATGCGTCAGCGCGGGCCAGTCTCGGCGCCATGAGGGCTTTTTCCACCTTCGCGCTGCCGCACATCGGACACGTCACGAGGCCGCGCCTTGCCTGCTTGTCATAAGCGGCTGAATTCGTAAACCAGCTTTCGAATTCGTGGCGCTTGTTGCAGACGAGTGTGTATCGGATCATGTGGAGCGACTCAAACGACGTGAAGGTACTCAGGCTTCGCCATCGGCTCGAGGACCTCAAAGCGCCGGCCGTGTTGCAGCGAAGGGATGCGGCTGCGGGCCGTCGTAACTGCGACCGGATCGACTTCAGCGATCACGACCGTAGGCTCGACATCAGCCTCGGCCAGCACGCGGCCCCAGGGGTCGATAATGAGCGAATGCCCGAATGTGTCGCGACCGTTCTCGTGGCTGCCGCCTTGGGCCGCCGCAAACACGTAGCAGCCATTCTCGATGGCGCGTGCGCGGTTGAGCACATGCCAATGAGCCTCGCCGGTCTGTTTCGTAAACGAAGACGGAATTGCGAGAAACATGCTTCCGGCCTCTGCAAGAGCGCGATAAAGGGCCGGAAAGCGCAAATCATAGCAGATCGTGAGCCCAAGTCGTCCCCACGGCAGATTGGCAGTCACGGCATGTTCGCCGGGTGCATAACTCCGCGATTCGCGGTAGCTCTCGCCGTTCGGCAGGTCGACGTCGAACATGTGAATCTTGTCATATCGGGCCGCGATCTCGCCCCGCGGATCGATGAGGAAACCGCGGTTCACGGCACGGTCCGGCGAAGCCTTCAAGGCAAGCGAGCCGATGTGAAGCCACAGCCTGAGTTGCCGCGCGAGATCGCGAAACGCCGCGAGTGACCGATCGTCATTTTCCGGCACGATGGCCGCCATGAGTGCATCGCGTCGCGCCTCGAGGATGTTGGTCATCTCCGGTGTCTGCACATAACCGGCGCCGCCCGCCTTCGCCTCACGGATGAGCTTGACCGCCGCATCAAGATTGACGGCCGGCGTGCGCCCGGAGCGCATCTGGATCAGGGCAACCCGGAAGGTCGCGGCAACTGTGGTCATGGAGCCCTCATCCTCAACGGACTAACATCGAATCGAGCTTGCCGGCGTCGTCAAGTGCGTAGAGTTCGTCGCAGCCGCCCACATGGTCAGCCCCGATGAAGATCTGCGGCACCGTGGTAAGGCCGTTGGCGCGCTTCACCATCTCGGCGCGCCGGTCGGGTGAGGCCGCGACATTGATTTCGGTGAATTTGATGCCCTTGCGTTGGAGCAAAGCCTTCGCGGAAACGCAGTAAGAACAGTAGGGAGCCGAGTAAACCACAACGGGCGGCATATACTTGTTAACCCTCGCGGCGCTGCAACGGTTCTCACTATATGGGCATGCGTGCGGTCGCGACAACCCGGGCAAAGACGAGGACGTCGACGTTGCGGGCGCCGGCACGCAGCAGGGCTCTGCTGCACGCGTCGACGGTTGCACCCGAGGTCAGCACATCGTCGACCAGGATGAGCCGCTTACCTTCAACCGCGACCTTGCCGTCCCGCGCTACCGCGAACGCGCCTTGAACGTTCTCGGCTCGCGCGCTGCGCGACAGACCGACCTGCTGCGGTGTCGCGCGTGTGCGCTTGAGAGCCGCCGTGAGGACGGGGACTCCTCGCCCCACGGCTACCGCCCTGGCTAGCGCCGCAGCCTGATTGAAGCGCCGCCCCCACAGCCGCCGCCAGTGCAGCGGAACTGGCACCAGCGCGTCTGCGTCGTCGAACAACTCCTGGCCGGCACGCGCCATCCATCGGCCCATCAAGGTGGCGAGGTCGAGGCGGTCGCCATATTTGAGGCGATGGACGAGATCGCGGGCAACGTCGTCGTAGCGCACGGCGGCACGGGCGCGTCCATAGGCCGGTGGATCGGCGATTGCCTCCATGGAAAGAATCCCGGGGCCCGGATCGTAGGCAAATGGAATGCCGAGGCGCTCGCAGTAGGGTGGTGCGATGAAAGAGACGCGCGACCAGCATGCCGGACATAGCCCGCCAAGGTTGCCGAGCGGGGTGCGGCAGGACGCGCACAAGGGCGGCAGCGCGGCGTCGAGGGCGACGCCCAGGGCCGCGCGACCGAATTGCACAAGCCGTGCGAAAACGGACGGCTCGTCGGGATGGGCAACGGCAGGCTCGGTTTCGGACATGCCGCAGGTTAGCGCCGCCTCGGCGACACGGCCAGCCGGCAGGTTGAGCCACTCGGCGAGTCCGAGCTTGGTAGATGTCCCTCGCTCCGCCTCACGTCTCGCAACCGGGTGGGGAGTGCGCATGCTCGATGCAATGACACCGCCCTCCGAGGCCGATGGATGGCTTGCGATCGAGATACCTTGATATAAGCGAAACCGGGGATCCCATGGCACCGCCGCTCATATTCGATCGATCACTACTGCGCGTGCGGCGGCAGCGTGGGCTGCGGCTCGGGCCCGAGACATTTCTGCTTGATCGGGTTGCAGCAGAATTCGCCAATCGACTCCGCCTGGTGCTGCGCCGGTTTGACCTTGCGGCCGATCTTGGAACCCCGACGGCCGCAGTGCGGACGGCGCTTCTGGGTGAAGGCGCTATCGGCACCATGCTGGCGCTCGATCCGATGATTGGGGCGGCGACGCAGCGCTGCGGGGATCACGCCGTGACAGCGGCGCTCGATGTCGTAGCGGACGAGGAGGCCTTGCCGTTTGCCGCCGATACCCTCGACCTTGCGGTGTCCGGCCTTTCCTTGCAGGCCGTCAATGATCTGCCTGGTGTGCTGGCACAAATTCGCCGCGCCTTGAAGCCGGATGGGCTGTTCCTCGCCGCCCTTCTCGGCGGCGACACCCTCATTGAACTGCGCCACAGCTTCGCGACGGCTGAAAGCGAACTTGATGGCGGCGTCTCGCCCCGTGTCGCGCCGTTTCCGGACCTGCGTGACATGGGCGCGCTATTGCAGCGCGCCGGCTTCGCGTTGCCGGTGACCGATGTCGATCGGCTCACGGTGCGCTACGCGACGCCGTTCGCCTTGCTGCGCGACTTGCGTCGCATGGGCGCCGCGAATCCGCTGGTCGAACGGCGCCGGGTTCCGCTGCGCCGTGCCACCTTGATGCGTGCCATGGAGGTCTACGCGACGCGCTTTGCCGATCCGGACGGCAAGGTGCGGGCGACTTTCGAAATCATCTGGCTGTCAGGTTGGTCGCCGCACGAGAGCCAGCAGCGGCCGCTGCGGCCGGGCTCCGCCAAGGCAAGGCTTGCGGATGCGCTCGGCACTACGGAAATCACGACAGGTGAACGGCCGGCGCGGTGAGGAGGCTATTTGGTCATGCTCGCGAGCGTGCTGCCGATCTGGTCGTAAAGCGATGTCTTGATCGCTTGGCCGGTCGCGCTGATCGTTCCCATGATAGAAAGGCCGATTAGCGCCGCCATCAGACCGTATTCCAGCGCTGTCGCGCCGCTTTCATCGGTGACGAGTCGGCGCCACGCCTCAACGCAGGCGGGCAATGATTGCGATTGGCTCATCGTGGGATTTCTCGTTCAGTGGATGCCTTCACAACAGCGCCACCAGATGCGATATCAGCGGCACGTCGGCGGGCGGCATCTCATAATCCCGCAAACGATCTGGTCTAACCCAGGCCAACTTTTGTCCCTCGCGCGCCGTCACGATGCCCTCCCATCGGCGACACACATAAAGTGGCATAAGGAGATGGAATTCCGGATATCCGTGACTCGCGAAGGTGAGCGGGGCGATACAGGGCTCGTCCACCCTGATTCCCAGCTCTTCCCCGAGTTCTCGGATGAGAGTTTGTTCCGGCCGTTCGCCCGCTTCCACCTTGCCACCCGGGAACTCCCATAGTCCAGCCATCGCGCGTCCGGTCGGGCGTTGCGCAAGCAGGACCCGTCCGTCCGCATCGATCAGCGCACATGCGGCAACCAGAACGAGCTTCACGCCACGGCGCCTTCGAACCCGATAGTGAGGCGAGGATCGTTAAATTGCAGGAACCGAATTCGTTCGAATTTGATCTCCATCTTTCGCGCCTCACGCGATGGCTAACGAGAGCTTAAGTTGCGACCCTTGCCATTTCATTTGCCGGTCGCAGTGCATTTCCCATCGCACAGTGCCATGCCCCGCGAAAGAGCGTGTGAAGAAATCAACGGCCTCATCCTGAGGAGCCCGCGAAGCGGGCGTCTCGAAGGACGGCAACAGGCATGCGGCCATCCTTCGAGACGCGCCCTTCGGGCGCCCTCAGGATGAGGTCAGAGGTTGTTTCGGCAGGAAGTGCACCAGGGGTCATGACCGGTAGTCGCCGTTGATCGCGACATATTCCTTGGTGAGATCGCAGGTGAGGACGC
>Ga0070734_10003906_pt1 | contig 14887 bp, 10 predicted proteins | sample Coa_R1_8_FD_66444 | JGI IMG/M metagenome (GOLD analysis project Ga0070734, IMG submission 66444) | Surface soil microbial communities from Centralia Pennsylvania, which are recovering from an underground coalmine fire - Coalmine... | ecosystem: Environmental > Terrestrial > Soil > Unclassified ...
GCAGGCACCGGCACCGACGAAGTTGTCATCCTGCACCTGAGCCCTCGCTGAACCCCCCACAGTGAGGAAGCCTCGCCAACCCAGCGAGGCAAGTGGGCCCTCCCCTGGCCTGGCCAGGGGAGGGCCACACCCCAGAGGTACGTTATCCCCAGTACGGAGGCTAGATCAGTCATGCCTACCCCCCGCAACCTCAGCCCCGTATCCCGCCGACCGGATGGCACCCGCCGCCGCGGCCGTCGTTATGTATTAATTGCCGCCGCGCTGTTCGCCGCCAGCGTGGCACCGGCGGTCACCGCCACCTCCGCGGCGTCCGCCGCCCCAGCGGCGGCCCACCACTCGACCGTCCGCCCCGCCAGCCACCAGCCGGGCGCGCCGGACTTCGGCCCGAACGTCTACGTGTTCACCCCGAGCATGCCGCAGAGCCAGATCCAGGCCACCGTCGACTCGATCGCCAGCCAGCAGGTCAGCAACCAGTTCGGCACCCAGCGGTATGCGCTGCTCTTCGAGCCGGGCACTTACGGTTCCGCCGCCGACCCGCTGTTCTTCCAGGTGGGCTACTACACCAGCGTGGCCGGCCTGGGCACCTCGCCCGGCGACGTCGTGATCAACGGCGCCGTCGACTCGTTCAACCAGTGCGACTCCAGCGGCAGTTGCACCGCGCTGGTGAACTTCTGGCGGTCGCTGTCCAACCTGACCATCAACTTCCCCACGCCACAACCCGGCGGCCCCTGCTCGCAGTCGGCCGAGTTCTGGGCGACGTCCCAGGCCTCGCCGGTGCGGCGGGTGGACGTCAACGGGTTCACCTCGCTGGAGGACTACTGCAGCGCGCCGAGTTACTCCAGCGGCGGCTTCATCGCCGACTCGCAGTTCTCCGGCAGCACCGTGCTGAACGGCACCCAGCAGCAGTTCGTGGTGCGGAACAGCAACCTGGACGGCTGGACCAACGGCGTATGGAACCAGGTGTTCTCCGGTGACGTGGGCGCGCCCGCGCAGAACTTCGGCTCGGACGGCCAGTACACGACGCTGGCAGCCAGCCCGGTCACCGAGGAAGAGCCGTTCCTGCAGCAGGACTCCGCCGGGAACTACAACGTGTTCGTACCGGCCGTGCAGCACAACTCGGTGGGCACGACCTGGGGCAGCGGCCCCACCCCGGGAACCGCCATTCCCATCCAGCGGTTCTTCATCGCCAGCCCGAGCACCCCGGTGGGGCTGATCGACGCGGCACTGCTGCTCGGCAAGAACCTGATCCTCACGCCGGGCGTGTACAGCCTGAACCATCCCATCGTGGTGACAAGGCCGGACACCGTGGTCCTCGGCCTGGGCTTCCCCACCCTGGTGCCCGCGCACAGCAACCTCGCGATGCTGGTGGCCAGCGTCCCCGGGGTGAAGCTGTCCGGCATGATGTTCGACGCCGGGCCGGTGAACTCCCCCGCGCTGCTGCAGGTGGGGCTGCCGGGCCGGGGCTGGTCGGACCCCGGCGACCCGACGCTGTTGCAGGATGTGTTCTTCCGCGTCGGCGGTGCCACACCCGGCCAGGCCGATGACAGCCTCGTGGTCGACTCCTCGCAGGTGATCCTCGACGACATCTGGGCCTGGCGGGCCGACCACGGCAACGGCGTGGGCTGGACCAGCAACGTCGGGAACACCGGCGTCCTTGTCAACGGTGACGACGTGACGGCCTATGGCCTGTTCGTCGAGCACTACGAGAAGGCCAACGTGATCTGGAACGGCCGGGACGGCACGGACATCTTCTTCCAGAACGAGTTGCCCTACGACCCGCCGAGCCAGGCGGCCTGGATGGAGAACCCATCGACCGACGGCTACCCGGCCTTCCTGGTCACGTCCCACGCGGCCGGCTTCTCCGGCTACGGGATGGGCAGCTACAGCTTCTTCAACCAGGGCGTGCCGATCTTCGCCACGAACGCCTTCGAGGCGGACAACCCGCCGGGGCTGGCACTGCACGACATGCTGACGATCTTCCTGAACGCCAACGGCGGATCCGGCGGGATCGAGAACGTGGTGAACGGCGTCGGCGGCTCGTCGACAATCGCGAACCCGGACACGCCGGTCAACGTGGTCAGCTACCCGTAACACCAAACGCCCGCATGCCGGTGCGGCCGGCCCATCAACCGGATGGGCCGGCCGCACCGGTGTCTTGAGCCGATCGGGATATTCCATCGGCCATGTTGCGGCATTAGCGGTCTTTAGGCTGGTGCCTTTGCGTCCAGTGAGGGATGCTTTTCGTGAAGTGTCCGGAGCACTCGGGTGGGGGCCGTGAGCGAAACAGACGGGGAAGGGGTCCGGCCGATTGACGAGCCGCTACCGGAAGAGGCCGCTGCCCCTCCGTGCGAGAAAGCCACCCAGCAGGAGGAAAGCGGGGCCGATGCGGCGCTCGCCGGGCTGGCCGGCCGCCTCGCGAAGGTCGAGGAGCAACTCGCCGAATTCCACCGGCGCGCCGCGCACCGTGAGTCGGTCATCGACCGGCTGCACGAAGAAAACACCGAGCTGCGCAGCGGCCTTAGCCGAATCATTCTGGAACCCGCCGTCGCCGATCTCATCAGGCTTTACGACGAGCTCGACCGAGAAAGCCGGCGCCTCGAAAGCAATGCGGAAAATTGGCAGCTGATGCGGTCCTTCGCCGACGACGTTGCGCTGATTCTCGACCGGTGCGGCATCGAGGTCTTCTCCGCCGAGCCGGGCGAGCCCTTCCAGCCCGACCGGCACCGTCCGCTTGCCGTGGTGCCCTGCGACGACCAGGCCCGGCACAACACGGTGGCGGAGGTTCTCGCGGCCGGGTTCGCCGAACGCGAGTCGGGCCGGGTGCGGCGCCCGGTGCAGGCGCGGTTCCACCGGTACATCCCCACCGCCGGCGCGGCCGGGCAGGACGGTGACGCATCGCAATCACAGTGAGGTGACATGGCTACTTACGGAATCGACCTGGGCACCACGAACTCGTGTATCGCCTACGTGGACGACACGGGCCGCCCTGTGGTGCTGAAGAGCGCGGTCGGGGAGGACACGACGCCTTCGGTGGTCTTTTTCGAGTCGCCGGACAACGTGGTCGTCGGCAGGCAGGCCAAGGACTCCGCGGTGCTGGTCCCGGATCTGGTGGTGGAACTCGTCAAGCGGCAGATGGGCGAGGATGCGCACTACCCGTACTACGGACAGGACCACACGCCGGAGTCGGTCTCCGCGCTGATCCTGCGGGAACTGGCGCGCGCCGCGGGCGAGCAGACCGGCGAGACGGTCCAGGACGTGGTCATCACGGTCCCGGCGTATTTCGGCGTGCTGGAGCGCGAAGCCACTCGCAAGGCCGGGCGGATCGCCGGGCTGAACGTCCTGGACGTGGTGGCGGAGCCGGTGGCCGCCGCGATGGCCTACCAGGCGGTCGGGCAGGGCGAGGGGGTCCGGCACATCTTCGTCTACGACCTTGGCGGCGGGACGTTCGACACCACGGTCATCCGGCTGGACGGCGACAACGTGCATGTTGTGTGCACCGATGGTGACTCCAAGCTGGGCGGGGCCGACTGGGACGCCAAGATCAGCGACTTTCTGCTCCATGGATTCACCGCCCAGTACCCCCAGCTCGACCCCGGCGGCGACGAGCAGTTCATGCAGGACCTCGCGACCTCCGCCGAGCAGCTGAAAAAGGCGCTGAGTTCCACCAGGTCCCGCAAGCAGAGCGTGCGGTTCGACGGTTCGGTCGTCCAGCTCGAGCTCACCCGCGAGCACCTGGAGGAACTCACCTCCGAGCTGCTGGAGCGCACCATGGTGATCACGGAGCGGACGATCGGCACCGCACGGGACAAGGGCGTGGACCACTTCGATGACGTGCTCCTGGTGGGCGGCATGACCATCACGCCGTTGATCGCGCAGACCCTCAAGGAAAGGTTCGGGCTTGACGCGCGTCAGCAGGACCCGCAGCTGGCCGTGGCCAAGGGCGCCGCGTTGTTCGCCCTGATGAAGATGGTCAAGGTCACCAGCGAAGGCGCCGGCGATGCCCAGGGCGGACCGGCCAGCGCGCAGGAGGTCGCCGAACGGCTCGGGATCACCGCCGAGCAGGCCCGTGCCATGGTCGAGATGCAGGTGGCCACGGTCGTGCCGCGGGCGTTCGGGCTCAACGTCGTCGATGGCCGGGACCCGCTGGCCAGGACCGACCCATCCAAGGCCAGGCATTACGTCAAGCACCTGCTCACCGCGAACACACCACTGCCCGCCGACACCGGGCCGCAGACGTTCCGCACCGTCACCGACGACCAGCGCGAGGTATCGCTGGAGGTCTTCGAGCAGGCGGGCGCGGTCGCCTCGCAAGAGCTGGACAACAACACGAAGATCGGCGAAGGCTTGCTCAGCGACCTGCCGCCCCGCCCGGCCGGCGCACCGTTCCAGGTGGTCTTCCATATGACCGAGACGGGGCTGCTCCAGGTGCACGGCAGGGAGGCCGACTCCGGCAGCGAGGTGCGCTTCCAGATCCAGATCGGCCGCCTTGACGAAGCCGCGGTGCAGCGCGCCATCAACGCCGTGGGGCACTACGAAGTGAGCGGGTAGGTGCCCTGGGACCGCGAGCGGTACCGCCTGGAGGTGCTGGAACCGGCCCGCCAGCGCGGCAACGTGCCCCCGGCGGACCTGTACGTCCGGTACGGCCTGCCCAGGGGCGCCGCCGCCCCGGATGCGTTCAGCAAGCAGATCGGCGAGGCTCTCGCCTACTGGCGCGAGCTGAAGAACCGGCGGACGTACGCCCGGCTCGCCGAAACACTGATCGCGGCGCACGCCGAGCTTGAGCGGACCGGGCAGCTCACCCCCGAGCGGCTGGCCACGCGGCACCGGGAACAGCGGGAACGGCTCGCCCGGCTGGCCGCCACCGAGGCCGGCGCCGCCACGCACGTGGGGCCGAGTACCGTGACACGGCTGCGCGCCGCACTCGGCATGTCCGTCACCGACGAGGAGGTCGCCCAGGCGCTCGCCAGCGCCGGGGTCAAGGTCGTCGCGGAATTCCCCCGGCTGCCCAGCGGCCCGCACCCGAAACAGGCCGCGCTGGCCGAGCACATGCAGGTGCTCGGGTGGCAACTGTCCGCGGAGGCCGTCTTCGGCACCGCGGTGCGCGAGGGCTTCGGGATCCTCGGCGGATTCCGGCTCACCGACGGGAGGCGGCTCGACGAGCCCGCGATCGCCGCGCAGCGCGAGAAGGCGGCCGCGCTCCCCCACACAGACCCGGCCAAGTCCCACCTGGAGAGCGTCCTCGCCCTGCTCAGTGGCGCGGCACGGGCTGGGGACCTGGATGCCTTGCTGCTCTCCGAGGTCGTGGAATGGTTGCGGCAATTCGCCGACCAGGGCTTCATCCAGCGAGCCATCGCGACCCAGGCCCGCGAACTCGGCCTGGCAGAGGAGGAGGCCGGCCTGGTCGCGGCCGCCATGCTCAGCCGGGACACCATCGACACGCTGCGCCAACAGGTCACCGCCGAGCTGGCCGCGGGCAGGCTGCTGGCCGCGCGGCGGCTGGCCACCGGGCTGCCTCCGGAGGATCCGCTGCGCGAGCGGGTGACCGAGCGGGAGGCCGAGGTCAGCGCGCTCGTTCGCCGCGCCGACCAGGAACTGGCCGCCGGGCGCACCGAGCCGGCGGCCATGCTGCTGGCCGAGGCCCTCGGCATGGCCAGCGACGACACCCCGCTGGCCGACCGGCTCGCTGGACTGCCACCGCCTCCTCCGGGCCGCGCGGACGCCCGCATCGACGGCGACCACGTGCGGGTCACGTGGGAGCCCAGCCCGGCGCTGGCCGGTGAGCTCCAGTACCGGGTGGCGCGCGGGCACGGCCAGGCGCCGGCCTCGCCCGCCGAGGGCACCACCGTCATCGGCCAGACCACCGGCCACGACGTGACCGACACCTCGGCGCCACTCGGCGCTGATCTCGTGTACGCCGTCTTCGCGGGACGCGGCGGCGACAGCTGGTCCCCGGCCGCGGAGACACCGACGCTGCCATATACGCCCGAGGTCACCGGCACCACCGTCGCGGTCGCGGAGGCCTCGGTCACCGCCTCCTGGCGGGCCCACCCGGCCGCCGACGGCGTGCTGGTCACCCGCTGCGAGGGCCGGGCACCCCGCGACCTCGCCGACGGTGCGCCGGTCGGAGCGTCCCTGACCGGGTTCACCGATACCGGGCTACGGACCGGGGCCGAGTATTTCTACCTGGCCGTCGTGTCCTACCGGGGGGCGGACGGCCGGAGCAGCCTGTCGGCCGGGACCCCGCTGCGGGCCGTTCCAGAACCCGAGCCGGACCCCGTCACCGGCCTGGCGGTCCGCCACACCGGAGACGGTACCGCGGCGGTCGTGGCCACCTGGGACCCGCCGCGGCACGGCCGGGTGCGGCTGGTGCTGACCGACGGGCCGCCGCGGTGGACGGCCGGCACCCGTCTCACGCCGGAGGACGCCGCCGGGCTGCGGGAGGTCACAGGCACCCCGTGCCGGGGCTCCGGCGGCCGCGCCTGTGCCGAACTGCGGCTGCCCTACGGGCACCACCACCTACTCGCCCTCACCATGGCCGGCGGCACCGTCGTGGCCGGGGACCGGGCCGAACTCAGGCTCGCAGAACCGGTCCGCGACCTGACCGCCGTCCGGATGCACGACGCCGTGCGGCTGGCCTGGGCCTGGCCCGACGGAGACGCCGCGGCAGCCGAGGTTCGCTGGCCCGGCGGCGAGCATCGCTGCCTGCGCCGGGTCTACGACGACGAGGGCGGTGTCACGGTCACGGTAGGGCCCGCGGCGACCAGGATCGAGGTCCGGCTGACCTACCCGCATCCGGGCCCGCCGCAGACCGGGCCGCCGGCCGAGGTTCCGGTACCCGGGCAGGGCGTGCGGGTCGACTACCGGATCCGCCGGCCGCGCCAGCCGTTCACGCGGCAGCACGCCATCGAGCTCGCGGTCGAGCACGCCGTCGGCCTGCCCAGCCTGCTGGTTGTGCGGTCCACCGGCCGGTACCCGCCCGACGACCCGGCCGAGGGCGAGCCGGTCGGCCGCTTCCCGCCGCAGCCGATCGCTCCCGGCCAGCCGGTCACGATCACGGTGGAACCGCCCCGCGGGCTGGCCTGGCTGGCCTGCTTCGTCGACCCCGATGATCCGCACGCCGGTGACCGGGCCGTGATCCTCTGCCCGCCCCCCGGCGATGAGATGAGAATCCGGTGAGGCCCTCGCCGGGCGGCAACCTCTACTGCCCGTACTGCTACGAGCTCTTCACCGAGCGGGAGATCATGTTCCGGTGTACCGGGCAGACGAGCCGGCGTGACCGCCGCTGCCACCCGGAGATCGACGAGGTGCTGCGCGACCGGACCGGGTATGGCGGCGCCCTGCCGCCGGCGTTCACCGCGGACGGCAGGATGTCCACGGCGCAGTGCCCGCGATGCGGCGACGTGAGCACGACCAGGATCTGCCCCGTCTGCCACAGCCAGCTTCCGGTGCACTTCGGCAAGGTGCGCAGCCGGCTTATCGCGCTGGCCGGCGCGCCGGAATCGGGTAAGACCGTCTTCTTGACCGTGCTCGTGCACGAACTGATGCACCGGGTCGGCGAGCAGTTCAACGCGGCGATCAGCGGCGCCGACGACAACACCCTGCTCCGCTTCGCCGCCGAGTATGAGCAGCCGCTCTACCGTGACTCACGGCTGCTGGCCTCGACCAGGACGGCGGGGGGCGGGAACCGGGCACCGATCGTGTTCCGGCTGACCACCGCGGGCGGCGGGCTGTTCCGCCCGAACGGCCGGCTGGGCAGGCTGGGCCGTGGTGGCCGGTTTGGCGCCGGAGATCCGCAGCACACCCTGCTGTCGTTCTTTGACACGGCGGGCGAGGATCTGCGGTCCCGGCAGTCCATGGAGCAGAACGTCCGCTACCTGGCCGCTGCCGACGGCATCGTGCTGCTGCTGGATCCGCTGCAGATGCGCGGGGCGCGCGGGCTGGCCGCCCCCGGCACCCGGCTGCCGAAGCCGAGCCTTCCTGAAGACGAGCCGGCCGCCGTGCTGGAGAAGGTCACCGATCTCGTGCTCGCCAAGGAAGGGAGAAGACCCGGGGAGCTGATCGGCAAGCCGCTGGCCATCACGTTCTCAAAGATGGACACGCTGCTGGGCAGCCTCAAGGAGACCAGCCCGCTGCTGCGGCCGCCGTCCCAGGAACCGTACTTCGACGACCGTGACAGCCTGGGCGTGCATACCGAGATCCAGCGGCTGCTGGCCCGGTGGGAGGGATCCCGTATCGACCAGATCGCCCAGTTGCACTACCGGTGCTACCGCTACTTCGGGGTCACCGCGCTGGGCGAGACTCCCACCGAGGACAACCGCGTATCGCCGCGCGGTATCCGCCCCTACCGGGTGGCCGACCCGTTCCTGTGGATCCTCGCTCAGCTGGGCGCCATTCCGATGAAGCGGGCCTGACCATGGCGTTCCAGCAGCTCTACTACACGTCCTGTCGCAGCGGGCTGAGCGGGTACGGCGGGTTCCAGTTCAACGCGGTCACCCATGGCGTCTCGCCGGTCGTCATGCGCGAGGTCGAGGAAAGCACCGTGTACGAGCCGCCGCCGTGGCTGCTGGCCGACCCGCGCCCGGACGAGCCGGAGGCCTACCCGGTGGCGTTCTCCTACGGCAGCAGCGAGGCAACCGGCGCCGCCATCACCACCCATGTGGTTTTCGCGGGCACCGACTACTCCGGCCGCCCCGGCAACTACTTCGTGCATGCGCTGGTCACCGGTGCGCCAGAGCGTGACTTCGGGCCGATGCTGCCGGTGGAACTCTGGGGCGCGCCACTGTGGCAGCGGGCCCCCGTCACGCAGACACAGCTGGAAGAACTGCCCATCCCGCTGCCACGCGGCGTCATCGACCGGCCGGGCGTTCAGGCGTTCCTCGACGCGCACGGTGCCAGCGGTGTCCTCCCGGCGTTGCTGACCGCGGCGGGCCTGGCCATGACGGGGGCCAAGCCGGTGCTGCTGGCCAGCGAGGACCCCGCCGAGACCGTCTGGTGGGTGGCCGCCGTCTGCTACCTGTTCGGTGAGCAGATCGGGCACCGGGTGACCTTCACCACCTACAGCCACCGGCCGGGCTACTCGCGGTACCAGCTGATCGGCACGCTGCCCGAGGCGCTGCCGGCCGACGCCGACCGCAGTTTCCAGCTGTTCGATCTCGCCGCGGGCCGGTTCCCCGGCGGCAGCATCCATCCGCTGGCCGCGCTGCTCGCGGAGACCGGGGTGATGGCCGTGCCCGGGCTTTGGCAGCAGGCGACGGCGTTTTCGTCCGGGACGGAGGAAGGCCTCGACGGCTGGCTCGCCCCGGTCGCGGTGGCTGCCTCCCTCCTCGGCCGGCAGCTCACCACCGCGGAAGCCGACGCCGTGGCCGGGTGGCTGCCCAGCTCGGCTGGCTGGATCCCGGCCGAACTCGCCGATGTCGCGCTCGGCGTGGCGCTGGCCCAGTCAGCGGGCCCGCTCACCGACGAGCGGCTGCTCGGCCTGCTCGACGTAGCCCGCCAGCTGCCGCTGCCGGCCCGCGTCGACGACCTGGAGGGTCTGCTGGCCGAGCGCGCGGTCACGCACCTCGCCCGGGGTGAGCCGGCCACGGCGCTCAGGTTCACCGGGCAGCAGGGCGCCGAAGCGGCCCGCGCCAGGGCCACCGAACTGCTCCGTACCGCGGCACCGGAGGCCGTGCTGGCGCTGCTGGACTGGGCGGCGGCCTGCGACCTGACCCTGCCCGGCGCCGAGCTCGAGCGGTACGGCCAGGCCCGCCTGGATCCCGGCCGGCCCGCCGAACTGGCCCCACTCCTGCAGGCCAGCCCGGCGATACAGCACGGCCTGCTCACCCGGCTGGCTCACGAGCCCACCCAGGTGTCCGAGGGGCTGCTCGGGGGCCCGCTCGGCGAGTTGCTCAGCCGCGACGCCCTTGCCGGGTACCCGGTGCTGACAGAGCAATGGCTGGTACAGCGCGCCGCCCACGGCGCCATCCCGCCGATGCGGGCCTTTGACGAGGTCCGCGACGTGCGTCTCGCGGCGCACCGGGAGCCACTGGTGGATGCCGCGCTGTTGCGCCGCCTGTGGCCCGAAGGCTGCCCCCGGGAAGACCTGGCCGAGTTGCTGGGCTCGGTACCCGAGCCCGGGCCCGACGTAGCGGACTGGTTCCTGGCGCAGATCGGCGCCGTCCCGCCGCGTGAAAAGATCACCGGCAGCTGGCTCAAGCTCGCTCAGGCACTCGCCGAGCATCCCATGCTGGCGAGGCTGCCACGCGCGGATGCGCGGCTGCTCTGGCGCGCGGCGCGGGTACGGCCGCTGCTGCGCCGGGCACGCTCGGCCGTGCCCGGCGGCGATGTGGACATCTTCGCCGAGCTGTTCAGCACGTACCAGAAGTCCGATGACGACACCCGCCACTTCCTGGAGCGGGACCTGCCCGCGCTGCTGGCGGAGGCCCAGCCGCTCGGCCGGGCGCTGCGCGGCTGCCCGGACGGCGTGGCGGTGGCCTTCTGCGCGCACCTGGAGGGCCGCCTCACACCCGCACGCCCGGAGGTGCCACTGGCCGCGCGGTTGTTCGCCGCGCTCGCCCACCCGGACGTGGCCGACCAGCCGGCGCTCGCTGAACGGCTCGACGTCACCTTCGAGCAGGTGCGGGAGTGGCGCCGCCGTGAACTGAACCTGCTGGCGCGCGCCCTGGAACCGGACAAAGAACTGGCCGTCTTGTTCCAGGCCTGGCGGGACGAGCAGCGCACCGGGCTGGCACGCCGGTTGTTCCGGGCGGGCCCGGGGCCGCGGAAGGAGGGCTGAGTCACCTGGACGCACTGCTGTTCGCGGGTCTCGCGCTGCTGTACCTGCTCTACCTGGTCGTCGTCGTGCCGGTCAGCGCGGCGGTAGCCGCGGCCGGGTACGCCGTAGGCATGCCCGTCGCCTACCTGGCGGGCCTGGGACGCGTGCTGGTCACCCGGCCGCCCTCGCTGGGCGCCCCGCAGCGGCGGACGCAGCTGCCCGAGGGCGCTGACCCCGCGCTGCCGCAGTATTTCTACGGGCCCGCGATCGCGGATGCCGACCACGCGGTCCGCGTCGCCTATGCAAGCTGCCGGGCGTTCTGGGAGTTCGGCAGGGAGAAGGTCGGAGACGGGTTCGATCGGGACGGAGTGCCCCTGCTCACCGTGCCGCCCGCGATCGGGGGCGCCATCGGGATGGCCGTCGGCACGGCGGCCGGGGCACTCCTGGCCGCTGGCTGCGCGCTCGTCCACCTGCTGGTGGTCGGCGTCTCTGCCGTGGCCGCCCGGGCGAGCGGTACCGCGCTGCGCGCCACCGATTCGGCGCTGCTATGGGTCAAGAACATCAGGATGGTCTGCCCGGACTGTTACCGGCGGGTGTTCTATCCCGGATACGAGTGCCCGAATCCAAGCTGCACCAACCGGCACCGCGACGTACGGCCGGGCCGGTTCGGCATCTTCCGGCGGCGCTGCCGCTGCGGCCAGCCCATGAGCACGCTGCTGCTGCTCGGCTCCGCACGGATGACCGCGTTCTGCCCGCACCAGGACTGCGGCGGCTCCCTTGAGTACCGTCCCGGCGAGGCGCGGGAGATCGTCCTGCCGTTCTTCGGCGCCACCGGCGCGGGCAAGACCCGGCTGATGTTCAGCATGGTCGCGCAGCTTCAGCTGTGGACGAAGGAAGGACGGTTCAAGGCCGAGTTCGCCGATTCGATCACGAGCGGCGAACTCGAGGACGCCGGTGAGGTGCTGCGCACCGGGCGCGCCACGACGATCACCTCGGTCCAGGACCCGCGCGCGAACGTCATCCGGGTGGTCTCCAGGAAGAGCACCTACATCCTGCATCTGTTCGACGCCGCCGGCGAGCTGTTCTACCAGTCGGACCGGACCCAGCCGCTGCGGTACCTGAGCCAGGCGCGGACGTTCATCCTGGTCATCGACCCGTTGTCGATCGCCGCCTTCTGGCAGCGCCTGTCCCCCGAGCGGCAGGCCGAACTGGACCCGCTTCGCTCCACGGCGCCCTCGCCTGACCTGGCGTACCAGCAGACCTACCAGCAGATCGAGGCCATGGGCGTGCGGCTTCGCAGCGCGCGGCTCGCCGTGGCGTTCAGCCGCGCCGACCTGACCGGCGTACCGGACGGCGACGTGGCCGAGTGGGCGGCCGGCGAACTCGGGCTCGGCAACCTGGTGCGCTCGGTGCGCCAGAACTTCCGGGAGACCTGCTTCGTCAACACGGCCGCCGTGATGGGGGAGGACGGGGCCGTGGACGCTTCGGTGGCGGCACTGATGCGCTGGATGCTGGCCCGTGACCGGGTCAGCCTGCCGAGGGGGAGCTGATGGCCGACGACGTCGAAGAGCGTACGTACCGCTGGCCGCGGCGGTACGTCTACGTTGCGGCACTGATCGCGATCGCCGCGCTCATCTGGTGGCTCCTGTTGTGAGAAGCGATCAGCCCGCCGGGCTGGCGGCGGGCTGCGCCACCTGAGGCTGCTGGCCGGCGTGGCCGCTGCGGTACCGGGTGAAGGCCGGCAGCGCCAGGCCGATCACCAGAGCCGCGGCGACCGTCGCCAGCCCGCCGACAACTGCGCTGATCGCCGGTGAGGTCACCGCCGCCACCGCCCCGGCCTCCAGGTTGCCCAGCTGCCCACCGCCCGCACCGACGACGTAATCGGCCGCCATCACCCTGCCGCGGAGCCGATCTGGGGTGACCGCCGCGACGATCGCGCCGCGGAACACCACGGTGAAGGCGTCCGCCGCCCCGGCCACGGCGAGCAGGCCGAGCGTCAGCCATAGGCCGGGAACGACCGCGAAACCGGCGAAGGCCGCGCCCCAGATGGCCACCGTGACGAGCATGGCGCGGCCCTGGCGCACGATGTGGCTGAGCGGCCCGGAGAACGCGGCGCTGACCAGGCCGCCGGCCCCGATGGCCGTGGTGAACAGGCCGAGCGTGCGCGGGTCACCGCCGAACCGTTCGGCGTTTATCGCCGGGAACAGAGCCACCGGCAGGGCGAAGACCGTGGCGGCCAGGTCGGCAAGGAACGCCCCGCCGATCACCTGGCTGCGGCGGATGAAGCCGATCCCCTCCGCGACCGCGCGCGGGCCCGGGCGCGCGGTCCCGCCCGACGGCCGCATCGCGGGCAGCCGGGCGATCCCGTACAGCGCGGCGGTGAAGCTGACCGTGTCGGCCAGATAGCACGCGGGCAGGCCCAGGTGCGGCACGGCCGTGATGAGCCCGGCAAGCGCAGGGCCGACGGTCAGCATGAGCTGGAAGCTCACCCGGTACAGCGCCAGCCCGGCGGCAAGCTGGCCGGGCGGCAGCAGGGCGGGCACGAACGTGTTGCGCGCCGGGCGGTCCACGGCGGCCAGCGACGCCTGCACCGCGACGAGGGCATACAGCGGCCAGAGCAGGTCAAGGCCGGCGAACGCCTGCGCGGCGAGCGCCGCCGACACCAGGGCCAGGCACGTGCTGGTGACCAGCACGAGCTTGCGCCTGTCGATCGCGTCCACGATGGGGCCGCACAGCAGCCCCACGGTCAGGGTCGGCACCATCTGCGCCACGCCGATCGCGCCGACCGCCAGCGAGGAGCCGGTGAGGTCGTAGACCTGGAGCATGACGGCGAAGGCGGTCATGGCACCGCCGACCGAGGACAGCGTGGTCCCGGTCCACAGCCGCCGGAACGCGGGCGACTCGCGCAGCGGGGTGAGGTCGGCGAGGAGCCGGCGCCGGTCAGCCACGATCCACGGTCCCTTTCTGTTCCACCCGGCCACGGGTGCCCTGCTCTGGCCAGCGCGGGACCCGGCCGCACCCTGGCGGCACATTGCCACGGGCCGTCGTATTGTATCAGTACTTATATAAGTGCTGTTAGAATTTTGCCGTGACCAAAGCAAGCACGCCAGACCCGACCCAGCACAGCAGGTGGCGGCCGTTGCGGCTGCTCCAGGCCGCGATGGACGACGACATCGCCAAGGTCTACGCCGAGGCGCGGATCGACGGGCTCAAGCCGAGCTATGTGCTGGAACTGCTCCGGCTGCACGCCAGCGGGCCGATGACGATCACCGAGCTGGCCCGGTCGGTGCAGCGCACCCACTCGGGCACCAGCCAGAAGGTGGCCGCGATGCGCGCCGCGGGCTGGGTGCGCACCACCGCAGGCGCGGACGCCCGGACCAAGCGGGTGACGCTCACCGCCAAGGCGGCCCGTATCGTCGGCCGGCTGGCGGCCGAATGGCGGGCGACCGAGGCCGCGGTCGCCGAGATCGAGGCGGAGATCCCCTACCCGCTGAGCCAGGTCGTCACCGACATCGAGGCGGCACTGGCCCGCAAGAGCTTCCACGACCGCATCGCCGAGCGGCTCGCCGCCGACCCGGCCTGGACCAGGACGAACGGCTAGGACGCGTCCCGCAGCACGTTCTTGAGGATCTTGCCGGTCGGGCCCTTCGGCAGCTCGGCCAGGAAGCGCACCTCGCGCGGGTACTTGTAGGCGGCCATCCGCTCCTTGCAGTACGCGATGACGTCCGCCTCGGTCAGGTCGTCGAAGCCCAGCCGCCGGACCACGACGGCCACCACCTCCTCGCCGAGCCGCTCGTCTGGCTTCCCGATGACCGCGGCCTCGGCGATGCCCGGATGCGCGAAGAGCACCTCTTCGAGCTCCCGCGGGTAGACGTTGTACCCGCCGCGGATCACCAGGTCCTTGGCCCGGTCGACGATGAAGTAGAAGCCGTCCTCGTCCCGGTAGCCCAGGTCGCCGGTATGCAGCCAGCCACCCCTGAGCGTGGCCGCGGTCGCCTCCGGCTTGCCGAGGTAGCCCTTCATCACGTTGTGGCCGCGGATCTGGATCTCGCCGATGTGGTCCGCACCCGAAGGCAGCGGCTGATCCTGCTCGTCGGCGACCCGCATCTGGACTCCCCAGATCGGCTTGCCGAC
>Ga0070734_10003907_pt1 | contig 14885 bp, 11 predicted proteins | sample Coa_R1_8_FD_66444 | JGI IMG/M metagenome (GOLD analysis project Ga0070734, IMG submission 66444) | Surface soil microbial communities from Centralia Pennsylvania, which are recovering from an underground coalmine fire - Coalmine... | ecosystem: Environmental > Terrestrial > Soil > Unclassified ...
GACCCTCAACCCCCCGCCCTTCTCCCTATACCGCTCCTTCGTCGCTAGGGAGAAGGGAGCAAGGGTGCAAGCGTTCCTCCCTTATTGGCAGGGAGTAGGTTGTGTTATGTGCTCTAATTTAGGAATCGATATTTGTTTCAGCTATACCACTTGAAGCGCTTTCTGATAGTAGGGTATATACCCCATTTTCCTCAACCCAATTCTGGGACATGAACGCCCTGGCAGGTAATACGAGTCGGCCTACGCTGACACTTAGCGACTAACCAACCCTGCTCTCTGTCCATAAGAGAGGATCGCTTGCAGCCTTACTCCCTTCTCCCTAGCGACGAAGGAGCGGTATAGGGAGAAGGGCGGGGGGTTGAGGGTCAAACCTCTCGGTCTCTACCAGACTTTAGAATTCCATTTTTTTCACGGCACATAGACGAACTCGTTCAGGTTCAAGAGCGAGTGGCAGAAATCGGCGAGGCCAGAGGGGCCGCGCTTGGTCAGAAAATCCAGGCTCAGGGCGCGTTCGCGCGGGGTTGGGGCGCGGCCAAAGCAGAGACGGTAGGCGCGCTCGATCTGTTTGCCGGGATCTTTGCCGACCTCCTTTTGGATGCGTTGCGCAAAGAGCGCGGACTGCCGTAGGACCAGCGGATCGTTGAGCAGGGTCAGGGCCTGGGTAGGGGTCGTGGTGATATTGCGCTGGGCGACCGCGACGGTGATCTCTGGGCAGTCGAAGACCTCCAATTCCGGTAGCAGTAACGAGCGCTTCACCTTCACGTAGACGCTGCGCCGCCAGGTGGAGGGGCCGTCCTCACCATCCTGCCAGTTGGGACCCTGGAACGTATCGGCGCGTAGGGAGGGATCTACCGGCGGATAGACGGGAGGGCCGCCCATCTGCAGGTTGAGCGTCCCGGCGACCGAGAGAATGCTATCGCGGATCACCTCGCCCTCCAGGCGGCGCGTCGGCATGCGCCAGAGCAGGCGGTCCTGGGGGTCAGCCTTCTCCGCCTCCGGGCGTATCGTGGAGGACTGCTGCCAGGTAGCGGAGAGCAGGATCATGCGATGAATCGGTTTGAGATGCCAGCCGTTCTCCCGAAACGTGACCGCCAGCCAATCCAGCAGTTCGGGATGGGTGGGCGGGTCGCCGCTGAGGCCGAAATTGCTGGGTGTGTTGACGATGCCGCGCCCGAAGTGGTGCTGCCAGACCCGGTTCATAAAGACACGGGCCAGGAGGGGGTTGTCCGGCGATGTCAGCCAGTCGGCGAGGGCGGTACGGCGTCCGGTCGTCTGTGCCTTTGCGGCGGTGGGTGGAATGTCGGCGCTGCCGCCGGGCAGCGAGCAGATAAAGCCGGGCTGAACCACCTCGCCTTCGTGGTAAGCATCGCCCCGAATCAGCAGGTGCGCCGCCGGAAAGTCTCGGCCCCGGTCGGTGACGGCCATCGCACGCGGCAGAGAGGGTCGCTGCGCTTCGAGCGCCTGTATCGCTTTCTGTGTTGCGTCCCACTCCTTGTACGCCGCTTCGGGCAGCGCCGCCACGATCTGCTCGTCGTTCGGCTTGGCCTGTCCCTTCGCCTGTACCGCCTTCAATCCCTGCTGCTTCAGCGCCTCCAGCTTCTGCCGGAGGGGAGCGAGTTGCTTCTCGATGTCGACGTTCTTCGCCTCGGCGGCCTGCCGCTCCTCCGGCGTGGGGATTTCGATCTCGCGGCGCTCGGAGGGCGCAAAGATGGCGGAGAAGCGATAGTAGTCGGCCTGCTTGATCGGGTCGTACTTATGGTCGTGGCAGCGGGCGCAGCCCATGGTCAGGCCGAGGAACGCCGTACCGGTCGTCGTCACCAGATCGTCCAGCTCGTCGGAGCGGTTCTTGGCGTTCTGCATGACGATGTCCTGCGGGCCGCAGGCCAGGTAGCCGGTCGCGATAATCCCCTCATTGCTGGCGGGCGTGATCTCATCCCCCGCGATCTGCTCCCGCACAAAGCGGTCATAGGGCTTGTCCTGGTTGAACGCCGCGATCACATAATCGCGATAGCGCCAGGCCAGCGGACGATCCTTATCCCCCTCGAAGCCCCCACTGTCGGCATAGCGGATCACATCCAGCCAGTGCCGCCCCCAGCGCTCGCCGTAGCGGGGCGAGGCCAGCAGCCGATCCACCACCTTCTCCCACGCGTTGGGCGCGGTATCCGCCTCGAACGCCTGGACCTCCTCTGGCGTCGGCGGCAGGCCAATGAGATCCATATACGCTCGGCGAATGAGCACGTTGCGCGGCGCGGGTTTCGAGGGCGTCAGGCCGCTCTCACGCAGCTTTACCAGCACAAACGCATCGATGGGATTGTGTCCCCAGGTAGTCGAAGCGTGAGGGACCGCCGGCTTTACCGGCGGTTTGAACGCCCACCAGGTCGGTTGTGCGCTCCGTGTCTGGCCGGTCGGCACGGGCTTTTGCGGCGGATCGGCCCCTGCCAGACCACATAACAGCATCACCCCAATTACCATCAGAATCACAAAACCAGGCCGTGAACGACCAATTCGGGAGGGCGCAGCAAGCAGCGCCCCTACGGGGATGAATCCCCGTTCTGATATACGAAACCCGCCTTCGCGGGTTCCATAAGCCCCTCTCCCAGAATGGGGGAGGGGTTTGGGGTGGGGGCCAGTCCGCGAAGGCGGACTTTGTGTTTCAGAACGGCGTTTCAACGCCGGGTATCCGTATAGGAGTGAATTGGAAGAACCAGAACAAATCATTTCTTCTTGATCGTCTCCAGTGTGACCAACAACTCTCCGCCTTTAGAGATCGTACCGTCCAGAATGCCGACCGCCATCTTCAGGCTGTACTTGCCCATGCGGTCCGGGTGCTGCTCAATGGTAGCCGCCATCTCCCCGGAGGCGAGAGCGGCCTGCACTTCCGGAATGTTGTCGTACCCGACGACGGTGACCTTGCCCTTCTTGCCCGCCTCGGAGATCGCCTTCATGGCCCCCAGCGCCATCTGGTCGTTGGCGCAGAAGATCCCGGTCACATCCCGATGCGCCGCCAACAGGTTCTGCGCAACCTTATGTGCCTCCTCCGCGCTCCAGTTGGCGGTCTGCGAATCCACCACATCCAATTTTCCGTTCACAGCAGCGCTATAGCCCCGCTTGCGCGCCTCAGCATTGTCTACGCCCCGGATGCCCTCGATAATGACGGTTTTGCCCTTTCCGCCCAGCGCTGCCAGCATCGCCTCGCCGGCCAGTTTGCCGCCCGCCTCGTTATCCGCGCCCACATAGCCACCCAGATCCAGCCCCTGCGCCTTGACCGTCGCCGGATCGAGGCGATTGTCCACATTGATAATGAGCACTCCCTTGTCGGCAGCCGTCTTCAGTGCGGGAACCAGCGCCTTCGAATCCGCCGGAGTGATACAGATCGCTTTATAGCCCTGTGCGGCGGCGGTCTGCACCAACTGCACCTGCTGGTCGAAGGAGGTCTCCTGCGCGGCGGCCTGCACATCGCCCTGCACGCCCAGCTCCTGCGCCGTCTGCTTGAAAGCCGCGACCATCGGCTTGAAAAACGGGTTGTTGAGCGTTTTGACGATCAAGATCACTTTATATGGCTGCTTGGCCTTGGTGACCGTATCCAACTGCGCTTCGGTAACCGCGGAAGGAGCCGTTGCCGGGGGAGGCGTAGGCGCGGTTTTCGTAGCGCCCGCCGTGTCGGGATTGGATGCCGGAGGCGTTGCCGACGTTGGCGCGGGCGTCTCCTCCTTACCGCAGCCCATCAGCCCCATCGCGAGAACAACCAGCGCTCCCCAGCAGAATGTACGCAACATCCTCGTTCCTCTCTGTCCCGCCGATTTGTAAGAGCGTCGCGCGGGAGAAGTGTCTCACTTTTTTGCCCGGATCTGATCAATAAAGACGGTCAGGACGATGATCCCGCCCAGGATCACCTGCTGCAGGGTCTCCGGGACCCTTATCAGCACCAAGCCGGCGGTGATGACGGTGATGGTCAACGCGCCCACCAGCGCGCCGACGATAGAGCCCTGCCCGCCCGTCAGTCGCGTGCCGCCGATGACCACGGCAGCAATCGCTTCAAGCTCCGCGCCCGTGCCCGCGTTCGTCAGCGCCTGGCCGAACATCGCGGTGACCATGACCGCGCCAATCCCGGCGCAGAGCCCGGCCAGCCCGTAGGCGAGGGTCTTGTTGGCGACCACATCCACCCCGGAGAGGCGCGCGGCCTGCTCATTGCCGCCGATCGCCAGGATAGTGCGCCCGGCCCGAAACCGCGTCAACAGCAGCGCCCCCAGCGCGACCACACTCAGCGCGATCAGCGAGAGCGGTCCGCCCTGCCCCAGCGCCATAAAGCGGGGAACCTGGGTCGGGACGCTGCTGCCGTCGGTCGCATAGAGCGTTAGGCCCCGTGCGGCGCTCATCATGCCCAGGGTCATCACAAAGGGGGGTATTCGGCCAAGCGCAACGCCCAATCCGTTTGCCAGCCCGCAAGCCAGTCCGATGAGCAGACAGACGGCAATCGCCCCCTCCATCTTCACCCCGCCTGCCAGCCCACGCGCCAGCCCCCACCCGCCCAGGCACTCCACCAGCACAAAGATCCCGCAGAGGACGCCGACCTGCGCCGGCGGATCCAGGGATTTCATGCGAGGACGGAGGATCCAGGCCACTAGAACCGCCGGAGGAAGCGCCATTACAAACACCAGCCAGGTCGGAACCGTGCCTGCCAGCGATAGCCCCAATCCTACTCCTGCCAGCGCCAGCACCGAACCCACGGAGAGATCGATCCCGCCCGTCATAATCACAAACGACATGCCGACCGCCAGCACGACGTTCCGCGCCGACTGCTGAAACACGTTCGGCAGGTAGTCACGGGTCCAGAACACATTTCGGAAATCGGCAAACAGGCTGAAAAAGCTGCAGACCAGCGCCAGCACCAGCCAGGGGCGCAACGCCGCCAGGATCCAGTATAGGCCGCTTTGCCCCTCTGCTCTTGTGCCGGTCGTCGTCTCCGCCCCACCCTCCGCCATGTCACTCCTCGCCCGATCCACGCTCCCCGCAGTATAACAAAAAACCACGCGTCATGCAAGAGGAGTTTCGCCTCCAAAGCGCGAACAGATCCCTATCTTGAACCGATGGAGTAAGGAAATCATGTCTAACATAGCCCTCGAACTGCCCGACCTGACGAGCGACTATCCGCTGACGGAAGCTCAAGTTGCCGCCTTCCAAAAAGATGGGCATATACTGCTAAGGGGTGTCTGCTCGCCCGAAGAGATCGCCGCCTATCGCCCGGTCATTAACGCGGCAGCCTATCGCTACAACACGCAGACGCGCCCGATGGAGGAGCGCGATACCTACGGCAAGGCGTTTCTGCAGATCATGAACCTCTGGGAGGTGGATGAAGCGGTACGGAGGTACGTTCTAGCCCGTCGTTTCGGCAAAATCGCGGCGGACCTGCTGCGGGTCCCTGCCGTACGGCTCTACCATGACCAGGCGCTCTACAAGGAGGCTAATGGCGGGCACACGCCCTGGCATCAGGACCAGTACTACTGGCCCCTCGATACAAAAGGCATCCAGGCAGTCACGCTCTGGATGCCGTCGGTGGATATTTCAGTCGAGATGGGCGCGCTCACCTTCGCCACAGGCTCCCATACGGAAGGCTTTCTAGGCCATCTTCAAATCTCGGACGAATCGCATGAGGAGTTCGATCAGGTGGTCAAAGAGCGCGGTTATTCGGTCACCAATGCCGCTATGCAGGCCGGAGACGCGACTTTCCATGCGGGCTGGTTGCTCCACAGCGCCCCCGGCAATCTCAGCGACACCACCCGCGAAGTCATGACCATCATCTACTTCGCAGATGGCGTGCGAACCTTCCAGCCCGACAATCCCAACCGCCAGGACGATCTCGAACGCTGGCTGCCCGGCGTTCAGCCCGGTGAACTCGCCTCCAGCAAACTAAACCCTGTGGTCTATCAGAGATAGTACCTAACGAGACAAATCTCCCCTCCCCGGTTATTGGGAGGGGAGATTTATCAAAACAGGTTGCCCTGCCCGTCACTCCCGCCGTTGCCGGAATTACCACGCTCACGGAAGAGGTGAGTGAGGCCCAGATGCTCATAAGCAGGCCGCGTGGCGAGCCGACCGCGATTGGTGCGATTGATAAAGCCGAGTTGCATCAGGTAGGGCTCGACCATATCTTCCAGGGTGTCGCGCTCCTCGCCGAGGTTGGCCGCCAGCGTCTCCAATCCGACCGGGCCGCCCTCATACTTCTCGATGATCGCCTTCAGGAAACGGTGATCGAGATTGTCCAGCCCCAGACAGTCAATCTCCAGCAGCTTCAACTGCGCGTCGGCAGCATCGCGGGTAATGATGCCGTTGGCATAGAGCTGGGCGTAATCCCGGACCCGCTTGAGCATCCGGTTAGCAATACGGGGGGTGCCACGAGAACGCCGGGCGATCTCCAGCGCGCCTTCCGGCTCGATCTTGACCCCCAGAATATCGGCGGAGCGGCGGACGATAGTCTCCAGCTCGTCCACGCTATAGAGTTCAAAGGCATGATGAATGCCGAAACGGTCGCGCAACGGCGAGGAGAGCAGCCCGGCTCGTGTGGTCGCGCCGACCAGGGTAAACTTCGGCAGATCGAGGCGCAGGGTGCGCGCGCTCGGCCCTCGGCCAATGATGATATCGAGTTTGTAATCCTCCATGGCGGGATAGAGGATCTCCTCAACGGTCCGGTTCAGGCGGTGGATCTCGTCTATGAAGAAGACGCTGTTCGTCTCCAGGCTGGTGAGAAGGGCCGCCAGGTCGCCGGGCTTTTCGATGGCCGGCCCCGCCGTAATCCGGATCGGAACGTCCATCTCATTGGCGACGATGTTGGAGAGCGTGGTCTTGCCCAATCCGGGCGGACCATAGAGCAGCACATGATCCAGCGCCTCATTACGCTGTTTCGCGGCTTCGATGGCGATCCCCAGGTTCTGCTTGGCTTTCGGCTGCCCGATCATCTCACGCAGGCGTCTGGGGCGCAGCGAGAGTTCCCCGGTATCGTCCGGCTGCTCGTCCGGCGAGATGAAGCGCCCTTCGTCATCGTCTCCCTGTCTTCTCATCCGTTCCTCCTTACCCTTATGGCAGGCACAATCCCCTCCACAGAAGCGCACTTTGCGATACTCTAGTATAACACAAAAGTGCTTTTTTGTCTACTATTTAGCAAAAAGTGAGCAGGAATTTACCGGCTTGGGACGAAGGAACACGGGATCGGGATCGGGCAGTGCGCAGCAGAAACCATTCCGCCAGAGGAGGGTCCCATGAGGGGCAGGCGCAGAGGAAGGTCAGTTGACGCTCTCCAGAGGCGTTGAGAAGACTTCGGCATCCGAGAGGGACTGCCAGATTTCTACACACAATCCGTGCGTAGCGCCATTATTGGATGGCATTTCGAGGCGGGAGCCGAGGCGCACCCAGCCGCTCACGGGGGCGACGACCACATCTTTACAATCTACCGAGAGGCCCAGCACAGCTCCCCGCTGTACAAACTCGCCGTCGTGATAGATCGCACCGTAGATCGGATGAATATTCAGGCACGTTGGCCCGACCAGAGATGGCTCCATGCCGTTTCCCACCTTCATGATGCAGGAGTAATCCCATGGGAGATTGTCGGATCGAGGAGGCTCGGATGAGCAACGACAATCCCACAGATCAGAACGACCGTTTAGACACCCCAACCCCTGAAAATGTTCCGCAGGCTGCCACGGCACTCGGCATGAAATACCATTCCATTCACAGCGCTTCCGCTCGGATGCCCTGTCTCCGCTTGACAGTCAGGCAGGTGACCACTATAATGTGGGAGGGATCCCAAGATGGCGTTGGGCGACGGGCTCAAACGCAATACCCGCCTGCGAGGCCGCTCCCTCTTCAAGGCAATGAGGCTTCCTATGGTTAGTAACGCTGACGCGCGAATTGGATGAACGTTTGTTGCTTCAACGCTATCTTTTCTTGATACGTAGACGCGGCCTGCTCACGGTCTGCCTCTCCCTGCTGGGCTTGCTGCTGTCAGGCTCGCTCCTCTCGCCCGCACAAGCCGATGACGCGCCGGGAATGCGCCTGGTAGTCCTGGTGGCGCCGGGGCTTCGCGCCGACGACCTGTCGCGCCCGGAAGTCCCTGTGCTGGAACAGATGCTGCAGGAGGGTGAATCCGGATGGATGGACTGTCGCGCCGCACGTGCGCCCGGTATCCACCCGCTCCGCCCGATAGAGCGCCCTTCCACAGCATCCCTGTTATTAACGCTGGGCTGCGGCGTTCCTGCCTATGTCGGCGAAGAAGCCGCGCCTCTCACCATGCCCACGTACCACGCATTGCGGGTCTCGCCCTACCCACCCCCGGACACGCTCCAGGTGCTCATCGCTGCCAACCGCCGCCTGGGGGCTCTTGTCGGTGCACTGGGAGACCTGTTTCATCGCACAGGCCTCCACACCGCCGTTATGGGAAACCTGGATACAAACGTTCATGACCGCTCTCACTATCTGCTGGCCATGGATCCGAGCGGAAACGTGGATAATGCGGGCAAACCGCTCCTGCGCAAATTGCTGGACGAGACTGCCCCCTACGGCCTGCGCACCGACGTCCCGATGCTGTTCAGCTACTACGATACGGCGCGTTCACTGGCGGCGCTCCGCGTGATCGCTTTTGGCGACCTATATCGCGCCAACCGCTATGAAGCCCTCTGCCTGCCGGAGGTCGCCGCGCAGCATCGCACGAACGCATTGGCGGCGTTCAACACCTTTCTGACGGGCCTGCGCCAGCGCCTGCAGGCGGAGCAGGCCGCTACACCCGCACAACCGGTGCGCCTTGTTCTGCTCTCTCCCGGCCCACCCGAATCCTCATCGGGCCTGGCGGACCGGTTCGCGCCCATCCTCCTGTGGGGGTCGGGCATCGCGCCCGGCTCCCTCACCTCCGACACCACGCGTCGGACCGGCCTGGTCTCCAACACCGATCTGGTCGCCACGGTCGCGGATTGGCTGCATCAGCCCCCGCCGCACACTGCAGGGCATCCCATTCACACGCTTCCCACTACAACTCCCACCCCGGAGAGCCTCGCCGCCGACCATACGTCCCTGGTACATGAGGCGGAGGTTGCGGAGATCCTTGGAGGCGTGCCGATGTTGGGCGTGCTGTGCGCGCTGGCCCTGCTCCTGATCCCGGCGCGCCGTCTCTGGCCGCGCCTGGCGGCAACAACAGCGGCAGGGCTCGTCGCCCTGCCGCTCGGAATGCTGCTGTTGCCGTTACTCCATCTGTCGGATGCCGCCTGGGCGGGCAGGCTCCTGGCGCTCGGCGTGCTGCTGCTCGCGCTGCCTGCTGCCTGGCTTTCCCCTCCTGGAGCTTTTCGCTTCTACTTAGGCCTCATCGGCGTCCTGTGTATTGTGCTTTTTATCGGCGCACTCACCGGAGTGCCGCTCCAACAGAATGCCTGGATCGCCTCCGTGATCTCGGCAGACCCTACCCGCGCTCTCGCCTTTCGGCTCCTTATCGTGCTGATCTGGATCTGGGCTGGCCTGGCACTCCGCTACACAGCGAAGACAGCACCGGTCGAAACGCACAAAGCGGAAAATACTTAAAGGGGTGAGAAGGAGCAGAGGCAGCTAATCGCCGCTACCATAACCACCAAAGCTGCCGGGGTTGGGGGGAGAAGAGGAGTTCTGGGCATTCAGGATGCGGTTCTGGGCTTCCTGGCTCTCCGGGGATCCCGGCGCCTTCGTCACGGCATCCGTCCACTTCTGGATCGCGCCGAAATAGTCCCCCTGGCTTTTGAGGCGGTCGCCCTCTGCGATCAACTGCTGGGCTTCCTGGCGACGCTTGTCGGTAAAGTTGGGATCGCCCTGAGAATTATCGCTGCTGGAAACGCTGGGAGCGCTGGAGGAAGAGCTTGACAGGGGCGGCAGCGTGGGCGGCGGCTGGCTGCCTGTAACCGGACTGCTCCCGCCCGAAGCAACGCCCTGAGCGGCCTCCTGGTGCTGCTTTGCATCCTCGGGAAGGTTCAGGCTCTTCTCGACGTTCGCCAGCTCCTGATACGCCTGGGTTCGATACGTTCGGTTGTCCTCGTCATCCGGCAGCAGATCCAGCGCCCTCTTGTAATCGCTCTGCGCGGTAGTCAGATCGTTGTTTTTCGCGGCGATCTGCGCCAGGTTCATGTAGGTGAAGGCCAGATTGATGTTCAGGAATTTGCGCTGTTCCACCCCTGGCTTGGAGGCGAGCGCCTTCTCGAAGAGTTCCTTAGCCCTCCCGAAGTCCTGCTTGTCATAGGCATCTTTGCCCTGAGCGGACAAGGCCGCGATATTGTCGGCGATGGCTTTTTGCTGATAGTTCTCAAAGCTGTTCTGGAAGGCGATCACGCCTACGGCCAGGCCGCCGCCCAACAGCACGGCGATCAGCAGCGCCCAGAGCAGGGAGCGGACTCCCGGCGAGAGGTCCATCGCGGGGGCGGAGGGCTGCGCCGGATAGGGCGGCGCGGCATAGGCGCTCGGGTTGGACAGCATCGCCGAGACGACCTGTTGCGAGGGCAGCGCAGCGGCAGGAGACTGCGACATCACGACCGGCGGGGGAGCCGGCGGCGCATTTCCCTGGGAGTTGAAGGCCCAGGGCAGATTGCCATTGCCGGCAGGCGATTGTGACACCGGCATTGAAGACATCGGAGGCGGCGTGGGTGTGTAGCCGCCGGACATCCCGCCATAGCCGTAATTCTGACCGGTGTACCCTCCCGCGCCGTAGTTCGACGCCTGGGGAGGAGACAAAGGCACTCCCGCCCCAGGGTAGCCAAAACCGCCCATGCCCGTCTGCTGCACGGGGTTTGGCGCCATGTAGGGGGAAGAGAATGTAGCCGGGGCGTACTCCGCCCTCTGCAGGTCGGCCTTCATCTGCTCCGCCGTGGCATAGCGCTGATCGGGACGTTTGCCCAGGGCGCGATGGATGACCTGCTCGATGGCGGCGGGTATGCCGGAGAGCGGCTGCGGGGCGGCGTTCATGATCGCATAGGTAATGGCGATCACGCTGTCCCCGACGAAGGGCTTGCGCCCCGACAGCATCTCGTAGAGCAGCACGCCCATCGAGAACAGGTCGGAGCGATGGTCAATGTGCTTGCCCTCGATCTGCTCCGGGGACATATAGCTCGGAGTTCCGAACACCTGGCCGTTGCTGGTCAGTGCGGGCTCTTCGGTCAGGCGGGCGATACCGAAGTCGGTCAGCTTGGCCTGACCGCCTGGGAGGATATGGATATTGTCGGGCTTGATGTCGCGGTGGATGACCTTGTTGCTGTGAGCATACGCGAGGGCGTCCAGTATCTGGTAGGCGATATTCAGCGCCTCTTTTTGGGGCAGCGCGCCCCGCGCCTGCATGGCATCCCGAAGCGACTGCCCCTCCAGGAACTCCATGGCGATGAAGTGCCTGCCGTTCTCCTCGCCGAAATCGAAGACGGAGACGATGTTAGGATGGGTGAGCCGCGCGGCGGCGCGTGCCTCGCGATTGAAGCGCTCGATCCGCTCCCGGCGCGCCTGTCCGGTCATGCTGGGGGCGATATTCAGCTCTTTGAGGGCGATGCGGCGACGCAGGCGCGTATCCATCGCCTCATAGACGATGTCGTTGCTGCGCGCAATCTCTCGCACGATCTGGTATTGGCCCTTGATTACGTCCAACAACGCGCCATCTCCACATCCAAACTGCGTCTCCGCTCACGCAAGACGAGGGGGACAGGATAAAATCCACTTCCGCCGGCAAAAGAAGGCTCTTCCCTGTAATTATACGCGATAGGGAGGGGGAACTACACCCTTTCCCTACTTTCCAAAAAGTTTTCCCCAGAGCGAGCGGGGGCGCTCCTGCGCAGGGAGGCCGTTGACGGGTATTGCGGCGGAGGGAGCGGCTCCGGCGACACCCTCCGCAACCGCTTCGTTGGAATAGGGAAACAGATCGCGCACCGAAAGGACGAACACGGTGATATTGTCGCGCCCCCCACGGGCGTTGGCCAGTTCGATAAACTGCCGTGCCGCCTCTGCGGGCGGATGGCTGCCGGCAATGGTCCGGATCTCGTCATCGCTGACGTAGCCGGTCAACCCATCCGAGCAGAGTACCCAGATGTCGCCGGGCCGTACCGCCTCGCGGTAAAAGTCCGGCTCGACCGACGCCGCGGCCCCCACGGAGCGGGTAATGACGTTGCGGAAGGGAGAAGTCTCCGCCGCCTCGCGGGTCATCAGCCCGGCGCGCACGCTCTCCTCCACCCAGGAGTGATCCACGGAGACCTGCGTCACGACGCCATCGCGGATCAGATAGGCGCGGCTGTCGCCCACCTGGGCGATCAGCACCTCATCTTCGATAAAGATCGCGCCGATCAGGGTGGTCCCCATGCCGTTGCGCTCCGGGATCATCTGCGCCAGGTGATAGATCCGGTCGTTCGCCTGCGAGATGGCATCATAGAGGGCGTTCTCCGGATTGGGCGCGGGGCTGTCGTAGTAGGATGCGATCAGTTGCTTGAGCATCATCTCGCTGGCGATCTGCCCGGCCTGCGCCCCACCGATCCCGTCCGCGACGGCGAACAGGCTCCCACGCGCCGCGAGAATGGCTGGATGCTCCGGCTCGTAGTAGTCGAACTTGTCCTCATTGTTCTCGCGCACCTGGCCCATGTCGGTCTTGGCGGCGTACTTGAGGACAGGCACGACGCGCGGCTGGCGGGCTTCGTACTCCCGCCAGCCGCGTACCAGTTCCGCGCGGTCGAACTTCGCCGTCGTCTCCTGCTCGGAGTTCGACCCGTTGCCGCCCACTGCTGCGTCGTAAGCGCTCATGCTTCCGGCTTCTCCCCCTGGTCCTCACCGGAAAGGGAGGGAGCCGCTTCCGCTTCATTCTCAACCGGAGCGGGCTCCGGCGCTTCGGCGGCGGGCGCGACCTCCTCAAACCGATAGCGGGTCTGCCCGAGCTGGATAATATCGCCCTCCAGGAGGGGCTGTCGCTCGTTGGGCGTGAGCTTCTGGCCGTTGACGCCGGTGCCGTTGGTGCTGCCCACGTCGGTGAGGTAGGTCCCGATGGTGTTGGTGGTCAGCTCCGCATGCCGCCCGGAGATGTAGTTGTCACCGGTGAGGACCAGCGTATTGCCGGTGCGCCGTCCGATGGTCAGGGTGCCCTCGGTGATCGCGATATCTGCGCCGGGGCCCTCCTCTTTGCGCAGCCAGGCGACCACCGGCCCCTCGGGCACGATAGGCGCTGCCGCCTCGGCGGCGACCGGAGAGGCGGCAGCGCCGCCGGGAGTGCCGACCATCGTGCGATCATCGGTCGGAGGCGCGCCCACCAGCGTGCGGTCGTCCGCACCGACCATAACGGTCGCCTCGGCGCTGCCCGCGCCGACGCCGCCCTTTTCCAGCATCACGCGCCAGTTACCGAAGCGGAGCGGCGTGCCCGGCGCAGCGTTTGTGGGCTGGTTCGCCCCGAGGCGCAGGTCGCCGACCTTGGTGCCGTTGCTGCTGCCCAGATCCTCGACGGTGATGCCGCTGTCGCTGATGGTGATGGTGGCGTGGTTGCGGGAGACCGTGCCGTCGTTGACCAGCACATCGGTGCCCTGCCGCCCCACGGTGTTGACGCCCATCCGGAGGCGGAAACGGCGTCCATCCTGCAGGTCCACCAATTCGGCGACCGGCGCTTCCTCCGACGGCAGGGAGAGCTCCTCCGCAGGCGGTGACGTGAGCAGAAATCCGCAGTCGCCGCAGTAGGGCTCCATCAGCGGGGTCGTGGACTTGCAGACGGGGCAGGTCGTCGTGCCGCCCATCTGGGTGCGAAAGGCATCCGCACCGCCGGGCATCGGCGCGCCGATCCCTCCCGGAACGACCATCGTGCGGTCGGCAGTCGGCGCCCCGGCAGCACCGATCACCTGTGTGGCTTCGTAGTTACTCATTTTCTCCCCCTCACCCCCACCCTCTCCCGCAAGGGGAGAGGGGAGAAGGCTTCGATTCCCTAGCGCTTGCCCTGATCCAGGTTCAACATAGTGCCCATCAGTGTCTTTTCGGCATCGCCGCCGCCCTGCAGGGCCTGGATCGCCGCCGTCACTTCCTGCGCCTGTCCGACCTGCCCGGCCTGCATCAGCACCGTGCGCGTCTTCTGTAGTTCTTGCATCGCGCCCATCGCCGTCAACTGCTGCGTGCGCATGCCCATCATGGTACGCTGCAGGTTCTGCGAGGCCATCGCGATATCCAGTTCGTTGCGCACCATCTGGTTGATGCCCCCGGCCAGCAGGTTCCGGTCGTTGGTAAACTCGAAGACACAGTCGCCCAGGCTCTGGCCCGGACGATTATTCACCACATCGTCGTACAAAACCTCCGCCTTGACGACGCGGAACGTACCGACCGGATGCCGATCGAACTCCAGTTCGGCCAGCACCGTGCGTACTGTGCCGCGCTCGATGTCGGGCAAAGGGATCTCCACCGTGCGCCCGTTGAAGGCGGGCTGCTGGCCGTAGACCTGCCGCACCGAGACCCAGCGCGAGAGCTGGAACCGGACGCGCACGTTCTTGGCGACGATGGTCATCAAGGTCTCCAGCTCCCGGCGGAAGACTTCGGGCAGCAGGTCGGGGCGCTGGATATAGTAGTAGTTACCGCCGCTGCGCCGGGCGATGCCGGCCATCAACTCCTCGTTGTACTCGCCGCCGAAACCCAGCGCCGTGATGGAGATCCCCTTCTTCTTCTGCTCCGCTACCTGCTGGACGATGGAGTTGAAGTCTTTCAATCCGGCAGTCGGTTCGCCGTCGGTGAGCAGCATGACACGGCTGACATAGCCCGGCGTCTGCGCCTGCACACTGGCAATCTGCATACAGCCGGCCATGAGGCCGTCGTAGAGGTTGGTAGTGTTGCCCACATCCAGGCGGCGGATATGCTCCTTCACCAGCGCCTTATTGACCACGCGCCGGGCCGGCATC
>Ga0070734_10003908_pt1 | contig 14883 bp, 12 predicted proteins | sample Coa_R1_8_FD_66444 | JGI IMG/M metagenome (GOLD analysis project Ga0070734, IMG submission 66444) | Surface soil microbial communities from Centralia Pennsylvania, which are recovering from an underground coalmine fire - Coalmine... | ecosystem: Environmental > Terrestrial > Soil > Unclassified ...
ATGCGCCACAGTCTCGATACCGGCTGGTGGGCGGGCCGGCAGCCTCGCTGGGACCGCGTCACCCAGCCTCTCTTCAGTGCCGGCAACTGGAGCGGCATGGGCCTGCACCTGCGCGGCAACACCGAGGGCTATATGCGCGCCGCGTCCCGCCACAAGAAGCTGCGCATCCACGCCGGCACGCACTATCACGCCTTCTACACCGAGGAAGCCCGCGCCGAGCAGCTGCGCTTTCTCGACTACTGGACGAAAGGCGACAGCAACGGGCTGCTCGAGGACGCGCCCGTCAAGCTGCTGATCCGCCACGGCGGGGCCGGCCATTACAGCTGGCGGCTGGAGAACGAATGGCCGCTGGCGCGAACCCGCTGGACACGCCTGTACCTGCATCCCGAGGACAGCGCCGGCGCGGTGACCGGCCGCCTCGGCACCGATGCCCCGCAGCGCGAGCTGCCGCTGACTTACTCGGCGACGGGCACCACCCGGGCCGGAGTCGCATCGGCATCCTGGACTTCGAGCGTCACCTGGGGCAGCGGGCAGTTCGGCGTGTCGTTCCAGACCGAGCCGCTGGCCGCGGACACCGAAGTGACCGGCCCGCTGTGCCTGCAGCTGTGGGCCGCCAGCTCGACGGAAGACATGGACGTGTTCGTCACCCTGCGCAACATCGGCCCCGACGGGCGCGATGTGTGGGAGGTGGGACAGCAGGGCCAGGAGGTCCCCGTCGCCAAGGGCTGGCTGCGCGCGTCTCACCGCAGGCTGGACCCCGCCCTGTCGCTGCCGTGGCGGCCCTATCACTCGCACGACATGCGGCAGCCGCTCGTCCCCGATGAGCCGGTGGAGCTGCAGGTCGAAATCTGGCCGACCTGCATGGTGTTCGCCCGCGGGCACCGTATCCAGCTCGACATCACGCCGCGCGATGGCGTCGGCAGCAGCCCGTACACCCATTACAGCGCCGACTACAAGACGGGCACCAACACCATCTTCAGCGGTCCGCAGCGCCCGTCGTTTCTGCTGCTGCCGGTGATCGGCGACGCAGGCCTCCGAGCCTAGGGCGGGGACGCCGGCGCCCCGGCGGACGGAATGCCGCGCTCGGCACAGGCGATGGTGTTTTCCAGCAGCATGGTGACGGTCATGGGACCGACGCCGCCGGGAACGGGCGTGATATAGGCCGCTTTCCGCCGCACCCCTTCGAAGTCGACATCGCCCACCAGCCGCCCGTCGGCCAGCCGGTTGATGCCCACGTCGATGACCGCCGCTCCGGTTTTCACCATCTGCGGAAGGATGAGGTTCGGCGAGCCTGCCGCCACCACCAGGATGTCGGCGAGCAAGGTGTACTGCGCCAGCTCGCGCGTCTTGGCGTGGCAGATCGACACCGTCGCATCCCGCTGCATGAGCATCAGCGCCATCGGCTTGCCCACCAGGTTGCTCGCCCCGACGACCACCACGTTCTGGCCCTCGATCGGAATTCTTTCGTACTCGAGCAGACGCAGAACGCCGTAGGGCGTGCACGGCGGAAACACCGAGCTGCCGAGCACCAGCGCACCGACGTTGTACAGGTGAAAACCATCGACGTCCTTGGCCGGACTGATACGCCGCACGATCTCGCCCCGGTTGAACTGAGCGGGCAGCGGCAGCTGCAGCAGGATACCGTGCACCCGCGGGTCGGCGTTCAGCGCGTCGATGCGCTCTTCGACGAGCGCCGGCGCGACGTCGGCCGGATAACGCTCCTCGCTCGAGCGGATGCCCACCTCCGCGCAGGCGCGCGACTTGTTGCGCACGTACACCTGCGAGGCCGGATCCTCACCGACGAGGATGACGGCCAGTCCCGGGACGACGCCCCGGGTCTCGGCGAGGTGCCGCACCCGCTGCTTGCACTGAGCGCGGATGGCTTGCGCCACCGCGCGCCCGTCGATGACTTTCGCGAAGGGCAAGAAGAACGGCCTGTACCGAGCGCGGCTAAAGGGGGCCTGCGCGCAGGCGCGCAGGAACCCCCCGGCCGGACGCGACGCGACGCCTCAGGCGATCGCGGCGGATTTCTTGATCCCGGCGTCCGCGGCCAGCGCCGCCGCCTTGTCGGTCCGCTCCCACGTGAACTCCGGCTCGTCGCGTCCGAAGTGCCCATAGGCTGCGGTCTTCTGATAGATCGGCCGCAGCAGGTCGAGCATCTGCACGATGCCCTTCGGCCGCAGATCGAAGTGCTTCTGCACCAGCTCGGCAATCTTCTCGTCGGAGATGCGCCCGGTGCCCGCGGTGGTCACCATGACCGAGGTCGGGCGCGCGATGCCGATGGCGTAGGACACCTGCAGCAGGCATTTCGTCGCCAGCCCGGCGGCGACGACGTTCTTCGCAACGTAGCGGGCGGCATACGCCGCCGAGCGATCGACCTTGGACGGATCCTTGCCCGAGAAGGCGCCGCCGCCGTGGGGCGCCGCGCCGCCGTAGGTGTCGACGATGATCTTGCGCCCGGTGAGGCCGCAGTCGCCGTGCGGACCGCCGACGACGAACCGCCCGGTGGGATTGATCAGATAACGCAGCTCGCCCTTGATCAGATGGCGCGGCAGAACCGGCTTGACGATCTCCTCGATGACCGCTTCCGACAGCGGCTTGTGCTCGATGTCGGGCGCGTGCTGCGTCGAGATCACCACGGTGTCGATCGCCTCCGGCTTGCCGTCCGCGTAGCGGATCGTCACCTGGCTCTTCGCATCGGGCCGCAGCCACGGCAGCCTGCCGGAGCGGCGCACCTCCGCCTGCCGCTCCATGAGCCGGTGCGCCAGGTAGATCGGCAGCGGCATCAGCTGCGGGGTCTCGTCGCAGGCGTAGCCGAACATCAGGCCCTGGTCGCCGGCGCCCTGCTCCAGATCCAGGCCCTGCCCTTCGGTCACCCCCTGCGAGATATCCGGCGACTGCTTGTCATAGCACACCAGCACGGCGCAGCCCTTGTAGTCGATGCCGTACTCGGTGTTGTCGTAGCCGATCCGCTTGATGGTGTCGCGCGCCACGTGCATGTAGTCCACCGACGCCCGCGTGGTGATCTCACCGGCGAGGACCACCAGACCGGTGTTGCACAACGTTTCGGCGGCGACGCGGCTGGTGCGGTCCTGCGCGAGGATGGCATCGAGAATTCCGTCCGATATCTGGTCGGCGACCTTGTCCGGATGGCCCTCCGATACCGATTCCGACGTGAAGAGATAGTTCGACATGAAAAAGCTCCTGGTTTGACTTCGGACTTTGATCAGACTCAATGCGCGTTGCGGCCCTGGTCCTCTTCAACAGCGTGCACGCGGCTGTCCCGTCATGCCGGATTGGGCAATGACGTCGGGCACGGCCGACGGATTCACCGGCGCCATGACGTGGGCGCCGGCGATGCCGGGGATTTGCCCGAGCTCGCGCATGAAATCCGCGCACAGACGCATACCCTCCGCCCTGGGGTCGGCCGCCTTCTCCAGACGCTCGATGAAGTGGTCCGGGATGATGGTGCCCATCAGCTTTTCTCTCATCCACCGGGCCGACCGGGCCGAGGGAATCGGACAGACCCCGATGAGCACCGGCACCCGCTGCGCGATGCCCAGATCGAGCAGGCGGCCCGCATATCGGCGCACGATGCCTGCGTCCATGCAGAACTGGGTCTGCACGAAGTCGGCGCCGGCGTCCGCTTTGGCGATCAGGCTCTTCGGATGCCAGTCCGGCGGCGGATCCACCGGCATGTCGGCGGCGCCGAGCACCAGGTCGAAATCACCTCCGATGGGCGTTCCGGAAGGAAGCTTGCGCTCGCGCCGCATGGCGTGGGCCATCGCCAGCAAGGTCCCGCTGCTCAGGTCGAATACCGGCTTCGTGTCCGGCTGGTCGCCCGCCCTGGGATCGTCGCCGCCGAGGACGAGCACGTTGCGGATCCCCATCGCGGCGGCACCCAGCAGGTCGGCCTGGATGGCGAGACGGTTGCGGTCGCGGCAGGTGATCTGCAGGATGGGCTCCACGCCGTTTCGCGCCAGCATCCCGGACGCCACCAGGCTGGACAGATGGGTCTTGGCGCCGGCGCCGTCGGTGACGTTCACCGCGACGGCGAGGCCCTTCAGCCGCTGCGCCTGGGCGATGAGGCCGTCCAGCATGGTGGAGACCGGCGGCGTCAGCTCCGCGGTGACGACGAAGCGACCGCCCTGAAGCTCGCGCGCCAGCGCGCTGGGCGCCACCCGCTCGGCCATGTCCGACAATCCGCCCACCCGCTATTCCCGCGTCCTGGACACCACGTAGGACTCGTCGTAGAACCACAGTCCGCCGTGCTCCTGCAGCACTTCCCGCGTGGCGTCCAGGTAGCGCGAGTCCGACAACGCGTCGTTCAGACGGGAGTCTTCGATCTGCGCCACATAGACCGCCGCATTCCACGCGGCGAACAAAGTGGACGTCCCGATGGAGCTGCCGATCTCGGTGGGCAAGGTGTGCATGTCGTAGCGAAACACCGAGCGTGCGTCGGCGTACGCATTGAAGTTGAGGTGTCGCGCCCCGCCTCCCAGCTCGGCTTTGAGAGCTTTCAACAGGGCGTGGCGGTCGCTGGTGAACGGATTTTCGCCTTTCCAAACCTTCTGGATCAATTCCATGCCGGGATCGCCGCCGCGGGAATGGATACCCAGCAACCGCCCGCCGGGCCCGAGGCTGCGCGCCAGGGGCGCCAGCACGCGCTGTGCCTTGAACTCGGTGGGAACGCGCAGGCGGTACGGCTGAGATGCTATCACCAGATCGTAGTCGGCGCGGACGGCACCCCGCCGCGGGATCACGTCGTTCAGCAGAAAACGGTAATCGTCCCGATAGAGCACCAGCACCACCGGACGCTCGTAGATGGGATTGCCGCTCGCCGGGCTCGCCCGCACCGTCCAGTTCTCGGAAAGGAACGGGTGGAGATCGGTGATCTGCTGCTCGAACTCGTGGGCCGTATTGCCCGACAGGGCAACCTCGTGCCACACCATCGAGCTGGCCGCGGTCACCGATTTCGGCAGCAGCCACGGCGCCTCGGAGTAGAACAGGTTGGTCAGCACGAGGACGGTGGACGGATGCTCGAAAAAGCGGTCGGGCATCTTTTCCAGCGTGAGCCGGACGTCCTCCAGGCTGATCTCCTTGCCGACGATATAGAAAGGAAAGGTCGGAAGACGACGGTGCATCTCGCGCATCACCCGGGCGAGGACGGTGCCGTCGCCGATTCCCGCATCGAACACCCGCACCGCCGGCGGACGCGGATGAATATTGGCCAGCTCCATACCCACCCGCTGCGCCACCACCGCCTTTTCGCTGCAGGTGTTGACGAACAGCAGGTACTTCTGGCGGTTGTCGTAGAAGCGGAAATTCATCTTCTCCGTGGCCGCCGCAAGGGTGCTGCGCACGGCGGTGGCGCCGGGCGCAGCGAGGGCGTCCGGCGTGGCGGCGCGGGCCGGCGAGGTCTCGGCGGCGCGCGCGCCATTGCGGGCGCCGATCACAAGCGTGCGGTCCACGGAGGCCGGCGGCGAGGCGAGAAAGGCCTTCACCCGGCTCAGGGTATGAGTGCGCACGCGGCCGCCGTCGCGCAGCCGCGATACGAATTTACCGTCATTGACCGCCAGGCGGCCGAAAGTGGACTCCGCCAGGCCGTGCTGCCGGCAGAAGCTTGAAATCTCGGACAGCAGCTCGTTCGGCTCGCTCATCGTCTCCTCGCTCGTCTCACGCAGCCCCGCTCGCAGCGGCGGCCGCCGTGCAGCCAAATTAGCCTATGGCCCGCGGCCCCTCAACCACAAAACGTCCCACCGGAGCAGTGGGACGAATTATGGGACTTTTCCCCTGGGCGCGCTGCTAGAGTGCGGGAAAATACAGCCCACCGGCACATCCGCTGGAGTGCCGATCGACGACATGATCACGAGGAGAGTGAGATGACCGCCAAACCGCCCTTCCGCGCCGACCACGTCGGCAGCCTGCTCCGTCCGGAGGCTTTGCACGAGGCCCGCGCGCGCGCCGCTCGAGGAGAGCTGCCTGCGGAGGAATTGCGCCGGGTCGAGGACGCCGCCATCCGCGACGCCGTCAAGCTGCAGGAATCCATCGAACTGCAGAGCATCACCGACGGCGAGTTCCGCCGCGCCTGGTGGCACATCGACTTCCTGTGCGGATTCGAGGGCGTAGGAATGGCCGAGGAGTCGTACGCCGTCAAATTTTCCGGCACCGAACAGCCGCGCACCATGCAGGTGACCGGACCGATCCGGCGCACCCGGCCGATCATGGTCGACCATTTCACTTTTCTGAAAGGCGTCACTTCACGCACGCCCAAATTCTGCATTCCGTCGCCTGCCATGCTGCACATGCGCGGGCGTCGCGCATCGATCGACGCCGTGTACCCCGACAAGGACCGCTTCTGGGCCGATCTGACCGCCGGCTACCGCGAGGAGATCCGCGATCTGGCGGCGGCGGGCTGCACGTATCTGCAGATCGACGATACCACCGTGTCCTCGCTGTGCGACGAGCGCATCCGCGCCCAGGTGCGCAGCACCGGGGACGATCCCGACCAGCTGCAGGTGACCTACGCCCGCGCCATCAACGAGGCGCTGCGGGATCGGCCGGCCGGCATGACCATCGCCATGCACACCTGCCGTGGCAACTTCATGAGCACCTGGATGGCCAGCGGCGGCTACGACCCGGTCGCCGACACGGTGTTCAACCAGGTCAAGGTCGATGCCTTCTTTCTGGAGTACGACACGGAACGGGCCGGCGGTTTCGAGCCGCTGCGGTTCATGCCGCGCGGCAAGAAAGTGGTGCTCGGGCTGGTGAGCTCGAAGTTCGCTGCGCTGGAATCCAAGGATGACCTGAAGCGGCGCATCGAAGCGGCGTCGCGCTACGTGCCCATGGACGATTTGTGCTTGAGCCCGCAGTGCGGCTTTTCCAGCACCCACCACGGCAACAAGATCACCATCGACGACGAGCGTCGCAAGCTCGAGCTCGTCCGCGACGTCGCGCGCGAAGTGTGGGGAACGGCCTGACGGGGACGGCCTGACGGGGCGGGACGGCCTGAGGTGACGGGGACGGCCTGAAGTGACGGGGACGGCCTGAGGTGACGGGGACGGCCTGAGGTGACGGGGACGGCCTGAAGTGACGGGGACGGCCTGACCGGACGAGCACGCCGGCTCCGCATGGACTGCATCGCGGGCCGCTCGGTCGGGCGTCCGGCTTGCTCCTGCTACACTCAGTCAGAAGGGCAGCCGGCCGCGGGAGGGCACCATGCACAACGTTTCCATCCGTTCGCACATCGTCGAACGAGTGCTCGCCCGGCGCGGCCGAATCCACTGGTTCGAGCGTCTGGAACCGCGGCGCTCCGCGCTTCTGGTCATCGACATGCAAGCGACCTTCTGCCAGCCCGGCGGCCCGGCGGAAGTGCCGCTGTCGCGCGCCATCGTACCCGGCATCAACTGGCTGACCAAGGCGCTGCGCGAGCTGGACGTGCCGGTCGTCTGGGTGCTGCACGGCAACCGGGTGCGCAACGGCGTGAGCGACTGGGAGGCTTTCTTCGATCACGTCGTGGCCGCGCCGGAGATGCGCCGGCGCACGCAGGAGAGCCTCGCAGCCGACCGGCAGCAGGTGTGGCCGGAGCTCGAAGTGGCGCCGCAGGACTTGAAAGTCGTGAAAAACCGCTACAGCGCATTCGCCCACGGGGCGTCGCCGCTGGAGCGCATGCTGCGCGAGCGGGGTGTCGACACCGTGCTCATCGCCGGCACCAAGACGAACGTGTGCTGCGACTCCACCGGCCGCGACGCCATGATGCGCGACCTCAACGCCGTGCTGGTTTCCGACTGCTGCGCCGCTCTTTCCGACGAAGAGCACCTCGCCGCGCTGGAGACCTTCATCCAGCAGTTCGGCGACGTCATGACGAGCGACGAGGTGGTCGCGCGGCTGAAGGGACGCCCGGCGGCCGCGGAAGGCGCCGCTGCCGGAGCATCGAGCGCCTCCAGTCCGAGCCGCTGACCTCAGGCCTGTTGCAGCGCTTCCCGGGGATCCACCGGGCGCGCCATGGCAGCCTGCAGCTTGTCGCGGTCCAGCTCGCCCTCCCACCGGCTCACGACCAGGGTGGCAACGCCGTTGCCGACGAGATTGGTGAGCGCGCGGCACTCGCTCATGAATTTGTCGATGCCGAGCAGGATGGCCAGCGACTGGATGGGAATGTCGGGAATGATAGTCAGCGTCGCGGCCAGGGTGACGAAGCCGGCGCCCGTCACCCCGGACGCTCCCTTGGAGGTCAGCATGGCCACCGCCAGAATGGTCAACTCCTGGCCGATCGACAGCTGAGTGTTGGTGGCCTGGGCGAGAAAGAGCGTGGCGAGCGTCATATAGATGTTGGTGCCGTCCAGGTTGAAGCTGTAGCCGGTCGGGATGACCAGGCCCACGACCGGCTTTGACGCGCCCAGCTTCTCCATCTTCCCGATCATCTGCGGCAGGACGGTTTCCGACGAGCTGGTGCCCAGCACGATGAGCAGCTCATCCTTGATGTAGGCGATGAACCGCAGGATGGAGAACCCCGTGAAGCGTGCGATCACGCCGAGCACGACGAGCACGAACAGCAGGCTCGTCAGGTAGAAGGTGGCGATCAGCTCGCCCAGGTTCACCAGCGAGCCGACCCCGTAGGCTCCGATGGTGAACGCCATGGCGCCGAAGGCGCCGATGGGGGCCACTCTCACGATGATGCCGATGATGCGGAACATCATCTGACCGATGGCGTCGATCGCTGCCGCGATCTTGACGCCGAGCGCACCCAGCTGCCCGACCGCGACGCCGGACAGAATCGCGATCAGCAGGATCTGCAGCAGGTCGCCCTTGGCGAACGCGTCGACGAAAGTGTTGGGAATGATCGCCATGAGGTGCTGCACGACGCCTTCGCTTTTCGCGCGCGTCACGTAGCCCGCCACCGCTTTGGGATCGAAGCTGGCGGGATCGATATTGAAGCCGCGGCCCGGCTGCACCAGTTCGCCGACGATGAGCCCGATCGCCAGGGCCACGGTCGACACCACCTCGAAGTAGACCAGCGCCTTCACGCCGACGCGGCCGACCCGCCTCAGGTCGGACATCGAAGCGATGCCGTGCACCACGGTGCAGAAGATCACCGGAGCGATCATCATCTTGATCAAGGCGATGAAGCCGTCGCCAAGGGGCTTGAGGGCGACCCCGGTCTTAGGGTAGAAGTGTCCGATGAGGATGCCTATCGCGATGGCAATCAGCACCTGTATGTAGAGAACCTTGTACCAAGGACGTGACGATGCCATCGCAGGCTGCTCCTCCGAAGACCGCGGCGTGTGACGAACCGGGACAGGGCGTGCCGCACGCCCCTGCGGGTTTTTGGATAATTACTCTACACTGACAATGCGTTCGCGCGGCGGGCGGCGGCGAGATTAGCTGCCCAGTCCCGTTCGGACGCAACAAGCCGGCCAACGATGATCGACCGAGGGGAGAGCAGGCATGAGGCAAGAAACAGTGTGGAAGTGGGGCGTGGCGATCTGCCTGGCGACCGCCGCATGGACAGCCGCCGCGCAGCAGCAGCCGGGAGGCGGGGCGCCGGCCCCGGGCGGCGCGGCAAGCCCTGGAGGGACACCTGCCGGCAGCCCACCGGCCAGTCCACCCGCCGCGGCGCCCGCAGCACCCCCGCCGTGGCAGCAGGGCAGGCCGGAGGAGCTGAAGAGCTCGTCGCTGCATCCTTTTCTGCCCAACCTGACCGGGCGCCCGGCCAGCGAATTGTCCGTGGACAAGCTGAAGGTGCCGCGCGGCTTCAAGGTGGAGCTGTGGACGGATGGCGTGCCGGAAGCGCGGTTCATGGCGCTCGGCGACAAAGGCACCGTCTTCGTCGGCAATCGCCTCGGCTCCAACGTGTACGCCATCACCGAGCAGGGCGGCAAGCGGGTCGTGCGCACGGTGCTGAAAGGCCTCAACTCCCCGAACGGCCTCGTGTTCAGCAAAGGGACGCTGTTCGTGGCGCAGCGCGAGCGCATCGTCCGCTATGACGGCATCGAATCCAGTCTCGATCAGCCGCCGGAGCCGAAAGTCATCGTGGACGGGCTGCCGCAGCAGGCCAATCACTTCTGGAAAGTGCTGTCGATGGGGCCGGACGGGAAGCTGTACTTCAATATCGGCGCCCCGCTGAACATCGTAGTGCCGAACTACCTGCAGGCTTCCATCGTGCGGGTGGATCCGGCCAGCGGCAAGCTCGAGGACTTCGCCATCGGAGTACGCAACAGCGTGGGCATGGATTTTCATCCGGTCACCCGGCAGCTCTGGTTCACCGAGAATTCGCGCGACTGGATGGGCGATGACAGTCCGGCCGACGAGCTCAACGTGGCGGTGCGCAAAGGACAGCACTTCGGCTATCCGTACTGCCACCAGGGCGACACCCTTGATCCGGAATTCGGCAAGAACCGCACGTGCTCGGAATTCACGCCGCCGGCCGCCAAGCTGGGCACCCACGTAGCGCCGCTCGGCGCGCACTTCTACACCGGGACGATGTTTCCGCCGGAATACCGCAACAACCTGTTTATCGCACAGCACGGCTCGTGGAACCGCACGACCAAGCAGGGCTACAACGTGGTGCGAGCCGTCATCGGTCCCAACAATTCCGTGAAGATCGAACCCTTTCTCGACGGTTTCCTCGTCGACCCCAAAGCCGACCCGCCGATGTGGGGACGGCCGGTGGACGTGCTGGTGCTGCGCGACGGCTCCCTGCTGGTTTCAGACGACTACAACGGCGCCATCTACAGAGTCAGCTATTCGAAGTGAGCCGCAGCCCGACCCTCGGCCGGCGGACGGCAGCCATTCTTCGTGCCGTCCGGGGCCGGCGGCCCGCGGCGATTTCCGTGGCCGCCCGGCCGGCCGCCCGGCGCCGGTGGACGGCAGCGATTCTGCTCGCTGCCCTGCCGGCGTCAGCGCCCAGCGTCGCGGCCGACGGGCCACCCGCGCCGCAACGGGCCCAGGTGTGCCTCGGTTGCCACGGACCGGCCGGCATCGCCGCAAATCCAGCGATGCCCTCCATCAGCGGACAGCCGCGCCAATTCATCGCGACGCAGCTGTTTCAATTCCGTGAGGGACGCCGGCAGAACCCGCAGATGTCCCCGATGGCGGCCGACCTGACCAACCCGGAATTGAACGAGCTGGCCGCTTATTTTTCGGCGCAGAAGCCGGATCCGCCGACGCATCGCGGCGATCCGCAGAAGGCCGAACGGGCGAAGCAGCTCACCACCCAGCTCAACTGCGTCTCCTGCCACGGTCAGGCGCTCACCGGTCAACAGCACATTCCCCGCATCGCCGGTCAGCAGTTCGAGTACGTGCGCACCCAGCTGCAGGGATTCAAAGCGGCGACACGTGCCGACGTGGACGGGCTGATGACCTCGGCCGCCCAGCCTCTGACGGAGGCGGACATCGACGCCATCGCCGACTACGTCTCCTCGCTCGGCGGCGGCTGACCGGCGGCGCGGGCCGCCCGGCGCCGGGCGACGAGCAGCAGGCAGATCACCCCGAGCAGGATCAACGCGCTCGATGACAGCGACACGTGGATGCCGATGACGCTGCCGAGCAGGCCGACCGTGACCCCCGAAAACGCCCGCAGCCCCAGCGCCGCCATGTTGTAAAGACCGATGACGCGGCCGCGGGATGCGTCCGGCGCATTCATCTGCACCAGGGCCTGGGTCATCGCGTTGAACGACAGCTCCAGGAAGCCTGCCGCGAACAGCAGGACGAGCGACAGCGGATAGCTGCCCGACCAGGCAAAGCCGGCGATCACGCAGCACCACAGGGCCGCCAGGACGAACGCCGTTTGTGGCCTGGGACGCAGCAGTCCGCGGCTCTCCAGCACAATGCCGGCCAGCAGCGCGCCGGCCGCATCGGCGGCCAGCAGGAAACTGTAGGTGATGTCCGCTTTGACGTGCCCCAGGTCCTGTGCGAACTCCGGCATCTGCGCCTGGTAGGCGTTGCCCACGAATAACGACGCGCAACCGGCCAGCAGCGTCATCGACGACAGAACCGGATGGGCGGCGACGGTTCGCAGCGTCGCCACGATGTCCGCGCCGCCGCGGATCTGCCGCGCCGGCGCCCCGCGCGCCTGGCGAAACCGCGGCCCGTAGGGGGCGCGCCACAGCCAGATGACCATCGGGGCATAGAACAGAACATTGAGCATGATCCCGTGCGTGGGACCGAACAGCAGCATGATCCCCGCCCCGGCCGCCGGGCCGAGCAACAGGCCGAGAAAGCGCGCCGTCGCAATGAGACGGACGGCGCTGGGCAGCTCCGCCATCCCGACGATGTCGTGAATGAGGACCTGGCTGGCGGGCTGCCACAGCAGGCTGGCCGATCCGTGGATCACCAGCAGCAGCATCGCCTTCCACACCTCCAGCGTATCGGTCCAGAAGAACAGTCCCCAGCCCGCCGACGCCACGGCGAACAGCAGCATGCCGATCTGGATGATGCGGCGCGGATCGTAGCGATCCGCGAGGGCCCCTGAATAGACGCCGAAGAACAGCAGAGGCAGCCAGTGCGACAGCACGGCGAAACCTCCGAGAGCCGGCGAATGGAACTTCTGGAACATCATCCAGTAGCTGATGACGTGCTCGACGTTGTCGGCCATCATCGCCACGGTGTAGAGCGCAAAGTAGGCGCCGAATCCGCGGTGGCGGAGCGCTCCGAAGGAACGCGGAGCGGCCGCCCCGCCCGGGGAGCGTGCCTGCTGCACCGGAACGGCGCGAACGGGCCCCGGGTCGGCGGGAGCGGAGGGCTTTGGAGCGGAGGACTTTGGAGCGGAGGGGTCTCGTTCAAGCATGATGTCGCGCGATCCGGCCGGCGGGGCGGACCGACTGCAGAGTGCGGCGTCGCGGGTTGAAAAATTCTGCGTGATCCGCGGTCCGTCCCGGCTTGGCGGCCGGGCGCGGAATATCGCAGGTCTGAACGTTGCTTCGATCAGCCTCGGCGCGAACAGCCTGCCGGAAGCAACGCAAAGCCGGTAGAGCGTTCCAAATGATGTCCGGACGATGCTTCTTATTGTATTGGAAATGGTTTTTAGCGGTTTATCGGTATTTGCAACGTCCTGCGGGTGTCGTACCGTGCGGGTGTGACGAACCGTCTTGCGACAGTGTCTGACTTTTTTTGTCTCGAGTGGATTCAGCGTCGGAATGTGCTCACCGCCGCCGCGCGTGCTCAGCGGAGCTTGGACGGCGGAACCTAAACTAGGAGTGAATCAACTGTGAGAAAGCTCATCCTGGGTACAGCGCTTGGCGTCGGCATGGCGCTCAGCGTCTTGTCTGCGGGGGCACGTGCCGACCTCATCCTTTCCGCGCCGTTGTCGACGGTGAACCTCGCCACCACGCCGCAGTTCAGCCGGCCGGGCGTGCCGGCCAATCTCGCCCAGACTGTGGAAGTGGGTGCGACGCTGAGCGTCAACACGCCGGGCACCGTCACCTTCACGTACATCGGCTCGGAAGCCGGCTTCATCAACCAGTTCTTCACCAACTCCACTGCCAGCGGCACGCCGACCTTTTCCACGCCCGGCTCCACCAACATGCAGTTCGTCAGCTGCACGACCGGTTGCTCGTCTTCGATCGCCGCGGCGCTCGGGACGCTCGCGTTCTCCTTCCGCTCGCCGATCGGCATGGCGGTGAACGGAGTGGATGGCATGATCGAGCCTAACTTCGGCGTGTGGCTGCAGAATCCGGACACGGCGTACCTGTACTTCAACGACGGCGGCGCCGGAGACGACGCGGACTTCAACGACATGATCATTCGCGCCAGCTTCGCGGCAGTCCCGGAGCCGCACACCGTCGCCCTCATGCTGGCAGGCCTCGGGCTCCTGGGCTTCATGGCCCGCAAGCGCGTGCGCCGATAAGACGGACCGCACGCTGAAGAGGCCCGCCGGTGCGGGCCTTTTTTCATTTCAGCTCGGGCTCGGACTTCGTCTTCGCGTCCGAAACCGCCGGCTGCGCGTCCGGGACGCGAGGGCCGGCCTCACGGGCGATGAGTGCCGCGATGGCCGGGATGTCCAGGACCGCGTCCACCACGCCGGCCGATATGGCGCTCTGGGGCATGCCTCGATACATCGCCGTATCCGGCTTCTGGGCGAGGCACAGGCCGCCGAGGGCCCGGATGGCGGCCAGTCCGGCCGTTCCGTCATCCAGGGTCCCGGACAGCACCACGCCGACGACGCGACGGCCGTATTCGCGCGCCGCGGCGCGGAACATGGCGTCCACTGCCGGCCGCGAGCCGTTTTCCTTAGGTCCGAGCGACAAGGCGACGCGGCCCAACCGCATGAGCAGATGCCGGTTCGGCGGCGCCACGTAGACGCGCCGCTTCAGGATTGGCGTCCCGTCCACGGCGTGCGCACAGGGAAGTGATCCGGCCCGCTCCAGGATCGACGGCAGGATGCTGGTGGCATGCGAGGCAACGTGCATGGTGATCAACACGGCTGCCGGCAGATTCCCCGGAAGCCTTGAGACAAGCTGACTGAGCGCCTCCACTCCGCCCGCGGAGGCGCCGACCACTACGACGTCGCGATGAGCCACCGTGGCCTCCTTTTCCTCACCCGCCTTCCGCAATATCGCTGCCCTGTGCCCGCGAAGGGTCGCAACCCCTGTACCCGAGGCACGACGGTCCGCGATGGGTCTGGCGGAGCACAAAATCCCGGATCGATGGGCCGCCGCACAGCGAGCGCTTTTACCCGGACATGCAAAGTACCCGGACATGCAAAGGGTCGCAGCGGATTTCCACCAGCACAAAACAGTCGCGCAGCGGCATTTGTTGAGCGAACATAGCGCACTTTTCACCCGGGTTTGGAGAGCGCGATGGCCAGCGAGGGTCGGTCAGACGGCCGGGACGATTCAGCGCGCGCCCCCGGCGGCACTGCGGAGCAGCCCTCCAGCGACACGCCGC
>Ga0070734_10003909_pt1 | contig 14880 bp, 10 predicted proteins | sample Coa_R1_8_FD_66444 | JGI IMG/M metagenome (GOLD analysis project Ga0070734, IMG submission 66444) | Surface soil microbial communities from Centralia Pennsylvania, which are recovering from an underground coalmine fire - Coalmine... | ecosystem: Environmental > Terrestrial > Soil > Unclassified ...
TGGACGGTGATGGGCCGTTGGGCGATCCGTACCAGGTCAACTCCGCCAACAATGGGCCGTACGGCGACGCCATCACGCAGGAACTCATTCCATATGTGGAGCGCACCTTCCGGGGTGAGGGCAAACCCTACGCGCGCTTCCTGGAGGGCGGCTCGACCGGTGGCTGGGTCTCCCTGGCGCTGCAGGTCTTCTACCCCGATTTCTTCAATGGGACCTGGTCGGTCTCACCCGACCCGGTGGATTTTCGTGCCTACGAGTTGGTGAATATCTACCAGGACAAGAACGCCTATGTCAATGTTCAGGGAGCGGAAATCCCCAGCGAGCGCACCACGGCCGGCGAGACGGTCCTGACGATGCGCCGTGAGTGCCAGGTGGAGAATGTCCTTGGAGCGGGAGACAGCTATGTGGATTCCGGCGGGCAGTGGGGCGCATGGAACGCCACCTTCGGCAGACGGGGGGCGGATGGCCGCCCGGTCCCGCTCTGGGACCCGCACACCGGAGTGATCGACAAGAACGAGGCCGAAGCCTGGAAGCAGTACGACCTGCGGATCTATCTGGAGACCCACTGGAAGACGCTCGCCCCGAAGCTGACCGGCAAGATCCACATCTGGGTGGGGGAGGCGGACGACTACTTCCTCAACAACGCGGTCCATCTGCTGGACGCCTTCCTATCGAAGGCCGATCCGCCGTATCAGGGCAGCATCGAGTATGGGCCGGGTAAGGGGCACACCTGGACCAACCTCACCGACCAGCAGATGCTCCAGCAGATGGAGGCGGCTTTCAAACTGGGCAGCGTTCTGGAAACCGCCGATCCCAATCGGGCTCTGCCCCATTGATCCACGCAAGACAGAGGCGTTAGAAAAGGCGAGAAGAATGAAAATCAAACGACTAGGGCGCACGGGATTGAAGGTATCGGAGTTGTGCCTGGGCACGATGACGTTCGGCGCGCAGGCGGACGAAACGGTCAGCTTCGCCATTCTGGACAAGGCGACCGAGGGCGGGATCAACTTCCTGGATACCGCCGATGTCTATCCGGTCCCGGTGACTGCGACCTCCGTCGGACGCACCGAGGAGATCATCGGGAAGTGGCTGAAGGGCAAGCGGGACCGCGTGGTGCTGGCGACCAAGTGCCGGGGGAAGATGGGCGACAAACCGTGGGACGAGGGCCTCTCGCGTAAGCATATCCTCCAGGCGGTGGAGGACAGCCTGCGCCGGCTGCAGACGGACTACATCGACCTCTACCAGACGCACTCCCCGGACCTGGAGACCCCCATCGAGGAGACCCTGTCCGCCCTGGATACGCTGGTGCGGAGCGGCAAGGTGCGCTATATCGGCTGCTCCAACTACGGCGCATGGCGGCTGGCTCAGGCGTTGTGGGCCAGCGATAAGCTCCATCTGGCGCGTTACGATTGCGTACAGCCCCGCTACAACATCCTCTTCCGGCAGATCGAGGAGGAGGTCCTGCCCCTATGTCGCGAGGAGGGCGTCGGCGTGATCGCCTACAATCCGCTGGCGGGGGGCTTTCTGACCGGCAAGTATCGCAAGGATGCCGATGCCGATGCGGGTACGCGCTTCGATGTGCTGAAGGGCAAAACCAGCCTCTACCACGACCGCTACTGGCATGAGGCGCAGTTCAACGCAGTGGAGGAGTTGAAGGCTTTCTTCGAGGTGCGGGCGAAGCCGCTGGCGCAGGTCGCGGTCGCCTGGGTGCTGCAACAGCCGGAGATCACCTCCGCCATCATCGGGGCCAGCCGGCCAGAGCAGTTGGATGCTACCCTGGCCGCTGTGAACACACCGCTGGAGGCGGAGGAGTTGGCCGCCTGCGACGATGCCTGGTTCTCGCTGCCCCGCCCACGAGACCCTAACATCGCCCTACGGTAATTAGTCGTTGGTGCGGAATATAAAGGGCTTGCCGGTGAGGGTAGACCACTGGGCGCGCTGTTCATCGGTGATCCCCTTGAGCGCCTTCTCTCCCAGCGCCTTCCGCGCCTTCTCGATCTCCTTCTGGGCGGCTTCCAGCTTGGCCTGCCTCTCCGCCGGAGTGGCAGGGGGCGACTGGATCTCGCCGGAGGCGGGTGCGTTCGCCCCCGGTTTCTGACCGAAAGCGACGGTTTTTACGCCAAAGCTCAGTTGGCGGTTCACCTCTTGCCGGTACTGCTTCAGCAGATCGGAAGCCTTCGGCGCCTCTTCGTTGGTCAGTTTTACCTGGTCGGCTACCGGCTTCACCCCCATCGCCAGCGGGCCGCGCCACTGCAGATCCAACTCCTGCAGCCGCGCCATCTGCTTGGGGGTCAGGATCGAGGCGAGCCGTTTGTCCCGCGCGTCGGCGAGGCTCTGCATGTGTTCGCGCATCTGCTTGGCATGCTCCTCTATAAAGGCGCGGATCTCGTCCGGAGATTTGTCTTTGAGGTCTCCAAGCGGAGGTTGGATACTCTGTACCGCCTGCTGCTGTTGTTGTGCTGCCTGCTGCTGTTGCGTGTCCGTCGAATCCAGGGCCTCGCGCTGCTTGGCCGAAATGAGCAGTTCCGAGCGCACGTCGTTGCGTTTGATGAGCTGATGGATATAGCTGCGGCCCGGATCGATGATGTTCATGATATTGAGCGCACCGGGACCGCCGGGACCGCCCAGAAACGCCATCCCGTTCGGCCCCATGAACGCGCTCAACCCGTCCGGGCTGCCGCCAAAGGTGAAGACCTGGCCGTCCGGTCCTATGCGCACGACCAGGTTTCCTTCTCCGGGCGGAGGAAGCTGGCTTGGGTCCACGTCGAATTCCTGGACTCCGTCCGGGGTCCGGATGACGATCTTGCCGTGAACCTCCCCGTCTTGCGCTCGGGCCGGGAGGATAGGCATGAGGCCGACCAGGAGGGTCGCTCCGGCAAGCGCGATACTGGAAAAGAGGCGTCCTGTTCTCATCGATTTGTCTCCTTTGTTGCGATTGTTGCGATTACATGGCGGCGGAACGCCGACACACTCTATGTTTAGGTATCCTTCTCAGTCGTTGGTGCGGAAGGTGAATGGCTTGCCGGTAAGGGTAGACCACTGGGCGTGCTGTTCGTCGGTGATCCCCTTGAGTGCTCTCTCTCCCAGAGCTTTCCGGGCCTTCTCGATCTCTTTTTGGGCGACTTCCATCCTGGCCTGCCTCTCCGCAGGAGTAGAGGGCACCCCCCCGACCGTTTCGGAAGCAGGCGCTCCCGGCACGGAACTGAGGTTGGCAATATGAACGCCAGAACGCATCTGGCGGCTTACCTCCTGCAAATACTCTCCCAGCAGTTGGGCAGCCTTCGGTGCCTGTTCGTTGGTCAGTTTCACCTGGTCGGCTACCGGCTTTACGCCCATCGCCAGCGGGCCGCGCCACTGCAGATCCAGCTCCTGCAGCCGCGTCATCTGCTTCGGGGTCAGGATTGAGGCCAGCTTTTTGTCGCTCTCTGCGGCAAGAGTCTTCATATACTCCTGGATCTTCTTGGTGCTCTCCGCCAACTGTTCCCGCAACTCGTCCGGAGATTTGTCCTTCAGATCGATCGCCAGCGCGGGGATATTCAGCCGTGCCGCCTGCTGCTGTTGCGTGTTCGTCGAATCCAGAGCCTCGCGCTGTTGGGCCGAAATGAGCAGTTCCGAGCGCACGTCGTTGCGCTTGAGGAGCTGATGGATATAGCTGCGGCCCGGATCGATGTACTCCGGCCCGACCGGAGTGGCAGGACCGCCGGGAGCATCGAGTATCACGCCGTTGGGACCCACAAGTGCGCTGAAGAACTGACCATCCGGTCCCACACCCATGATCCTCGCCTGCCATCCCTCCCCAAGGGGAGAGGATTGATTGTCTACATCATACCCATGGACACCATTCGGGGTTTGGATAACGATCTTGCCGTGAACCTCCAGCGGTGCATCTTGCGCTTGGGCCGGGAGGATGGGCACGAGGCCGACCAGGAGGGTCGCTCCGGCAAGTGTAGCACAGGAAAAGAGGCGTCCTGTTTTCATTCGTGTGTCTCCTTTGTTGCGATAACATGGCGGCTGACCGCCTACAGCTCCTATTGTGACAGGCAATTCTGACAAAGTCCTGAAGGCGCCTATCAGACGGGGATTGTGGAGAGACATCTCCAACGAAATAGAGCATTTACGAGCGGAGACTGCATATCTTACGGTTGTGCAGCACCTTCCCAACAGAAAGTTGAATACCTCTGCAAGCTGAATACCTCTGCGTTTGAAGACGACCCAGTGCCGTGCGGTTATCTCATTTCGGATGGGAGATTACTATGGCCGACCAAGCCCTGGTGGAGGCGCCTTCTGACGACACTGCTATTGTCAAATCCACCCCACCTGCATTGCCTCGTTTCCTCTACCTGCTGGTTGCGATTTCCGGAATGAGCGGTCTCATCTACGAGATCGTCTGGATCCGCGCATTAGGTTTACACTTCGGGACCTCCACACCGGCGGTCACCACCGTGGTCGCCACGTTTATGGCCGGCCTCGGCCTGGGCAACGCGCTGCTCGGTCGTTATGCGGATCGCGTACTCAAGCCCCTCCTGCTCTACCGGCGTATCGAGTTCGGCCTCGCCGCCTCCGGTTTGATCGTCTCCTTGCTGGTGTTGCGCGCCGGCTTCCTCATGGATGCGCTCTCACGGCTGTGCGCGGGGTTAGGCCCTTTGGCGCTCATCGGAAGTGCGCTGGTGTTGGCGCTGCTGATGGTGGTGCCGTGTACCTTGATGGGAGGAACCCTTCCCGTGCTGTCGCGTACTTTCGTACGCGAAGGGTATTCGGGGCGTGCGGTCGGCGCCCTGTATGTGAGCAACACGCTCGGCGCGCTTGTGGGGGCGTTGCTGCCCGATTTTGTGCTTATTCCCAACCATGGGCTCGCGGTGACAGCGCTCGTTGCGGCCGCCGGCAATGCGCTCGTCGCACTCTGCTTCGGTTTTGTGACCGCTTCGAGCGCGGCGTCCATTCCCGCGCCACAGGCCCCGGATGCCTCCCGGCAGATCCCACGTGTGCCCCCAGCGGCATGGCTCCTGACGGCGATGAGCGGTTTCTCGGGAATGGCGTTCGAGGTCCTCTGGAGCCGCACCCTTGCGCACTGGACGACGGGCCTCGTGACGAGCTTTGCCGTGTTGCTCGCGGTCTACCTGATTATGCTGGCGATCGGGGCTGCAGCTACGCGGAATTGGGCGGATCGCTCCCGGCAACCCCTCCAAATCGCCGCCGTGATCCTCGTGCTCTCCGGGCTGGCCGCACTCCTGCCGGTCCTGCTCGCGCCCTGGTGGCACGCCTGGCAGCACATCATATGGCCGTATCCACGTGGGGTCATGAAGGCGGGCATTCTGTATCAGGCGATCCAGGCGCTGATGCATGCCGCCTACCTGGAGGGCGGGGCGTGCCTTCTCATGGGCGCCGCGTTCCCCTTCGTTGCCGCCGCGATGATCCGCGAGGGGGCTGCCGGAACGGCGACGGGACGCCTCTTCACCGTCAATACCCTTGCCGGCACGCTCGGCGCGCTGCTGGCAGGTTTTCTGTGGCTGCCCCTGTTAGGCGAGCAGAACAGCTATCTCGCCGCCGTGGGCGTCCTGGTCTGCAGTACCTCCCTCGTCATGATCCCGAAGCGGGTCGGGATGCTCGGGCGTCTCGTACCTGTCGGCCTCAGCCTGCTGCTCCTCCTCGGGTGTCTGATACGCCTGCCGAAAAACCACCTGGTGCGCACCTACTTCGAGGGGCGCAGGAACATCATCGCGCTCCGCGAAGGCAGCACGACGACAGCCGCCGCATCCCAACACATGGCCTACAATCAGGATTCCTATCTGGAGTTGCTGACGCCGGGCGTATCCATGAGCAACACCGCCCTGGGAGCGCGCCGCTACATGGGCATGATGGCGCACGCGGCGATGCTGGCGGCGGGGAAGCCCGAGCGCGCCCTCCTGATCTGTTATGGCACCGGCAACACGGCGAGCGCACTCGTCTCCTATCCGGAACTCCAGCGCCTCGATGTGGTGGACATCTCCAGCGAAGTATTGGGCCTGGCCCCCGTGTTTGCGAAAGCCCGAGGAAGCAACCCGCTCGCCGACCCCCGCGTGCATGTCTTCGTGGAGGATGGCCGCCACTACATGGTCCTCCACGAGGAGCGTTACAATGTCATCACGCTCGAACCGCCGCCGCCGCGCGATGCCGGTATCGTGAACCTCTACTCGCGTGAGTTCTATCACCTGGCGAAGAGCCGCCTGGAGCCCAAGGGCATCCTTACCCAATGGCTGCCGGTCGAGCAGCTCTCCGAGGACAACATACGGACCATGGTCTCCGCCTTCGTCGCGGAGCTGCCGTATACGGCCCTCATCTATGGGTACAACAAGAACTTCATTCTGATCGGCAGCGGCGAGCCGCTCTCGATAGATCCGCGCGAGGGCCTGCGCCGGATCAGCGCGCCGACTACGGCAGCCAATCTGAAACGCTGTGGCATCGATGGCCTGCCGGACGTCTATGGGGCGGTGATACAGACCGACAGCGAACTGCGTTTTCTTGCTCGCAACGTGCCTCCGCTCACCGATGACCGCCCGTCCATCCAGTATCCCTGGGCGGCCATTATCCACTTACCCAACTACGCGGCCTGGTTTGGATCGAACCCTGCGCGGGCCGGGGCGCTCCTGGCGGACAATGTCGAAGCGCCCCAGCAGCGCGCCAACTCGGCAGTGGAACAGGCCACCGAGAGGCTGCTTTCGGTGGTGAATATCCTCCAGGAGGCGTCTGTCGAACGCCGAGAGCTCTTTGTGGGAAGCGCCATCCGATTGGCGCTGGCGCAGCGACCTAACGACGAGGGACTGCTCGGGCTGCTCTCCCTCCAGTCGGAACAGATGCGGCTTGCCCAACAGGCGCTGGATCGGCCGGGCGCGCGCTCCCTGTTGGAGGCAACGACGCCGAAGCCGACTGGAGGGAAGCAGCTCGAAGAGTATCAGGCCGTTCGTGACGCCGCCTTCGATCTTGGGCGACTGGCATTTTATGAGGGAGACTATCAGAAGGCATTCGACCTGCTCTCAAAGCTCACCCCGGAACCGACGAAGGCGGCCTCGCAGGCGCTGCTCCTCGGAGGATGCCTGCGTGCGCTCGGTCGCAAGGCGGAGGCGGTCACCGCTTTCGAAAATGCCAGGAGTTTGAGCCACGACGAGGTCTTTCAGGCAGCCGCACGTCGGCTCTCCGCGCAAGTCGAGCAGCCCTTTGCTCCCGATGCGGGGCCGCTGGCGCTCTCGAACCCATAGGGAGTGCGCTGCCAACGGAGTGGGGCCTTGTCTTATGCGGAGCGGGCCGAATCGAAAAGAGGCAACCAGACGGTGACCGTCGTTCCCTGGCCCGGCTCGCTTTCGACGCTCATCTCACCCTGATGTCGGGTGAGGATGGAGCGGCAGATGGCGAGCCCTAACCCGGACCCGCCCTGCTTGCGGTTGCGCCCGGCGTCGGCGCGGTAGAAGCGTTCGCCCAGGTGGGGGAGATGTTCGGGCGCGATTCCACACCCGGTGTCGCGGACGCGCACCACCGCCCAGGTCGTGGTGCGGTCCAGGGTCACATGGATCTGGCCGTCCTCCGGAGTGTACCGAACGGCATTCTCCAGCAGGTTCAGAAAGAGGCGGCAGAGCTGGTCGGAAGCGCCGCGCACAGTCAGCCCGGCCTCCACCTCGTGGAACTGGATCGGCGCGTGCGGTCTGCCCTCGAACATCTCGATGGCTTCGTTCACGACCTCATGAAGCGAGAGGGGGCGGAGGTCCAGCGGGATCTGGCCGGCTTCCGAGCGGGCCAGCAGGAGGAGGTCTTGCACCAGGGAGGTCATGCGGTCGGCAGCCCGGTCGATCTGCTGCAGCGCGTGGATATGCTCCTGCGAGGGCTGCTCTTCGGCGAGAGCGACGCTCGTATTGGTCTTGATGACGGTCAGCGGCGTGCGGAGTTCGTGGGAGGCGTCTCCCGTAAAGCGGCGCAACTGCTCCATCATCTGCTCGCGCTCACGGAAGGAGAGTTCCACGCGGTCCAGCGCCCGGTTGAAGGCCGAGGCGAGTTCATCGAACTCATCCGCGCCGCTTACCGGGAGGCGCTGCGACAGTTGATTGGGGCTGATCCCGGTGGCCGCAAGCGTGAGAGACTTCACGGGCCGCAGGGCGCGATTGGTAAGGAAGAGGCCCGCCCCGGCGGCCACAAGCAGCGCTGGCGGCAGGATAAACAGCAGCAGACGCGTCAGACCGGCAATGTCCCGATTGACCTGCCCGAGAGGCGTCGCGATCTGAACTACGCCGACGATCTTATCTTCTTCTTCATGCAGGGGCTGTGACAGCACCCGCAACGAGGCTCCCGCTGCCTGGATGGTGTAAATTCGCTCGTGGCCCGCAAGGGCGGCCTGGAATCCCGCCGGATCCCACGGGCGGTACTTCTCCCGCTGGTTGCTCTCGTCCGGCGGGGCGTCTCCAAGGGACATAAAGGCGAAAGGCAACATGATCTTTGAGGAGGAGAGCGGCTTTCCCTCCCGGTCGAAAGCGCGATAGAGATACTGTCCGGACTGGTCCACGGACGGGCCGCCGACGTTCTTATAGATCCTGTATTCCTTCACGTTGGCGGGTATCGGGGGGACATCTGACCCTGGCGAGAACTGCAGATGTGGAGCGTAAATCACGTTGTTGTCAGGTTGTGGCAGATGGATCGCCGACGGGATCGAGCCGTCGGGTACGGGTGAGGACGGCGTGACGTTGTTGTCGGGTTGGGACAGACGGACCACCGGTGGGGGCGGTTGCATTAACACCGGAGACGGAACGCTCATATGTACGGCGCCATCGCGCGTGACGCTGCTGACAACCAGCATGGTGATCCGGTGCGATTCCTGAAAGCGCTGGGCCTGCAGCTTGATATCCCGATCCAGGGCGTTCAGCAGATAGTTTGCGGCGAACAGCCGAAACAGCGCTCCCAGGGCAATCAGCACCAGGGCCAGCGTGAGGGTATTCCATAACAGCAGCCGGGTGCGCACCGAAGAGAACCGGCGTTTGAGAGCGTTCATGCGCGCTCCTCCTCTGGTTCCGCTTCCAGGCAGTAGCCGACGCCGTGCACGGTGCGGATCAGCCGGACCGTATAGTCCTGGTCCATCTTGCGGCGCAGATGCCCAATACAGACATCCACCGTGTTCGGATAGACCTCCTCATCGCACCAGACGGTCTCCTGCAGCACTTCGCGGGTCAGTACGCGCCCCTCCGCCTGTGCCAGCGTCTCCAGCAGGGTATACTCTCGTGGGCTGAGGGAGATGGACTTTCCGGCCCGTGAAACGCGGCGCGCGGCGGTATCGATGCAGAGGTCGCCGATCTCGATCACACGTTTTTTGTGGACCTTATCGCGGCGCAGCAGGGCGCGCACCCGCGCCAGCAGTTCGCTGAAATCGAAAGGCTTGATGAGGTAGTCGTCCGCGCCCGCTTCCAGGCCCCGCACCCGGTCCGAGACGGCGTCGCGGGCCGTCAGCATCAGCACCGGCAAGGGGCTGCGGAGGCGGCGCAGGCGTTCGCAGACCTGGCAGCCGTCCGTATCCGGGAGCATGATGTCCAGGATCAGGAGCGCGTAGCTGCCCTGCCGCGCCAGGACGAGCCCCTCCTCGCCGCTGGCCGTGACATCGACGCGATAGTTCGCCTTCTCCAGACCCCGCTGGATGGCCTCCGCGATCCCCTCTTCATCTTCCACAAGCAGTATACGTATGACGCTCACCTCTTCTTTTACGGCGTGAAAACAGGAATGACTACTCTCCATTATAGGCCGAAGTTCTGATGAAATCCTGACAACGCGCCGCTCAATACAGTCCCTCCGCCACCCCCAGCATCTCGCGGGTGACCTGATCGGCATCCTTCTCCAGGGCTTTGAGCAGTCCATCCTCCGGTCGGGCGCCATACGAGGGGAGCTTGAGCCAGGAGTTGGCGTAGGGCAAGATCAGGAGGCGGCGGACCTGGCCGTCGGGGCGTGTGGGCATCGCACGATGCCACAAGTTCCCATGAATTAAGACGCAACTGCCTGCAGGCAGCCGCAGCGTCACCTGTCCCGGCAACTCCTCGTGGAGATTGGGGGGCAGGTCCTCCTGCTTGCGCAGGTGCGTGCCCGGCACGATACAGACCGGCCCGTTGGCATCGTTCAGTTCATCCAGATAGATCAGGGCGTCAATCACATGGGGCTGGGAGAAGAAGGCCGGCATAGGGTCCGGAATGACCCGCTGATGGATATGCCAGTGGGTCTCCTGGTTCGGCTGGTCCGGGAAGGCGATCCGCCCGGTCATCGGCAGGACCTGCACCTGAGGCCCCAGCATCGCGCGGGCAATCGAGAGCAGCGGCGGAAAGTCGAACAGTTCCAGAAACGCGGGATGTTTGTCCATCAGGTGGCGCAGGAACAGCCCTCCGAAGCTCCTCCCCGTACTGATGCCCACCGCGCCGACCTCACGCTCCGCGACTTCGTCCAGCGCTGCCTTCAGCCTCTGCGTCTGTTCGGGGGAGAAGAGCCGCTCGCGGACCAGATAGCCCTGCGCTCCAAAATGCGCGATCTCCTCCCGTGAGGCGTGGACCGTCACATCCCGGTAGGGGTTCTCCCAGTTCTGATTGCGGATCTTGTACCTTAGCTCATAATGCTCTTCCATGCGGTTCTCTCCTATCCGGCAGGAAAAAGTGCGAACGAAATGGAACCCGTGTCCTAATATTATGGCGTACAAGGAGCAAATCGGCGTGCGAATTCTTAATCGGGAGGCGGTGCTGGCGGCATTGCCGATGGAGGTTGCGGTCGAGGCAGTGCGGTGGGCGTATCGGGCGTGGTCCGCCGGGCAGGCGCAGATGCCGCAGCGGATTCATCTTGAACTGCCGGAGCAGGAGGCGGTCAGCCTGTTTATGCCCGCGTTTGTCTCTGGCAGTCCCGAGGGCGGATTTGCACCGGCCCTGACGGTCAAGGCCGTCTCCATCTTTCCCAAAAATGCGGCTTGTGGCCTGCCCGCCATACAGGGCGCGGTGCTGGCGCTCGACCCCCAAACAGGCGCGTGCCTGGCGCTCCTGGATGGGGCAACGCTGACGGCGCTGCGGACCGGCGCAGGCTCCGGCGTGGCTTCCGACCTGCTGGCGCGGCCCGAAGCCGCTACGCTCGCCGTTTTGGGGGCGGGAGCGCAGGGCGCAACCCAGGTGGAGGGCGTCTGCGCCGTGCGCTCCATTCGGACCGTGTGGATACACGACCACACGCCCGGAAAGGCGGAGGATCTGGCGGCAAAGCTGGCCGGAAGGGGCCGCATCCCAATGGATATTCGTTCTACCCCCACCGCTGCCGAGGCTATCCAGGATGCCGACATCGTCTGCACGGCGACCCCGGCAGGCGCGATCCTCTTTGCCGATGCGGACCTCAAGCCCGGTGTGCATATCAACGCCATCGGCTCCTTCCGTCCCACCCAGCAGGAGCTACCGTCTACGACCGTGGTGCGTGCCAGGGTCTTTGTAGATAGCCGTCACGATGCGCTCTCCGAGGCCGGCGACCTGATCCAACCCATCGAGGCGGGACTTATCACGCCGGAACATGTGCTGGGCGAAGTTGGCGACCTCCTTCTCCATCGCCTGCCCGGACGGCAGAGCGCGGAAGAGATCACCCTGTTCAAATCCGTCGGTCTGGCAGTGCAGGACGCCGCCGCAGCCTCAGCAGCACTGGCACGCGCGGAAGCTCTGGGCATCGGTCAGATCGTCGCCTGGGACTAAAAAATGAAAATGAACCTTTTCGCCCTTTCGTGGACCCAATGGGTATGAAAGCTTGAGTTTTCACCCGCGCGCTGCCGCGACGCGCACCCAATCGCGGTTATCAAGGGACGCTTCCCATGCAGGACGAAAACAAACTGGTGCAGCGCATCCAGAAGGGGGACCGTCGCGCCTTCGAGGAGTTTCTGGACTCTTACGGGGGGCGCGTGCATCGCCTTGTGCGCCGCTATGTGGACAACGCTACCGATGCCGAAGATGTGACCCAGGAGATCTTCTGCGACCTCTACCGCAGCATCGGGAGGTTTCGCGGCGAATCCGCGCTGGCGACCTGGGTCTATCGTGTGGCGCTGAACCACTGCCTGAAGCACTGCCAGCGGCAGCGCCCCGCCAATCTTCCGTATGAGGAGCAGAATTTAGCCGTGCAGGATTGGAAAGCGGACCCGGAGCGCGCCGCCGCCAAGCTGGAACTGGCGTCGCAGGTACAGGATGCGCTCAAGGGGTTGTCCCAGGGGCATTACGACGTCGTGGTGCTGTGTGAGATGCAGGGATTGACCTATCAGGAGTGCGCGAAGGCGCTGGACATTCCCGTCGGCACGGTGAAATCCCGGCTGTTCAACGCGTTTCGACGCCTGCGGGACAGCCTGCGCGGCTATCTGAACGAGGACGGCGACGCACTGTGTCCCCGGTCTGTCGGGGAGGCAACACCATGAACATTTGCGACAGGATACGTCCTGAACTTAAGGCGTATGCGGATGGGCAGCTTCCGGCCCTGTCGCGCCTGACGATACGCTGGCACCTGGCGCACTGTGCGGACTGTCGCAGGGAGGTGGAGGAGATGGAGCGGATCAGCAACGAGTTGCGTGAGGAGGAGGAGCCCCTGGCCCCGGCCCTGCGCGCTCGCATCCTCGCCGCCCTCCCCGAGGGATTGCCGGATGCGCCCGATAAGCCCCTCTCTCGCCCTTCCTGGCAGCGCCCGCTATGGTTTGTGGGCGGCGGCCTGGTCGCTGCAGCCCTGGCGGCGCTGTTCTTTCTGCCGCGTCTCGGTTTTTGGAACAGTGATGATACCGGAGGCGCCGCCCAGACGGTTGCCAGCCCGAAGGCCGCTGGGAGTAGCGCCACGGGGGGGATACCGGTCCCGGCAGCCGGCGAGGCCACGAAGGAGAACCGGGAGAAACAATTGTTGCAATCGCCCGCTTCGGGCGGCGCCAATACGCTCGCCGGAGCGAACGCGCCTGCCGTTCCCTCTGCCACGCCGGGCGGTATGCCCGGCGGCGGTGCCATGGCCGATGGACATGAGAAACTCGCCAAAGGTGGATTCGGAAGCTCAGCCAGCGACGGAGGGCGCGGCTCATTCGGCGGCGGGGCCGCCTCTGTGCCAGGCGCACCCCAATCCGACGCGCTGCACCACATGGCTTCGGACAGCGTCGATCCGGAGAAGACAGACCAAACCCCTAACCATACCGTGCGTGGAACACTGCAACCGCCGGCTGTGATGGCTGCCAAGCCGGCCATAGCCGAAGTCTATCTTCTCCACCAAGTCCACACGGATGCCACGTTGACGCTCCAGGTCTCCGATGTCGCCGCCGGAAGTAGCGAGGTTACGCGCATCGGCAAGGCAGCCGGAGGGAGCATCTCCCCTGAAAAAGCGAAAGGTAGGACGGTGGCAACCGAGATCACGCTTACCGTCCCGTCCGTACAATTCGAGAGTGTGCATAAGCAGCTTGCGGCGTTGGGCCAGGTACAATCCGAAAAGGTGAACAACACGGATCTCAGCAAGCAGATCCAGGAGCAAGAGCAGGCAGCGAACGCCACACGGAATGCTCCCATCAGAAAAGAGAACAACTTCATGGGGGACAATGGAGGCGAAACTCAGAAGGGAAACACTCATCTCCCGGTGAATACACAATCCAGAGGGCAGAGTTCCCAGGCGAAGAAACCGGTGGAAGCGGAGAAATACTTGCGGGAGCTTAAACAATCCGCAGCGCAGGCGACCATTACGGTTCGCCTGGTGGAAAAGCCTAATCCGGCCGTTAAGAAATAGCCGGGAGAGAGCAGGGTGCGCGTCCGGTGCGTTGACGGGAAATCAGATACAGAGGGGCAGGAACACACATGAAGAGAGCGCCGACCGAGCCGGACGACCTCTACGTGGAGGTCCGGACGATTGAGGAGGAGATCGTCTCGCGAAGCGCGGTGCGGCAGATCGCTTTCTATTTTCTGTTGGTCATGCTCTTCTACTCGCTCGGCACGCCGGGCAGCAGCGGCCTCGCAACTATTCCCATTCAGTTCTACTTGAAGGATCGCCTCCACTTTCGCCCCGAACAGATGGCGACCTTCAACTTTTTCGCCGGCATGCCGCTCTATGTCGGGTTCCTCCTGGGCTATCTGCGGGATCGCTGGCAGCCCCTGAAAAAGGGCGATCTGGGCTATCTCATCCTGACTCCGCCGCTGATTGCAGCGGGCTATCTCTGGCTGGCTTTCAGCCCGCTGACCTACACGGGCCTGGTGGTCGCGACGATTCTCAGCACAGCGTTCGGCGTGCTGCTCGGCGCTTCCATTCAGGGCCTGATGACGCAGGTCGCGCAACGCAATGCCATGGCGGGACGGCTCTCGGTCGTGGTGATGCTCACCACCAACCTGCCCGGCATCATCTCCCCCTGGGCCGGGGGATGGCTGACGGATCACTACCCGCCCCAGGTCACCTTCCTCCTGGCGGCCTTCCTGGTGCTCCTGGTGACGGTCTCCGCCCTCTGGCGACCGAAAGCGGTGTTCGCAACGCCCGTCCACGCCGCTCCCACGCTCGACACCGGAGCCATACGGACCCTCACCGCGCTGTTGAAACGCCCGGCGCTCTTCCTACCGGCGCTCATCATGTTCCTCTGGAACTTCTCACCCGGCTGGAACACGCCGCTCCTCTACTACCTGACCAACACCGTGAAGTTCTCCTCGGAGCAGTACGGCAACTTCAATGCGATCACCAGCGCTTCTACATTCCTGTTTACGGTGGTCTACCTCTTCCTCTGTCGTCGGTTCCGACTGATCCAGTTGCTCTGGCTGGGGACGGTGCTGGGCGTGATCGGCGCGCCGCTGCTGCTGCTGATCCCTCCCCACGGCTGGGTGCAGGCGGTCTGCGTCGCCCTCTTCGTCGGCTATGCGGGCGCCATCGCCCTCTCCGCCTACACCG
>Ga0070734_10003910_pt1 | contig 14879 bp, 11 predicted proteins | sample Coa_R1_8_FD_66444 | JGI IMG/M metagenome (GOLD analysis project Ga0070734, IMG submission 66444) | Surface soil microbial communities from Centralia Pennsylvania, which are recovering from an underground coalmine fire - Coalmine... | ecosystem: Environmental > Terrestrial > Soil > Unclassified ...
ACTTGAGCGGCTCGTTGCAGGGCCGATTCAAAGGATCGTCAAAATGGTTTGGGCTCACGCGCACGGAGCAGCCCAGCCGGCCCGTGCTAAAAGGGGTGAACTCCTTTCCAAACAAAACCTTGGTTCCATGTTGTTCCATAGGGGTCAGGGAAAGAACCTGCATTTCGGCCAATTCGCCCTCGGCGCCGACCCGGCCGATCACCGCCTCCACCCGAACGTCCTCCGGCGTCAGCCCGGCCAGTTCGATGGTGGCTCGCAGGGGCATGGCGGACCCGGCCGGCACCGCAGCAGCCAAACTTGCGCCCGAATCTGCCGCCCGGCCGATGCCGTAATCCAGAATCCCCACCTCCGGCCACTTCGCGGCGACTGTGCGGCTCCATAAGGCGCGCTTCCGGGGCAATGCGAATCCATCCCGGCTGACTTCTAAGAACGCCTGGTGAGCAGGTTCATAGAGCTGGGAACGGTACTCCCCGACCATGCGCTGGCAGTTGAAATGCGCGCTTACATAGGCCAACGATTGTTTGACGCGCTGCATCCACTCCATCGGTACACCCTGCTCCCGATGCTCGTAATACATCGGCACGATCTCGTTTTCGAGAATTGAATACAGGCCGGCGGCATGGGCGTCGTCGCGGTCGGGAGAATAGGGTTCGCGGTCGCCGATGGGCCATCCTCCGGTCAGCTCGGCGGCCTCATCGAACCACCCGTCCAGGATGCTCAGGTTCAGAACGCCGTTCAGCCCGGCTTTCATACCGCTGGTGCCGCACGCTTCCTCGCCGCGCCGGGGCGTGTTTAGCCAGACGTCCACGCCGCCCACCAGCTCGCGCGCCACCTGGATGCTGTAGTCCTCGACAAAGACGATATGACCGGCGAGCTCCGGGTCATGCGAAAGCTCGAAAAGTTCGTGGATCAGAGTTTTTCCGGGAACATCCAGCGGATGAGCCTTCCCGGAAATGACGATCTGGACCGGCCGCGCCGGATTCGTCAGGATGCGTTTCAGGCGTCCCAGGTCGCGGGCAAAGAGCGTGGCACGTTTGTAAGTTGCGAAGCGCCGGGCGAAGCCGATCGTCAGAGCTTCCGGATCGAGAGATTCCTGCAGGCGCCGGATTTCGGAAGAAGGAGCCTTCCGGGCCAGCGCGCTCGCAACGGAACGTTCACGCACGAACGCAATTAAGCGGCGCTTCCGTCTCCGATGCCCCTCCCATAATTCGGCCGGAGGAATTTCCGCGATCTGGGCGCTAATGCTGGCATCGGCATGACTATCGCGCCAATCAGGTTGCAGATACTGGTCATACAGTCCGGCTACGTCGCCGTTGATCCAACTGGGCAGGTGCACCCCATTCGTGATGGATGTGATCGGAACCTCCCAAACCGGCAATTTAGGCCACAAATCTTGCCACATCTGCTGCGACACCTGGCGATGCAGGCGGCTCACTGCGTTCCGGTAGGAGGAGGTCTTGAACGCCGCGATGGCCATCGAAAAGGGTTCCTGTGAATCGCTGGTATTGCGGCGGCCCAGCGAGAGCAAGTCCTCGAAACTGATGCCGGACTCCCGACAATAGTCCTGGAAATACTGGTACATCAGCCCGACGTCGAACAGATCGATTCCGGCTGGAACCGATGTGTGCGTGGTGAACACGTTGTTCGCGCGCGTTGCGATTTGGGCTTCTTCGAAGCTCAATTTCTCCTCGGCCATCAGCAAGCGGATTCGTTCCAGTGCCAGGAACGCCGAGTGGCCTTCGTTCATGTGGTACACGGTCGGGCGGAATCCCAGCTCCTTCAGCGCCCGCAGTCCGCCGATGCTGAGCGTGATCTCCTGACGGATGCGCTTGTGCTGATCGCCGCCATAGAGCTGGCCGGTGATATCCCGGTTGGAAGGGTCGGCGTTTTGCGCGATGTTGCTATCCAGTAAATAGAGCTTCACTCGGCCCACGTCGATGTGCCACACCTTCAGGTACACAGGTGTTCCCGCGAAGGTGACTTCCACAATCAGGTCGCTGCCATCCGGCCGCTTCACGGGCGTGACGGGCAGAGAGTAGAAATCGTTTACCGGCGTGCGCTCTTCCTGCCAGCCGCCGGGATCGAGCGATTGTTGAAAGTATCCCTTTTGATACAGCAGCCCCACGCCGACCAGCGGCAGCATCGCATCGCTGGACGCCTTCAGATGGTCGCCCGACAGCAATCCCAAACCGCCCGAGTAAATCGGCAGGCAGTCGACCAATCCATATTCCATGGAAAAATACGCCACCACCATGGAGTCATTCGCAGGGGAAGGCGCAGTATCCGAAGCCGCGAGATAGGCGTCGTGCCGTTCACAAGCCCTGCGGTAGATCGCCAGATAGCGCGGATCGGCCGCCGCCCGCTCCAGAACTTCCTGCGGCACCCGCCCGAGCATGACCACGGGATTGTAGCCTGATGCCTTCCACACCCCGGGATCCAAGCGGCGGAACACCGCGCGAATGGAATGGTGCCAGCTCCACATGATGTTCAGCCCCAGCTCCGGCAAACGTCGCAGAGCCGCCGGCAAAGCCGGCCTAACCAGGAATTCTTTGATGGGGTGAATACGAAATGACATCGTTGGCTCGAAGAAGAACAAGGATATCAAAGCCCAAGCGGCATACGGCTCGCGTTATGCTGGAAACTTGTTGGAACGGCAGCGAATTTTCCTTGTAGTTTTGTTCGTGGCGGCCTTCCTGGGAATAGCCGGTTGTGGCAAACCCAAGAAGCCAATTGTAGTGGGATCGCGAAGCGACACCGAACAGCTGGTGGTGGGCGAAATCGTCGCGCAGCATCTGGAACACGCTCTCGATCGCAAGGTGGAGCGCCGCCTCGGGCTGGGCGGCGAACTCATCGCGTACCAGGCGCTTGCGGGCGGTGAGATCACGCTCTATCCCGATTACACCGGCTCCATCGAAACCTCGATTCTCAAGGAAGCGGCGTCGCAGGATCCCGCCATCGTTCTGGAGCGCACCCGCAATGAGATGTCGCGTATCGCCCAGCTGGATGTTCTCGACCCCCTGGGCTATGAGAACCCGCCCGTAGTGGTGGTGCGGAGCGCCGACGCGGCGAAAAACAAGATCAGCACGCTCAGCGATGCGGCCGCTTCGCCCGTCGAGTGGAAGCTGGGCGCCAGCTATGAATTCCGCCAGCGCATCGATACGCTGCCCGCCGTCAGCAGCTATCGGCTGCGCATGGCTCAGGGAGTGCGCGGCCTGGAGGCGTCGCAACTCTTTCCGGCGCTCCAAAAAGGCGATCTAACCATGATCGTGGTGAACACAACCGATGGACATTTAGTCTCGCCCGAGTACCGGATTCTGAACGACGACAAGCATGTCTTCCCGCCCTATCAGGCATGCCTCCTGGTGCGGCATGACGCGACCGAAGCGGAGCCGAGGCTTCGCCCCGCGCTCGCGCAGCTCGCGGGGAAATTCAATGCCGAGATGCTTCGCAAAATGGATGCTGACATCGAGTTGAATCACCGTTCGCCGGCCGATGTGGCGTCGGAGTTTCTGGCGTCGGCGGGGTTGAAGTAGGTGGATTGCAGTACTATTGCCTCGGGTGATTCGCTATGCTTAGATTACAAAGATGAGCGCACACGCGCCCATCTCGCTTCGTTGCGCACTAACCCTGTCGTTATGGACGGAGACACATGCCCGGGAGGCCTCCGTCTGACCGGAGCGACATACGATTAGTGGAGAAAGAAACCATGAGCACCGCTGCCGCGCGCGAAGCTGGCTACGTCCTGACACTCGAAGAGATCTCAAACCTCACGCGGGAGGGAGGGAAGCCGGCTGAGACGTTGATGAACGTCGTCGCGCTGATCGCACGCCGCTTTCAGACCGATGTCTGTTCGGCCTACCTGTTGCAGCCCGACCGCGCCAATCTGGTGCTGGCCGCAACCCAAGGACTGCGCCCGCAATGCATCGGTACGCTACGGCTGAGCGTCAGTGAAGGACTCACCGGACTAGTGGCGGAACAGGTCCGCCCTGTCGCGGTCGAGCAGGTCCGCACCCATCCGCGCTTCAAGTTCTTCAAGGAATCAGGAGAAGAAAGGTTTCAATCCTTCCTGGGCGTTCCTTTAATCGACCGAGGCGTCCTGCAAGGCGTGCTGGTGGTGCAAACGGAAGACGCTCGAAAGTTTCATGACGACGAAGTGCGCGCGCTTACGGAAGCCGCCGCGCAGGTGGCGCCCGTAGTGAGCGAGGCGCGCACGCTGGACCGTTTTATCGCGCCCGCGCAAGAACGTCTGTGGTCGCTGGCTCGCAACCTGTGGTGGAGCTGGGACAACGATACCAACAGTCTGTTTCGCGACCTCGATCCCATCTTGTGGCGCGAGTTCAATCACAACCCTATCTCGCTGCTGGGCGAGCTTCCTTTGGCCAAGCTGGAGCGGCGCGCGGGTGAGTTAATGCTTCACGGCCGCATCAATTATGCGTATCGCCGCCAGCAAGAGTATCTGCAAGCCGACCGGACGTGGGGCGCAACTCACGCGGGGGTGTTGCGACCCCGTCCAGTGGCGTATTTTTCGGCCGAGTTCGGGATCCATGAATCGTTGCCGATTTACTCCGGAGGTTTGGGCGTCCTGGCCGGCGATCACATCAAGAGCGCGTCCGATCTGGATATTCCGCTGATCGGCATCGGCCTGTTTTACGGCCAAGGGTATTTCAAGCAAAAGCTCGACTCCAGCGGCTGGCAGCAGGAAGATTACCTTCAGGTTGATACCAGCCAGTTGCCGATGGAAGTCGCGATCGGCACGGATGGAGTGCCGGTGACGGTTCGCATCGACATCCGCGGAGGATGCATTCGGGCCAAGGTCTGGCGCGTCCGGGTGGGCCGCTGCGATCTGCTCTTGCTCGATTCGAACGTCGAAGAGAACGCTCCCGAAGACCGCCAGCTCACTTCGCGGTTGTACGGCGGCGATGCGCGTGTGCGGATCCGCCAGGAGTTGTTGCTCGGAATCGGCGGCTTCCGGGCGCTGGACGCCATGGGCATTACGCCCGGCGTGTTGCACATGAACGAAGGCCACAGCGGATTCGCGGTGCTCGAAGCGATTCGCCGCCGCATGCGCGATGAAGGCGTGGGATTCGATCAAGCCGCTTCGCGCGTGGCGCGTGAAGTGGTCTTCACCACGCACACGCCCGTAGCCGCCGGCCACGACCGGTTCGATGCCGGTCTGATCGAGGAACATCTCGGACCCATGCGTGAGTCGCTCGAAATCTCCCACGAAAAATTGATGGAACTCGGCCGGGAGAATGCTCACGATTTCAATGAGACCTTCTGCATGACCGTGCTGGGTCTGAAACTCTCCCGGCGTGCCAATGCCGTCTCGGCGCTGCATGGCGAAGTTTCGCGGGCGATGTGGACCGGCCTTTATCGCGGACGGACTCAGGACGAAGTGCCCATCGGTCACATCACCAACGGCGTGCATGTGCCATCCTGGCTCGCGCCGCAGATGTTCCGCTTGTACGACCGGCACTTGGGAACCGGCTGGCCGACGCATAGCGGAGAGGCCAGTATCTTCGAGGGGATCGAAAATGTCGACGATGGCGAGCTCTGGGAAACGCACCTCAGCCTGAAGGCGCGACTTCTGGAATTCGTTCGCAGACGGGCCGTGACGCAGGCCCAGCGCCGCATGGATCCGCATGAGTTAATCCAGAGGCTCGGACGCGTGCTCAGCCCGGATGCTCTGACCGTTGGCTTCGCGCGCCGGTTCGCGACGTATAAACGCGCCAACTTGCTGCTGGCGGATATCGAGAAGCTGGCTTTGATGGTCAACGATCCCAAACGTCCGGTGCAGTTCGTGTTTGCGGGCAAGGCGCATCCCCACGATGAGCCTGGCAAGCGCGTGCTGCAACAAATCGCGTCGATGATGCGCGATTCCCAGTTCGCCGACAAATTCGTGTTCGTTGAAGACTACGACATCAACGTAGGGCGGCACTTCGTGCAAGGCGTCGACGTGTGGCTCAACAATCCCCGGCGGCCTCTCGAAGCCTCCGGCACCAGCGGCGAAAAGGTCGTGCTGAACGGCGGTTTGAACCTTTCGATCTTAGACGGCTGGTGGGCGGAAGCCTACGACGGTTTGAACGGCTTCGCCATTGGAACCGGCCGGACCCATTCCAACATGGACGTCCACGATCGGCGCGATGGCGAGGATCTCTATCGCGTGTTGCGCGATGAGGTGATTCCGCTGTACTACGACCGCGACCACGACGGCCTACCGCGCGGCTGGATCAAACGCATGAAGCGGACCATCCGCACACTGGGCTGGCGCTTCAACGCTGATCGCATGGTGATGGACTACGCGCTGAAGTGCTACGTTCCGGCGGCGGGTGGAACTTCCAGCAACATGCGAAGAATGACGTAAGCGGCCGAACAGTTTAGAATTGCAAAGGATGCAGCAATTCGACTATCAGCCCTACGACGACAAAACTCAAGTAGCCCGCAAGATCGAGCGTTACCCGCTCAGCTTCACGCGCAATCCGATCGCGCCGCTGGTCCGGCGTCCGCTCACATTGTCCGAACGCACGGGACCGACTGGTCTGGCTCGTCATTTCGGGGCTGGAGCGCTCGATCTTTCCCGATCCGTTCCCGAAGGTCCCCGAGCCGTGGGGCAACTGATTCGCGTGGGCGGCCGCGTCACGGATGAGGATGGCTCTCCCCTCGCAGGCGCGGTGGTGGAGTTGTGGCAGGCGAACTCCGCCGGAAAGTACATTCACGAAATGGATCGCCACATCGCGCCGATCGACCCGAACTTTACAGGGGAGGGAAGACTGGTCACGGATGAGGACGGCGGATTCAATTTCTTCACCATCAAGCCGGGCGCATATCCGGTGCTCGAATCGGGCTGGTGGTGGCGGCCTCCGCACATTCACTTCTCGATCTTCGGGCCGAGCTGGATGAATCGCTACGTCACGCAGATTTTTTTTCCGGGCGAGCCGCTCAACGAAACGGATCTTTTGCTCAATGCCGTGCCGGACAAGGACGTGCGGGACCGGCTCCTCTTTAAGTTCGATTCGACCACCATGGGCGATGTGAGCTCGATCGCATACCGGCTCGATTTCGTGATGCGGGGGCGGCGCTGCACGCCGGCGTTGGACTAACGATGACCACTTCTCCTTACTGCACCATCGGTCCCTTCTTCCCCGCCAGTTTCGTCGACGGCTGCAACGATTTGACGCTCACCGATGGCAAGTGCGCGAAGGGTCCATACATTGCGCTCACCGGGCGGGTGCTCGAAGAAGGCGGCAAGCCGACCCGAAACACGATCCTTGAGATCTGGCAGCCGGATGGCAACGGTATTTTCCGCAATCCTCTCGATCCGCGTTTCGTGGACGCCGATCCCGGATTCCTGGGCTGGGGCCGCGCGAAAACCGACGCCGAGGGCAACTACCGTTTCCTCACCGTCGTTCCCGGCGCATACGAGAACCGATGCCCGCATGCCAATTTAATGATCCTGGCGATCGGCCTGACGCGAAGACTCGTTACCACCGTGTTCTTCTCTGAAACGCCCGCGCAGGTGAACGACCCCGTGCTGAACTGCGTCGATCCTGCTTTGCGCGACCGTTTGTTTGCGAAGCGCGATCCGGAGCCCGACTCGCGCGGCCTGTTCACCTACCGCTTCGATCTCATCCTGCGCGGCGAGAACGAGACGCCGTTTTTTCTCGACTAAAGGCCAAAAGGCCATGAACATCTTATGATCAACAGGTTGGTGTTTGCGGGCATGCTCGCTGCCGCGGTTTTGCGAGCGCAGGGTACGATTACGACCGTCGCTGGTACCGGAAGCGTCGGCGACAGCGGCGACGGCGGGCCGGCCACCAGCGCCACGATGGGAACCCCCAATGGCGTGGTGGTGGATAAAGCGGGAAACCTCTATATCGCGGATTCCATTTACAGTGTGGTGCGCAAAGTAAATCCGGCGGGTATCATTTCCACCATCGCCGGAGGCCCCAAGCCGTCTTTGGGAGATGGCGGACCGGCCACCGGCGCCCGGTTAGTGGTGAACGGCATCCACACTGGCATGGCGTTCGATAACGCCGGCAATCTCTATGTCGCGGATTATGGCGATAGCCGCATCCGCAAGATCGACGCGTCGGGGACCATCACGACCGTAGCCGGCTCGGGCACCACGCTTGGATTGGGCGGATTTTCCGGCGACGGCGGCCCCGCTACGAGCGCTCAGCTCAACTCGCCCACCGGGGTGGCGTTCGACAGCGCCGGCAACATGTACATCGCGGACTTTGGAAATTACCGCATCCGCAAGGTAAACACCTCCGGTATCATCAGCACCATCGCAGGCATCGGGTTCGCTAGCGGATCGGATACCGGCGACGGAGGACCGGCCACCAGCGCCACGCTCACCGGGCCCATCGATCTTGCGGTCGACGGCAACGGAAATGTTTACATCTCCGATAACGAACATGTGCGCATCGTTAATAGCGCTGGGATCATCAACACGGCGGCGCACGGCTTTTTCGGCACCTGCTCGCAAACGCCCACGGCGGTGGCGAACTCGGATGTGGCCGCCGGCGGCCTGGCGGTGGATTCCAGCAACAATCTCTACATCGCCGACCGGACCGGCGGCTGCATTCAGGTACTGGAGACCAACGGATTTGTGACCAGCGTGGCGGGCGGCGGAACGAATCTCAACGGCGACGGCGGTCCGGCGACCAGTGCGGCCATCACGCCCACCGCCGTGGCGCTCGACGCGAGCGGAAATATTTATATCGCCACCACGGTCTATAAAGTGCGCAAGGTGACGGCAGGCAGCGCGCCGCCCTCCGCCTTGCCGATCATTTCCTCCGCGAACGGAGTGGTGAACGGCGCGAGTTTCACCGCCGGGATCGCGCCCAACACCTGGGTGAGCATCTACGGCACCAACTTCAGCACCCAGACGGGCATCTGGACGGTCACGAATGGCGTGCTGCCCACCAGCGTGAATGGCGTTACCGTAACCTTCGATGGACTCCCCGGGTATGTGAGCTATGTGAGCTCCACGCAGATCAACGTGCTGGCGCCGCCCAACCTGACATCGCAATTTCCGATGGTTGTGGTGACGAACTCAGCCGGATCGAGCGCCCCGTCTCTGGTGTTTTCATCGGGCAGTATGCCCGCGTTCTTCACCTGGCCGAACAATCAGGTAGTGGCGACGCACGCGGATTACTCCTGGGCGGTGGCCAATGGCACCTTCCCCGGAGTCACCACCGTGCCCGCCAAGCCGGGCGAAACGATTATTCTGTGGGGCACCGGGTTTGGAGGCACCGCCCCGGCCGCTCCGGTGGGAACCGTGGTTCCGTCCAGCGCGACCTATTCGACTACCAGCGCTCCCACGGTGCAAGTGAATCTGGTGGGCGCAACGGTCTACGGCGCGGCGCTCGCGCCAGGCTTTGCCGGGCTGTATCAACTCGCCTTCCAGGTACCGCCGTCGTTGGGCAACGGAACGTACCAGGTGTTTGCAACAGTCGGCTCGCCCGCGAACAATGTTCCGATGCTGACGGTACATCAGTAGGCGAGGCTACGGCCTCGCGGCCAAGTGCCGCAGCTTGTCCGGATTGCGCACAACGTACAGCGCGCGGATGATGCCGCCTTCGATCTCAAACGCCGTCGTCTGAACCGGTCCCTCGGGCCCGCTCAGAATAACGCCCGGCAATCCATTAATCTGCGTGAAGCGCAACACGAAGTCGTCCCGCCAGCCTTTGCGAGCAGCGCCCACCAGGAACCGGGACGCGCGATCGACGCCGTCGAGCACATTGAGAGCCGCCGAGACCTTGCCGCCTCCATCCGTCACCACCCGCACGTCGCTCGCGAGCAACGCCGTCAAACCGTTCAGATCGCCGGAGCGCGTCGCCGCCACGAAAGCGGAGAGGAGCTGCTCATGCTTCGCCTCCACGTTTCCGGAACGCAGCGACTCATTAGCGCCGCGTGGCCGGACGGCGCGCACATGTTCGCGTGCCCGAGCCGCAAGCTGCCGGCACGCCGGCTCGCTTCGCTCCAGCGTCGTGGCCACTTCGCTGAACGAAAAATCAAAAACATCGTGCAGAAGGAAGGCGGCCCGCTCCAGTGGCGACAATCGATCGAGCGTCAAGAGCAGCGCGATCGACAAGTCCTCGGCGAGTTCGGTGCGGCTGTCGGGCGCGAGTGCCTCCGTATCGACCACAGGCTCGGGCAGCCAGGGACCGACGTACTCTTCGCGTCGCGCGCGCGCCGACGTCAGCATATCGAGACAAATCCGAGCCGTCGTGGTCATGAGAAAGGCTCTCGTGTCAGAAACTTTGTCGCGATCCACTCCGTGCCAGCGCAAGTACGTCTCCTGAACCGCATCCTCCGCGTCGGCCATGGACCCGAGCATCCTGTAAGCAAGACCTCGCAGGCGTCGGCGGTGTGGCTCAAAACTATCGGCCGGATTCACCGCGTCTGGACCGCCGCGTCGGGAACTCTGCCGTGATCGAACTGCACGGGCGTGCCGCCCACCACCACGCGCATGCATGCCTTACCGTGACCCAGCGCGTACTTGACGGTGGGATAGATTCGCGCGGCTGTGATAGCGAAGGCCAGACTGATGAGCGCGAGCCGCCCCCAGCGCTGCACGATGGCCTCGCGATACTCGTAGGCGGCGGTATCGTGCGCGAGCGTGGCGCGAGTGAATTTCCACACCAACGCGACATCCGGCGGCATGGCCTCCGGATTATCCGCGAGCACAGCGCGCAGAACCGCGGGGCTGACACCGGATCGCTCCGCCATCGCGACCGCCAGTTGCGTGCACGGGCCACAGTCTTCGTGGCGCACGGCAGTGATGCCGGCGGTAAACCATGGCTCGATGGGGATGTCCCGCCTGAACTGCCCGAGCGCGGCAGCGCGGGAAAACATCCATGCGGCACGCGGGCTGGTCTCGATCATTTCTCGCATGTAGCTGGCGTCGTAGTGCCAGTTCCGCTCGAACTTGTCAATTGCTTTGCGTAGAAACCATTTAAGCATCTCTCTTCTCCTGTCTCTATGGGTGAGACGGAGTAGCGTTTCGAAGTGTGACATGGCCGTATAGTAGGGCGTATGGCATCGCAACCAGCCGACCAGAAGAGCCACGTTTTCAACATCCGCAAGCTTTGCCGCCATGGCGAGATGGTCTTCAACCGCAACGACCGATACATCGGCCGGTCGCTCGAACTGTACGGCGAGTTCAGTGAGCAGGAGGTCGAGCTGTTCGCAACGCTTCTGCAGCCAGGAGCGTTCGTAGTAGAAGGAGGAGCGAACCTGGGCGCTCATACTCTGGCCCTGAGTAAATTGGTGGGCGCCGATGGAGTCGTGATCGCCTTCGAGCCGCAGCGGCTGGTGTTTCATCAGCTCTGCGCGAATCTGGCGCTGAACAGTGTCACTAACGTGTTCGCGTATCAGAAGGCCCTTGGGGCGGCGGAGGGGACTCTCTTGGTCCCGCAAATCGACCCGGCATCGGAAGCGAATTGGGGCGGCCTGGCGTTGGGAGGGTGGGAATCGGGCGAGCCCGTGCCCGTGGTCACACTTGACGCCATGCGCTTCCCGCGCCTGGATCTCATAAAGGCGGATGTAGAGGGCATGGAGGAACAGGTTCTCGCGGGAGCCGCGGAAACCATCGCCCGCCATCGCCCGGTGCTGTATCTGGAAGACGATCGTCCCGAACAGTCGGAATCGCTACGAGCTCGCGTGTGCGCGCTGGGCTACAAGCTCCACCCTCACACACCGGCACTGTTCAATCCCGATAATTTCGCGAAGCACGAGGAGAATATCTTCCCCGGCATCGTGAGCACGAACCTGCTCTGCGTGCCGGAGCACTTGTAGGAAGCGACCGATCAGGATGGGTGAGCTGTGGTCAAGTTCTCTTCAAACGCATCGACAAACCTGTCTGCGTTCTCGGCAGTCTCCACATCCTTCAACTCGATGATATGAGCTGAATCCAAAGGAAGAGGTATTCGTTTCAGGACATCTCGCCCAGAGACGACCGGTATGATTCGTTTCTGTAGCGCCCACGCAGCCCCGATCTCGTGCAGCACCCAACTTGAATCGACGGAAGTAGGGGTCAGGAGCGCCACGACTACATCGGTTGAGGCTAGCTCGTTCCGGAGCTTAGCTTCCCATTTCTCCCCCGCGCTCAGATCCTCTGTCGTAAACACGTGAGCGTTAGTGCGCCGGACCAGTAGATCCCGAACTTCTTGAGCGAAGCCCGCATCTTCGTTGGAATGGCTGATGAAGACTTTAATTTCATGCTTGTTAGATTTCATCCGATTCACGTTCGTCGACCTGCCTTTGTCCGTTTAACGAGCTGTGTAATGTATTGGTCAAAGTCGTTAAGATCAATTGCCTTGTGAGGGCTAAGTATATCGGGCATTTCCTTCGGTCCGATCTTATCGATAATGGCGACAATGGGCTTTCGCAAACCCCACGCGGCTCCCATCTCGATCAGCACCCATGGCCTATCTTTAGAGTAGCGGCTCAACAACACAACCAGCTCGTCGCACCGCTCGATTCCAACCCGCACGGTGTCCGCGATTGATTGCCCGCCTTCAATGTCCTTCTCGTCGAAGAATACCTCGATACGCGGCTTGGCCGCCTCCGAAATTAGCCGGGCACGCTGCTTAGCGATCCAGCGGTCTTTGTGCGAGTGACTCAAGAATACTCGATACGCGACCGCCGACGTTTTCTTTGCCACGCTTTTTACCACGTAGTTTAGCCCATTAGTCCTCCTGGATTCCGCTGCAGCCAGTCGTGCCAACTGGCTCTTGCGGGAACCGTGAGAACCGGCGCGGTGTCTCAGATGGAATGCGGCTCCTTCTAGCCGGAATAGCTCTTCTCCTGCAAGGCTGCGGGCCTAGTCTGGTTTTCAATTCGTCGCAGAAAATGACCACCGCGGAAATGCTGGATCGCGCGGACCACATCTTCGTCGGCGTCATCCAGAAGCAGGAGTTCGAGCCATGGCTGTTCTTTCGCTTCAGCGCCCCGCATGTCGATGGCTGGGACCGGAAGTATTGGAGGGTTGCGCGCCGCCAGGTCCGCATCGAAAATGTCCTGCGAGGCTCCGAGCCAAGGAAGGTCGTCGACATTTATGAAATCTTCTGGACCGGCGGGGCCTCGGGTGACTGGAATTTCACTCCGGATGGCGAGCGTGATCTGTTCATGGTTCGCCTCGAAAACGGACGCTATCACGTGGTCGGCGATTGGTGGCGCAGCATCTTTCCGGTAACCAGCGGGCGTCATTCCCGTTTGCCAGGTGACGACTCACTGCCGCTAACGGAGCGCATCGCGCTGATGAACTGGTGGGTCGAGGCCAGCGACGAAACGGCGTCCATCACCTTTCCCGGTTTTCACTACGCTGATTTCGGCAGAGCGCTTAGCTCGTGGCGGCAAGTCAAGCTCACGCGGGGACTGCTTCGGCACCCAAGCTCCGCCGTTCGGTTATCCGCCTGTCAGGAACTCCTATCTGGTGGTTGGGGGCAGGATGAGTGCTGGGACACCTTGACCGAAACCGAGAAGTCCCGGCTTGCGAGCAGCAACTGGCTCCGCTTCACGCAAGACGGGATCATGGCAGAGCGCCAACGCACTCAAGCGCGCCCGGCAACCTGGTGGTGGGAACATTACGGCGACCGCGAACTGCGGAGACTGCTAACCGCCGTCAACTACCCGAAGCTGCGATCTGATATCTGCCGGCTCTATACGCGAGATTATCCCGGCGATCTCGACACAGGATGCCCGGCGGACCGTCCGCCGCCGGCCACCATTGTGCGCGAAAACGGGGACGTGCCTCTGACCGGTGCCTGGCCCCGGTGAGCTACACTCAGGGCGTGCGGCGAATCCTGTTTCTGTTAGCCGTACCCTTTTCTCTCGCCGGACAGATCACCGTCCATCTTTCCCCTGCGACGAATCAGGCCTTTGACACCTACGTCAGCGGCGCTGAGGCCAAGATGGACTGGAAATCACACCTTCCGGCGGCCACCAAGAAAGTCGAAGTTCAGCCCTGGGAAGGGAAATCCCCCGTCGACGTCGAGAATGGGTTGATCCATGACTGGGTCGCCTCCGTTGTCGTTCCGGGTGCATCGGTTGAGAAAGCACTCGCCGTATTTCAGGATTACGACCAGTACAAGAAAGTGTTCGGACCGGAGGTGGTGGATTCACGGCTTCTGGGTCATGAAGGATCGCGCTGGCGCGCTGTCCTGCGCCTGAAGCGAACCAAAGTGATGACGGTGGTGCTCCACACCGAATACGAAGTCGAATACCGGCCTCTTTCCGGTGGACGCACCGCGGTGCTCTCGCGATCCACCAAAATTGCCCAAGTCGACGACGAGGGAAAAGAACTGGCCGTCGGAACGGGATTCGGGTTTCTTTGGCGGCTGAACGCCTACTGGCTGCTCGAGCCACGCCCCGACGGCGTCTATCTCGAATGCCGCTCGATTTCGCTCTCGCGGGACATTCCCGCCGGGCTGGGTTGGATCATCAAGCCCATGGTGTCGAGCGTACCGCGCGATTCATTGACCTCTTCGCTTGAAGCGATTCGGAAGGCGCTGAAGTGAATACCCATCGTTCGCTCAACCAGAAGTTGAGCAGCGACGTGGAACAAATCGCCAACAAGTTCGCCGGCATAGCCGGCAATCCTGCCCACCCCGTCAGAATGCGCATCAAGAAGATGTTCGAGAACAGAGAAACCAGCCCGTTCGAACATTGAAAGCGCCACAAATTCTCCAGCCGGCTCCCGTCCCGCTCGCGCCATGTCCAGCGTGTGTGCCAGACGAAATTGTGAAGCAGCGCCGTCTCCACGGCCAGCGCAGTGGCGAGCAGATAGCTCATGCCGAGCTTCACGAACAGCGCCAGCGCCGCCAGTTGAACTCCCGCGCCCATCACACCTACGGAGTTAAATTTAAGCC
>Ga0070734_10003911_pt1 | contig 14877 bp, 16 predicted proteins | sample Coa_R1_8_FD_66444 | JGI IMG/M metagenome (GOLD analysis project Ga0070734, IMG submission 66444) | Surface soil microbial communities from Centralia Pennsylvania, which are recovering from an underground coalmine fire - Coalmine... | ecosystem: Environmental > Terrestrial > Soil > Unclassified ...
CGGCCGCTGTGAAGGCCTTGATACCGGCCACAAATCCCATGTGGAAGTCGACCAGGCCGTAATAGAGCAGATACATCATGCCGGCGACGGCAGCGAGCGCGGCCCCGGTCACGAAGGTCATGGAGATAGTGCGGTCGACGTCGACCCCAAGCAGCGCCGCCATGGTCTGGTCCTGCTCGCAGGCGCGCATGTCGCGGCCGAGCCGCGTGCGCGCCACGAGCCAAGTGAAGATCAGGAGCAGCACGATGGTCGTGACCACGACGATGATCTGGACGTTGGAGAGTTGGACTACAAAGCCATTGTGTTCGGCGAGCTTGTAGCCGCCGGTGATGATCGGCGGCACGGGTTTGACGCGGGCGCCTTGGGCGACCTGCGAATAATTCGACAGCACGAACGACATACCGATCGCCGACAGCATCGGCGCCAGGCGGAACGAATGCCTCAATGGGCGATAGGCGATACGCTCCACGGCCCAGCCATAGAGTGCGGTGATGGCCATCGAGATCAGCAGCACGATCAGGAGAACGAAGGGGACCGAGGTCAGGCCGAATGAGACCAGCACCAGAAACGAAATCAGCGCGATGAAGCCGCCGATCATGAAGATGTCGCCGTGGGCGAAGTTGATCATGCCGACGATGCCGTAGACCATCGTGTAGCCGATGGCGATCAGGCCGTAGACCGAGCCGAGAACGAGGCCGTTGATGAGCTGTTGGGCGAAATAATCCATGGGCTGCCGCTGTTCATGAACCGACGCGGCGCGGGCCCCCGGGCAGCCTTGAACGACGCGTCCTGGGCTGTGTCTTAACAGCGGGAACCCGTTGCGGCAACCGCACCCAAGGTCGCATAAACAGGCTTGTTTTCCTTATATTGTCGCCGGAGAGGTTCCGCCCGACCGCTTGAAGCCAAGCCGCCCGACACCCAACCATCGCAGCGGAACCTCTGTTCCCTCGCAACCGATCACCTGCGTTCGTCCGTTTGCGCGCAATGCCGCCGCGCCCGCCCGGTTAAGGTAAACGAAGGGTTTACATTGCCCGTCGCAGTTTAGGCGAGTTAGCTCCCGCTGACACCACGCGCGAGCGAACAAGCGCGAGGCAATAGCAGGAAGCGACATGTCCTTGAACAATTGGCGGATCAGCTCATTCAACGGCGCGCTGCTCGCCGCCTATTTCATTCCGACCTGGACCATCATTGCCGTACGCATCATGGTCGCGCCGATCCACAGCTTCTATGAGCGGCCGAACATTGCAGTGGCGCTGTTCGTCAGCGACCATCTGCATCTGGCGACGACGGGAACGCTGCGCGCGGCCTGGCTGCTCGCGCTCGGTCGACTGACGGTAGCCGGCTTCTTTGCGATCTTCCTCGTTCTCCTGTCGCGTCCGAAAATCCGCAAGAGCGGGGGATGCGATGAGGCGCTTTCGATCGCGCTTCTGATCGGCAGTGTGATCAGCTTTGCCGCCATGCTGATGGCATCGATGGCAGGCGAGGCCGAGGCGCTGCGTCTGCATGCGACCGAGCTTCTGGTATTGCTCGGCAATGTGATCGTGCTCGCAATCGAGGGCCCGGTTCAGCCGCAGGCCGCATCGGTTTCGGTGAATGAAGGCTTAGCGCTTCAAGAGCCCCAGCTCCTCAACAATCGCTGAGGCCTCCCTCACGGCGTGGTTGGCCGCCGGTACGCCGCAATAGATCGCCTGCTGCAAGAGGATTTCCTTGATGTCGTCGAGGGTGAAGCCGCCCTCGGCGAGTGCTGCGCGCACATGCAGGCGGAATTCGTCCCATTGCCCCAGCGCCAGCAAGGTGCCGATGACCAGCACGCGGCGGGTCCGCTCGTCGAATTGCGGCCGCGTCCAGATCTCGCCCCAGGCATACCGCGTGATCATGTCCTGGAAATCGGCGTTGAATGCAGTCTTGTTGGCGTTGGCGCGATCGACCCACGCATTGCCCAAGGTCTTTCGTCGCTTGGCCATCCCGGCATCGCGGCGTTGTTGGTCGTCCATGGAAGCTTCCTCCGGGTGTCATTAGTCATTGCGAGGAGCGAAACGACGAAGCAATCCAGTGTGTCGCTTGCGGCTCTGGATTGCTTCGCTTCGCTCGCAATGACGTTCCTTGTTATTTCTGCGTCAAAAATCCCACCACCGCCTCGGTGAAGGCGTGCGGCTGCTCGACATTGGAAATATGGGCGGCGTCCAAAAGGGTCATGCTGGCGCCGGGAATCCTGCTGCGGATCATCTCGCCGGCGGAGACAGGCGTCGACATGTCCTGACGGCCGGCGATCACCAGCGTCGGACTCCTGATCTTGCCCAACAGCTCGCGCTGGTCCAGCGTCGACAACGCCTCGCAGCAGGCGATGTAGCCGGTCGGGGGCGTCGCGAGCATCATCGCCTTCATGGTCGCGGTCACCCGCGGCTCGCGCTCGCGGAAATCGGCGGTGAACCAGTTGGCGATAACGGCATCGGCGACCGCGGCGAGGCCGCCTTCCTTCACCGCCTTGATGCGATTGAGCCAGTTGGTCGGATCGGCGTAATAGCAGGCTGTGTTGGCAAGCACGATCTTGCCCATCCGATCGGGTGCGTTTGCGCCGAGCCATTGCCCGACCATGCCGCCCATCGACAGGCCGCACCAGTGCACCTTGTCGATGTTGAGATCATCGAGGATGGCGATGACGTCGCGCCCGAACCGCTCCATCGAATAGGGGCCGGACGGCACGCCTGACTTGCCGTGGCCGCGGCGGTCATAGCGGACGACGCGGAACAGTTGCGTGAAGGCCTTCATCTGCGGCTCCCACATCTGCATGGTCGAGCCGAGCGAATTCGAGAGCATCAGGGTCGGCCCGCCATCGCGGCCCTCGACGGAGACGTTGATCAGGCAACCATCGGCATCGATCATCGGCATTTTGTCACCCTCGTCATGCGCGGGCTCGACCCGCGCATCCATCCCAAAAAGATTCCATTCTAGATGATGGATTGCCGGGTCATTTGGTACAAGATGCGCTCCGCGCTTTTGCCCGGCAATGACACCCCAAGAACTAGTTGTCGTCGAGCGAGGCGAGCAGGCGGTCGATCAGCGTCTGCGAGACGCCCTGGTAGGCCATCGGTTCGAACAAGCCGGCAAGCTTCTCCGCGTCGAGCTCCTCGCTGACAAAGGCATCGTCGGCCAGTACATCGCGCAAATGTCGTTTCTCGGCAACTGCCTTCTTGCTGGCGGCTTCGATCAGGTTATGCGCGGCGCTTTTGCCGATCTTTTCCGCGAGCGCGAAGGTCACAGCCTCCGCCATGATCAGGCCGCTCGTGGTATCGAGGTTCTCGCGCATCCGCGCGGTATCGACCTCCAATCCCTCTGCCATGTCGACGGTGGCGGCGAGCGCGCCGGATGTGACCAGCATCAGCGTCGGTAGTGTCGGCCATTCCGCGTGCCAGGCCCCGGCGCTGCGCTCATGCTCCTGCACCTGGGCCGCGAAAATCGTCGCCGCCAGATTGGGCGCCATGGTCGAAGCGGCGAGCGCAGTAGCGGCAGCAACCGGGTTGCGCTTGTGCGGCATGGTCGACGAGCCGCCACGGCCTTCGCCCGACGGCTCGAATGCTTCGCCGACATCAGTCTGCATCATCAGCGAGACATCGCGGGCGATCTTGCCGCAGGTGCCTGCGAGAATCGCGAGCACGGATGCCGCCTCCGCGATGCGATCGCGATGGGTATGCCAGGGCGCGTCCGGCAAGGGCAGCTTGAGCTCGTGGGCAAGCTTTTTGGCTACCGCCAGTCCCTTGTCGCCGAGCGCGGCCAGGGTGCCCGCCGCGCCGCCGAATTGCAACGCAAGCGTTTCCTTGAGCAGCCGTTTGAGGCGCAGCTTCGAGCGATGCAGGGCGGCGGCATATTCGGCGAGCTTGAGCCCGAACGGTATCGGCAGTGCGTGCTGCAGCCAGGTGCGGCCGGCGACGGCGGTGTTGCGGTGGGCTCGCGCGAGCTTTGCAAATCCCGCGATCGCGCGGTCGCAATCGGTGAGCAACAGGTCGATGCCGGCGCGCAGGGTCAGCATGGCTGCGGTATCGATCACGTCCTGGCTTGTCGCCCCCCAATGGACGTATCGCGCGGCTGCAAAATCCGTCTTCTGGACCTTGAGCGTCAACGCCTTGACCAGGGGAATAGCGAGATTGCCAGAGCGGGTCGCAGCCACCGCAAGCTCGTCAAGGTGAAACCAGGTCACCTTGCAATTTGCCACGATCGGATCCACGGCACTTTGTGGGATCACGCCGCTTGCAGCTTCCGCGCGTGCGAGCGCTGCTTCAAAATGCAGCATGTTGTCCACGTAAGCGACGTCGTCGCAGGCGGCGCGCATCACCCCGCTCGACAGCATGGGGGCCAACAGAGGCGACAGCGATGTGCTCATGATCTGCGCGGCCTGGACATGCGCGACCTAACCAACCCAGAACCATATCCGCAAGGCTTTTCGCGCCTGCGAACACGCATCTAGTGCGGTGGATTTGACATTCGCTTCAGTATTTCCGCGAAACCGCCAAGCGAATGTCAAATCCAAAACCGCACTAGAATCATATTCTTGCTAGTGTCCCTTTCGTTCTGACATTCGTAAACGAATTTGCCGCAACATGATACGAATGCCAGAACCGGGACACGAGCCATTGCCCTTTGGCGGCCTTTCTTTTGCACCGGGCGTGGGTTAACTGGGTAAGCAACAGATCAAGGCTAGTGCCGCCGATCTGAAGTCTCTGACTCACCCGCGGCAAAATCTTCTTAGGGACTTCAGATCGAAAGCGGCACTAGAATCAAAGATTTGCTAGTGCCCTTTGCTTTCCGAAGTCCGTATGAGAGATTGCCGCGACGTCTCACGAACTTCGGAAAGCGGGCACTAGTCCGGGAGGCCCTTATGGCCATGACAATGAATGGGGAAGTGCAGCTTCCGGCATCACGCGAGGTGGTGTGGGCCAAGCTGAACGATCCGGACGTGCTGAAGGCCTGCATCCCCGGATGTGAGGAATTGGAGAAGACCGACGAGCACAGCTTTCGCGCCGTGGCCAAGATGAAGGTCGGGCCGGTGTCGGCGCGCTTCAAGGGAAAGGTCGCGCTGAGCGATCTTGATCCGCCGAACGGCTACAAGATATCGGGCGAGGGCGAGGGCGGGGTCGCCGGATTCGCCAAGGGCGGAGCCTCCGTCAAACTGGCCGAGAAGGATGGCGGTACGCTACTAACATATGATGTCGACGCGCAGATCGGCGGCAAGCTGGCGCAGCTAGGTCAGCGCCTCATCAACGGCACGGCCAAGAAACTGGCGGACGAGTTCTTCGCGAATTTTGCTAAAGCTGTCGAGGGTTAGCCCTGTCATACGGGCCTGTCTGGGTCAACTTCCGGTCAGGTTGCTCATTACCGGGAGGGCTCATATTATAGTTCCCGTTTTGGTTTAATGGCTGTATTGCCGTGCAACGCGGCGGTGCAGATAAAGAGAGTTCTGATGGCCAAAGTTTCCTTGATCGTGAACGGTAGCCCCGTAACCGCCAATGTCGATCCCCGCACCTTGCTCGTGCAATTCCTGCGCGAGAATCTGCGGCTGACCGGCACGCATGTCGGCTGCGACACCTCGCAGTGCGGCGCCTGTGTCGTGCACCTCGATGGCAAGGCGGTGAAGTCGTGCACCACGCTGGTGGTCATGGCCGACGGGCACGAGGTCAGGACCATCGAAGGACTCGCGGCCGACGGCGCTCCGTTACATCCGATGCAGGAGGCTTTTCGCGAACACCACGGCCTGCAATGCGGCTTCTGCACGCCCGGCATGATCATGACCGCCGTCGATCTGGTCCACCGCAAGGGCCACGATCTTTCCGAACAGACCATTCGCGAGGAGCTCGAAGGCAATCTGTGCCGCTGCACGGGCTATCAGAACATTGTGCTGTCGATCGCCGCCGGTGCCAAGGCGATGGCAAAATCCGACCTCGCATAACCATTCATCTTCCGCCCGCGCGGCCAGGAAACCTCTCATGTACGAATTCAAATATCATCGTCCGACGACCGTGCGACAGGCCGCCAATCTCCTGGCAAAGAACGAAGAGGCCAAGGTGATTGCCGGCGGCCACACCCTTGTCCCCGTGATGAAGCAGCGGCTCGCGAGCCCCCCGCACCTGGTCGATCTCTCCCATATCGATGGGCTTGATGCGATCGAGATGAAGGGCCGCTCGCTCGTCATCGGCGCGACCGCAAAGCATGCCGATGTCGCGACATCGCCGACTGTCGGCGAAGCGATCCCGGCGCTGGCCGAGCTTGCGGGCCAAATTGGCGATCCGGCTGTGCGGCATCGCGGCACCATCGGCGGCTCGCTCGCCAACAACGATCCTACCGCCGATTACCCTGCGGCCGTGCTTGCACTCGGGGCGACCATCGTCACCAACAAGCGGCGCCTCAAGCCGGAAGAATTTTTCCAAGGCCTGTTCTCGACGGCGCTCGAGAGCGACGAGATCATCACCAGGGTGATGTTCCCGCTGCCGAAGAAGGCGGCCTATATCAAATTCCGAAACCAGGCCTCGCGTTATGCGTTGGTTGGTGTGTTCGTCGCCAAACGGCCGTCGGACGTGCGCGTCGCCGTCACCGGCGCGGGATCGAACGGCGTCTTCCGCCTCACCTCGTTCGAGGAAGCGCTGAAGAAGCGGTTTTCGCACAAGGTGCTCGACGGGCTGACCGTGCCTGCGGACGGCCTCAACAGCGACTTGCATGGTAGCGCCGAATATCGCGCCCATCTGATTGCCGTGCTGGCGCGGCGCGCGGTTGAAGCCGCTACCGCCAAGTGAAGCCGACCAAGTGAGATTGGCCGGCATAACGAGACTGGCTAGTGTGGCGGTTCAGAAGTCCGCATCATTGTTGCCGCGCGCTCGTCATGCGGACTTCTGAACCAAAGCCACACTAGATCAATATGTTGCAAGTGTCCTTCGATTCCGAAGTTCGCAAACGAGGGCGCTGCAAGATGATGCGAACTTCGGAATCGGGACACTTGCTCATGACTGTATCGGGCCTGCCTGCATCCGTCGATGCGTTGCTCGAAGTTTTGACCTCGCGCGGCTATCTCGCCGAGCGCTCGCTTGCGACGGTGACTTATCTCGCGTTGCGCATGGGCCGGCCGCTGTTTCTGGAAGGCGAGGCCGGGGTCGGCAAGACCGAAATCGCAAAAGTGCTGTCGACGGGGTTGGGTCGGAAGCTGATCCGCCTGCAATGTTATGAGGGCCTCGACGTCGCCTCCGCCGTCTATGAATGGAACAGTGCGGCGCAGATGATCGCCATTCGCCTTGCCGAAGCCGCCGGCGAGAGCGACCGCGAGCAGCTCTCCAGCGACATCTTTGCCGACCGCTTCCTGATCAAGCGGCCGCTGTTGCAGGCGCTGGAGCCGGATGTCGCGGGCGCGCCGGTGCTTCTGATCGACGAGCTCGATCGCGCGGATGAGGCGTTCGAGGCGTATCTTTTGGAAATCCTCTCCGATTTCCAGATCACCATTCCCGAATTCGGGACGGTGAAGGCGCCGCGGCCGCCGATCGTGATCATCACCTCCAACCGCACGCGCGAGATTCACGATGCGCTGAAACGGCGATGCCTCTATCACTGGGTCGATTATCCCAGTGCCGAGCGCGAGCTTGCGATCGTCAAATCGCGCGTGCCCGGCATTTCCGCAAAGCTGTCGCAGCAGGTCGTGTGCTTCGTGCAGGCGCTGCGCGATCAGGATTTCTATAAATCGCCGGGCGTGGCCGAGACGATCGATTGGGCGACCGCGCTCAGTGAGCTGGACGCGCGCTCGCTCACGCCGCAAGTGGTCGGCGATACGCTCGGCGCGCTGCTCAAATACCAGGACGACATTGCGAGGATGCAGGGCGATGCCTTGCAGAAGGTCTTGAAGGACGCGACGAGCGAGAGCTAACTCGCGCGGCGTTGCCAAGGTTTTGGTTCACCTCTCCCCGCCGGGGAGAGGTGGAGACCCAGTTTGCGGATGCAGCGGAATGGCCATCAATCATCTTGCGCCTCCGACCGGCAACATCGCCGACAATGTCGTCGGTTTTGCGCGCGCCTTGCGCGCTGCGGGCATACCCGTCGGTCCCGGCGCGATCATCGATGCCATGAACGCGCTTCAGCTTGTCGACATTGGCAATCGCGACGACGTCTTCACCACGCTGGAATCGATTTTCGTCAAGCGCCGCGAGCACGCTCTGGTCTTCGCCCAAGCCTTCGATCTGTTCTTCCGCGCGGCTGAAGAGTGGAAGCATATGCTGGATTCGGTGCCGCTGCCGGATCATGCCAGGAAGAAGCCGAGGCCTGCCTCGCGCCGCGTTCAGGAAGCGCTGTCCCAGCCGTCGATGCGTGAAGAGCCCCAAGCCCAGCAGCAGGACCTTCGCCTGTCAGTCTCCGACAAGGAGATCCTGCAGAAGAAGGACTTTGCACAGATGAGCGCGGCGGAGATCGCGGAGGCGACACGCGCGATCGAAAGGATGCGGCTGCCGCAGGCCGAGCTCGAGACTCGCCGCTACCAGCCGGATGCGCGGGGGCTCAAGCTGGACATGCGTCGCACCTTGCGCGGCTCGCTCCGCACCGGCGGCGAGATCGTCGATATCCGCAAACTCGGGCGGATCGAGAAGCCGGCGCCGATCGTGGCGCTGCTCGACATCTCCGGCTCGATGAGCGAGTACACTCGCCTGTTCCTGCATTTCCTGCATGCCATCACCGACGCCCGCAAGCGCGTCTCGGTGTTCCTGTTCGGCACGCGGCTGACCAATGTGACCCGTGCGTTACGGGCGCGCGACCCGGACGAGGCGCTGGCGAGCTGCTCGGCCAGCGTCGAGGATTGGGCCGGCGGGACTCGCATCGCCACCTCGCTGCATACGTTCAACAAGCTGTGGGCGCGCCGGGTGCTCTCCCAGGGGGCAATCGTGCTCCTGATTTCCGATGGGCTGGAGCGCGAGGCGGACGCAAAGCTCGCCTTCGAGATGGACCGCCTGCACCGCTCCTGCCGCCGCCTGATCTGGCTCAACCCGCTGCTGCGGTTCGGCGGCTTTGAGCCCAAGGCGCAGGGCATCAAAATGATGCTGCCGCACGTTGACGAATTCCGTCCGGTGCATAATTTGAGTTCGATCAGGGAGCTGATCAAGGCGCTGTCGTCGCCACTGCCGCCGCATCATTTTAGCCTGATCCGCTCGGTAGCCTGAGGAAGCCTGAAGGGAGTTGCCCATGCTTGATCGCGACGAAGATATCCTTAAAGCGGCCGAGGGCTGGCAAAAGGCAGGCCACGGTGTTGCGCTTGCAACCGTGGTCGAGACGTGGGGCTCGGCGCCGCGCCCGGCCGGCTCCAGCCTTGTCATCAACGATGAGGGCACCTTCTTGGGCTCGGTCTCCGGCGGCTGCGTCGAGGGCGCTGTCGTCACCGAAGCCATGGACGTGATCGCCTCGGGTCAGCCCAAGATGCTGGAGTTCGGCGTCGCCGACGAGACCGCCTGGAATGTTGGACTGTCCTGCGGCGGCACTATCCGCGTGTTCGTCGAGAAGGTCGGGTAAGCATGAAGCTCGCAACCCTGACCGAACTCAATGCCGAACGCGCCGCGCGGCGTCCCGTGATCGTGGTCACCGATACCGCAAGCGGCGAGCAGCGGTTGGTCAAAGCAAAGGATTTTGCCGCCGATCCCCTGCGCAACGAGTTGGCCGCCGCGCTCCGCATGGGCAAGAGCGGCATGGTCGACGTTTCAGGCAAAAAGCTGTTCCTCAATGTCTACGCGCCGACCGCAAAGCTCGTCATCATTGGCGCCGTCCATATCAGTCAGGCCCTGGTGCCGATTGCACAGTCGCTCGGCTATGACGTGACGGTCGTCGATCCGCGTACGGCCTTTGCCAGCCCCGAACGGTTTCCCAACGTGCCGTTGATCGCGGAATGGCCCGACGAAGCGCTGCCACCGCTCAACGTCGATCACTACACCGCCTTCGTGGCGCTGACGCATGATCCAAAGATTGACGATCCGGCGCTCTTGCATGCCTTCCAGCGCGACTGCTTCTATATCGGCGCGCTCGGCTCGCGAAAGACACATGGCAAGCGCGCGGAGCGGCTGAAGGCGCAAGGCGCCAGGGATTCCGACATCGCCAAGATTCATGCGCCGATCGGACTCTCCATCGGAGCGGTGTCGCCATCGGAGATCGCGGTCGCGATCATGGCCGAGATCACCGCGCAACTGCGCCTTCCTCCCAAAGAAAAAGAGCAGGCTGCATGAAATTCGGTCCTGCCAGTCCGGCGGAAGCGATTGGCGGAGTGACCGTCCATACACTCCGGCAAGGTTCACTGGTGCTGAAGAAAGGCACCACGATCGGCCCTGCCGAAGTCGAGGCGCTGACCAAGGCCGGCGTGAAGGAAATCGTGGTGGTGCGGCTGGAGCCGGGCGACGTCTCCGAGGATGAGGCGGCGGCCTCGATCGCAGCGGCCGTGATAGGAGAGGGCATCTCGGCCGAGCGCGCCTTTACCGGACGGGCGAATTTGTTCGCTGCCCGCGCGGGCGTGCTGGTGATCGATCGCGCCGCGGTCAATCGCATCAACGGTATCGATGAGGCGATCACGTTTGCGACCCTGCCCGCGTTCAAGCCAGTGGTCGAAGGCGAGATGGTCGCGACCGTCAAGCTGATCCCGTTCGGTGTCCAGGCGAAGCTGCGCGACCAAGCGGTGAAGGCCGCAGGAAAAGACGCGCTGCGCATCGCGCCTTACATGATCAAGCGGGTCGGCATCGTCTCGACCATGTTGCCGGGACTTTCGACCAAGGTGATCGAGAAGACGCTGCGTGTCACCGAGGAGCGTCTGAGACCGGCCGGTGCCACCATCATCGCCGAGCGCCGCGTGCCGCATGAAGAGGCGGCACTTGCGGCTGCGATCAAGGAGCAGCTCGCGCTCGGCGCCGAGCTTGTGATCGTGTTCGGGGCATCCGCGATCGCCGACCGGCGCGACGTCATCCCGTCCGCCATCACTGACATCGGCGGCGCGGTCGAGCATTTCGGCATGCCGGTCGATCCGGGCAACCTGCTCCTGATCGGCAACGCCAATGGCGTTCCGGTCCTGGGTGCACCGGGCTGCGCCCGCTCACCGGTGGAAAACGGCTTTGACTGGGTGCTGATGCGCTTGCTTGCGGGGCTCAAAGTCACGCGCTCCGAAATCATGGCCTTCGGCGTGGGCGGACTGTTGATGGAGATCGTCACCCGGCCGCAGCCGCGCGAAAAGCCTGCGACCGAGGGCAATCGGCAGATCGCGGCGATCCTTCTGGCGGCCGGGCGCTCGACCCGGATGGGTGGGTCCAACAAGCTGCTCGCCGAGCTCCAGGGCAAAAAACTGGTCCGCATCGCGGCCGAACAGGCGCTGGCCTCCAAGGCGAAACAGGTCATCGTCGTCACCGGCCACCAGGCCGAGCTGGTCGAGCAGGCTCTGAGCGGCCTGAAGGTCAAGTTCGTGCGCAATCCCGATTTCGCCGGCGGCTTGGCAAGCTCGGTGAAGGCCGGCATTGCGGCGGTCGTGACAGATGCCGATGGCGCGGTGATTTGCCTCGGCGACATGCCGCTGATCGATGCGCATTTGATCGACCGCCTGATAGAGGCGTTTACGCCGGATCGCGGCAATCTGATTGTGGTGCCGGTGGCCGATGGGCGGCGCGGCAATCCGGTCCTGTGGTCGCGGCGCTTCTTCGCCGAACTGATGGGGCTCGAGGGCGATATCGGCGCGCGTCACCTGATTGCCAAGCATGGAGAAGCCGTGGCCGAAGTCCCGGTCGAGGGCGAGGGCGCATTTCTCGACATCGACACGCCGCAGGCGCTGGATGCTGCGCGGCGCGGTTAGGATCGTGCCAACGTCGAAATTCAACCTTGCATTCACCAAGTCCTAACGCCCCCTCGGATAGATTTGCGTCGGCTGGCCTTGGGGAGGGGGAAATCGTGTTTCAATCGAAAATCGCGCGCGACTGCGCCATCATTGCGCTTGCGTCACTCTTGACGCTGTTGGGTCTCGCGCCGTCCTTTGCGGCCGGCGCGTTTGCGATGGGCAAATGCGGAGCTTACGGCCAGGCCTATGACTATCCGGCCGAAAGCGAAGCGCGCGCCGAAGCGCTGAAGCATTGCAAGGGCGAGTGCACGACCGTCATTATGAAGCGCGCCTGTGCCGCCTTTTCGGTCGACATGACCAATCCCTGCGGCGCGCACGGCTATGCGGTCCGCTCGCAAATTTCGAGCTCGCTCAACGACGCGACCCGCGAATGTTACAAATTCGGCGGCAAGGAATGCGTCATCCGCGCCTGGGCCTGCGACGCCAAGGGTTAGGCCTGCTGTCATTGCGGGGGCGCTGCGATAGCGGCGAGTCCGGGAATCCATAACCACGGCGGTTCTCGTTTAACGCGGTGGTCGATAATCTCTCCCAATAACAACGGCCTGTGTTTATGGATTCCGGGTTCGCACTTCGTGCGCCCCGAAATGACAGTGAGGCAATCATGCAGTTCGACACCAAGATCGCGGTCGTGGTCCGGACCGACCTCGAAGTCTGGCAAAAGCTCAATGTGGCCTCGTTCCTGTCCGGCGGGATCGCTGCGAGCTTTCCCGAATGCATTGGCGCGCCCTATGAGGATGCATCGGGGACAAAATATCTGTCGCTGATCGGCCAGCCTATCCTCATCTACTCTGCGGACAGGGCAGCCTTGACACGGGCGCTGGAGCGGGCGCTAGCGCGCAATGTGACGCCGGCGGTCTACACCGAGGACATGTTCAAGACCACGCATGACGAGGCCAACCGCGCGGCGGTGAAGGCGGTCGCGCGCGCCGATCTCAATCTGGTGGGGCTTGCCTTCCGCGCCGAGCGCAAGGTGATCGACAAGATCGTTGATGGTCTAAGGTTCCACAGCTAACCCCCCGCGCATTCTGACCTGGCCGCGTCCCGCATCTCACTTTCGCGGTCGCTTCACGCCGATGTGTACCCGTTTGCACTCCGTCAGCTGTTGAATATGACTGACTAGTCAGTCATAATACGAAGAGTACACGCAGTTGATCCAGGGGAGGTGGCATGCCCCGTTCCGCATCAAGCAGAGCTTCCGCACCGGCACCCTCCAGCCGGGCCGAGCGAGCAGCCGAACGGCGCCAGGCCATCGTGGATGCGGCGCTGGATGAGTTCATCGCCCGTGGCTTTACGGCGACGCGCCTCGACGATGTGGCGAAACGCGCCGGCGTCGCCAAAGGCACGATCTACCTGCATTTCAAGGACAAGGAGGCGCTGTTCGAGGAGCTGATCCGCACCGCGATTGTGCCGGTGGTCGACCGCATAACCACTCCTCCGCCGTTGACCGGATCAGTCCGCGAAGCCCTCGAAGGCTTTGCCAAAACGTTCATCAAGGAGGTCGCCGGCACACGGCGTGCCGATATCATCCGCCTGATCATCGCCGAGGGGCCGCGTTTTCCGGCGATCGCCGACTTCTACTATCGCGAGGTGATCTCGCGCGGGCTCGCCGCCATGCGCGCCTTGATCCAGATCGGGGTCGACAGTGGCGAAATCAGCCAAAAGCAACTCGAGCGCTTTCCGCAGATCGTCGTCGCGCCCGCAATCGTCGCGATCGTCTGGAAAAGCCTGTTTGAACGACATGCGCCGCTGGATGCCGACGCAATGCTGCGTGTTCATCTCGACCTGATCTTCGGCCAACGGAGCGCGACATGACGCTCTCACGAACCAGGCTGGTTGCCGTGCTGCTGCTTGCTCTCGCGCTCGGCGGCTGCAACCAGAAGCGCGACCCGGGCTTCCAGGGCTGGGTGGAGGCCGACATGATCTTTGTCAGCCCCGACGAATTCGGCCGCGTGACCAAGCTCAATGTCCGCGAGGGCGACGAGGTCAAGGTCGGCGATCTCCTCTACACGGTCGATGACGATCTGCAGCAGGCTGACCTCAACCAGAACAAGGCGACGCTCGCCAATGCGCAGCAGACCTATGATCGCGCAGCCTCGCTGAGCAAAACCGGCGCGGGCACGCAGGCCACCCTCGATGCTGCCGTCTCGGCGCTCCGGGTCGCCGAAGCTCATGTGGTGACATCCGAAACCCGTCTCGCGCGGCGCAAGGCCTTTGCCCCGGTCGCCGGCACGATCCAGCAGATCTATTTCCGCGAAGGCGAGATGGTGGCGGCGCAGCGGCCGGTGCTGTCGATCATGCCGCCCGGCAACATGAAGATTCGCTTCTTCGTCCCCGAATCCGAATTGCCGAAGCTCGCGATCGGGGACGAGGTGCGCGTCACCTGCGACAATTGCGCGAGCGATCTCACGGCAAAGATCTATTTCATCGCGACCATGGCCGAGTATACCCCGCCCGTGATCTATAGCCTCGACGAGCGCAACAAGCTCGTCTACCTGATCCAGGCGCGGCCGTCGCGGCCCGACGCGTTGCGCGTCGGACAACCGATCAGCGTTTATCTCAATTCCAAGACGGCAGTTGCCGACAAGCGATGACCTCCGCGACCGACATTGCGATCGACGTTCGCGGTCTCTCGAAATCGTTTGAGGGGCGCGAGGTGGTGCATGACCTGTCGATGCAGGTGAAGCGCGGCACGATCTACGGCTTCCTCGGTCCGAACGGCTCTGGCAAGACCACGACCATCCGCATGCTTTGCGGCCTGCTCACACCCGACAGCGGCGAGGGGACCTGCCTTGGCTATGACATCCGCCGCGACGCCGACCGGATCAAGCGCCTGGTCGGCTATATGACGCAGCGATTCAGCCTGTATCAGGACCTCTCGGTGCGCGAGAACCTGGAGTTTGTCGCGAGACTTTATGGAATGCCCAATGTGCGCGCCACCGCGCGCGAGATGATCAATCGCCTCGGACTCAATGGTCGGGAGGAGCAGCTCGCCGGCGAGCTTTCGGGCG
>Ga0070734_10003913_pt1 | contig 14869 bp, 16 predicted proteins | sample Coa_R1_8_FD_66444 | JGI IMG/M metagenome (GOLD analysis project Ga0070734, IMG submission 66444) | Surface soil microbial communities from Centralia Pennsylvania, which are recovering from an underground coalmine fire - Coalmine... | ecosystem: Environmental > Terrestrial > Soil > Unclassified ...
GCGAGCTCCTTTCCCAGGTTCCCCTGGATCCGCTGGAGGTTGCTGCGGGTCTCCTTCGGGTCCAGCCGGACGATCTTGAGGAGGCCCTTCGAAACGGCGTCGTCCATCGGCCACCCGAACTGGCGACCGGAGGCGAGCAGGGCCGGCTCGTCCTCCTCGAGCGAGAGGAACACGCCGGTCTCCCCCCGGGCGACCCCGGCCATCAGGAACTGGAGGCCGAGACAGCTCTTGCCGGTGCCGGGGAGGCCGGTGACGAGCACCACGTGGCCGGCGGGGAGCCCGCCCTTGAGCATCTCGTCGAGGCCGGCGATCCCGGTCGGTTCGCGCGCCGAGGCCTGCTCAGATCCGCTCATACTGCGTGGTCACCAGCCCGTTGAGGTCGTCGACCTGGAGGACGAAACGTCCGTGGTGTTCCGCCGGCAACCGGGTGAACACCGGCAGGAACTTCTCGATGAGCATCGTCCGCCGGCGGTGAGTATGCAAGGGGCTCGAGCTCCACGTGAACGATAGCACCCCGTCGACGGAATCGTAGAGGGCTTGCTCGGTGGCGGACGGAGCGACCCCCTTCGAGAGGACGAGGTAGGTGAGGCCCCCCCACGCCTTCGATCGCCGCCGCAGCCCCTTGATCAGGGTGAGGAGCTCCTCGGCGTCCACCCCGCGCCGCACCAGGAGGTCCGTCAGGGAGTCGACGATGACGAGGTTGTCCGGCCCCCCCGACTCCAGCGCGTCCGCCAGGGCGCCCAGCGGACCGCCGGCGCGGGCGGCGGGGCCCTTCCCCCCGAGGAGGGGACTGGGGACCGACGCCCACTCCGACGGCACCACCGAGTCGGCGAAGTACGACGGCGAGAGGTCGAAGAACGACATGTGCCGGGCCAGTACGTCGTGGTAGCTCGGTTCGAAGGATCCCGCGAGCTCCTGGAGGACCTGGTCCTTGGAGCGGCTGATACTGACGTAGGCCACTCCCTTCGGATAGGTGAACGGGCCCTTCGTCGAGCCGAGATAGAACTGGTGGAGGTCGGGGTCGTCGTAGTGGAACATCATGTGGACCGCGCTGGTCAGCGCGAACTCGAGGTGGCCGGCCCCGGCCTCTCCGATGAGCAGGACCACCGACCCGGCCGGGAGGCCCCGGGAGAAATGGTCGAAATCCGGGACCCCCGTGGGGACCCGCGCCACCGCGTCCGACTCGGCCAGCGGGGCCGCGGCGCGGGGCGAAGCGCTCGGGGCGAACCACGGCCGGGGGGCTTCGATCGCCATCGAACGGTGCGGCCCTACGACCCTCGGGCCGGGTATTAGAACGCTGGGTTCGAAAGGGCCCTAGCCGCCCGGGCGCGCCCCGGTCTTGAGGAATTCCCGGAGGAGGACCGTGGCGTACGCGCCCTTCGGAAGGGCGAAAGTGAACGTCGCCGAGGGTCCCCGCTCCTCCGATGCCTCGACCCGGAGGCCGACCGGGGGAAGCGGGACCACCAGGGGGCGGAACGAGCCCCGGCTCGCGATCTCGGGCAACTGAGGGAGCCGAAAGTCGGAGGGCTGGACCCCTTCCTGCTCGAGGAGCTTGGCCAGGAGCTCGCCCGGAGCGCCCGTGAGAGGCGGCGTCTCGAACCCCACCAACGGGCCGGCCAGTTGGGCCCGACCGCGGCGGGCGAGGTCTCGGCACTCCGGGAGATTGTCTTGGCTGACGGGGATCGGGACGTTGCCGGGGACCGTGCCGTCGCGCGCCAGCCGGAGGAGGTAGTCGCCGGGCTCCGGGACGGTGAGAGAAAGTCCGGCGGTCCATCGGGCGCTCGCCCAACGGTTGAAGAGGAGCGACTGGTACGCATGGACGAACAGCATCCGGAGCTCCCGGGAGAGGCCCCGGAGGGCCCGGGCCGGGGACTGGCCCCGGGCCAGGTGGTCGAGGAGGGTCCGCTCGAACCGGAAGCTCGGCGGGAACTCCCGAAGGGCGCGAACGGGGTCCCGGTGCTCGGCGAACGCACGGCGGGCCTCGGCGCCCGGGCCCTCCGTCTCGTCCGAGCGCGCGGTCAGGTAAGCATCGACGGCCCGGCTGAGGTCCCCCCGGACGATCCATCGGCCCACCTCGTGGGTGATCGGCCGGACCTCGCCGAACCGCTGGAGGCCGAACAGATTGGGGACCCCCCCGACCGCGGCGAGCTCCACCCGGGTGGCTTCCCAGGTCGAGCGGGCCTCGGCCGGGGCGGCTCCCCGGAGGGGCACCCGGATCTCGAACGCGTTCCCATAGTGGTGCCCGAGGACCAGTCCGGAGCGGGCCCGGTAGGCGTCCTGGAGCTCCACGTTCGGGAGGTCGAGGTGCTCCGGGGGAGGCCCCCGGTACGAGAACAGTCGTTCCGCCACCGCCCGGCGGTCCTTGGTCCCGGCCCAATCGATGGCGTGGGGAGGCAGGCCGAGGACCTGGGCGATCCGCTGGGCGAGCTCGTGCTGCTCCCAGTCCCGGCTCGCGATCCGGAGGACGGTGAACGGTCCCTCGGAGTCCGGGACCGGGTACGCCGAGATCTCGTGGACGAGGAAATCCTCCGGATGTTCTTTGAGCTCCCCGCCGACCCCCGGGGTCCGGGTGGCGTAGAACTCGAGGCCGACGGCCCGTTCGGCGTCCGGGGGGACCCACGGGGGGGCGGCCACGACGGGGCGACCGTCGGAGGCCTATCCCGCTTTCGCCGTCCGGTTCGACGGAACGACTATACGGGGGCGGGCTCCCTCCGCCGGACGTCGATGATCCAGGCGACCGCCCGGATCCTGCAGAACGTCATCGAGGTCCGCCTCGGCGACGAGATGTGGATCTGCAGACCCGTGGTCTCGTCCACCGGGGCCCTCAGCCGGAAGATCGCCTCCCTGTTCTCGACGACGTACGAGACGTTCCGGGCGTCGGAACCGGCCGAGGTGTACTCGACGGTGAGCTACTCCCCGAAGAAGGACGAGGTCCTGATCCAGATCGGGGAGCAGAAGTGGCGAACGAAGTCCTCCGTCTTCGGCCCGATGACCTTCGAGTACCGGGGCGAGGCGTACTCGGTCCACGAGAAGCTCACCGGCCGGTTCGCGATCCTGCAGGGGACCACCGTGGTCGCGACGGGGGAGCTGGGGTTCCGGTCCTGCCTCATCAAGGACGCGACCCCCGACCTCGAGGGGTTCCTCGCCAACATGGCCGTGGGGTTCCTGATCCGGACCCTCGTCTGGGAGATGTTCCGGTAGCGGGGCCTCCCGCGCGATCGGACCCTAGGACCGGGGAGACCGGTCCGTCCCGGAGCGGTCGGGGTCCGACCCGCCGGAGCTCGCGGGTCGCTGGCGGGGCCGGGACCGCGTGCCGACGTCGCTGGCCGGATCGTCGCTGAGGAGGGGGGCCATGATCAGGCTCTGGAACACCTCCGGGGCCTCGGCCGCGAGGGAGCGGCGCTCGTCGGCGGTGAGCCGGGACGGGGCGTACCCGTACCAGGTCATGATGCCCACCGTCAGGGCGGCGACGATCAGGAGGAGCGCGGTGGCCGTATCGCCGACGGCGGCGGGGATCCATCCCTGGACCGTCAGCCCCCAGACGATGGCGGTGAGGAGCACGGCCGCCCCCTCGGTCGAGGTCATTAGGAGGAAGCTGCGCCGTTTCTCCGGCAGGAACGACCGCTGGATCATGGCGATGACCACCTCGCGGCCTCGCGCGAACCGGTACGTAAGGGCCACGAGGAAGGCGCTGAGGGCGATCGCAAGTCCTGCGACGACGAATCCTGGGATGAGCCCCGGTGCCGCGGCCATGGCGCGCTGCCCGGAGGACCGGTCGCAGGGCGGATAGAGGTTAGTGCCCTGTGGAAACCCGCCTGCCCCGGCGGGGCCCCGACGTGGACCGGCGGGTCGGGGGAGGTCACACCAGGGCCCTACGACCCTCGGGTCCGCCGCTCCTCCGGACCCCGGGTCCCTTCCGGGGATGCCCGGCTCCTGCGGCCCGGGGTCCGAGATCTCATCGCCGGAGGAGGCGGACCCCTCCACGACCGTCCGCCACCGCGCGACGGCTGGCGTCCGGACCCTGGGTCAGGGGATGCGGACGGCGGCGAGGTCGTGGTCCATCTCCACGTCCCCCGCAAGTCCCCGCTCCCTCAGGAAGTCTCCCCACGCGGCGTTGGCATGCACGTCGTGGGAAGCGAGGATCGCCCCGGGGGAGAGGGCCGGGAACGCCGTCGAGTACTCCCAGTGCATCGTCGGGTACTGGTGCAGGCTGTCGTGAAGGAACAGATCGAGGTCTCGCGGCCCGGGCGGGACGAGGGTGGGCAGGACCTCCTCGCTGCGTCCGATATGCAGGGTCCACCGGCCCTTCAGGCGCTCCGGGACGAGCCACCCGACGTGGCGGCCCCGGAGGGCCGCCCCGGGGCCGGTCTCCTCCTGCTTCATCGCGAGGACGTCGACCCCGATCGAGTCGAGGTGACCGCTCCCGTTCCGGTCCAACGCCTCCAGGATCAGGCGCGCGCTGTACCCGGAGGAGATGCCCGTCTCGATGAGCCGCTGGGGCCTCAGGACGCGGACCATGACGTAGAGGAGCGGGGCCTGGATGAGCGCCCCCGCGCTCGGGAGGCCGCCGGCCTCGGCCCGGAGCTGCTGGTGGACCGGTCCGAGCTCGGCGAACGCCCGGTCCAGCTCCTCCGGGGCGCGACCCGTCACCCGTGCCAAGGGCGCCCGGGCGACGCGGTACATCGGGCCCCAGTCCCGGAACCGGGGGTTGGTGTCGAAGAGGACCTCCCGGCGGCGGATCTCCCGCTGCCAGACGTACCGGGACCACCACAGGGGATGGGAGAACGCGTGCGTGAGGCGCCGGCCCACACGCTCCCCGAACGTCTCGCCGATCGGTCGACCCCCCCGAGGGTCGCGCGATTGGCGTCCTTGCCTTAACGGCTCTCCCTCGGCCGGTCCCCCGCGGGTCGCGGCGGGCGCCCGGCGGCGGCCCGGGTGCTCGCCAGATGACGACGGGGCCGCAGGGCGTGGGGGTGCAGGAAGACGTGGTACGGGATGGGGAGCAGCATCGCGGAGCCCGCGAGCACCGCCACGGCGGCCAGGGAGTAGGCGAAATGGACCCCGTACGTCGCGTAGAGGTACCCGCCCAGCAGCGTCCCTAGAAGGCCGCCGGCCCCGGCGATCGCATTGTAGAGGCCGAGGGCCCGGCCTCGGCTGGACCGGCCCACCAGCCGCACCAGGAACAGGGTGCTCGCGGTGCTGATGAACGCCCAGGTGACGCCCAGGAGAGCGTTCAGGAAGGTGATCCACCCCACCAGCGCGGGGGACCCCAACCCGAAGAGCAGGTACGCCGGGCCCCAGAGGAACAGGAGCATCAGGGCGAGACGGCCCCCCAGGGACTCGAGGAAGACGAACTTCGGGGAATGCCACTCCACGGCCTTGCCGGAATGGAAGAAGAGCGCGGTGGAGGCGACGCTGGCGCCGAGGTAGACGATGAACACCGACGAGTCGTTGAACCGCATCCCCTGCCAGAGGAACACCGGGAACGGTCCGTAGAACATCTCGAACCCGACGCTCATCACCCCGAGGGACGCGAGGAACAGCCCCTCCCGCCGGGAGAGGGGCTCGGGGGTCGGCCGCGTCAGGTCGATGATGTTGAGAACGCGGGCCCCGACCCTACGGACCTTCTCCACGACGGATCGGTGCAGGTTGAGGAGGTCCGAAAGGCTCCGGCGCTCCAGGCGGACCGCCGGCTCCTCGATCCAGGCCCAGGCGATCCCCGCCGACAGGAGGGCCAGGGCCCCGGCGAGGATGAGCAGCCCGGTCATCACCGAGATGATCGGGTCGTGAAGCCCGATCACGAACAGCCAGACGAACCCCAGGGCGAGGCCCACGGTGGTCCCGAGGCCGGAGATGAGCCCGAACAGTCCGATGTCCTCCGGCCACCACCGCTTGTGCCGCGTCTCCAGGAGGAGCATCGTGCCGATGGGGGCGCTGGCCGCCGACGCCAGGCCCTCGACCACATTGAGCCAGAAGTAGGTCATCAGGTTCGACGCGAGGGCGATGAGGATCAGGCTCACGCCGGTCGCGAGGAACGATCCCACGAGGAAGTACTTCCGGTGGGCCACCCGGTCGGAGAGGTTCCCCCAGAGGATCGTGAAGGGGACCTGGCTCATGGCGGAGGCGGCGATGATGATCGTGACCGCGAAGGCGCCGGCCCCGAAGTGCTGGAGGGCCAGCAGGGGGATCAGCGGGGTGGCGATCCCGTCGGAAACGGCCAGCGGCAGGTACGCGAAGAACCAGAGGTCGCTCGACGAGGGGCGGATCGGGGTCCGGGTCTTGATGTCCAACTGCTCACCCGGGGCGGCCGCGACGGACCGACGGCGGGGGGTCCCGCATAAAGGCTCGGCTCCTTTGGCAACGACCCGGCCCCCGGGCCAAGCATCGATCCCCCGAGGGGCCTAGCTCGCGGGGACGCCCATCTTCTGGAGGAGCTGGAGGAACTCCGCGTCGTCGATCCACTCGACGCGAAGGTAGTCCCGCAGGGCCTCGTCGCCCACCCCGTACCGGCGGGCCTCTTCCACCACGAACCGGTACGCCTCCACCTCCGTGGGCCGCTCCGTGTACGAGAACCGCCGGTCCCACAACTCGGCCCCCGCCTGGCGCTGCAGGATGTGGCACAGCTCATGGAAGATGTCCATGAACAGGATCAGTTCGGGGCTCTCCCGGAGGTGCGACTCCCCGACCACGATGCAGTCGCTCTTCGGGGAGACGACCGGCTTCCACTGGCCCCGGGCCTCCTTCGGGACCTCGTGAGGCGAGACGTACATCCAGATGTCGTCGGCCACGAGCTCGATGTCGGTGTTCGCGTAGAGGCGGGCGCGCTTGCCGGCGTCCGGCTCGTGCCGGGTGGCCGTCTCCAGCTGGTCGAGGCCCGGAAACCCCTTCAAAATCGGATGGCGGCCCAGCGGGAGGTCGCGCTGGACCTGGAACCCGTGGGGGACCGGGCCCCCCTTGGGGTGCCGGACGGCGGACTTCGACACGGTGGTCCCGCATTCGTCGACCTTCATAAATCTCGCGCGGCGTCCCCGGGCGGCGACGCTAAGCCCGCGGCCGGGGTGGCCCGGCGTGGTTCCGGAACGGACCTACGAGCGGCTCCGGGTGCGCGGCGTCCGGGTCGGAACGGCCTCGGACCCAGGTCGGACGACCGGGGTCACGGTCCTCCGGTTCGAAGGGCCGGCCCCCACCGTGGTGGACGTCCGGGGCGGGGCGTCCGCGACCTACGACACCGCGTCCCTCGGGCTCGACGCGACGTATGGGGGACGATGGGCGGTCTTCCTCGCCGGCGGCAGCGTCTTCGGCCTCGACGCCGGTCGAGGCGTCCGGGACGCCATCCTGGCCGGGGGGGGTGGGCACCGGGCGTTCCGGCATCCGAGGGCGATCGCCCCGGTCTCCGGCGCCTGCCTGTTCGACCTCCCCTTCTCCGACGGCCCTCTGCCCGATTACGCGGAGCTCGGACGCCGGGCGACCCTGGACGCGAACGACCGCGTCCGGTCCGGCCGCGTGGGCGCGGGCACCGGGGCGACGGTCGGCAAGTATCGGGGCCGTCGCTACGCGTCGCCCGGCGGGCAGGGATTCGCGCAGGGCAGGATCCCCGGCCTCGGCCGCGTCGTGGCCGTCGTGGCGGTCAACTCCGTTGGTGCCATCTGGCACCCGGCGCAGGCCGCGTGGGTCCGGGGCGCCACGATCCGCGGTCGGCTCGTGCCGCCCACCGCGGGCCGACGTCCGTCGACCCGGACCGCCCCCACCCCCCGGGGGACGAACCTCGTCGCCGTGGTCACGGACGTCCCCCTGGATCGCCCCAGCCTCCATAGGGTGGCGGTCCTGGCCCAGGCGGGGGTCGCCCGGTGCGTGGTGCCGTCCCACACCGCCACCGACGGCGACGTGGCCTTTGCCTCGTCCACGGCCTCCGGGAAACCCCCGGAGGCGCGATATCCCGGAGAGCTGGGGGACACGGTGGGTCGGCTCGCCGAGGAGCTCGTGGTCCGCGCCGTGCTGGCGGCGGTGTCGGACTAGGGAGCGCGGTCCCCGCTCCGCCGCAACGGCGTTCCCCGGAGGCCCCGGATCAGATCCGTCTTGGTGACGATCCCGACCAGCTCGCCCCGTTGCGCCACAAGCACGGCCGGGTATCGGGTCAGGAGCTGGGCCAGCAGATCCGCCGGGAAGGCCGGGTCCACCTGGGGGTACGATGCCTCTTGCACGTCGCGCACCCGGCCTCGCCGTCCGGTGGACGAACCCAGCGCCCGGAGCAGTCCGGCCTCGGACAGCGAGCCCGTCACGCGGCCCTCCTCGAGCACCGGGACCTGGGAGTACGCCCCCTGCTCCATGACCTGGGCGGCCTGTGCGAGCGCGGCGTTCGCGCTGATGGTGACCGGGGACGGGTTCATGACGTCGGCCGCGGTCAGATGCGGGGAGGCGACCCCTTCGTGTTGCTCGAGGTAGGAGACGATGCGTTGGACGAGCTCGTAGGAGGGCCGGATCTGCCCTCGCTCGATGCGTGACATCGTCGCGTCGCTACGTCCCACGGCCCGGGCGAGCTGGCCGAGGGGGATCCCGAGGGACAGCCGGCGCTTCCGGATCTCGGAGAGGGACTCCATGACGACGCAACTGCCCACGTCCCCGGGGGTTATCGATGTTTGCGCTGGAAGCAAGCGTCCTGTCCGGGCCCTCGACGCCCCGGCGGTGTGGCAGGTCGAAACCTACATGGGAGTCGGGGCGTGTGGCCCGGGGGCCGTGTCCGCCCCGCGCCGCATCGAGTGGATCGTCGCACCGCCCCAGGTGTGCGTCCTCTGTCGCGAGCCGCTCACCCAGCCCAACGAGGTTAGCGCGTGGAACGGGAGCCCGGCCCACCGGGACTGTGTCCGGGTGCACCTCATCCAGCGGGACCCCGCGTTCCGCGAACAGGAGACCGACGAGCCCCCGGAGGAGTCTCCGGAGTCCCTGGACGGGGTCCTTCCCCGGGACGATGACGACCCCGACCTCGGCTGACGGTGGGACGCTCACCGTCCACCTGTCGCCGGGGCCGCGCCACAACCAATAAGTGCCGAGACCCTGTCGGATGATAGTCCCCGTTTAGGAGGAACATGCCGCAAGTCGTCATCACCTGCGACTGGACCATGATGAGCAACCACCATGGGAAGGAGTTCCTGGGATTCGGCACCACGACCCCTGCGTACATCCTCCCCGAGTCGGTCTACCAGAGGATGTTCTACCCGACGATGCCGGCGGACGCCAACGGCTACCCGGAGCAGGCCCCGTACGGGATGCGAAAAATCGAAGCGGCCCTCCTCGACGGGGGGTTCGACGCTCGGATCGTGCACCCGAGCTTCCTCCACAAGTACATGCCGGGGGAGGCGAAGCTGCTCCTGATCAGCGGGCACGACTACTTCGGACTGAACCCGCCCTCTTCGACGTTCGGCGGGGTCATGAAGAAGGACCCGCTGAACGAAGTGAACTTCAAGCGGATGCTCACCCTCCCGCACGTGCTCGCGGCCCGCAAGGCCGGCATGAAGCTCATCGCCGGCGGCCCGTGCGCCTGGCAGCTCGCACCGGCCACCCGGGTGAAGGTCCCGTGGATCGGAGAGTTCGTCGAATCCATCGGCGGGATCGACTGCGTCGTGGAAGGCGAGAGCGACATCTTCGTCAAGGAGATCGTCCGCAAGGCGCTCAACGACGAGTTCCTCCCCCCGCACGTCGTCCTGACCCCGAAGGAGGCGCCGAAGGTTGAGCAGATCTCGACGATCCGCTACCCCAGCGTGAACGGCCTCGTGGAGATCGGACGCGGATGCTGCCGGGGGTGTTCGTTCTGCTCGGTCACCACCCGCCCCACGCGCTGGTACCCGCTCGAGAAGATCGAGCAGGAGCTCAAAATCAACGCCGCCAGCGGGGTCCGAAAGGGCCTGTTGCACTCGGATGACGTCTACTTCTACGGCAGTCCGAACATCATGCCCCGGGAGGAGAAACTTCTCCCGCTGCTCAAGCTCGCGAAGAAGCACTACGAGCAGGTCGGATGGAGCCACGTGGCCGTGGCGTCCCTGATGACCAAGCCCAACCTCCTCGCGAAGTGCGGGGAGATCCTGCTCGACGAGAAGCAGGACTGGTGGGGGGTCGAGGTGGGCGTCGAGACCGGCTCCCCGAAGCTCATCACCGCCGCCATGCCCGGCAAGGTCGCCCCGTTCAAGGCCTCCCAGTGGCCCGAGCTCGTCGTCCAGGCCGCGGGCCTGATGAACGACAACCACGTGTACCCGGCCTGCACGTTCATCGTCGGCCTACCCCAGGAGACGGAGGACGACGTCCTCCGGACCATCGAGCTGTTCGACGACCTGTGGGACTTCAAGGCGATCCTGGTCCCCATGTTCTTCGTGCCCCTGGGGCACCTCAAGTCGAAGGACTGGTTCACCCGGGACCGGATCTCCGATGTCCAGCGCCAGCTGTTCGAACGGGCGCTCTCCCACGGGCTCCGGCAGTCGAAGGCGCTCCTCCGGGACTTCTTCGACATCGAGGGTCGGCGCGGCCCGATCTACCGGGCCGGGTTCCGATCGTTCATCTACTTCCTCGAGGTCGTCACCCGGATGTACGGGCTCTACCAACCCCCGGAGCGCCCCGGACCGGCCATCGAGAACCCGCTGCGCCACCCCGAGCGGCTCCCGATGCCCACGATCCCCGTTCGGGAGTAGGCGGGCCGGGCCTTCAGGGCTCGTCGGGGGCCGGCGGCTCGTCGGTCGGGACCTCCCGATGGACCGGGCGGGGGGGCCGGTACGTCCCCGGGACACCGGCCCCGGGAGCGCCCACCACCTGGATCGTCGTTTCCTGCCCGTTGCTATCGTAGACCCGCCAGGATCCCGGCCCGAACGGCGCCCCGAGGATGAGGTGGCGACGGCCCCAGTGGCTGAACAGTCGGACGTCGGCCTCGGACGGATGGAGGGCCCCGGACGGATGCGAGTGGACCGTCCCCGAGACCCCCAGGTCCACGGGGAGCATGTAGAGCTGGAAGTTGGCATGGCGGCGGCCCGCCGTGGTGCCCGGCAGCAGGAGGAGCTCGCTGATGGTCCCGGGGGGATCGGCCCGGAGGATCCCCCCGAACTCGTTCGGGTACGCCGACCGGGCGCACGCCAGCGCCGAGTCGAGGCACCGGCGGGTGATCGCGGTGGGGGTCGAACCCAGCCGGGCGACGGGGCCCGGGGGCCTACGACGCTGGGGGCGGAAGATCGGCACGACCCCCCTCGTCGGACCCGGCCGGTTCGTCGTTCCATGGGAGGATCCGCCGGCCCCCGAGCCGGTGGAAGAACGAGGCGCTGAACCGGATGAACTGGGCGCGCCGGGCCGCCCGGTAGACCGTCACGGCCTCGCCCCCGGGGATCGGGTGCTCGCTCTGGCCGTCCACGACCACCAGGCCGTGCTTGCCCGGTTCCACGAGCCGGATCCCCACCGTCCGCAGCGGGTCCACCACCACGGCCCGGGGTCCTGCGGGGAACGGGGCGAGGGACGCCACCACGATCCCCTCTACCCCCGGCTCGACGATGGGGCCGGCGGCCGAGAGGGAGTAGGAGGTGGAGCCCGTGGGCGTGGAGAGGATCATCCCGTCCGCCCGGATCCGGCCCACGGGGCGACCATCGATAGCGATCTCGAAGAGGCGCATCTTGGCGACCTGGGCGGTGTGGAGCACCACCTCGTTGGTGGCGTCCGGGAGGTTCCGCCCCCCGATCTGGCTCGCGAGCTTCATCCGCGCGTCAATGTAGTACTGGCCCCGGACGAGGCGCTCGAGGGCCCCCTCGAACGCCGTCGGCTCATTGCCGTCGATCTCGGCGAGAAAGCCCAGGGTGCCGGCGTTGATCGGGAGCAGGGGGGCCGCGATCCGCTGGAGGGTCCACAGGAAGGTCCCGTCGCCCCCGATCGCGACGACGAGATCGGCGTCCATGTCGTCGAGGGACGGCGCGCTTCGGTCCTCGCCGAGCGCCTTCGACGTCTCGTGGCTCAGCACCACGTCCGCCTGAGGGCGCAGCCGCTCGGCGGCCGTCCGGGCCAGGCGGAGCGCCTGGGGCTTGTGCGGGTTCGCCGTGATCCCGATCTTCATGGCATCCCTCCCGCCCGGTGAGCGGTGAGGAACGCGGGGTCCCCGTAGGCGAGCACGCTGGTCCGATGGTCGAGCGTGAGGGGAAGGTCGTCGACCGGCGTCCCTCCCGCGTCGGAGACCCCCCCGCCGGCCTCCACGAGGATCCGGTAGCCGGCGGCGATGTCGGTCACCCGGAGGTTCCGGGTCGGCGCGTCGTTCTCGAACAGGTAGGCGTCCCCGCCCCCCTGGGCCACCAGCGCCATCTCCAGCGAGGCGCACCCCAGGGAACGGATCCGTCGGCCCCGCTCGGCCCACCGGAGGGCGGAGGTCGTGGAGTGGCGGCCGAGGTTCACAAAGAACAGCTCCGAGCGCGCGTCCCATCGCCGGGTGCTGATCGCCCGGCCGTCCCGGAAGGCCCCCTGGCCGCGCCGGGCCCACCACGTGGAGCCGTTGGCGAGGTCGTGGACGACGCCGGCCTCGATGCTCCGGAGGGTGTGGCGCCCCAGGGCGACGGAGATGGTGTAGAACGGAAGCCCCCTCAGCGCGTTGTGGGTCCCGTCGACCGGGTCGACGACGAGGGTCAGGTCGCCGCCCCGGTCGACGACGCCCGCCTCCTCCGAGAGGACGTTCCACGGCAGCCGCTCCGACTCGAGGAACTCCAGGATCTGCGCCTCGGCCGCCCGGTCGAGCTGCTCCGTGGGGGTGCCGTCGGCCCCCATGGCCACCACGTCCGCGCGGTGCGGGGAGGTGGTCGCCTGCCGGAGGGTCCGATGGACCACGGCGCAGACCCGGAACAGCGCCTCCAGCTCAGGGTCCGGGGGTCGCGCCACGAGGGCCCGGACCTGGGCGATGTACATAGGCCCTCCGGCAGCGCGGCCACGAGGCCTTAAATCGGACCCCCGCTACGCGCGCCCCGTCATGGAGTTCCAATTCCTCGGCGGCGCGTCCGAGATCGGGTCCCTGGGCCTGGTGGTCCGGGACCAGGGACGCACGCTGCTCTTCGACTACGGCATGACGCCCAGCGACCCCCCGGCGTACCCCCGGCCCACGCCTATGCGCGTGGACGCGGCGTTCCTCTCCCATGCGCACCTCGACCACTCCGGCATGACACCGGTCCTGAGCCGCCTCCCGAACACCCCCGTCGTGGCGACGCCGGTCACCGTCGCCGTCGCCGATCTCCTGACCCGGGACGCGCTCAAGGTCGCCAAGATGGAGGGATACGTCCCCCCGTACGATCCCGAGGACATCCGGGCCCTGCACAGCCGGTTCCAGGCGGTGGGGCGCCACGGCACCTTCCGTCGGCACGGGATCGAGGTGGACCTGACCCCGGCGGGCCACATCCCGGGCGCGTCGATGTTCCTCTACCACGGGGAGAAGGACGTCCTGTTCAGCGGCGACGTCCAGACGATCCCCACCCACCTGGTCCCGGGGGCCGAACCCCTGGAGTGCGACATCCTCGTCCTCGAGTCCACCTACGCCGGCCGGGAGCACCCGGACCGTCGGGAGACCGAGCACAAGTTCCGGGACAAGGTGGCCGAGACCCTGGAGCGCGGGGGCCAGGCGATCGTGCCCGCCTTCGCCGTAGGACGGGCCCAGGAGGTGCTGATGACCCTCGCGGGGTCCGGCTACGAGGTGTGGCTCGACGGGATGGCCCGGAAGGTCAACGACATCTACCAGAGCGCCCCGGAGTACCTGGCGGACAGCCGGAAGTTCCGTCGGGCCCTGGAGGGGTTGCACGTCGTCGAGCACCCCGGCGACCGCAAGCAGGCCCTCCGGGACGCCGACGTCATCGTCACCACCGGCGGCATGCTCGACGGCGGGCCGGTCCTCTACTACCTGGGCGAGCGGTACAAGGACGCCAACAGCTCGATCCTCCTGACGGGCTTCCAGGTGGAGGGCTCCAACGGGCGCCAGCTGATGGACCAGGGGACCATGACCATCGACGACGTCAGCATCCGGCCCGAGTGCGAGGTCATGAAGTTCGACTTCTCGGCCCACGCGGGCCACTCGCAGCTCGTGGACCTCGTCCGGAAGACGAAGGCCCGGCACCTGGTGCTGATGCACGGGGACGAGCGGGAGAAGCTCTCCGATGCCATCGGCCCCGACTGCGAGGTCACCCTGCCCGAGAACGGGCAGCGGTTCACGATCTAGGCCGGCCGGGGCGCTACGGCCCGGGGACGTCGACCTCGATCATCTCCTCGGCGATCCGCGTCCGGAACCGCGCGAGGGGCGGCACCGCGCCCTGCGGGGGCTCGATCCCGTCCGGGTCCGCCAGCACCCGACCGTCCCGAACGTCGTACGAGGCGGCGTGCTCGGGGCAGGTCAGGCGGTCCCCCTCGAGGGTCCCGTCGGCCAGGATCCCGCCGGCGTGCGGGCAGATCCCGTCCACGGCGTGGACCTTTTCGGCGACCCGGACCACGAGCACGGGCGTACCGTCCAGGTGGACCTCCCGGAGGGACCCGGGGGGAAATGCGCCGAGAGCGATGCCGGTGCTTCGCCAGGGCATTGCCGCGCGATGGGCGGGCCGGTACTTAGCCCCGCGCCGGCTCAGAAGTCGACGACGCCCTCGATGGCGTCCTCGGCGGGCGGGGCCTTGCGGGCGGCCAGCTTGCGTTGGATCTCCGACCGGAGCGCGTCCAGCCCCGACCCGGTCTTCGCGGAGACCGCCAGGTGGCCCGGGACCGGGGGCGAGAGGTCGGCCTTGGTGTCCACCTCGAGGAAGTCGACCCCGGGCAGCTCCTCGCGCCAACGGGCGAGGAGCGTCCGCTGCTCGGCCATCGGGTACCCGCACGATTCGCTCGGGTCCAGCAGGAAGAG
>Ga0070734_10003914_pt1 | contig 14866 bp, 7 predicted proteins | sample Coa_R1_8_FD_66444 | JGI IMG/M metagenome (GOLD analysis project Ga0070734, IMG submission 66444) | Surface soil microbial communities from Centralia Pennsylvania, which are recovering from an underground coalmine fire - Coalmine... | ecosystem: Environmental > Terrestrial > Soil > Unclassified ...
GGGCGTTCGACGCCGCCGGCGCGATCCGCTGGAGCGTTCCAGCGACCGGCCCCACCATCTTCCCCACCTGCGCGCCGATGGTCGATGCGGACGGCAACGTCTACACGGCGTCGTACGGGACGGCCGTTTCGGCCGACCCGACCGGCGCCACCCGGTGGACCTCCACCATGGTTGGAGCGAACAGCGGCGACCTGGCCCTGGGCACCGACGGAAGCATCCTGGTCCCGAACTACAGCACGGGCTACGCGACCGATCCGATAGTGGCCCTCGATCCGGCGACGGGCGCCGTGCGCTGGAAGACCCCGCTGGGCGGCAACCTCCAGACCTCGCCAATCGTCGACGCGAGCGGATGGATCTACTACGTCGCCGACGGCGGCACACTCTACGCGCTCGATGGCGCGGGGAACATGCAGTGGTCGCTGGTGCTCCCCACAGGGATCACCGGGTCTCCGGTCCTGGGGGCCAACCAGACCCTCTACCTGGCGGGGACCGACGCCAAGCTCTACGCCGTCGGTCCCTGACGGGTTCGGGCCCCGCGCTCAGGCGCCGGCGCCCAGCTACCGATGCCCTCGTGGCACCCGTGCACGCGCGCTGACGACAGACGCACACAGATACGCCACCCGCGCACCCCACTTCGGGTGAGCCGTCTCGACGGGCGCGCGGCTCATCTCTAGGCGGGGGATCCGTATTTTTTCCCACGATCGGCGCGAATCGACTCCCGCTCCTCAATGATTGCAGCGCACCGCCGATATGGAGGTTGCCCCAGGTTCCGCCGTCCCGTCCCTCGGGCGTTCCCATCCCTGAACCGTGGCCGGAATCGAGCCGGCAAGTAGGAGATGAACATGAGCACGCGACGTGGAACATTGGCCGCCACCCGGGTTCTTCTTGCAGCCGCGATGGTGACCATCGGCGCCTGCGGCGGTGGTTCGAGCACGCCCCCGGCGACCGTCGCCACGCCGACCTTCAACCCCGCCGCGGGGGCCGTGAACTCTGGACAGGCCGTGACCATCGGTACGACCACGGCGAACGCGACGATCTTCTACACGCTGGACGGCTCGCAACCCCAGACCTCGGTCACGGGGACGACCTCGAAGTACACGGCGCCCCTGAGCATCACGGCGGCGACCACCATCAAGGCCATCGCCACGGCGTCGGGGCTGACCAACTCGGCGGTCGCCTCGGCGAGCTACACGATCTCCGCCGTGCCGATGGCGGCGACGCCGACGTTCAGTCCCCAGGCCGGGGCGGTCGCCTCCGGAACGACGGTGACCATCAGCACCACCACGCCGAGTGCGACGATCTACTACACCACCGACGGCTCGGCGCCGGGGACCTCGTCGACGAAGTACACCGCGCCCATCGCCATCACCGCGGCCGTCACCATCAAGGCCATGGCCACGGCCTCCGGGTTCGCGAACTCCGCCGTCGCCTCGGCGGCCTATACGCTGACCGCGCCCCAGACCGCCGCCCAGCCGACGTTCAACCCCGGGTCGGGAGCGGTCCTGTCCGGGACCACCGTCACCATCAGCTCGACGACGGCCGGCGCGACCATCTACTACACCACCGACGGAACCGACCCCGGGACGTCGTCGATGCAGTACTCGGCGCCCATCCCGATCACGGCGGCCGTCACCATCAAGGCCATCGCCACGGTGTCGGGGCTGGCGAACTCCCCAGTCGCGTCGGCGTCCTACACGCTGACCACGACCCCGACCGTCTCCACGCCGACGTTCAGCCCCGCGGCGGGCGCCGTCGTCTCCGGCACGATGGTCACGATCAGCACGACGACGGCAGGCGCGACGATCTACTACACCACCGACGGCTCGGTCCCCGGATCGTCGTCGACGCAGTACTCGGCGCCCATTTCGATCACGGCGGCCGTCACCATCAAGGCCGTCGCCACGGCGTCTGGCTTTGCGGACTCGGCCGTCGCCTCGGCGGCGTACTCGATCCTGGCGCAGGCGGCCACGCCGACCTTCAGCCCGGGGGCCGGCGCCGTCGTCTCCGGGACCACGGTCTCGATCAGCACCACCACGATCGGAACGACGATCCACTACACCACCGATGGGACGGACCCCGGACCGTCGTCGATGACGTACACCGCGCCGATTCCGATCACCGCGGCGACCACCATCAAGGCCATCGCCACGGGGACGGGCTTCGCTGACTCCGCCGTGGGCTCGGCCGACTACACCATCCTGCCGCCCGCCGCGACGCCGACCTTCAGCCCCGGGGCGGGCGCCATCACCTCGGGGACGCTGGTGTCGATCAGCACGACGACCACCGGCGCGACCATCTATTACACCACCGACGGCTCGCCCCCGGGGACGTCGTCCACGCAGTACACGGCGCCGATCCCGGTCACCGCGGCGACCACCATCAAGGCCGTCGCCACGGCGTCGGGCTACGCCAACTCCGCCGTCGGTTCGGCCGCGTACACCATCCTGCCCGCCGCGGCGACGCCGACGTTCACGCCGGGGGCGGGCGCCGTCATCTCCGGAACCACCGTCTCGATCAGCACGACGACCACCGGCGCGACGATCTACTTCACCACCGACGGCTCGGCCCCCGGACCGTCGTCCACCCCGTACACCGCGCCCATCCCGATCACGTCGGCGACCACCCTCAAGGCCATCGCCACGGCGTCGGGCTACGCCAACTCGGACGTCGCGACGGCGACGTACACGATCGTGCCCCCGGCCGCCACGCCGACCTTCAGCCCCCTCTCGGGCGCGGTCACGTCCGGCTCTACGGTGACGATCAGCACCACCACCGCGAACGCGACGATCTACTACACCACTGACGGGAGCCAACCGGCGACGACGGTGGGCGGATCGACGCAGCTCTACAGCACGCCCCTCACCATCGTCGCGGCCACCACCGTCAACGCCATCGCGGTGGCGACCGGCTTCGACACCTCGGCGGTCGGCTCGGCCTCCTACACGATCATGGTCCTGACGCCGGCCGCGACGCCGACGTTCAACCCGGCAGCCGGCGTGGTCAGCTCCGGAACGACCGTGGCGATCAGCTCGACGACGGCCGGCGCGGCGATCTACTACACCACCGACGGCACGCAGCCCGGCACCTCGGCCGGCGGATCGACGTCGCTCTACAGCACGCCCATCACCATCACGGCGGCCACCACGATCAACGCCATCGCCACCGCCTCCGGCTTCCTCGACTCCGCGGTGGGCTCGGCGGTCTACACCCTGCCGCCGGCGGCGTCGCCGATCTTCATGCCCGACCCGAGCGCGGGCCCGGTCGCCGCGGGGAGCACGGTCGAGATCGGCTCGACCACGCCGAACGCCACCATCTGGTACACCACCGACGGCACGTCGCCCGAGACGTCCTCCACCAGGGTCCAGTACGTCGGACCCATCACGTTGACGGCGGCCACCACGATCAACGCCATCGCCACCGCGACCGGATACGCCGACTCGGCGGTGGCGACCGCCGCCTACACGCTCCTCCCGGCCGCCGCGACGCCGACCTTCAACCCGCCGCAGGGCGGCGTGAACCTCGGAACGACGGTCACCATCAGCTCGACGACCCCCGGCGCCGTCATCTACTACACGACCGACGGCTCGACGCCCTCGACCGCGTCGGCGGTCTACGGCACGCCGATCGCCATCACCGCGGCGACGACGATCAACGCCATCGCCACCGCCAGCGGCTACTCCAACTCGGCGGTCGCGACGGCGGCCTACACGCTGAGCCCGTTCGTCTGCCAGAACTTCAACTCGGCGACGAACTCGGGCCTGCCCGTGGGGACCATCAACTACAACGCGGTCGGGGGGGTCGTGAGCCCGGGTGACGTGGCCGGCCTCGGGATGGGGGGGCACACGCGCGCCCTCGCCGTCGTGAACACCAACTACGCCACGGTCCCGACCGTGGGGGTCACCTTGCCGAACGCGCTGTCCTCGTACACCCAGCTGCAGTTCGACTACTACGCGGCGAACTCGGACGCGGCCTTCAAGTCGGTCTATCTGTTCGCCTCCAACACAGCCTTCACGTCGGGCAGCCCGTTCCCCAACCCGCCCTCGGGCACCTCGCCCGTGGGCATGAACAACCTGATCGCCCTGGTGACGAACAACCCGATCGCCGGCAAGGGAGCCTGGGGGACCGTCACCGTGGATCTGACCGCCTCACCGCCGGCGAACACCACGAACTCGCAGACCCTGATCACCGCCATCACCATGGGCACGACCTACTTCGGGCTGGGCGAGTCCGGGCCGAACGGTTCGACCTACTTCATCGACAACATTCGCCTGGTCGACGCGACGAACACCACCACGGTGGTGCAGGACTTCGAGGGGACCTCCCCGACACCGGTCATCGGCGTGATCAACTACAACGCCAGGCCCGGGGTGGTGGATACCACCGCCTTCGGGACGATGACCGGGAACAGCGTCAACGCCAACAACACCAACGAGATGATGGTGCTGAGCACGAACTACAGCTCGGTGCCGACGTTCGGCGGTGTCACTCTGCCGAACTCGACCCTCCTCTCGAGCTACAAGAAGATGCAGATCACCTACTACGCTCTGAACTCGGCGGCCGCCTACAAGGACGCGTATCTGTTCGCTTCGAACACGGCCTTCACGGCCGGCAGCCCCTGGAGCGCGACGCTCGGAACGAGCGGCTTGATCTCGCACATCGCCGGCACCAATCCGATCGCCGGGCAAGGGGTCTACGCGACCGTCACGTTCGACCTCACCAGCGCCACGCAGTCGAGCCCGACCGCCATCGCCGCGCTGACGGGCTCGACCGTCTACTTCGGCTTCGGCGAGAGCGGCGGCGTGTCGGGCGGCATTACGCCGCTCTACTTCATCGACGACGTCACGCTGATCCCCTGACCGATCGCGCCCGACGCGTCGAGGCCTAGCGGGGCGGGGGGGACGACCCCTCGCCGTTGCAGTGGCGGCGCGCGATCTCCAGCAGCTGCTCGGGATCGATCGGCTTCATCAGGAGGGTCGAGAGCCCTTGCGCCCGGGCGGTCTGCCCCGCCCGGGCGTCGGCCGTCACCACCACCACGGGGATCCGCGACAGCGCGGCGTCGCGGGACAATTCCGACATGAACGCGGCGCCGTTCATGGGGGCCATGTTCCAGTCGAGCAGGATGACCCCCGGCGGGAGATTCGCGCGCAGGTACTCGAGGCCGCTGCTCCCGTCTCGCGCCTCGGCGGCGTCGATCCCTTCGACGGTGAGCAGATCGCGGATCGCCTCGCGGATGTCGCTGTCGTCATCGATGATCAGGACCAGCTTACTTGGCGGCACGGCTGCCCTCTCGCGGCTCCATGGGGAGGTGGACGGAGAACGTCGAGCCGCGCTCCGGCTCACTCTCGATCTCGATGGTCCCGCCCGCCGCCTCGACGATGTTGCGGCAGATCCAGAGACCCAGGCCGAATCCCCCGTACTCGCGGGCGGCGATCGCGCGCTCGAAGCGCTGAAACAGCCGGGAGCGTTCGGCGGGCGCGATGCCGATGCCACGATCGGTCACGCTGACGGTGGCCCGTCCATCGGCTCTCGAGACGATGATGTCGATCGGCTTGCCGGGCCCGAACTTGATGGCGTTGGCCAGCAGGTTGGCGATCACCGACTCGAGGTGGGCGCGATCCCAGAGGCCGTCGACCGCGCCGGCCGAGCGCACCGACACCTCGCAGTTGGCCCGCGCGCTCGCCTCGGTGAAACGATCCGCGACCTCTCGGGCCAGCACCGAGAGATCGCAGGCCACCGGCTCGAGCTGGAGGCGGCCGGCGCTGATGCGTGACACATCGAGCAGCTGATCGACGAGCTTCTGCAGCCGGGCGCCGCTGCGGATGATCTTCTCGATCTGGCTCCCGAGATCGACGGGCTGCTTCGCCCGGACGGTTCGCAGCAGCACCTGAACGTGGAGCAACATCGCCGCCAGCGGCGTCTTGAGCTCGTGACCCGCGATGGCCACGAAATCATCGCGGATCTGCACGGCCTCCTCGGCCGCGATGCGGATCGTCTGCTCGCGGATGAGCTCCCGCTCGACCTTCTCCGCCCGCTTGCGATCGGACAGGTCGCGTATCGCCGCCACGGCGACCACCCCCTCCTCCATCTCGATCGGGCTGAGGCTGACCTCGATCGGGACCTCGCTTCCGTCCTTCCGCACCCCGCGCAGCTTGAGGACCGAGCTCGGGGGACCGTCCTCGGGAGCGCGGAGATACGCCGAGCGCTCGGCCCGGTGCACCTCACGGTAACGAGGCGGGATCAAGATCTCCACGTCCTGCCCCACCAGCTCGGCACGTTCGAACCTGAACAGCCGGGTGGCCTGGGCGTTCACGTCGACGATCACGGCGCGCGCGTCCACGATGACCATGGCGTCGGGGGCGCTCTCCAGCAGCCTGCGGAAGCGCTGTGCGGCCTGCCAGCTCAGCTCCGCGGTCGCGGCCCGCATCTCCGCCGAGCGAAGCGCCGCGGCGCTCCGCTTGGTCTCGGTCAGATCGCGCAGGAAGCCGGTGAACGTCGCGGGGTCGGAGGCCGGGATGCGGCAAATGGAGACCTCGATCGGCAACTCGGTCCCGTCCTTGCGCACGGCCGTGAGCTCGGTGCGCTTGCCCACCAGCGGGCCCTCGCCCGTCGCCAGGTAATGCCGGAGCCCGTGCTCGTGGGCGGGCCGGAGGGATGGCGGGATGATGAGATCGCCCAGCGCCCGTCCGATGGCCTCCGCGCGGGCGTAGCCGAAGATGCGCTCGGCCGCCGGGTTGAACTCCGTCACCAGGCCGCGATGGTCCATCGAGACGATGGCGTCGAGCGCGACCTCGAAGATGGCCGCCTCACGGGCGGCGCCGCGATCGAGGAGGAGCGCACGGGCGCGCTGGACGTCGACGAGGTTCCTCACCCGGGCGCGCAGCTCGCCGATCATGAAGGGCTTGGTGACGTAGTCCTGCGCGCCTTCGGAGAGCAGGCGCACGCGCAGCGCCTCGTCCTCGTGCGCGGTGAGCACCAGGATCGGGATGGTGTCCAACTCGGGCTCCGCGCGGACCTTGCGGACCAGCTCGTCGCCGGAGAGCCCAGGCATCCGTAGATCGGTGATGATCAGGTTGGGGCGCAGCGCCTCGGCCGCCGCCACGCCCTCCCGTCCGTCCGCCGCGGTCTCGACCTGGTAGTCGGCCGCCAGTGACCGCACGATGAGCTCGCGCACCCGCGCGTCGTCCTCGACGAGGAGGACGACCGGTACGCCGGGTCGTTCCGGGGTTCGCGCCATTCAAGGGTCCCTGCGTCGGGGGCTCTAGTATCGCGCTCCCGCCGCCCGCCCCCCATCCGACGTCAGCGGATTCGGGCGGCGACGTAGGTGACACCCGCAGAAAGTTCCGGCGACGTCGACCGTGAGGCGCCTCGGCTCCGTGAGCCGTCCCACGCGGCGCACCGACGGAGACGGGAGATCCAGGATCTGCTCCGCCCCAGGACGCGGGCCTGGAGAACCGCTACGGCCAGGAGGCGGTGAGCGTCAGCCCGATGAGGTGGGCAATCGTGTTGTAGGTGCCGACCGGTCCCTCCGTTCCGCCCGTGGCGTCGGCCGGCAGGAAGACGACCAGCAGGTAGCCGAGGTCGCCGCGGAGATGCCCCCGCCCGTAGCCGGCGCCGAGCGCGACGTCGAGGCGGTTGGCGTCGGGCAGGCCGGGCCCGAGGTTGCTCGCGGGGATGGCGGTGTGATCGTAGATGAGGCCGCCGCGCAGGTGCAGCCCCGGCCAGCGGCCCGGGAACGTCCAGTCGGCGCCGGCGCGCAGCGTGAAGGTGTCCTGGCCGTTCGGCACGATGGCGTGGGCCGGCGCGTTCTGAAAGACGATGTCGATGCGGTCGTAGGTGCTCCAGAGGACGACGTTGGCGTCGAAGCTGAGCGCCAGATCGGCGCGCGGGCGGCCCATCACGCCGACGGTGATGATGTCGGGCAGAGTGATCGACGCGTGGCCCCCCTGGTCAGGGAGCGAGGCGGCGAAGTCGGGGTTCGCCGGGGTGAAGTGCGCGCGCCCGTTGTCGAAGTCGAGCTTGATGCGGCTCCGGTAGGTGAGCGCCACCTGCAGGCGGCCCGGGTAGATCTTGTACAGCGCGCCGACGTTGAAGCCATAGCCCCAGGTGCCGCCGGCCAGGCGCGCGTCGCCGCCGATGATCGTCGGCAGGCCGTTGGTGAAGTCGACGACGCTGCGAACGGCGTCGAAGCCGGCCGCCACCGAGACCTGCCGGTGCACGAGAAAAGCGAGCGTCGGGTTCAAGGTCAGCGTCTCGAGCGAGGCTTTGATCGCGGACTCGCGCCCCTCCCAGCCGTCGGGCCAGCTGATCCCGATGCCGAACGTCGAGTAGGCCCCCATCCCGAAGGCGACGCGGTCGCTGAGCCGGGCGTTGGCGAAGAACTCGGGGAGCAGGAAGTTGCCGCGGTCGGTGCTGGTGTCGGGGCCGCCGCCCGACGGCGAGAAGGTGGTCTTGGTGGTGAGGAACACGCCCCCCGCCGAGCCGCTGACCCCGCCCATGAACGCCAGGTTGGCGGGGTTGAACCAGACCGCGGCCGGCTCCTCGTCGTCGGCGGTGACGGCCGACGCGCGCCCGATCGCCGGCCCCGAGATGTCGTAGATGAGAAACCCGCTGGCGTGGCAGGGGCGCGGCGCGACCAGAGCTGCGACGACCGCCACGAACACCGCGGTGAAGGTGGGGGCGAGCACCGGCAGCGAAGCTCGGGTCTTGGTCATGGCATCACCGGGACGAAGGCGTAGCAGTAGACGAGGTTCGCGCGTGTCACGCCGGTCAGCGGCGTGAAGATCGGGTTGTCCAGCAACGGCTGCAGCGCCTGCCGCCCACCCTCCAGCGCGGCGGCGTCGGCGTCCGCGACGCCTGAGACGGTGCTGTGGCCCGCGCTGTCCACCAGCGGCGCCGTCAGCGTCAGCAGGACCGAGACCGGCGAGGCGACCAGCGGCGCGCCGTCGGGCGAGTGGATGGCGTTGGTGAAGAACAGCCCGATCTGGTGCCCGGCGGGGAAAGGCGAGGCCGCCTGGATCGCGATGGCGCCCGGCGTCGCCAGGTAGGCCGCCGCGACGGGCGGAAGGCCGGCGTTGAGATCACCCGCTGCCGCCGCGGTCAGATCCATGACCACCACCGGTCCGTTCTGGACCCGCACGACGAACGCCGAGACGGTCGCCGGATCGACGGGGCCCTGCACGCCCACCACGATCTGGTTGGCGGCCGGCACCACCGGGACGGCGGCCGTTCCAGGCAGGAGCAGCGGGACCGAATTGGTGTGGATGGGAAAGCCCCACAGGACCGCGATCTCGTCCGTCGACAGCCCGGCGGTGTTCATGCCGGTGAAGCCGCCGCCGGCGTTGTACGCCTGCCGGATCGCCTCCAGCTGAAACAGCTGCATCGCCGCCGCCGCGGGCGAGGCGCTGCCCTGCGCCACCACCTCGTACCCCGCACAGTGCGGATCGATCATGGTCGGGCCGGTGGCGTCGCAGGTGAGCGAGGTGGGCTGCTTCAACAGCGCCATCGTCGGCGAGCCGACCACCTGGCCGCCCATCGCGTCGAGGATACCGTTCGCGTAACCGCGCACGCCCATCCAGTAGAACGCGCCCAGCGTCCAGGGGCCGGGCGGGGTGACGGTCAGCGAGGTGGACGTCGGGTCGAAGCCCACGGACAGGCCGGTGGTCACCGGAGCGCCGCCGTTGGAGCAGACGGCGGCGCCGGCCGGGTCGCAGGCGAACACGTCGACGTTCATGCCGAGCGTCAGGGTGGTCTGATCGAGCGCGGCGCTCGCCGGCGCGGACGCGGGCGTCAGCGACGGAAAACCGTTCAGCGTCTGCAGCCACTGGTCGAACTGGCACTGCGCCTCGGTCATCGCCGTCTGCGTCGAGCAGTCGGCGGGGAGCGGCGTGCCGGTCTGGCCAAAGTCGATGAGCCCGGTCTGCGGGTTGATCAACAGCGCGGTCGGCTGCGGCACGCGCGCTGGCGTGGCGGTGAGATCGAACTGCATCGAGGTCGGCGGCGGCGGGCTCGTGCCGACGTCCGGCGTGCATCCCCCGCCCGCCAGGACGAGGCCCGCCAGCGCGACCGCCGGGCCCGCGATGCCCCGCATCCCCCTGCCCTCTCTCTTCATGGCTGCACCCCGGTGATCCGGCCCTGGGGGGCGGCGTACGCCGCCGGAACGTCGGGTATGCCGTCCCCGTCGGTGTCCTGCTGGGCGCTGACGTACTTGAGCACCGCCTGCCAGTGCTTCAGCTCCTCGACGGTCGTGGTGGTCGGATCGGCGTCCACGAAGCGAGTCGTCGGGTCGACCGGCGTCAGGCAGTCGCTGTCCTTGGCCGTGACCTCCAGCAGGTTGTCCGTCAGGCTCTGCACCGCGCCCAGCAGCCCCGCCACGTAGCTGGTGGTGACGACCTTGTAGCAGGTGGTCGTGTCGGTCACGTCCAGCGGCTGGGGCGCGCCCGTGGGCGGGACCAGCGACAGGCTGGAGACCCGGCCGAACAGCGGCTTCGTCATGTCGTAGCTGACCTTCAGGCCCGCGACCTGCAGGAAGAAGTCATTGGGGACCACCTCGGGCGCGCCGCCCAGCTCGAGGCCGTCACGGATGTCCTTGGCGTTCAGGTAGAACGTCACCAGCGCGTAGCCCGGGATCTGGTCGGGGCCGATCCCGAGCGGCGTGACGCGGAAGAGATCGGCGAACCAGATCTTCCCGGTCTTGCCCGCGATGATCGGCGCGCGCAGCGCCCCGTTGGCGTCGACGGCGATCGCCGGCGGGGCCGTCGGCTGCAAGGCCTGCGTGATCCGCAGGTAGGCGTCGGTCACCAGGTTGCCGACCGGCGCCTCGCCGCGCGCGGGGAGCGTCAGGTCGGCCGGCGTGGTCGCCACCACCGCCTTGTAGGCCAGGCCCGACGGCGCCAGCGCCGTGTCCAGCCCGGCGATGTACTGGTCGACGGCCCCCTGCGTGGTCGCGTCGCCGGTGATCGTGTCGTCGATGCTCTTCAACGTGTAGCTGTCGACCGTCACGGAGACCGGCGGTTGCCCGGGCGTCCCCGAGGGTGTGACCGTCAGCGCCAGCTCGCCGAGGTAGGCGGTGTAGGCGCCGGCGGTGACGATCAGCGTGCTCCCCACCTTGGCCGGCTGGGCCAGCGTGTCGTGGGTGTGACCGCTGATGATGATGTCGATCCCCGGCACCTGCGCGGCGAGCACCGCGTCCTCGCCCTGGCCGTTGCTGTCGATCCCCGAGTGCGACAGGGCGATGACCAGATCGACCTGGTCGGTCTCGCGCAGCTCCTTGACCATGCGCGCGGCGGCGACGGCGATCGGATCGAAGGTGAGCGGCGCCGACTGGGGCGTCACCTGCACAGCGTTCGCGCCGATGAGGCCGAAGAACCCGACCTTGAGCCCGCCGACCGTCTTGATCAGCTTCGGCTGGATGACGCCCGCGCTGGCCAGCGCCTGGAGCTCGTCGTCGCCCGGATCGGTGGGCGAGAAGTTCATGTTGCTCGAGAGGATCGGGATGGTGACGTTGTTCGTGACCGCCGCCTGCAGGATCCCGGCCAGCCCGTGCGGGGTCCAGTCGAGCTCGTGGTTCCCGATCGTCGTCGCGTCGTACCCGAGCGCGTGCATCATCGCCAGCTCCGAGCTGGCCTGCGTGGCCAGGAACTCGAACAGCGTCCCCATCATGAAGTCGCCGGCGTCGAGCAACAGCACCGGCGTCCCGTCGGCGGCGGCCGACGCCTTGGCGGTGCCGATCTCGGTGGCCAGGCGGGCCATCCCGCCCACGGTGGCGTCGTCGTTCGGCGTGGCGGGCGTGTAGTCGACCTCGGGCGCGAAGCCCATGAGGTGCGAGTGGATGTCGTTGGTGTGCAGGATCAGCAGCTTCTGCGGCGGCCCGGCCGGAGGGCCGGCGTCGCCGCCCGCGTCGAGCTTGCCGGCGCTGTTGGTGTCGCCGCAAGCGGCGGCGGCAACGGCGGCCACCGCCAGGAGCGCGACCCACCTTCCATTGACGTGTCTCCTACGACCGCGACCCCTACATCTGGTATCCAGCATGTTGGACGGCCCCTCGGGCAGAGGTGGTGAGGCTCAGGGCTCAGAACGTAAGCAGCGCCCGATTGTTTCCTAACTGCCGCGCTCTTGCATCGTTTTTTCGCAACGTTTTTTCGCAACGTTTTTTCGCATCGTTTTTTTCGCAACTCGGGGTGGAGATTCCGTCGAGGGCCCCCTCACCTCAGGGCGCGCGCAGCTCGCGGGCGGGCAGGCCGGACCACCAGGAGACGCTCAACGACACGACGCCCGCCAGCGCGCCGACGTCGCCGCCCGGCACCGCGCGCAGCCCGAGGGCCGGCGTGATCGCCCAGCCGCCGCTCGGGCGCCGCACGACGAAGGCGTCGTAGCTCAGGCCCGCGGTGAGGAGCGAGCCGTAGGTGCCGTGGCTCTCGTCGCCGACGCGGGATGGATCCTTCGCCGACGCGCCACCCACGCCGGCGCCCACATGCGCGGCCAGGTGGCGCAAGAGCCGCGCCTGCGCCTCCAGCGTCAGCCCGGCGATCCCGGTCGTGATGCCCGAGCGCGCGGCGCTCCCGCCCTCGATCGCCAGCCCCAGCCCCCAGCGATCGGTCAGCATCTCTCCGAAGTGGAGCGTGTAGGCCAGGCCCACCGCGGCGCCGTCCCGCTGCCCCTTGTCCGACGCGACGATCGCGTTCGCGCCGGCGCCGGCGGAGACGTAGAAGCCCTGCCGGGCCTCGGGCGCGCGGAGCGTCTGGGACTGCCCGCCGCGCCCCCAGCCGAGCGCGAGCGCGGCGATCACCAGCGCGAAGTACCCTCGAAGCTGCATCTAGAACTCCGCCCGGAGCCCGAGGAACGGCAGGATGGGCAGGCCCTGGCTCACCTTCGACTGCGTGAAGTCGTAGTTGTAGGCGATCCCCTCGGGGTTCGTGTGGTTGGTGGCGTTCTGCAGGTCGACGTAGGCGTCCAGCAGCCAGCGATCGAAGACCCACTGCTTGTCGAGGCGCACGTCCAGCTGCAGGAAGGGCGGCTGGCGCGCGCTGTTCACCGCGCCGTAGACCGGGTCGTACTCGTCGGTGACGTTGTTGAACACGCTGCCGACGACCGGCGTCTCGGGGTTGCCGCTCACGTAGCGGAAGCGCGAGGCGATGCGCCAGTGGCGCGGCAGATCGTAGGAGGCCACCGCGGCCAGGATGTGGGTCTGGTCGAAGTCGAACAGGCGCCACTGCGTCTGCCCGGAGTCGAGGCGCTCGGACCGCGAGAGGGTGTAGGTGATCCAGGCGAAGAAGCCGTCGGCCAGCTCCCGCCGGGCCACCACCTCGAGCCCGATCACCCGCCCGCGCCCGCCGTTGTCGTAGTTCAGCGGCACGTCGACGCCGTTCTCGACCTGGACTGCGTCGGTCGGGCTCACCAGGTTCGTGAGGCGCTTGTAGAACCCGGTGACGTCGAGCGTGGTGCGGGGGAGCGGCTTCCACTCGGCGCCCGCCGACACGTGGAGCGCGCGCGGGGCCTTGAGGTTCGGGTTGCCGAAGACGGGGTCGGTCTGCTCGACGTCGGGCGGCTGGCTGTACAGGCCCACCGCGCCCTTCACCGCCCAGCGGGGCGAAAGCTCGTAACGAAGCGAGAGCCGCGGCGCCAGCACGGCCTGGTGAATTCTCTGGAAGTAGTCGCCCCGCAGCCCCGCCGAGATCAGCAGCGGCTTGATCGGGCGGAGCTCGAGCTCCGCGAAGGCGGCGGGCGAGAGCCACCAGGGCACGGCGATGTGCGTCTCCTTGGTCACGCTGAGGTCCTGGTTGCTCATCGGTTGCCCCTCCTCGGGCGGTGGGGGGAGGCGGACGTGTCCGCTGTAGTGCTCGGCCTCGCCGTCGGCGCCGACGACCAGCGTCGCCCAGGGCGCGAGGCGGAGGCGGAACGTGTCGCGCAGCTGGACCACCTTCCGATGCAGGTCCAGCACCAGGTCGCCCTCGCTGATGGTCTCCGCGTCCTGGCCGACCGACAGCCGCAGCGTGTTCTCCAGGCCCTCGCGCGGCGTGTAGTGATCGGCGATCAGCCCGCGCCAGAAGCCGGTCTCGGCGTCCAGCTGGTTCCCCGTGGCCTGCTGCGAGAAGTCGGCCGGGTTCTTGAACAGCAGCGCCAGCCGATCGTCGGCCGCGAAGACCATCGCGCGAACGTCGTGGGCGGGGCTGAACCGGTAGTTGGCCAGCAGCTGCGCGTCGTAGTAGACGGGCGCGGTCAGCCAGCTGACGGGCTGGCCGCTGCCGGAGGCGGCCGCCTCGATGAGGGCGTCCAGGTAGCTGCGGCGCGCGGCGACGGCGATGCCGCCGTGGTCGCCCAGCGGCCCTTCCAGGTACACGCCGGTGTCGAGCACGCTGACGTCGATGTAGCCGCCGAACCGCTTGGGCTTGAGCTCCTTGAGGTGGACGTCGACGATGCCGCCGGTGGCGCGTCCATACTCGGGCGAGAAGTTGCCCGGCACGAACTCGATGTTGTCGATGACCCCCTCGGGCAGCACGCTGCGCAGGCCGCCGAAGTGGTAGACCAGCGGGACGTCCATCCCGTCGACGAAGATCTGGCTGTCCTCGGGGGCCGAGCCGCGCACGATCAGGAGGCCGCTGCCGGCGGGCGCCCGGGCGACGCCGGGAAGATCCTGCAGCACCGCCAGCGGATCGCCCGCCGTCCCCGGGACCTTGTCGATCACGTCGGCGGTCAGCACGATGTGCGAGACGTCCTTCTTGGGGCGCGCAGCGGTGACCGTCACGTCCAGCGGGCTCGCCTGGCCGCGCTCGACGTAGTAGGTCACGACGGTCTTCTCGCCGGCGCGGACCTCCTCGCTGGTGTGAAAAGGGAAATACGCGGGCGCCTCGACGTCGACCTGCCACGTGCCCGG
>Ga0070734_10003915_pt1 | contig 14863 bp, 13 predicted proteins | sample Coa_R1_8_FD_66444 | JGI IMG/M metagenome (GOLD analysis project Ga0070734, IMG submission 66444) | Surface soil microbial communities from Centralia Pennsylvania, which are recovering from an underground coalmine fire - Coalmine... | ecosystem: Environmental > Terrestrial > Soil > Unclassified ...
GCGGGCGCAAATTCCGGGTCTTTAGCAAGAAAATCGCGGCCGGGAAGGATACTGGAAGCGAGAGCGCCACGCTTGATGGGCGGCCCAGAGAGCGCAAGGTCCGTACTGTGGCTGGCCTTCATCCCCAGCTTGAGCGCGGAGACAGATGTTTCCAGCACTTGCTTCGCCGCGGAAGCCTGTCCACGGCTGGGACTGAGCAACAGAAGATCATCAGCATAGCGGAAATAGTTCACGCCGGAGATGTTCTCCATCGTCCGGTCCAGCCCGGTCAGGTAGATATTCGCGAACAGGCATGCAATGGCCGAGCCGAACGGTATTCCGGCGCCCGCTGTATGGGTTTCCGCTTCTTCCTCATAACGGAAGCGAATGCGCTGGAGCAGGAGATGAAAGAGGTAGTCTGATGGATCGGCCAACTCAGCCAACTGCGCGACCAGAAGCTCATGATTAACGCTGGCGAAGTAGTCAGAGATGTCACGCTTTACCAGGTACAGCGGGCCGCGAGCGGCGCGGAGCACACGGGCGACCCTGGTCTGGCAGCAATCCAGGTGGTAATCGAACAGACGATAAGCATAGGAGTTGGGCGAGAACCACTGGTGCAGTTTGCGGTTGAGAGCGCGGTAAAGCATGAGATCGACAATGCGCTCTTCCCAGGGTGAGATATAAAGCGTCCGCTGCCTGCCGTTGAAGTTGTAGCGCAGCGCCACGGCCGGCCGGAAGAGAAACTGACGGCGCTGGAGCGAACGATGAAGCGCGTCCAGGCCCCGCAGGCCGCCGGCGGCAAAATCATAGAGCGTCTTGCCGTCAGTGGAGGTGGAAAGGGCCTTGCGCCAATGGAAAAGCGGCTTGGTATAAATGCGGATCGCGGCACGGCATAGCTCGGCTTCACTATAGATATCGGCCCAGCGTAGAGGATGGGGCAAACGTGTTGTGACCGGATGAGTCACTCAGGCAATACTTTGTACTACCAAAGCATGAGCGGCTGCAACCAGCAATGGGAAAAACATCCCGACCCTGAGCTTGCTGAAAGGGAGGGAGCCCTATGGACAACGTTGCCGCAGAGCGTGAGCCTGCATTGAATGGCCTCTTGCGAAAAGCGATGTCAAATCTTATGGAAGACTATAGGTTCCATCGCTTAACGCTCGGGAGGCAGACCATCCGGCAAATCTCCCAGCGGTCCATTCAGTTCGCGATAAGCGCGTTTCACAAAGACATCGAGGAAGTAATCTTTGAACGCGGCGGCTGTCTCTGCGTCTTTGATTCCGATTTTCGTCGCCAGCTCAGCGTTTTGTTTGTCCAAGGCTTCCATGGTCTGCTCCGCAGTCATGCCTTGGGACTTGTCGATCCTCACCTGCTGGATCACTTCCTGGAAGAGCGCGATGTTGCCGCGGAGAAAATCAGTGTTTGTCTCAGCATCGCCATGGCCGGGAATGATTACGTTGGGCGCAAGCGCCACAAATTTCTCCAGAGTCTTGAGCCACTCCGCCGGATAAGTGCCACCGATGGCGAAAGGATAGGGGGCCAGCAGAATGTCGCCGGTCACCAGAACTTTCTCTTTTGGCAAATATAGATAAGTATCGCCCGTGGTGATGGCCTGAGCATGCAATAGCCGAATCTCTCGGCCGCCCAGCATGATCGTCATGGAATCGGAAAACGTCACGTTTGGATAGGTCTTATGCAGGGCAAGCTTCTGTGCCAGAAAGTTGCGACCGACGGCCAGCCGCTCTTCTGCCGCTTTGATACGCTCGGGCGGCGCATTCTTCGCTTTGGCAGCGGCAATCTGCTTTTCAAAGCCATCCAGAAATTGCGGCAAGTCCTCTTTCAGCCCCTTCTCATTCCATCGCGGCTCCACGGTCAGCATGAGTTCGCGGGTCTTTTCATGCGTGATGATCTGCAGCGCGGGAAAGGCCGCAAGATAAGTTTCATTGCCGCCCCAGTGGTCCCAATGCCAGTGAGAATTCACCAGGTAGCGAACGGGCTTGCTGGTAAGCTTGCGGATTTCCGCCAGCACGGTTGCTGCGGTTTCCGGCGTGGCGCTGGAATCAAAAACCAGAACGCCGTCATCGGAAAGGATTGCCACGGAATTTCCGCTCAGGCCGACGTCCGCGTAAGGCGTGGTGGTGAAGAGATACACGCCGTCGGCAACTTTCCGGCCCGCGACCTTGCCATAGTCCCTGGCCGCGCATGCAGGGACAAAGTGCAGGAAAGCCAGCAAAGCTACGACCGCGAGTGGTGAGAAGATACGGCGCATACTCCTCCTGGGGAATGAGTAGTAGACGCGCTGTGCATGCTGACGTAAGCGACTGTGTCTAGTAGCCGGGCGTTATTGTCCGAGCCTGAATACCAGTCCTGTGGAAGCGCGGAAGTTGTTTTGTCTGCGGCCCAAGATTTCCGTCTTGAGATAATCCGGTTGAATACGCACAGCAAAGCGGTGGGACAAAGCTATGTCCACGCCGCCACCCACCAGAAAAGCGAAATTGGTGCTGGAGATGCTGGTCGCTGGAGGGGGGATGTTAATAGTGAATTGAGTCTTTGGGGTAGCAAGCTTATCGTGCGGCAAGTCATGAAATCTGTTACTCAATCAGATATTAAGTGAAGTTGATATACAAACAACACGTCCTAGCATCCTTTATGACTAGCGTCGCAGACGCGAGACAGTTGGTAGCTACGGACCAAAGTGCTACTTTCGATTAAGCGACGACAGCTCCGATTCAATCTCCGATATCTGCTTGGCAGCGTCATAACCCATGGTTTTGGCCGTATTACGATTGCGCAGCATGAGTTCAAGCACGGCCACCACCGCGTGGCGGGCCGAGTTCTCCTGCCCGGTCCCTGCACTTTGGCTGTATGTCCCGATTAGCTTGATGCGGCGCTTCTCCATCTCGTGAAACTCATTATTCAATTGCGCGAGCTGAAGCCGTTTGTTCTCGTTCAATTGTGCGAGCTGAAGCCGTTTGCGGTCTGCGGTGAAACCGGAGCTGGCCTTGTTCACGCCATCCTGCTCGGAAGCGATCTCGTCTGCTCCGACCGCCAGCGGCTTGCCTTCCTTGGCAAGCTGGTCAAGCAAGGTTTGGCCGGCCTGAAGCAGGGCCTTGTATCGCTCCACCAACTCGACTTTCTGATCAAGTTCCGCGGTGGTTTTAACCGGCTGCTGCAACTTCGACCGCAACTCCGCCCGCTGTGTGTGGTTCGCCTGGAATTGTTCCTGCAGTTCTTGGATTCTTTGTTCCCGCGCCGCGCCTTCCAGTCCTGCCACATCGCGGTCCAGGGCTTCGATTTCGGTTTGGTATGTATTTACGGTGGCCTTGCCCCCGGCCGCATCCACGTTGCGCCGGTTTTCCGCCATGCTGAGGTATGTGGCTTGTATACGGCGGGCCAGGTCAATTTTCCGATTCGCGTGTTGTTCTGCGTCGTATTCGCTTCGTAGATTGGGCAGCGTTGAGGAGAGCTGCTGGTACTCGCTTTCCAGTATGATGAGCCTCTCATATTTTTCAATGCGAAAGGCGTGCGAAGCCGCCTCTATGATAGCTTCAGTCGTCGCCCCTTTAGGCACATACAGCTTCAGTTTGCCATAGCTGTTAACCGTGCCCGTGCTGGGCACGGCATTCAGCCATAATTCGATTCGATCATCCTTACTCTCCAGCTTTACCACTGAGACAGTGGTGCCCGCGGACAGGGAGCCCGTCAGCCGTCCTGCTTCTACGTAAAAGTTGGAGGAGAAAAGGTCCCCAATCAGATCTCCGTTGGCCGAAAAGCACCCTCGTCTTCCCTGGTAGCGGACGCTCCCGTCCAGACGGTATTCCGTATCAATCAGGCGGAGACACTGCTGGCCGTTTTGCATTGAGCCGCCGTTCACGTAGCTGCCAATGGTGAGTTTCAACTGGAACGTCTTGCCGACAAATTCCTGGGTAAGCTCTGTATTTAGGCTGGTATTTTTGGCTGGCGCTGCGGCAAAAGCAGCAGCCGTTACGCAGAGACAAGCGATCATTACCTTTTCTGCGTTTCGCAACATCGTTCACTCCTTGCACCTTGCTACCGGTTGAACACCGGTGACGCGTCTGGATCGCAGGTTTCTCCCGCTTTCACAACCCTGATGATTCCCAACTGGTTTGTACAGAAGGTTCTGCCCTGGCCGCTCGCCGGAGTTGCAGTAACCGTGTAGCGACTGGTGATACCGCCCTCCGCTGGCGCCGAGAGCGCGAAATGATAGCCTGCATCATCGCCTTGGGCTAGGCCCGCGCTGATCAGCGAAGCGGCAGTGCTGTTGGCTTGCCCGCCTTCTGGCATCGTTCCCAGCTTTGTCAGTTGATTGGCGTAACCCGCATCGGGATACGACGTGGAATAGCTTACCTGCGCTGTGATGATCGTTCGCAATGAAGCCAGAGCGGCATTCTCAAACTCTTGTGTCTTGGCGATATTGGAGAGTGACTGCCCTTTGTATGCGCCCCAGATGATCGTGCCGTTCCTGTCGATCATTCCAGATTCCCCGGCTACGCTCACGCTGGCAACCCCTCCGGACATCCGTCCGGCATAATCCAATGACTTGCTCGGCTGAATCACCCAGGTGCCGTTGCGATCCACGTAGCCCCAGCCGTTCCCGTTTCGGCCGGGCAGAATATCATCGCCGATTTCTTCTCTGCTCAGCAAAATCTGGCCCGGGTTCATCAGGAATTTCCCGTTTTTGTCGATGGTCGCGCTTTTGCCCCCAATGGTGACAGCCGTAAAGCCGTGATGAAAATTCATGCCGGTCTCGAACTGGGGGTTGATCACCATCTTTCCCGAATGGTCGATGTAGCCGACCTTTCCCCCCATCCGGACCAATGCAAGGTTTTCGCGAAACATTCCGGCGCTCTCGAATTGAGGTTTAATCACGAATGTCCCGTCTTTACCGATAAATCCCCAGCGCCCACCGTCGCTGACGGTCGCTAATCCCTCGGAAAAATCGTACATAGACGCAAATGCCGGCTTCACCGCGATGTTTCCCTGCTTATCTACCAGACCCCAACTGCCATTCACCTTCACTGGGGCCAGGCTGCTGGTGAAATCCCAAACCGCCTGAAATTGAGGATTGATCACATATTTTCCGTCCTTGCCGATAAAGCCCCACTGATCGTTGTTCGTCGTGCTGGGGCCGCAGCAGATCTTCACCGCCGCCAGCCCGTGAACAAACGGCCGCACGGCATCGAACTGCGGCTGAATCACCATCTGGCCGTGTGTGTCGATGAACCCGTATTTCCCCTGTTGCAGCACCGGAGCCAGTCCTTCGCCAAAGCTGCTGGCTCCGTCATAAACCGGCTGGATTTGCATTGCTCCCGTGTTGTCGATGTAGCCCCACTTATTGCCTTCCGCTACCGGAAACAGGCCGCTTTGCTCGGCGACGTAGTCCGGCTCGGGTCGATTGAACCACCAGTACGCCGCGCCTGCTGCCACAATCAATATAGCCAGCACAATCTTGGGCAAAATACCCATCTTCCTGGCCGGGGAACGAACTGCTGCTGGCTGCGGCCGTGCCGCAGCTCTCGCCTGCGCCGGCTGTGCAATAGCCGCCGTCGCAGCTCCGCCTGACGCTTGCCCGATCTGCACCGGCTCCATCTTCTTTCCGCAAGCCGCGCAGAATTTCGCGTCGGGAAGGTTTTCTACTCCACAAGTGCATTTCATTCTTGCGCTCCAGATAATGTTTAAAGGGTGAACATGCTGGCAATGACCACCTTGGTCAACCACATTGACAACATCAACATAACCGGTACTGCCGGGGCCGCGCCCGCTTCCGGAATCCCGGCGATTCGAGAACATCCCGCATAAAGCATCAAGATCTGGTAGGTCACTGCAAACACGGCCAGAGCGAGAATCACCTCAACGTTCGCCGGCCCCAGCAGCGAAGCCAGCAGCACCAAAAAGCCCAGTGGCAGAAGCGATGCCCCCGCGGTATACACGTCGCCCGCCAGTGTCCCTTGGCCGCGAAAAACTTTGCGTGCAATCGCGCTAGAGGCGGTGAGAGTGGCAAAGGGCACCAGTCCCACAAAGGCCAATTGGAACAATTGTTTTGCTGTCAAGTCTCCGACCGGTAGCGCCATGCCCAGAGACGATGATGCGGTGGACGCCAGCCGGTAGATGCCAAAAAAAGTCATGGTCTCGTAGAGCAACGCAAACACAACTCCCACGCTCATTGCCCGCGAGGGCTCGAACATTTCAAACGATTCCTGCAAACCGCCTACAGGACTCTTGATGAAAAGCTTGATTCCCTGCCATGCGTCTTTTGTGCGTGACTGCACTTCATCCCGGATGCTTTTGGTCAGATTCACCGCAGCAGGGGCGACTGCCGCAGCCGCGCCTGTTCCGCTTGTAGGCACCGATGCTCCAGGCGCCACAACCGCCGTGCCGCATTGACCACAAAAAGGGGTGGTTTCAAGGACAGTTTGACCACAATTCCGGCAAAACATGTAGCCTCCGAGGAGACGAGATTTGATTAAACTAAAAAACTTCCAAGGGGGTGGGCCGAGGGTCCTATACCGACAAAACAGGTAATTGTGTGCCCTAAGCATTTATTACTGAATCGCCGTATTGTCAAGAGTTAATTCGTCGTACTCAGACATTTGCTGCCCCTTACGGAAAAATGCTTCGCTCGGGAATGGGTCTCGGCCCGGTGCTTTTTTGTTACACTCACTAATCCACGCTAGGGGGCCAAACACTTTGAGACAACTCCCTGCAATCGTGGTCCACGGCGGCGCCTGGGCCATCCCTGACGACATGGTTGAAGCCCATACTCGTGGTGTGCAAGCTGCCCTGGATAAGGGCTGGCACGTTCTGGAAGGCGGCGGCTCGGCGCTGGATGCTGTGGAAACCGCAATCGTCTGCATGGAAGACGATGAAACCTTTGACGCGGGCCGCGGCAGCTTTCTCACGCGCGACGGCCGCGTGCAACTCGACGCCCTGATGATGGATGGCGCCACTTTGCGGGCCGGTGGCGTTGGCTGCGTGGAGCGCATTCGCAATCCCATTCGCGCTTCGCGGCTGGTACTGGATAAAAGCCCTCATGTTTACTTTGTCGCGGAAGGCGCGGAGCGTTTTGCCCAGAAGCTTGGCATGCCGCTGTGCCGCAATGAGGAGTTGGTCATCGAACGCGAGATCCAGCGCCTGAAAGAAGCGCAGGAAAAAGAAGCTGCCGGCCATCCTGACCTCACCTTTGCCGGGCCACTCTCCAGCCATGACACCGTGGGCTGCGTCGCGCTTGATGTTAATGGCAACATTGCCGCGGGAACTTCAACCGGCGGCACGCTCAACAAAGATCCCGGACGCGTGGGCGACTCTTCGCTCATCGGCTGCGGTTGTTACGCCGACAATCTGAGCGCTGCCAGTTCCTGCACCGGATGGGGAGAGCCCATCATGAAACTGGTTCTGGCCAAGTGGGCTGCTGACCGCGTCCGCACCGGCGGAGCGCCAGACGCCGTGGCGCAGGAAGCAATGCAGTATCTGAAAAATCGCTGCAACGGACACGGCGGCATGATCCTGCTGGACCAGCGCGGCCGCTTTGGCATCGCGCACAACACGCCGCGCATGGCATGGGCTTACAAGAATACAGAGCGGGAAAAGTCGGGAATTAACTGCTGAACGCATATCGTACTTGGCACGCGTTTATCGCCACAAAAATAGGTGGCTGCGCAATTTTGCGAATCATGGTGTAGAGGTATTTGGATGGTTGTTTATATCGGTGGACAAACATCACGGGCGGTCGAAAGGGGATGGATCTATGTACCAGGAAGGCCTGGGGAGTGGGGCTGAATCATCCGTTCCTGAAAAATCCACAGGAGTCACGTGTACCAGCGGCAGCACGATCTCAGCGGCGATCGTCCTGGTTCCGCACTCTGGGGCCAGGAACTTCCATTTCCGAGCCAGCTTCGATACATCCTTCTCCATCCATTTATGCTGCGCGCCATAGACCGTGAGATCGTGAAGCCGACCATCAGCTTCCACAATGGCATACACGTAAACCTCGCCAATACCTGTATTCGAACCAACCCAGTGTGAGTCCAGCGCGGCCGTCAGAGTTGTGGTCAGCCCGGCGCAGACGGGGAAAGCACGCGCGCCTTGCGGAACAGCAAAACTCACGTCCTCGAATCTCCTTTTGGTCACCTGAATTTCTGAGATCGCAACATGCCTAGGTTTACCCGGTTGCATCAGTTCAATCGTCGTCGGGAACAACTTCTCTCCCGCCGCGGCATACCCGGAAAACGTGCCATGTAGTCCTGAATAGTCGGACATTTCCAGTACTGCTCCCGTGCTTTGATCAAAGCAGAAGCTTATCTTCAAGGACGGAAGCTTGCCGTCAAAACAGGAGGCCGCTGTCCCGTCCACCGTTCGGGAATGGTTTTTGAATTTGACAGTCGGGAATGGATTGCTAAGCTGCACAGCATCCTCCACCGTGCCCACCACATTCAATCCAGCCAGCGGATATGCACGCGAACGGGACACGTAACGATTGTTTTCGTCGACTACCTCCATTTGGTAAAAGTCCCCGAGCCGCAGCTCTGTCCGCGAACGCTTGTGGTCGCGATCGATCGTGATCTCTCCCTGCTGCGCGTCTTTTGGGCCCGAGTTGACGGTGATGCGCGCGTGCAGCTCGTAAGGCCCGGCAGTGGAGAGATCCGTGAGAGCGTTGGACCTGGCGATCATCTCCGCCAACGCCGGATTTGCTGTGGTTTTGTCCTGTGCTTTGGCGACTGTAGAGAAACCCGCGAGTAGCAACGCCGTCGCCAGAATCCATGGTTGAGGAAGATACATGCTTGATTGCATGACGCCCTCCTTTGTCCTTCATCTCCATTATTGAGAGCTGGAGGGTAAAGATGGGTTAATAATTATTGACAGTTGATGGGGAATCAGCGCGGCCGCTTTGGAATCGCTCACAACACGCCGCGCATGGCCTGGGCTTATAAGAATACCGAGCGGGAAAAAGTGGGAATTAACTGCTAGTCGATCAAAAGCGATTGAAATTTACTTCTACGTTCATTTCCATTGCTATCGCACGGCCATCGCAGGTAGCGGGCTTGAACTGCCATGTGCGAACTGTTTGCTCCGCACTTTCAGAAAAGCCGTAACTATCTGGGGTAAGGCTCCGGGCCATTGGGACGGTCCCATCCTTCGCGACAATCACATTGAGAACCACCATTCCCTTTTTTGATTCCGCGGACGCACGCGCGGGATAAGAAGGTTCAGGAGTGTGCTTGGGTTCGGGAGGTTGTTCGTTTGCACAGCTTTCCACTTCAATTGCGTTCTCCGGCGGCTTAAAAAGCTCTTCAGACAGGGTAGCCGGGACGACGTGAACGTCGGTCACCTCAACGGGGGCCATGTATTCGCGAATGATAGAGACTTTTTGTGGGTACTCCTGTTCACCCATCTGCGTATAGTCCATAAATTCCGTCCGGTTTTTCGTGCTCGCGCCTCTGCGGGACAGCCGCGGTCGCGCCGCATCAAAGCAGAGCTTCTCGGTTAACGTAAATTTCATGTACGCGGTTTTCCTGTCGAAACACCAGGCACGGTGTTCACCGATGTTTTCAGCGTGCACTTTGCCAAGCTTGTACTTGTCGCCTATTTCCGTCTCTCTCTGATGTAAGGGGTCCCAGCTTTTGTCGAAGCCGACAAGACCGCTGGTGGGGAGCAACGTCTGGCTGGGGACAATATAGCTGGCGTGATTGCGACGAATCTGCACCTCATCTTTCCCGTTTATCTTTAGTTCCACACGGGAAAGCTCGTGATCGCGAGAGATAGTAAGCGTGCCGGCCTGCTCTCTTTTGCTGTCACCCGGGTTTACGATGACCCGCGCCGTAAGGACATACGAACCGAGTTGCGAAAGGTCCGTTGCTTTGTGCGCGGAATCCAACAACTGCTGCGGATCAGGAGCCTTTTCGGCTGACGATGCCATCAGCCCAAGGCAGAGCGGTAATATCCACAAAAAATTCTTCTTACTTGTCATAGTGCAGCAGTGAGAACACTTCCGTTCCTTCAAACTTTTTGCGTCCGCTCAAAAAATCCAGCTCCACTACAAAACCCATGCCTTCAACCTTGGCACCCAGTGACTGCGAGAGTTGCAGGCAGGCATTCGCCGTTCCACCGGTGGCAAGCAGGTCGTCAACGATAATCACTCGCTGGCCCGGCTTGATGGCGTCCTTATGGATCTCCAGGGTATCCGTGCCGTATTCAAGGTCGTAAGTCCACTTTACGGTTTCAGCGGGCAGCTTGCGCGGCTTGCGAATAGGCACAAAACCGGCATTCAGCCGGTACGCCAAAGCCGGGCCAAAGATGAAGCCGCGTGCCTCAATACCCAGCACCAGGTCGACATTGTGGTTAATGAAGTGCTCTGAAAGCGCGTCAATGAGCGTGGCGAAACCGACTTTGTCTTTGAGTAAAGTCGTAATGTCGTAAAACAAAATTCCCGGCTTGGGAAAGTCCGGCACTTCACGGACCAGCTTCTTCAGGTGCTCGCAGTTCAATGCGGCTTTCGGCTCCATCTACCATGCTCCTTCAATGCGAAAAGTTGTAAGACCATCTACCGGTTCTGCTGGCAGTTCTGTTACTTCATCCACACGCGCCGCGCGCGGCCCCTGGCGCAATTTGCCGGCAAACACCAGATGCTGCTGGTCACTGCCCATGGCCAGCGCTTCCACAGTGCCGTCAATGTTGTTCCTGACCCAGCCGGCCAGTCCCAGCGTGCGCGCTTCATGGTCAACAAACCAGCGGAAGCCTACGCCCTGCACACGTCCGCGAACAATGTAACGTTTGGCAATCATAAAAAGCAGTCAGCACTCAGCTATCAGCATTCAGGCACTCAGCACTCAGCAAAACCAGAATTCACCGCAAGGGCATAAAGATCGCAATAGGTATTCGGTACTTAGTATCTGGTTGCAAGACTGTCGCTCCATTGCAAGTCCGAAATATCTGGTGTTCCAACCAAGCCAAATACTAAATACCAAATACCTGTTCTCTTTTTGCGTCCTTCGCGCCCTCTGCGGTGAAATCTTTAGCGGAATGTTGATTGCTCCTGGAAAGACTACGCCCGCGAGAGATAAGCACCTTCAGCCGTATCCACGCGGATCTTTTCACCTTCATTGATGAACGGCGGAACCTGCACTATCAGACCGGTCTCAGTCTTGGCCGGCTTGGTCACGCTGGATGCCGTGGCGGACTTCAACCCCGGCTCAGTTTCAACGACAGTTAATGTGACAGTCTGCGGCAGTTCGATGCCCACGGCCTTCCCGTCGTAAAACTCCACTTTAATCTGCAGGTTCGGCGTCAGGTAGTCGACGGAGTCGCCCAGCGTGTCTTTGCTCAGGTGCGTTTGCTCGTAATTCTCAGTGTTCATGAAGCAATAGCTGTCGCCATCCTGATACAGGAACTCCATGGGGATTTCATCCACCGTGATCTTCTCAATGGGATCGCTGGAGCGGAAGCGGTGTTCAAACATGGCGCCCGTGCGGATGTTCCGCAGCTTGGCCTGGATGAAGGCGCGCAGGTTGCCGGGCGTGCGGTGCTCCACGGTAAAAACGAGATGAAGGTCGTTGTTGTGTTTAATGATCATCCCCGGACGCATCTGGGTTGCTGGAATTGCCATGTGTTCAACTCTCTCCTAAGAACTATTGCTGATTGGTGAGTCTTGCCTGCTCTCTTGCGGGATAAAGCGAAACAGGCGGCCAAACCTGCTGTTGCGCAGCGGCCTTTAGACGAACTAAAAATTTTACCTCAAATACGTCCTCCTCTGCATGCCTCCGGCCATTCCCGGCGATTTCCGGTGTCTCAGGCCTTTTGGGACAACACCATAATGACCTCGGTTTTCTAACTCTAAAGACAGGGTCTTTTTGCCGCTCGCGAGCTGCCGTCAAAACCCAAGGAGGAAGCATGAGAGAGTACGCACGCTATGAAGGTCCGTGGTGGGAGACGCAAAAAGGACATCAACGCAACCAAATCTCGACTGCGGTGGGCTGGCTCCTACTGGGAATAGGGATCGGCGCTGCCGCTGCTCTATTGCTGACTCCGTCCACGGGCCGCGAGCTGCGTAATGCGCTTGCTTTCGGCTACCGTCGAACCCTCGACGGCGTGAGTCGCGGCACGCAGCAGCTTCGCCAACACGGCTCCAACCTGATCAACTTCACGCGCCGGTTGAGCTAGCTCACATCCGATCCAGTGCACTCATCTTGAGTTTTCTCTCTTGAGAACGCCTTGTCCTCAGGCCAGTTATTTCGCCGGACTTGCCACGCGCAACACCATTTGCGCGCCATACTCAAGCTTGATGTTCCCTTTCGGCGCCACAATGTAAACGCCTTTGGGGCTGTCGCTGAGCTTGAGATTAGGCAATCCGAAAACTCCACTGGCCGTGGGAATAATTACTCCATAGGTGACGCTGTTCTTATCGCCGAGAAGAACCGGCATCACGCTCACGCGGTCCGTGGCATTGCCCAGTTCGGCTTTTACCGGGAGATTGTTGAGGTTGGTGCTGTTGGCAGCGGCACGGCGTTCCGGCGCCAGCGCCTGGATAAATGCCGGATATTCAAACTCAAACTCGCGGCCGTCTTTGGTAACGATCTTCTGGAACTCCAGCAAAAGTCGCGTCTCAGGATCACCCTTGACGCCGACTTTCACTTCAGCCACCTTGCCCATGACTTTGGCTTCGCGCGGAACAATGATCTTGCCGTCATAAACTAGGTCTTGCGTCACGCGCCCGGTGATCTCCTCATCGGCCTTCAGCTTCTTGGCATCAAGGGCTCGCGGCACGTCGATGCATATGGTTGTACCGCTGCCAGGTTTATAGCCGGGCTCGCCCGGACCAGGAGGGTTAGCTTGCGCTTGTATAGGAAGCGCGTGGAGCACCTGCAGCAACGAAAAAATGACGAGGGTGGCAACTAGTTTGGATTTCATAGTGAGCCTCAGCGCGGACTATTCTACTCAAAGAAATATCATTGGTCGACCTAATGTAGAAGAAGCATCTCGAATCGTTGGATATAAGGACGCGTGCTTCGTCTGTGGCGCGTCTGGGGGTTCAATGCGCGCGCCAACCCTTTGAGCTGCTCGATGTCTTCCAAACCATTTCAGCTCCGCCAGCCTGTTCTTTAAGAGTCAAACAATGCCCCAAACTCCGCGCGAATGAACAGCTTGACGCCGTCTCTCCCAGTTAGTCGCCAGAAGAGCTTGTTGGTTTCACTCTCAATGCGAATGCTGATATTGAAAAACGGGCAGCACGCGTGCTCCAGCGGCGTGATTTCAGCCAGCGCGGCATAGAGTGCAGGTTGCCAGGGAAATTCAAAGTCATATCCATCCGGCAATTCCCGAATAGCTGCCAGCGAAGACTGCAACAAAGCCCCTAGCGCATGGTGACGCGCTCTCTGCTCGCTGGAGAGCGCTGTCATGTCACAAAAGAATGGAGTCGGGCTGTTCATTTTTAAAAGACGACAAGAGACTACTTCGCCTGCAACCACGTCTGCGCCACTACCTCTGGACTTAACTCGCGCAGCAGGCCATTGATCTGGTCAATCACCGCTTCCGGCTGCGTAGATTTTATATTGAACTTGAGCACGCCTCCCGGTGAAAACTGCGCGCCCCGTGATTGCGCCACAAACCGCGCCAGCTGCTCCGGCTCAATTGACGCCTGCTCCGTGAACTTAATCGTTACCGAATCGCGCTTGCGGTCGATGGCTAGCACGCCCACTCGCTCACACAACAGCTTGAGCGCGGACGCCGCCAGCAGATAGCGTACCGGTGCAGGCGGCTCGCCGTAACGGTCCTGCAGCTCTTTGCGGACGTCATCCAGTGCAGCCTCGCTTTCCACGCCAGCCGCGCGTTTGTACATCCGCAGGCGCTGGTTCTCTTCCGCAATATACGTTGGCGGAATGCGCAGATCAATGCCGAGATTCAACTGCGTGCTGACTTTGTCGGAAAGCTCTTCGCCCTTCAGCTCGCGAATCGCCCGGTCCAGCATGCCGGTATACATCTCAAAGCCCACGGCATCGATGTTGCCGCTCTGCTCGCCGCCCAGCAGATTGCCCGCGCCGCGCAGCTCAAGATCAAGCGCGGCAATCTTGAACCCCGCGCCCAGATCGGAAAATTCTTTCAACGCCGCCAGCCTGCGCCGCGCCACCGGCGTAAGCTCCTGCTCCGCCGGCACCAGCAGATACGCATACGCCCGGCGATTGGACCTGCCCACGCGGCCGCGAAGCTGGTAGAGCTCTGAGAGGCCATGACGGTCCGCACGATTGATGATGATCGTGTTGCACAGCGGTATATCCAGGCCGTTTTCAATGATCGTGGTCGCCACCAGAATGTCGGCTTCATGCCGCACAAAAGCGAACATCACCTTTTCCAACTCGCCCTCTGACATCTGTCCGTGGCCCACAATCACGCGCGCTTTTGGCAGCATCTCCTGCAGCTTGGCGGCAATCTCGTAGATCGTCTCCACACGATTGTGCACAAAATACGCCTGCCCGCCGCGTTCCAGCTCATGTTCCAGCGCTGACTTCACCAGCTTCTCATCGTAGGCCGCGACAACTGTCTGTATGGCCATGCGGTCTTTCGGCGGCGTTTCAATCACGCTCATGTCCCGCAGGCCGACCATGGACATGTGCAGCGTACGCGGAATCGGCGTTGCGGACATCGTAAGCACGTCTACTTCTTTTTTGAGCTGCTTGAGCCGTTCTTTATGCCGCACACCAAAACGCTGTTCTTCGTCCACGATCACCAGCCCCAGGTCCTGGAACTTGATGTCCTTGGAAAGAATGCGGTGCGTTCCGATCACGACATCCGCCTTGCCCTGCTCAATCCGCTCCACCGTTTCTTTCTGCTGCTTCGCGTTGCGGAAGCGGCTCATCATCTCAATGGTGATAGGGAA
>Ga0070734_10003917_pt1 | contig 14862 bp, 10 predicted proteins | sample Coa_R1_8_FD_66444 | JGI IMG/M metagenome (GOLD analysis project Ga0070734, IMG submission 66444) | Surface soil microbial communities from Centralia Pennsylvania, which are recovering from an underground coalmine fire - Coalmine... | ecosystem: Environmental > Terrestrial > Soil > Unclassified ...
ACCGATGTCGGCCTCATCGTTCACGAGATGACGCACGTGGTGCAGAACTACAAGCACTACAACGACACGGACGCGCCGGGATGGCTGGTGGAAGGCATCGCCGACTACGTGAGGTGGTTCTTCTACGAGGAGCTGAGCAACCGAAGGCACATCACGCAGAAGGATGCGAACGCACGTGGAAGCTACCAGACGACGGCCGCGTTCCTGTTTTGGGTCTCGAGCAAGTACGGCTCGGACCTGGTGCCGAAGCTGAATGGGGCCCTTCAGGCGAACACGTACCACGAGCCCCTATTCAAGGACCTGACCGGCAAAACCTTCGACGAGCTGGCGGCGGAGTGGAAGGCGAGCCTCCCGCCGTCGCCGACGCCCGGCGCGTCCTAGGAAGCGCGCCGGGACTCGGACGACGGAGCGGCCGTCGACTACGCACGGCTCTCCAAGAACTCCACGACCCTTTCACGCCCCTTTGCCTTCGCCACATCGAGGGGCGTGTCCCCGCGGGCATCGGTCGCCGCCGGATCGGCGCCGGCTTCAAGCAGCCGCCGCGCGCATTCGAGCTCTTGATTCGGCTGCCGCGCCATCATGTGTAGCGGCGTGTAGCCCTCGAATTCACCGGCCATCAGGTTGCGGGACATCGGATTTGCCCCGCGTTCCAGAAGGAGCTTGACGCACGCGGGTGCGTGCTCGGCTGCCCAGTGAAGCGGTTTGCCGCCGTATAACCCGATCTCGTCGGCCTCGATGAGCGCGCCGCTGTCTAGCAGAAAGCGCACCACCTCGACGTGCCCGTTGTGGGCGGGCCAATGAAGCACGGTTTCGCCGATGCATCCCCGCCGGTAGACCGCCAGTGGGTCGCGCTCGACCTGCATCATCACCCGGTCGAGGAGCCCGAGCCGAGCCGCCAATACAATGTCGATCCCGCAGCCGAAGGTCGGCGGCAAGTTGCCGCGGTCGCCTCTGACCGACGCCTCCAGAAGGAACTCGCCAACCTCCGGGTGTCCATCGGAAAAGGCGTTGAACACGGGCGGATAGTCGCCTTGGTTGACCGCGTAGATCTCGGCTCCCGCTTCCACGAGCGCCTTGGCCGGCTCCAGCCTGCCGTGCTGGGCCGCCACGTTAAGCGGGTACTCCCAGCCCCAGCGCCCCTTGCGCCACACGCCGGCCAACTCGGGATCGGACTGAATCAGCTCGATCGCCGCTGCGTCGTCGCCCTTTTCGAGCGCCTCGAACAGCCGCGCGCTTGGCGGCTTGGCAGTTGAAACCCGGCCCGGCTCGAGCACCCGGACGAGTCCCCCCCAGCTCTCAAAGCCGCGCTCTCGAGCAAGTACGAGTTGAGCCTGGGCGAGCTTGAACGCTTCGCCAGACTTGAAATAGGGAAGGACGCGGGAAAGCGCGCCTTGATCGCCTGCGCGCACCGCGCGCACTAACTCTTTGGCCTGGATCCTAAGCTGCCTTAGGTCCGGCCGGTCAGCCGTCGAACTCATATGGAACCTCCGTGGACAATCGGCCTGCGATCCGCGCTCAGGCGCCAACAAAGGTTCGGATGAGATTTCAAGGCTAAGGTGGACTCGGTCCTTTCCGCGGATCCGGATGCGCCCTCTCGCGCACCCGAAGTGTAACACACACCTCGCGCCTGGGCACGAAGCAGCCGGTCACAATGTAGAAGGAAATAGGATGGACACGGCTCTGGCGACCGAGAGCGAGGAAGTCCGCAAAGAAGCGAGTGCGGAGGGGCCGATCGTCTTTTACGACGGCGACTGCGGCCTATGCGCCCGGTCGGTTCAGTTCGTCCTAAAGCGAGACAAGGAGAGCCGCTTCCGCTTTGCCCCGCTTCAGGGCGCTACCGCCGAGCGACTCATCGGGCCCCCCCAAGGGAAGCCGGAAGCTTGGACGTTTACGTTGCTCGACGAGAGCGGCGTTTACGATCGCTCGACGGGCGCCCTGAAGATTCTCCAGCATCTCAAGTGGGGCGCTTTTCTCCCCGCGCTGGGGTTGCTTATTCCGCGTCCCCTGAGGGATCTCGTCTATCGCGGAATCGCTCGCGTCCGATATCGGATTTGGGGCCGCGCGAACAGTTGCCTTTTGCCCACCAAGGCCCAGATGTCGCGCTTCATGCCGTGACGTCGGCCCGGGCTTTCGGACGTCCGACCCAGCGGTAGACTCCCACCCATGTCCGCCACTACCGTCAGCCTCGACGAGCTGTGCATAAACACGATTCGCGGTCTCACGCTCGACGCGGTCGGCGCCGCCAACAGCGGCCACCCCGGACTCCCCATGGGCGCCGGGCCGATGGCCTATCAGCTCTGGACGAAGCATCTCAAGCACAACCCGAAGGACCCGCACTGGTTCGACCGGGATCGGTTTGTCTTGAGCGCCGGCCACGGCTCGATGCTCCTCTACTCGCTTCTCCACTTGACCGGGTACGACGTTTCGCTGGACGACCTCAAAGCTTTCCGCCAGATCCACAGTCGGACGCCCGGCCACCCCGAGAACGTGCTGACTCCGGGAGTCGAGGTGACAACCGGACCGCTCGGCCAAGGTTTTGCGCACGCGGTTGGGCTCGCCATCGCTGAAGCGTTTTTGGCTGCCACCTACAACCGGCCGAACTACGACATCGTCGACCACTTCACGTACGGGATCTGCTCGGACGGAGACCTTATGGAGGGGGTGAGCAACGAAGCCGCGTCGATCGCGGGCCACCTCCGCCTTGGCAAGCTGATCTTCCTTTACGACGACAACGGGATCACCATCGACGGAACCACCCAGATTGCCTTCACGGAGGACGTCGGCGCCCGGTTTGAAGCGCTTGGCTGGCACGTGCAGCGAATCGATGGTATGGACATCGAGGCCGTCGAGGTTGCGCTCCAAGCCGCGAAGGCGGAGACGAGGCGGCCTAGCCTCATCAAGGCGCGAACCGTCATCGGCTACGGCAGCCCCAGCCTCCAGGGCACCAGCAAGATCCACTCGAACGCATTGAAGCCGGAAGAGCTCCAGGCGACCAAAGAGCGGCTCGGCATTCCGCTCGACCCTACGTTCTACATTCCGGAAGACGCCCTACATCACTTCCGGACCGCGCTGGAGCAAGGCGCGCGTGCCCAGGGCCAGTGGAACCAAACGCTCAACAACTACTGCGAAGAGTTTCCAAAGGAGGCCGCCGAGCTCAAGGCAGCGATTAAGGGTGATCTCGGATCCGCGTGGATCGATGCGCTGCCCAAGTGCACCGAGAAGATCGCCACCCGCAAGGCGAGCGAGGGCGTAATCGCCGCGATCGCTCCGTTCCTACCCACTCTCATCGGGGGCAGCGCTGATCTCAACGAGAGCAACCTCGTGGAACAGAAGGGGCGGTACTCGTTCCAGCCCGATTCGTACGCCGGCAAGAACCTGCACTTCGGGATCCGCGAGTTCGGCATGGCGGCGGCGGTGAACGGGATCACGCTGCACGGAGCCACTCGCGGCTACGGCGCCAGCTTCATGGTCTTCACCGACTATGCCCGCCCAGCGCTCCGGTTGGCGGCGATCCAGGATGCGCCGTCGATCTTTGTGTTCACGCACGACTCCATCGGCGTCGGAGAGGATGGGCCGACCCACGAACCGATCGAGCACCTGACGTCGCTTCGCGCGATCCCTAATTTCAATCTCTTCCGTCCTGCGGACGGCAACGAGACCGCGGTGGCGTGGAAGGTGGCTCTCGAGTCCAAGACCACGCCGACGTTGTTGGCGCTCACTCGCCAGGGCGTCCCGCCTCTTACACCGGACAACATCGCCGACCATCCTGCCCATAAGGGGGCTTACATCCTCGCAGAGGCGAGCGGAGGCAAACCGGCGGTGACCCTGGTCGGGACCGGCAGCGAGCTTCAGCATTGTGTATCCGCCCGCGACATCCTCCAGGCGGACGGGGTGCCGACCCGCGTGGTGAGCTTTCCGAGTTGGTTCTTGTTCGAAGAGCAGCCGGCGGCGTACCGGAATCAGGTCATCGATCGCTCGATCCCAACGGTATCGGTGGAGGCGGGTTCGACCCTGGCATGGCCGCGCTACGCCGATGCGCACGTCGGTATCGACCGCTTCGGGCTTTCGGGCAACGGCGACGCGGTGATGAAGGAGTTCGGCTTCACGGCCGACAACGTGGTGACGACGGCACGGAAGCTGTTGGAGGAGCGAAAGCGCCGAACTTAGAGCCAGAGGCCAGCGGTGAGGTGCGCGCGATGCGGTGACGCCGGATCCAGAGCGGTCGGTCGCCGCCCGGGAGACCCTTTCGCGGATAGCCGAGTTCGGCGGCGTTGAGTTAGGGCGGCTCCTTGCGCTCGATCTGGAAGGCCAACCCGAAGCCGAGCGGTCTCTCCTCAACTTCGAGCGCTGGCTGCACGCCACTTCGTCGCCGGCTCTCCAGCTGGAAAATGCCCTTTCCGGGAGGGATGCCCTCGGTCGCTTACTAACCCTTCTGGGTGCTTCCCAAGCCGTCGCCGACGTCCTCATTCAAAACCCGGAGCTTGCCCATCTCGTCCTCGAGCCGGACGGGCGCGAGCCGGATACGGATGCCATCGCGGCCGAGGGGCGCACGATGATTTCCGGCGCCACGAGCTACTCCCACGCGCTCGACCGAATTCGGTTCTTGAAGCAGCGTTGGATGCTTCCGATCGTCGTCAACGACGTGTTTGAGAGCTGGCCCCAGGAGACGGTCTGGCGAGCACTCTCAGAACTGGCGGGTGTGATCATCCGGTTGGGGCTCGAGGTTGTCGGGGCGAACCAGGAGACCGACCCGGGCAGCCTCGTGGTCGTCGCGTTCGGAAAGCTCGGGGGCGGCGAGCTGAACTATAGCAGCGATATCGACCTCGTTTACGTCGTCGCCGACGGGCTCGACGAAGCGGTCGAGCGCAAGCTCGCCAAGTTCGCCGAGGTTTTGGGCCGCGCACTCAGCGACCGGTCGGGGCGGGGAAGCCTGTACCGGGTCGATCTACGCTTGCGACCCTACGGCGCGGCCGGCCCGCTCACCCAGTCGATGGCGGCGATCGAGGCGTACTACGAGCGATACGCCGAACCATGGGAGGTTCAGGCGCTGCTCCGATCCCGGGTCATCTGCGGTTCCGAGGAGCTGACCACGCGCTGGGAGGTGCTCCGAGAAGCCACGTGCTTCAAAGCCAAGCTTGGCGAGCCGGCACTTGAGGCGATGCTTTCGATGCGCGGAAGGATCGAGGAGAACGCGCATGAAGGGGACTTGAAGCGCGGCAGCGGCGGCATTCGCGACGTTGAGTTCCTGGTTCAGATTCTCCAGTTGCTCCACGGCTCTTCCACCTCCGATCTTCGCGTTCGCGGCACCTTGGACGCCATCCGCTCGCTGGACCGTCACGATATCCTCAACCACGCCGTATGCCAGAACCTGGCGAACGGATACGAGTTTCTTCGCCGGCTGGAGCATCGCTGCCAGCTTCTTGGGGACCAGCAGACCCATGAGCTGCCAACCGATCCGGCCGCCCTGGCAACCGTGGCCCGACTCATGGGGTGCCACGATGCGAGCGAACTTCATGGCAAGCTTCAGGAGCATCGGCGTACACTCGAAGCCTTGTACACCGGCTTCCTGCAACAGGGCGAGGCTGCCGTCGACGGGGGAAGTGCACGAAGTTCGCTCAGCCATAGGCTGGGGCCGGCCGGCCTCGCCTGGTTCGATTCCTTCGCCCTGAGCGATGAGTTCTACGATTCGCTCGCCGGAAACGGCGAAAGCCTCGAGCGGGTCGAACGGATTCTTCACCTTGCCCCGGCGCTTGTCCATCGCTTCAAGCGCTCGACCCCTCTCACTGAGCTATTGGTGAGCGGCGAGCTTGAGGAAGACTTCCGCGTCGCCAAGGGCATCGATGCCCTATCCTTGGACTTCCCAATCGACCGGTTGGCCGAGGTCTATACTGCCTCCCACACCAAGGCGGTGGCGAAATGGGTGCTGAGTCCAGAGTCGGATCTCGGAGTGACCCTCACCGGACTCGCCGATGCCCTGGTTCGCCACGTGTGCCGGCGGCTCTACGTGGCCGCCGACGTCCTCGCGCTCGGTAGCTACGCGCGGCACGAAACCGCGCCGGAGAGCGACCTCGATGTCGTCTGCCTGGTCGCCGATCCGGCCTCGCAACCTGCGGCCGAAGCCGCGATTCAGGGACTTCTCTCCCTCTTGGGAAGGCTGCGAAGAATGGATGCGCCGGTGGAGGTCGACCTACGGCTTCGCCCAGACGGCGGCAAGGGGTTGCTGGCTCGCTCCTACTCGGCCCTCAAAGCGTACGATCTCGAGGGGATGGAACTGTGGGAGCGTTTCGCGCTTGGGCAAGCTCGCCTGGTAGTCGGTTCGACCCGCGCGGCGGAGGTTGTAGCCGACGCCGCGTACGGCCTCCCCCTCACGCCGGAGCGCATCGCCGAACTCGTCGCCATGAAGCGGCGGGTGGAGACCGAGCGGGTCAAGCCGCAGCACAAGTATCGCGACGTCAAACTAGGGCGCGGAGGGCTCGGCGATATCGAGTGGTTCGTACATCTTCACGAGATGCGTTTTCAGACCGCCCTCGCGGTCGGGACCGTCATCGATATGCCGGAGCGAATTCGTGCCCTCGGTCGGGCGGCGCTGATCAATGCGGTAGAAGCCGAGGAACTCCTTGAAGCTCGAGAACACCTCTTACGAACGCGCATCTGGCTCGGCCTGCAAGGAATTGAGGGAGCGATCGTGCCCGAGAACCCCGACAAGTTGAGCCGACTCGCCGATGCGATGGGGTTCGACGACGGCAATGCGTTCCTCGCCCGCCATGAATCGATCGTCTCTCGCGTTCGCGAAATCTATGAAGACGGCCTAGCGAGGCTCCGCGCGTGACCGCCACCGGCGTCCTTCTCATCTTCGGGGCCTATATCCTGGGCGGCATCCCGTTGGGCGTCATCGTGGCGCGCGCCCACGGGATCGATATATTCAAGGTTGGTAGCGGAAACATTGGCGCAACCAACGTGTATCGAGCGGTTGGCGGTCGATGGGCGGGGATCGTGTTTGCCGGCGATATCGCGAAGGGCCTGATCCCGACGCTCCTTGCGCGCACCCTCTTTCCAACCCAGGAGGCGTATTGGGTCGCCGGAGGCGCTTCGGCGACGCTCGGCCACTGCTTCTCTCCGTTTCTTCGCTTTCGCGGCGGAAAGGGGGTTGCCTGCTTGCTGGGCATGGTCCTCGGGATTTCGGTGGTCGACACCGCCTGGGCGTTTGGCACGTTCCTCGTCATCCTGGCCCTCACGCGGTACGTCTCTCTCGGCAGCCTGATAGGGGTGCCGACGGCGGCCGTCGTCGCGTTTGTCCGGCACGAGAACCCCGTGATTATCGGGACCTTCGCTGCCGCCGCGCTTCTAACCGTGCTGCTTCACCGTAAGAACATCAAGCGGCTGCTCGATGGCACCGAATCCAAGTTCGGGAAATCGAAGCCCAAGGATCCGCCTGATGAGGAAGGCGGGACGGATTCGGATGAACCAAAATCTCCGCAGTGAACCTCCGCCCGGCGAGTCCGGGACTATCATGTAAGCACCGACGGGCTACGGAATCCGAACCAGCTTCAAAGGCTACTGACCGATGGGTATCAAAGAGCGGCTCTTCGACCACCCCTCCGCGTTCTTTGCGGGGTGCTTCGTTTGGGCCTTCCTCGCGATCTGGATCTACTCCCTCATCGTCTGGAGCATCCAGGGCGATGTCGAGTTCCCGGTCGCGATCGTCGGTTGCGCCGTAGCGATCGCCCTCGGCTACCTCACGATGAATCCGCCTCGGCAGGATTTCGCGCCTTGGATTGCGATGGCGACGGCGGCGCCGGTGGTGGCCTATCCCTTTGTTTCGGCCGGCCTTCGCCGGCGAGCGCTCGTTCAGATTGACGTCGAGGACGTAGCCAGGGCCTACGATGCCCTTGGGCATCAGCCGCAAAACCCGGCGCTGAAGTTCCGCTTGGCCAAAGCCTTGTACAACCGCGGCATGGTTCACGCCGCATTGGCGATTGCCGAGCCAGCGCTCAAGGAACTCCCGCGGCGGCACTACATGGACGAGTGGCGAATGGTGATCGGCTGGCGAAGCCACGCGGACCGAAAGGTTCCAACCACCTTCGCGTGCCTTCAGTGCGGCTATCACAACCGCCCCGGCGTCGTGTTTTGCCAGGGGTGCGGCGGACGACTCTTCCTGCCTCATGCAGAAGGGAAGTGGGTCGGCAAGACGACGATGCAGAAGCTGTTGGTCGTCTGGTTCGGCCTCATGTTGCTCGCGTTTGGGATTCCGGCCGCGACCATGGCACTTGAACCGATCGCGGCGATGATCGTGATCGCCCTGATGCTGGGCCTTGCCGGCTTCGGCGGCTTTACCGTGTTCCGCCAAGCAGAGCACACCGCGTGAAGCGGCTCGACCGGTACGTCATCCGCGAGCTCCTCGTCCCGTTCCTCATCGGGACCCTCGCCGTCGTGCTGATGTTCGACATCAACATGGTGATGGCGTACACCAAGCAGTTCGACATCAGCAACATCCCCAAGCTGGCGCTCTTCCAGATGATCCTTTACAAGACGCCTTACTGGATGAACATGACCCTGCCCGTCGGGATGTCGCTCGGCGCGTCGCTGGCGATGTCGAGGCTTGCCCGGGAGAGCGAGCTCACTGCGATGCGGACCGCCGGCGCGCGGGTGCTTCGGGTGATCGCCCCGATTGCGGCGTTCGGCGTTCTCGTCGCGATCGGGGACTACCTGATGGTCGAGAAGGTGATGCCCGGCGCCGAGCGCAAGTTCACCAGCCTCGAACAGAAGTTCGGGCTGCTCGTGGTGATGCCGAATCTGAGCGAGAACACGATCGTCCGGCTCCCGAACATGCAGGTGTCGATAGGCCATGCCCAGCGTACCGGCGAGGGATCGATGGACCTGAGGGATATCGTGGTGTTCGATCGAACCTCCAATCAGGGAGTACAGATCATCCGATCCGACCACGGATCCTACAACCAGGGCGAGTGGGTGTTGCAGGGCGCGGACATCTGGTGGCTGGCGCCGGGCGAAGCTACCGCGATGTACACGATGGAAACGGCGAGGCTTCACTACAAGGTCTCCATTGCCGACCTTCTGATGCCGCCGGGACCCGAGCAACAGACCGCCGCTCAGATTCGTGAGTCGATCGCCAACGCTCAGCGGATGCACCTCGCCAGTCGGGAACTCGAGATCCAGTATCAGATTCGCTTTAGCGTGCCCGCGTCCTGCATTCTCTTCGCGCTCGTCGCGCCCGCGCTCGCCATCATGTTTGCCCGAAGCGGATTTGCCGGCGTCCTGCTAAGCATCTTTCTCGTGTTCCTCTACTACAACGTCTTCGTCTTCACGACCGAGATCCTCGGCAAGAACTCCCACATCTCCCCCGTCCTCGCCGCTTGGTCGCCGAACCTGCTCTTTGCCATCCTCGGCCTGTTCGCTATTAGGAGGCTCGAGTAATCCATGCGGCGCGCCGCCGCCGCGGTCGCGTGCCTGTGCGTAACCGGATCCGCGTCGGCGCAGTTCTCCGGGTCGCTCGGAAGCACGTTTCGCACCCTGCGCTACTACGGCCTTTTCCCGCTTCCCCCGTCGACGACCAATCCGCTCGACGCCAGGGGGTTCAACCCCAACCTTCCGGAGAAGAACCCTCCGGCCCCGCCGGAACCGGACAACTCGGGATACATCACCCTCGATGCCAAGCCGGGAGGCACAACGACGCACAAGGGCGGGATGGTCCATGCGGAGGGCGGGTTCACCGCCGAGTACAAGGGTTACCGGATGGAGGGGGACGTCCTCGACGGCAACACAGCCAGCGACGTCTATATCATCAGCGGCAACGCGACACTCACGGGCCCGGATGCGGTCGTCACCGCTCGCCGGATCGTGGTCGACTACCGGAGCCGGACTTACGAGGCGTACGACGGAGAAAGCGAGCTCCGCCCGGCACTGGTTGGCGGGATCCTGCAAACAGACGTTTATGCGAAAGGCGCGCGGGGAACCGGAACCGAGTTAGAACAGTTCCTGTACAACGGCCTGATCACGACCTGCAACTACCCGGAGCCCCACTACTCGCTCGCATCCCGCTTCACCGACCTGCGCTTTCGCCGCCGGATCATCTTCCGCGACCTGAGCGTCTGGGTCCTGGGCCACCACCTCTTCAGCCTGCCGTACCTGTCGGTGCCGCTGGACAACCGGCGCTACAACAACCTTCCGGTCGTTGGGCATGACTCCTACGAGGGGTATTTCATCAAGACCAACTACGGGATCCCATTGAAGGGGGATCGCGCCTTGTACACCCGGCTCGACTACATGACGAAGCTTGGGGTTGGGGCGGGGATCGACTACTCGAACACGCGGGTAGGTGGGTCAAGTCCATACAACTCCAAGCTCACAGTGTACGGAGTGACCGGTCCCGGGATGCTGGACATAACCCAGTCCCACGACCAGACGTTCAAGTGGGGAAAGCTGCAGATGCAGAACACGCTCACCTCGCACGACTATTTGAGTGCCCCGGACAGCACCCTTCTAAACAGCCGAATTGGGTTGATCTTGAACCAACATTACGGCTCGACCGGGCTAACCTACAACCGCTCGAGCAATCATGGGCCGGGCTTCTCGTCGCTTAACCAGACACTTGGGTTCAGCAACAATGAGAGCTTTGGCTCCTCCTTCAAGGAGTCGACGCAGGTCACCTATACCGATAGCACGAACAATTTTTCAAACGGTTTGACAAACTCCTCGATCGATCGCAAGCAGATCGATATCAACTTTGAGGCCGACGAAGACTTGAGGAAGGCTACGACCTCGTTTCAGGTTCAGAAGACGGTCCCGATCGGACAGGTCACCAACTTCGTCGGCGGCACCGACCGCACCCCGGTGCTTACGCTGGCGTCAGATAGCGGGCGGCTCTTTGGGCAGGGTTTTGGGCGTTCCTTCCCGATGAAGGCGGCCGCCTCGATCGGTCAGTTCGGCGATCCTCAGTCAGGCGCCGACATCACGCGCGACCGGTTCGATTGGAGCTTCGACAAGGCGAGCGATCCGCAGAAGCGAACCTCGGTTGATATCCAGGGCGTCTTTGCCCAAAGCCTTTACTCCGACAACACCGCCCAGTACGTCGTCGGCACCAACGACACGCTCTCCTACCGGCTGGGTCGCGACACCTCGCTCAACTTCCGCTACAACTATCTCCGACCAGAGGGCTTCACGCCGCTCGGAATCGACCAGACTGGGAAGTCGAACCTCCTCTCCGAGGATCTCAGCGTGCGCCCGTTGCGCCCGTTGCTCATTGGCGCCCAGAGCAGCTACGACTTCGTGCAGCGCTCGCAAGGTTCGGTCGGCTGGTCTCCAGTCGGGCTCCGCATGGAGGCGAGCCCTTACGACTACCTGCTCGTCCGCACCTTGGCAACCTATGATCCCTTCTACAAGGGGGTCGCCAACTACCGGATGGACGCGACGTATAAACCCGGCGCGACGCTGGTCGGCCTCGGCGCACGGTTCGACAACACGCGCCACACCTGGGCCGAAGTCGACGTATTCGTGGGAAGCCTTACTTGGGGCCGAATCAAAGCCGATTTCCGGGCATCCTATAACGGCTATTCGAAGCAATTCAACAGCATTCAGTCGTCGCTAGTCTATGACCTTCACTGTGCCGAAGCGGTCGCGCAAATCGTCTCAAATCCGGTCGGATTCCAAAGCGGCACATCGTTCTACTTCTTCATTAGATTGAAGGGCCTGCCGTTCGATACAAACTTCGGGAGCGGCACTCGAGGGCAGCCGTTCGGGTATGGAACCGGATTAGGGTATTAAGGTCGTAGGGCTAGGAGGAGGCGCTGGCGTAGTGCCGAGTCGCATATTTCCAAAACATCCGGCTGGCCAACAACGAGCCGATGCCCCACACCGCACCGAGCAGCACCAAGGAGCCGTCGACCCCAAGAATCAGCATCTTTGCCGGCAAGGTGGCGAAGAACGCGAGCGGCAGGAAATAGAGGAAGAACCGCTGAACGACGATCGGGTAGACATCGACGGGGGTTCGCGAAACGCTTGCTGCCGTTTCGGTGAGTACCCAGAGGTTGTCGACGCGCACTAGCCAGATTGCCAGCGTCATGAGACTGATGCTCAAGCTGTAGAACATCGCGAGCGCGGCCACGACCAGCCCAAACCAGGCCAGCCACTGACCTAGCGCGGGGTGCACCCCGGCTGCATGCAGTCCGTAGGCCAGGAGTGCGATCCCGAAGCAAAGCGGGCCGAGCTGGTCGAAGTTCACCCTCCTCGTTGAGACCCACATTTGTGCATCGACCGGCTTGGTTACCACGAAGTCGAGCGTCCCTTGACGGACCTGTTGGGGAATCTCCATGAGTGAGAAGAAGAGTCCCGAGGAGAGGCTCGTCAAGATCGCGGCAGTGCCCGTGAGGACGAGGGCGGTCGGCTGCGACCAGCCGGCGATCGACTTCGTGTTGGCGAACACAACGAGCACGATCGCGACCGCGAAGCCGATCCACATGACGTTTTGAACCATCTTGGCGAAGAAGTTGGCGCGGAACTCAAGTTCGCGGTTGAACGAGGAGACGACGAACATTCGGTAGATCCGAAGATGCCGCCGCATGGCGCGAGGTTTACCCGTAATCCCGGTGCGTAACCTGAGCTAACATCGCTCACGGATGGACACGGCGCCGCTCGCTCCCGATGCCTTGATGAGCCTGCTTGGGGCGGTCGTGATGCTCCTCGTCAGCACTGGCCTTGCCGGGCTCGGACACTTTTGTTTCCAGCGCTGGACCGGCGCCCTGGATCCGGCGACCCGCATCGGCGTCTCTGGCCTCATCGGGCTCGGCGCGACGGGTACTGCCACGCTCTTCATCGGGATGATCCCGGGCGGCGCCGGGTTCGCCTGGGTGTTCATTCTGCTCGCGGCCCTCGCCGGTGCGATCCTCGGCCGCTCCCTCTTCGGCTCGCTCAAGGGCCTGACCAAGCCGGCCGGCGCCGAGTGGCTCGCGGTTGCGCTGCTCGGCTTGGCAATGCTGTTCGCCCTCATCGTGCTGCTTGCGCCGAGCACGGCCGCCGACTGGGATTCGATCGCGTATCACATGGCCTTACCGAAGGTGTATCTGGCTACCGGCCAGGTCGCCCGCGCGCGGTTTTCGAGCCATTCCGCGTTCCCTGAGGCGATCGAGCTCCTCTTCCTCCTTCCGCTCAAGTTCGGATGGCAGTCCGGGGCCAAGGCGATCCTCCTTAGCTACTCCGGTTTCGGGGCGATCTCGCTCTTTGGCCTTGCGCGCGAGCGGTATGGGCGCGCGGCAGGTTGGTGGGCGGCGTGCGCTTTCGCGGGAACGCCGGTCGTGCTGTGGGAGAGCGCCAGCGCCTACGTCGACGCAGCCCACGGGCTCTTCGCCGGCCTTGCGGTGATCTTCGCCCTTCGCTCGGCGCTCGAGAAGCGCGCAGACTGGGTTCTCGCCGGCATCTTGCTCGGCCTGGCGTGCGGCACTAAGTACACCGGCCTGCAGACCGCCGGAGTCCTCATCCTCCTCCTTCTCATCCTGGCCGCCCTGAAGCGCATCGAAGCGGGATGGAAGGCGATCGGCGTGGTCGCCGGCCTCGCGTTGGTCGTGGGCGGGCCGTGGTACGTAAAGAACATCGTCACCACCGGCAATCCGGTTTACCCATTCCTGTTCGAGCGCTTCGGTGGGGTCGACTGGGATCAGAAGCGCTCGGACATCTATCGCGACGAGCAGCTCTCGTTCGGCGTCGGGGTGAGCTCGGCCCACAAGTCGTGGGACCAACTCGGGCACGCTATCTTCGGTCTCGCTTACCAGCCAGGCCGGTACGTGAACCCCCAGCAGACCGTCGGCGGCGGCAATCCGTTGGGCGCAGTGGGTCTGGCGGTGTTCTCCGGCTTGTTCTTCTGGGCCCTCGCCCGTCGTCCCGATCCCCTCGAAGGCGGCCTCCTGGCCTTCGCCGGGGTCAGCTTCGTTCTCTGGTTCGCCCTGAGCCAACAGAGCCGGTACGCCACGACCCTCGCCGTTCCTGCTTGTCTCATGCTCGGCGGGGCGGCCGTCAGCGGCGCCTTGGGTCGCTTGGCTGCCGCCCTCGCCGCCCTCCAGTCGGCGTACACGCTTTGGATCTACAAGTCGGATCTCGTCGATTTGTCGCTCCCAGTTGCGATCGGAAAGGTCTCGCCGGCGGATTACCTCCACGCCAACCTGCCTTTCTCGGAGGCTTGCGAGACCATCAACGGCTTACCAGCCGACTCGAAAGTCGCACTATACGATCAGGTTTTCGGCTATTACTTGGACCGATCCTACTTCTGGGCCAATCCGGGTCACAGTTCGATGATTCCGTACGACTCGATGCGGAGCGGCATCGACTTGGCCGCCGATCTGCGAAGGCTGGGGTTCACCCACATTTACGTGGAGTTTCCCGCGGGAGAGCCCACGAATCCGGCGTTCGCGGCTGCTCTAGAACAGGGGATCGGACACGTGCCGCTCTCCCTCGACCTGGATCAAAAGTGGCGCCGGGATTGGACGGCGGCGTGGAAGGTCTATCTCATCGAGGCTGTTTCGCGGGGAGACGCGGTCCCCGTCCAAGGCTTCCGACGCGGGAGGCTCTATCAACTTGCGTCTCGCTAGACAGCGCGTTGCGCCCCGGGCCTCAGCCACCGGCCTTCAGCGTAGAGCCGCGAGTCCTCTCCGAACGTGCTGGTAACCTTTCTGCCCGCCGATGGCGACTGAAACCTACTTCGAGAAGCGGCGCGGCGTCAGCCGGGTGGAGGTCCGAGACGGCTTTGCCCAGGTTCACGCATCCCGCATCGCTCAGCCCCTGATGGAGGGCCGGCTTTCGGTGCTCCAGTGCGTCGCCGACGCCAAGGTGAGCATCGACTTCCTGAAGCTGACCCCGAGC
>Ga0070734_10003919_pt1 | contig 14856 bp, 15 predicted proteins | sample Coa_R1_8_FD_66444 | JGI IMG/M metagenome (GOLD analysis project Ga0070734, IMG submission 66444) | Surface soil microbial communities from Centralia Pennsylvania, which are recovering from an underground coalmine fire - Coalmine... | ecosystem: Environmental > Terrestrial > Soil > Unclassified ...
GGGAGATCACCAGGTCGGCGGCAATCTGCGGTTTGGTGCGGCCCGCCGCGAGCAGGCGCAGGACGTCCAGTTCGCGCTCGGTAAGGCCGGCCGGCAGCACCGGCAGGACAGCCAACGACGTCCCCGCGGCGTCGAGCACGGCGCGCACCGCGGCACGGTCCAGCGGAAGGCCCGCCAGGACCCGCGCCGCCTCGGCAGGCTCCAGCGCGGGCCGGTGTGGCCGTGCCTCGCCGAGCGCATGGAACACGTCGGCCGCGGCCAGCAGGCAGGCGGCCATGTCCAGTTCGGCGCCGCCGATGCCGGCCGGATACCCGGACCCGTTCACCCGCTCGTGGTGGCGGCAGGCGATCAGTCCCAGCGGCCCGAGCACCGGTGACCGTGCCAGGATCCGGCCGGTGTGGTACGGGTGCAGACGCACCTGCTCCCACTCCTCGGCCCGCAGCGGGGCCGGCCGCTCCCAGACACCGGCCGGCACCGCGACCCGGCCGAGGTCGTGCAGCAGCCCGGCACGGTAGGCGAGCGTCGCGTCCGCCGGCGAGGCCTGCGCGGCCGCCGCGCGCGCCAGTGCGGCGACCCCCCGCGAGTGGCCGGTGAACCACGGGCTCTTCAGATCGGCGGCATCCCCGAACCCGGCCAGGGCCTCCTCGAAGGCCGCCTCGTCGCGGAACATGCGCCGCTGCCCGGGCTCGGCGTCAACCACGGCCGCCCACAGGTCGTCCTGGTTGCAGGCCGCCAGCAACTCGCCCGGCGCGTCCGCGAAGACCGCCGCGATCTCCGGATCGAGCGCACGCCCGGACCAGCGGGCCACCGTCCGGGCCGCGACGCCGCCGCCGCCGACGGCGTCGAACATCACCGCCGCATAGCCGACCGCGGCGAAGCGTGACGCCTCAGCGACCTCCGCGCCGGCCCGGCCCGCCGGGAAACCGTGGCCGTCGAAGCGCTCGAAACTGTCCAGTACCGCCCGCCCGACCGCCTCCGGCAGCCCCAGCCGGGCGGTCAGGTCCGCGCCGACCTCGCAGTCCGCCCGCGCCCCCTCGGCCTTGAGCCGCCCCACGCCCGCCGGGCCGCCCAGCGCCTCCAACCGCGCGGCGTCCACGCCCAGGCCCGCCAGGAACTCCAGCGCCTCACCCGGCTCCGTCGGATCGACCAGGTCACCGCGGGCACGGACCACGATGTCATCGCCGCCGAATACCGCGGCGATCTCGTGCGACGTCGCGGCACAGCCGGCGAACCGCATCAGGGTGCCGTAATAGACCTCGCCCCGGCGGCGTTCATCAACTCCCGCCCGCCTGGCCAACTCCGTCGCGAGCAGGCACGCCCGCATCGCCTCGCCCGGCGGATGCCCGCGAGCCAGGTCGCTCACCACCGAAAGCGCGGCGACCACACCCGCCACGCCGATCGTCTCCCCCACAACCGCAAGTCTAAAGATCAACGGACCACCGGCCCGCTGAACAGGCAAAGGCCGCCCGAGACGACTCCGCGGCAACGACGACCGCGCGGCAACGACGACCGCGCGGCAACCCGGCACCCGCTCAGCCACGGGCCCGCGTAGCGTCAGACGCTCACCTCGACGCCTTGGTGGCGTGGCCCGTCCTGCCGGCCGCCGGCGAAGTCTCGCTCACCGTGGCGGGACCGCCAGCCGGAACGAGAGCGACCTTCACGCCCAACCCAGCCGGATCGCCCGGCAGTTCGGCGCTCAAGGTGAAAACGAAGCGGTGGACGCGGGACCCTGATCGAGTCCTGGCGGAGCGCCGCCCGTACCGTCGGCTAAATGGAGTTCAGCAAGGAACTGCGCGAGGACGTCCTGTCGGGCGAGATCACCGTCTCGTTCCGGCTCTGGCGGCGGCGGAACGTGCTGCCAGGACGCCGTTATCGAGTCGGGCCGGGCTGGATCGAGGTCGACTCGATCGAGCTAGTGCCGTTCTCCTCGATCGACGAGGACGATGTCCGCCGTGCGGGAGAGGCAGACCTCGAAGCTCTCCGCCAGCGAGCCGCCCACTCCGGGCCCATCGGCGAGAACACGCTCCTGTACCGGGTCGAGTTCCACGCCGTCCACTAGCCGGCTGCCTCGGCTGCCTCGGCGGTCTCCCGTGGGTTGTCGACGCGGACGACCGCGTCACCTGGCGGCTCGGTGTGGTGCACGGTCGTGTAGAAGCGCACCTCGTGCCCGTCGGGGTCGTGCAGTTCCGGCAGGATCCAGCCGATCGTCGCGAAGTGCACCCCGGCGTGCGGTTCGCCGAGCGCGGTGAGCCTCGCCGCGAGGTCCTCGATCGCTTCCTTCGACGGGACCCCGATGGCGAAGTAGTCGAACCCCGCGGCCGCCTCGGCGCGCGCCGGGTCGAGGCGCAGCGCGAACTCCGGGCCGCCGTCCGGGTGGCGCATCGCCACGCCCATCAACTCGCCCTGCTCGGTGAACTCGATCACGGCCCGGTATCCGAGCCGGGACTCATACCACGCTCGCGACCGGGCGAGATCGCGGACCGGCAGCTTCACGTGGTGGATGCCGTCCAACCGTGGTGCTGTCATGGGAACCCCCGAAGCTATATTGCAGTTTCACTGTAAGATTGCAGTTATACTGCAACGTATGACGAACGCTGTCAAGCCCGCCGGCCTGCGGGCCACCCGGGTCCTGGAGAATGAGGAGCGCATCTTGCGCGCCGCGCACGCGCTGTTCGTACGAAACGGGTATCAGGCCACCACGCTCACTGCGGTCGCCGATGCGGCCGGGGTCGCGCACCGGACCGTGTACGTCCGGTTCGGCACGAAGGCGGCGCTGCTCAAGCGGGTGATCGACATGGCCATCGTCGGCGACCTGGCGCCAATCGACGTGGTGAGCCGTGAGTGGTACCGCACCGCGACAACGGCACCGACCCTGCAGGAGCGCATCGCGGCGTCCGCGAAGGGCAGCGCACGGCTCGTGACGTCCGCGGCCGACGTCATCGCGGTCGCCCGCCAGGCCGAGTCGACCGAGCCACTGCTGGCCGAAGCGGCGCATGCCGGGCGGGTCGCGACCCGCGACGCCGTCCGGGCGTTCTGGACTTGTGCCCGCGACGACGGACTGCTGCCCGCCGGGTGCGACCTGACCTGGCTGGCCGACACCACCAGCGTGCTCGCGCACGCCGAGACATACCTGCTCATGCGTGAGACGCTGCGGGTGACCCCCGGGCAGTACCAGAACTGGCTCGCGACCACCTGGCACCGCATGGCCGAGGCCGCAAGCCAGGACTGCCCCGGCTAGCGCAGGGCGAGGACGATCGCCGTGATGAGGGCGCCCATGCCGGCCACGGCGATGGCACCGCCGGCAAGCTGGGTGCCGGTCAGCAGCACGAACCCCTGGGAGCAGACCTCGATCGTCTGGTGTGTGCAGACCGCCGCGCCATGGGCGATATGAAGGAACAGCCATCCGCCGATGATGACGGCGGCCAGGCCGGCGATCGTCAGCGCTCCCGCGCTCCACGACGGTATGCCGCGGGAGGCTCCCGGCGCAGCGGTCCCACGGGCTGGCCGGGTGGCAGCGGGCCCGCGTGACCGTCTGACCGGCAACTCGGCGGCCGGTGCGGATGCTGCCGCCGCGGACCTGGCGAGCGTGGGAGCGTCGACGGCGGTCAAAGGCGTCGTGACGATTTGATAGATGAACGCCCCCAGCAGCGACGCTAATAGAACCAGCGCGAGGAACAACCCACCGGTAACCATGGCTCCTCCATTGCCCGCTCGCGGCCAGCCTGGCCGGACCCGGCGATTTCGGGAAAGACGTTACGCCCGGCTGCCAGCCAATACGGTGTCTTTGCCGGGTTCTGCCATGGCCTTTCCTGGGAAGCCCTTGGCGTGGCGCCGCGCGGAATGTCCGGCCTGGTGCAAGCTAGCCCGAGGACGCCGTCCAGGCGGTGCCGTTCCAGTGCGGCAGCAGTGTGCCGCCACGGCGCAGGAACTCGTGGTGCAGTAGCGTCTCCACGGGGAAGAGCGCGTGACCCGGAGGTGAACATGGCACGGAACCCGACCTCCGCGGACCCCGGCCCGGCAGGCTCGCCCGAGGCACGGACCCCGCCGTTCGCATCGGCCTGGCGGCGGGCCCACCTGACGGTGGACCAACGCGTGGCCCGTGGCCGGGACGCCCGGTCCGGGGCGCCACGGTCGGCCCACGGCCGGTGGGCACCATCGGCGGACCGCCCGGACCCGGTTGCCCTGCTCGAAGAGCAGGCGGCGTCACGGGTGCCGCAACTGCTCCCGATCCGGTACGGCCGGATGCTGGTCTCGCCATTCACTTTCTACCGGGGTGCCGCGCTGATCATGGCATCCGACCTGGCGGGGACTCCCGTGTCGGGGGTGACCGTGCAGGTGTGCGGTGACGCGCACCTGTCCAACTTTGGCCTGTTCGGCACGCCCGAGCGGCAGATGATCTTCGACATCAACGACTTCGACGAGACCCTGCCCGGCCCGTGGGAATGGGACGTCAAACGCCTTGCGGCCAGCTTCGAGATCATGGGGCGTGACCGGGGATTCTCTCCCGGCGACCGCCGTGCCATCGTCATGGCCGGAGTGGCCGAATACCGGGACCGCATGCGTCAGGCCGCCGGGATGGGAGCCTTGGCCGCCTGGTATGACCACCTGGAAGCCGGGATGCTGCTCAAGTTGGTCCGCCAGGAGGTCCGGGTCAAGCGGGTCACCAAGGCGGAGGCCCAGGCCTTCGAGCGGGACATCAACAAGGCACATACCAGGGACAACACCCGCGTGTTCACCAAGCGCGCGGCCGAGGTCGATGGTGAGCTGCGAATCGCCGCCGACCCGCCGCTGATCATCCCGCTCGAAGATATCGTCCCAACGGGGTCCGATTGGGAGGACCCGGCGCCGCTGATCAAGAAACTGCTCAGCAGCTATCGGCGCACGCTCGGGGCCCACCACCATCCGGTGGAGGAGTACCGCTACGTCCATTCGGCGTACAAGATGGTCGGCGTGGGCAGCGTGGGGACCCGCTGCTACATCATGCTGATGCTCGGGCGCGACCACGAGGACCCGTTGTTCCTGCAGATCAAGGAGGCGCAGACCGCCGTGCTCGAACGGTTCCTCGGCAAGAGCACCTACCCGCACCACGGCCAGCGCGTGGTGGCCGGCCAGCGGTTGATGCAGGCGGCGACCGACATCTTCCTGGGCTGGATACGCATCAAGGGAGTCGACGGCGTGCCCCGTGACTACTACGTGCGCCAGTTCCACGACTGGAAGGGCAGCGCCGACGTCGACAGCATGCTCGTTCCCGGCGCCACCCTCTACGCGCGCATCTGCGCCGCGACACTCGCCCGTGCCCACGCCCGGTGGGGGGACCGCATTGCCATCGCCGCTTACCTGGGCAAAGGAGATGCTTTCGACCGGGCAATCGCCGACTTCTCCGCCGTCTACGCCGACCAGAACGAAAGGGACTACGAGGCATTCGCGGCTGCGGTGAAGTCGGGACGGCTCACCGCCCGGACCGGCCTGTAAACCCTCGTCATCCACCGGGCGGCGGGGGCAGGGGAGTGGAGATGTCGACGGCGATGCGCCAGGTGCCGTCCGCCTCGCGCTGCCAGATGGTGGCGTCCCAAGCCGCCCGGCTCGTGCCGCCGGCCGGGCCTGGGCTGCCGCCGGCCGGCGGAATTTGGACCGTTACGGTGCACAGGGCGTAGCCCAATCCGCCGGATGCGTGTGATTCGTGGAGCCGAATGGCGCGCTGGGCCCCGGCTGCCAGCGCCCGGGTGATGGCGGCGTCCCAGAATTCCCGGATCGCGGCATGACCCTGCAGGGGCTGGATGCCGTCGGCCATCAGGTGGGCGTCCCTGGTGTAGTACGCGGTCATCGAGCCTGGGTCGCCGGCGTAGAAGAGGTCCTCGAAGTGCCGGGTGAATTCTTCCAGGTGCTGGGAATCGAAGGTTGCCAGGGACACGGCTGCTCCTGTCGGCTCAGTTCGCGGGCGCGGTGCGGGTGCCTGCCAGCATCGGCAGGACGATGTCATCGACGACGTGCCGGGCGAAGGCGTCGTCGAGCCCTTGCGCGGTGGCCATCTGGCGGAAGATCTGGGCCTCGATCACCTCGTGCACCAGGCGCGCGAGCTTCCTGGCGGCGCCGGCGGGCAGTTCCCCGCGCGCCACCGCGCAGTCCACGATCCGGCCGGACACCGAGTCCTCCTCCAGCAGCGACCGCAGGCTGGCCGCGAGCTGGCTGTCGGCGCGCATCGCGTGGACTAGGCCGCTCATCATGGCCAGGAACTGCGGGGTGAGATGGCCGATTTCGGCCCCGGTGGTCCCCCAAAGTGGGATACCGGTCCTGGGTACCCGTGGTGCGCCTGGGGCGGCGGAGCACTCGCGTGGCCGGATCTTGACATCAAACTCACACGTAGATCACGCCAAGGCCGCAGACCCGCACGGGAAGATGTGACTCGTGCCGGACCTGATGCCTGCCAGCTTCTCCGGGGCCCGGTGGCACGCAGCAGCACAGGGAGGATCGCGTGACTCAACTAGGCTCTCCGGCGACGGAGAGCAGTCCCAGCGGCCACGACCAGGCGGTACGCGGATCGCGGCTCGCCCGCCGCCGCCGCGTCCTGTTCTGGGTGGCCGGCGGGGCGGCCTTGCTGGCCATCGGCGGGCTGATCGGGTCCTCGTTCGTGAAGTCGCCACAGCAGATCGCGGCGGATACCGCGGCGCCGCCGCCGACAGCGACCACCGCGAAGGTCGTCTCCCAGGTGCTTACCTCGTCGGTCCAGATGCGCGGCGTGGTGTACCCGGCCACGCAGTACGACGTGTACCCATCCGCCCCGGAATCAGATTCGTCATCCTCGGGTACCGGGTCCGCGTCCGGTTCGGCTGGTGGCGGCTCGGCGGGGTCGGTGTACATATCGAGGCTGGAGGTGGCGGCCGGCCGGACGATCTCCAACGGCGAGCAGCTCGCCGAGATCGACGGCGAGCCGATGTTCGCACTGGCCGGCCGGGTGCCCGCATGGCGGGACATCACGCCGGGGGAGAGCGGGCCGGACGTGACGGAACTGCAGAAGGCCCTCGCCTCGCTCGGGTACTACGACGGCGGTGACACGCCCGGGCTGTTCGGCACGGCAACCGAGGACGCGGTGGCCCTGTACTACGAGCATCTTGGCTACACCCCGCCGGCGACGGGCGGCGTGCCGCTGACCGACGTGCTCTTCCTGCCGTCGCTGCCCGCGAAGGTGGTCGCGGTGAACGGCGCCAAGGGCCAGCAGCCCGGCCAGCCGTTCCTTGAGCTTGCCGCGCGCGGATCGCTGGCGCTGACCGGCGAACTGCCGCCCGCCTACGCCGGGCAGGTCAAGACCGGCCTGAAGGTGAAGATCTACGACGAGGTGACCGGCATCCACGCCACCGGGACCGTGACCGATGTCGGGACGGCGACGACGATCACACCGATAGGGGCGATCGTGTACGTCGGGGGCGGCTCGGCTTCGGCGGCCACGGGGGCCGCCGGGTCCGGGTCCACGGGCTCCGGTACCGCCGGTTCCGGATCCGCCGGCTCGTCCGGGTCGGGCAGTTCCGGCGGCGCCGCGCCCCCCGGGGGAACGCCGTTCATCCCGCTGACCGTGACTCCGTCCAAACCGCTCCCGGCGGCACTGAATGGCGAGAACGTCCTGGTCACCGTGGCGACCGGGCGGACGGAGGGCCCGGTGCTCACCGTCCCGGTCGCCGCGATCGTCACCACCGGGTCCGGCACCAGTTACGTCACCGTGGCCGCCGCGGGCGGTAAGCAGACCCAGGTCCCGGTCACGCCGGGCATCTCGGAGAACGGCTATGTCCAAGTGACCCCGGCAAAGGCGGGCAAGCTCGCCGCCGGCGACAGCGTGGTCGTGAGCGGCTGATGACCGCGCCCGTGATCGAACTGCGCGGTCTGGCCCGGACGTATCAGGGCCCGCCGCCCGTCCATGCGCTGCGCCCGGCCGACCTGGTAATCGAGGCGGGCGGTTACGTCGCGGTGACCGGGCCGTCCGGGTCCGGCAAATCCACCCTGCTGCACCTGCTCGGCCTGCTCGACACCCCCACCGCCGGCAGTTACCTGCTGGATGGCCTGGACACTTCCGCGCTGCCTGACCGGGACAGGTCGGCGCTGCGCGGCCGGCGGATCGGGATCGTGTTCCAGGCCTTCCACCTGCTGTCCTACCGGACGGCGCTGGAGAACGTGTTGGTCGCGGAACTGTACAACCAGACAGCGCGGAGCACCCGGCTCCGGGCGGCGATCGACGCGCTGATCGCGGTCGGGCTGGGGCACCGGCTCAACGCGCTGCCGACCACGCTGTCCGGCGGGGAGTGCCAGCGGGTCGCGATCGCGCGGGCACTGGTCAACCAGCCGAGCCTGCTGCTGTGCGACGAGCCGACGGGAAACCTGGACTCGCGCAACGCCGCCGCGCTCATGGACCTGCTCGACCGGCTCAACTCCGGCGGCCTCACGATCGTGATCATCACACACGACGCGGCGGTGGCCGCCCACGCGGCCCGGACCGTGGCCATCAGCGACGGGATACTGGCCGAGCGGATCGGGACCGGTCATGCCTAGGCCGGGCGCTGGCCTGCCGTCGCCGCGGTTGAGCGTACGGGACGCCACGGCCGAGGCGGTCGCGGGAATCGTGCAGCGGCCCGGCCGGTCCGGGCTGACCATGCTCGGCACCGTGCTGGGGGTGGGCGCGTTCGTCGCCGTCCTCGGCCTCACCGCGACCGGCGCGGGCCAGATCTCCCGCCAGTTCAGCGTGCTGGAGGACACCACGGTCACGGTGGCCGACAACGGCCCCGCCAACGACGTCGCGCCGCCCGGGACCTATCCCGCGCCCGCTTTCCCGGCCGACGCGGACGCCATCGCCGGCCATATTCACGGCGTGGTCGCCGCGGGTGTCTGGTGGCCGGTCGCGCTCCCCCAGGGGACGAACTTCAGCGCCTCGCAGGCGCTGTCGGGCGTCACCTCCCAGACGGTCGACCTGCTGGCCGCCTCGCCCGGCGCGGTGAAGGCGATGGACCTGACGATGGTCGCGGGCTCGCCGCTGAGCACCTACGAGAACGACACCGCGCAGCACGTGGCGATGCTCTACAGCACCACGGCCGCCACGCTCGGCATCTCCGCCGCCCGCCTGGCCAGCCACCCCGCGGTGTTCGTCAACGGGATCGCCTACACCGTGGTCGGCATCTACTCCTCCGCGCAGCGCGTGGTCAGCGGCGGCGGCAGCGGGATGTTGATCCCGGCGAACACGGCCCTGGCGGACTACGGCAACCCCGAGCCGGGCATCGGGTCGTACGAGGAAGCCCAGATGGTCATCGCCACCAGGACCGGTGCCGCGCAGGAGGTGGCACGGGAGGTCGCCGCCGCCGAACTGCCGACGAACCCCAAGCGACTGGTGGTGACACCGCCGCAGAGCCCGCTCAAGCTGCAGGGCGAGGTGAACGGCGACCTGGCCGGCCTGTTCCTCATCCTCGCGCTGATCAGCCTGCTCATCGGGGCGGTGGGGATAGGCAACACCACGCTGGTCGCGGTGCTGGAGCGCACCGGGGAGATCGGCGTGCGCCGCTCGGTCGGTGCCCGGCCGCGGCACATCGCCGCGCAGTTCCTCGCGGAGTCCACGGCGCTGGGCACGCTCGGCGGGCTGATCGGTACCTGCATCGGCGTCGGGATCGTGGTGATCTTCGCCGCCACCAAGAACTGGACCGCGGTACTGAACCCGGTCTACACCCTGCCCGCCCCGCTGATCGGCACCGTCGTCGGCCTGCTTGCCGGCGCGTATCCCGCGCTGCGCGCGGCGCGGACGAGCCCGCTCGAGGCCCTGAGGTACGCATGAACCACGGCATACCTGGCCGGCCATCCCGCGCCCGGAAAGGAGCGACGATGCGCATCCGCACCGGCTGGTGCCTGCTGATCTGCGGTGTGGCCCTGACCGCTTGCACGGCTAACGGGCCCAAGGGACCGGCCGCGACCGTGACCACGCCCGCCGTCGGCAGGCCACCCGCCCCGGCCTCCGTCGCGGCGGCCATGGCCTCGGAGGCGTTCACGGCCTACGCCGCGCTTGGCGCCGCGGACAACGACGGGCTGGCCCCCGGCGACACCTACGATGCCCTGCACACCGCCTGCATGGAGGATGCCGGCTACGGGCAGTACGCCAGCGAGGTGGCGGTGCCGATACGCGCGAACCGTGGCCTGGGCTTCCCACAGGCGTGGGGGCCGTGGGGTTACGTGGGAACCGCGCTGGCCGCTGAGGAAGGCTTCATGGCCCCGGAAGGCGGCCCGGGAGGCGGCGTCCCGGTAGGCGGCCCGCTGGGCGGCAATCTGCCCGCCGGGGCGCAGGCGGCCGCCGGTAAGTGCTTCAACATCTCGCAGAACTTCAACAACGCCACGCTGGCCCACTACCTGTCCATCGTCGAGACGCTGAACAACTACATCGGCGCCGACGTGATCAACGACGGCGAGTTCCATGCGGCGACGCGGCGCTGGTCGGCCTGTATGGCCAAGCAAGGGTTCCATGCCGCGGATGCGGTCTCGTTCGCGCAGCAGGCGCAGGTCGTGCTCGGCCAACGGCTGGTTCCCGGGCAGAACCCCAACGGGCCGCCCGGCCAGCCGACCGCCGCGCAGAACCAGACGCAGATCGCGGAGGCCGTGGCCGACGCGAACTGCACGCTGAGCAGCGACCTGTCCGGGGTCTACTTCGCCGTCCAAGCGGACTACGAGAAGCAGTTCGTCAGCGCCAACCAGCAGGCGCTCAACGCCGGAGTCCGGGCGTACAAGGCCGCGTTCGCCAAGACGCTCAAGACCATGCCGAAGCTGCTCCAGACGACATCGGCCACGCCCAACCTGCCCGGGCCGGGCCGGCCGGGTCACCACGGCCGGCGCACCGGCACGGCCAAGCCCTCACCCAGTCCGTCGTGACGGCCTGGGGCGCTGCCACTACCCGCCGGTCAGCCCGGCCGGTGTCTCGCGGTAACGCGCACTCAGCCCCGCGGGTGCCTGCGCGTTGGCCGGAGGGCGCGCGAGCGTGCCCGGCGATCCGGCCGGGACCAGCGGCGCGGTGCCCCAGGCAATGTCGATGACGCCTTGCAGGCCGGTGGCCACCAGGTGCTGCTGCGACCCATCCGCACGCATGAGGAAGAGGTCCTCGCAGCAAAGGTCCGGGTGTCGCCGGTCGGTCGAGAATGCGATCTGGTCCCCGCCGGGCGCATATGCCGGCCCGAAGCTGTCGGTCGGCCACTTTGTCCTGGCGAGCCTGGTGACGTCCGTGCCGTCGGCCCGCATGGCGTAGATGGCGGACTGCGGCCTGGCCGAATTGCTGGCGAAGCTGATGTGGGTGCCGTCCGGTGACCAGGCCGACTGTCCCGCCTCCAGCCGCGGCGCGGTCAGCGGGTGCGCATGCGCGCCGCTGATGTCGGTGACCCAGACCTGTGAGGCGAACCCGTGGAAACCGAACCGGGTGAAGGTGAGGTGCCGGCCGTCCGGCGAGACCGCCGGATCGAAGTTGTTCGTCTCGTTTGGGGCCTCGATAAAGGGGATCACCAGGCGCCGGTGGGTTCCGTCCGAGCGCATGGTCGAGATCGTGCACAGGCCATCGTTCGGCGAACAGCGGGAGAACACGATCTGCTTGCCGTCGGGGGTATACCTGGGCTGGTAGTCGCGGTATCCGGACGCGTCGGAAGCAAGCTGCCGCTGACCGGTTCCATCGGCATTCATGATCCAGATGCGGCCCGCGCCGTTGGACAGGTTGAACCGCACGAACAGCAGGTGCGACCCGTCGGGCGACCAGTCGGGCCACTGTGCCGCGATCCCGTCCGGCTCGTGGGTGAGCTGGGTGAGCGCGGTGCCGTCGGGGTTCACCGCGTAGATCTGACCGGTCACGTAGTCAAAGAAGGCGATCCTGCCGTCGGTCGGTGTGGCGCCGGCTGCGCTGCTGGCGGCCGTCGTCGTCAGGCATGCCGCTGCGAGCGAGGCGGCCAGCGCCAGTGCCCGTGCCGCGATTGGTGCTCGTCTCATGCTGGTTCTCCTTGATCCAGGCGGCTGCTAGCCGGCCCGTCCCCAGTCGGTCAGGAAGGTGTTGGCCACGCCCGTGCGGACCGGGTGCAGGCCGGAACCGTCGGCGTTCATGACGTAGAAGTACTGGCAGATCCCGCGCACCGGGCATTTGCCGTTGTACTGCAGGACGATCTGCCGGCCGTCGGGCGAGTAACTGGCGAAAGCGCCCTGCAGCAGCCCCGGGCCGAAGTGGGTGAGTTTCCTCAGCCCGGTCCCGTCCGGGCGCACCGTCCAGATGTTGCTGCCGGACTGGCAGCAGTTGTCGGTGAACACGATGCGGCGGCCATCGGGAGACCAGCCGGGCCAGAACGCCTGCAGCCCGGGCGCGGTGATCCGGTGCAATCCCGTGCCGTTGGCACGCATCACCCACAGTGCGCTCAGCAAACCGCCCCGGTCCGCCGCGACCACGATGCGCCGTCCGTCCGGCGAGTACTGCCCGCGAACCCACGTCCAGTGGCCCGCGGCCAGCGGCCGCATGCCGGTGCCCGCGGCGTCCATCACCTCCAGATCGCAGCCCGCGATGAAGCCGAGGTGATCGTCACAACGGCTGAACAGGATGTGGCTGCCATCCGGGGACCAGGCCGGCTCCAGGTCCGCGAAGCCGGGATCGCTCGTGAGGCGCGTCTGGCCAGAGCCGTCGGCGTTCATGACCCAGATCCGGTAGTCACCGGTCTGGTTGCTCTCGTAGACGAGCCTGGCCCCGTCGGCGGACCAGTCCGGCGCGCCGGCCGCCTTCGCGGCACCCACATGGGTGAGCTGCCGGCGGCCGGTGCCGTCCGGGCTGATCACATACACGTTCGAGTGACCGGACAGATTCCCGCCGGGAAGAAGGTCCCACTGGGAAAACGCGATCCGGCTGTCGGAGGCAGCGGCGGCCTGCGGTCCTGCGTGCGTCGCCCCAGGCCGCGCCGGGCCCGACGCGGCAGCGGTGCCTGCCGTTGCCATGACCGCTGCCGCGCAGCTCGCTCCGGCGAGCACCGCGACGAACCGGGACCTGCTGACCCCCCGAGGTGCCCTTACTGACAGCTTCATCCGTTGCTCCTAGTCGTGGTGCCTGGTGAGGCGCGTGGTTGACGGCTCGGTGGCTAGCCCGGCGGGCCGGTGCCGCCGGCGACCGGGCGCGCGGCCGGGTCGTAGGCGGTCCAGCTGGCCACCGGGCCTGGGTGCCGGAGCACCGACAGCGCCCAGAAGCCCTGGCCGCCGGCGTGGATCACGGGCAGCCACGCGGTCTTGCGGTTGCGCAGCTTGAGCTTGATGTAGGTGACGGCGGCTCCGGTTATCCCGGCGCGCAGGCCCCGCCAGCGATCGGTCATCACCGTGATGACCGCATGCGGCGGATAGGCCCTGGTGGGACGGCAAGACACCTGGCCGGCGCCCGCGGTCTGCACCAGGCACGTCCCCCATGGCCCGATACGGGCCGTTACGCTCCACCACCGATTGGTGCTGCTCCCGCTGCTGTTGACCCCCATGGAGACCGCGACAGGGGACTCGGCACCGGGGCGCAGCCAGGACACCACAAGAGGGAAGCCGTGGTCAGGAAACGGGATCGCGTAGGCCAGTTCGCCGTGCGCCGAGTAGGCGGTGAACCGCACCACCGCCAGGTTCCTCGGCAGCACGAGCCCGACATAGCGGTGCCCCTGCCAGGTCACCGGCCAGAGCTTGTACACCGGCTGTCCGGCCGCCTGCATCGTCAGGTACGCCACCGCCGGGCCGACGGGGCCGGCCAGCAGCCGCTCCGCGCCGGTGCCCGCGCCGGCGAAGGTGACCGGCGCGGACGCCGGTGTGGTGCCCAGCCGCGCGGTCGCCGGCAGGCCCGCCGTCCGTGCCGCCGGGTCCTGGCCACCGGCCAGCCGCACCACCCAGGGCCTGCCGCCGATCGTCCCGGACCCGATGACGCCGTCCCGGGCGGCCGGGCCCAGCCTGCTGACCGTCAGCGGCCGGGCCGACGGTCCTGGGGACTGCCCGGGGTGCGCGGCCCCGTGCAGCAGGCCCGGGATGGCCAGGGCCGCCGCGGCCACCACCGCCACGGCGCCGGCCCCCACCGCACGGCGCCGCCTGCGGATCTCCCGCCCCTGGCGCATGATCTCGGCCGTCGGCGGTGGCCCTGGCTTGATGAGTGTCAGCGCGCCGCCGACGCACTGCCCAAGTTCCCGCTCCTCAACGCCGTTCACGGCCCACCTCCTCAACCAGCCTCGAGCTGGTCCGGAGTGCTGCCAGGGCCCGGGACGCCTGGCTCTTGACCGTGCCCACCGAGCAGCCCAGTTCGTCGGCGACCTGGGTTTCGGTCATGTCCAGCCAGAACCTCAGCAGCACCACCGACCGCTGCCGGGGTGGCAGGCCCATCAGCGCCGCCAGCAACGCCACCCGGTCATCACAAGAGCGGATCGCATCAGCGGGGGGAGGCGGCTCGGGTATGGCGCCGGTCAGCTGCTCGGCCACCCGGTGCTTGCGGAACCGGGTACGGTTCGCATTCACCATCACCCGCCGCACATACGCGTCCGGGTCACCCGAGCGGCAGATCCGCGGCCAGGAGGCGTAGACGCGGGCGAGCGCGGTCTGCGCCAGGTCCTCGGCCAGGCCCGTATCGCCGGTCAGCACGAACCCCAGGCGGACCAGCTGCGGCCAGCGGCGATGGACGAATGCACTGAATTCGGTGTCGGTCCCGCCGCGCATTGCCCCCACCCCCCCTTATCCCTTTACACCCCCAGACAAAGGTAAACAGTTGCCCAAGAATCGCGATTTTTCGTGGCGGGCCGCCGGCCAGGCCGGAGCCGGCCACGCGGCACGGGCAGCCGCGCCGGAACGGGGCGGGCAGAATGACAGCATGCCCAGCCTGGC
>Ga0070734_10003920_pt1 | contig 14853 bp, 8 predicted proteins | sample Coa_R1_8_FD_66444 | JGI IMG/M metagenome (GOLD analysis project Ga0070734, IMG submission 66444) | Surface soil microbial communities from Centralia Pennsylvania, which are recovering from an underground coalmine fire - Coalmine... | ecosystem: Environmental > Terrestrial > Soil > Unclassified ...
CCCGCCCTTTTCCGGTCTTCACCGCGGCATCGACATCCCACAACCTTATGAAGCGGTCCGCACTCCCGGCCGCCAAAACCTTGCCGTTTGGGGAAAAGGCAAGCGAACCAACCCGCAGCCAGCCGATCCCTTGGAAAGCACCGAACTCTTCTCGGGTCGCCGTATCCCAGAGCTTCACGGCCCTATCCCCGCCGGTGGCCAACATTGCACCGTCCGGGGAAAAGACCGCACAATGGACGGGACCGGTGTGCAGCGTGTGCAAGAGCTGGCCGTTGGCGGCATTCCACAACTTCACGGTCTCATCCGAATGGGCCGTGGCCAGCGTTTTGCTATCGGGTGAAAACGCCACGGACCGAACCTCCACTTTCGGCGGCACATCCAAAGCGGCTCGGACCTTCCACGAGTCCACCTCGAAGAGCTTCACGCTACCGCGGCCGTCGCCCTTCTCGAAATCCTGTCCCCCGACGGCCAAGGTTTTTCCGTCGGGCGCATACGCCAGGTACGAAGCAGCATTGGCGGTCGCCAAGGGAGGAGCCGCCAGTTCTTTCGTGAGCAAACGCCAGATTCGGACGTTGTTTTGACTCCCCGCTGCCAGGGTTTCGCCGTCGGGAGCGAAAGCCAGGGACTGCATGGGCAGCTTGTGTTCGCCGCCCAGGGCCATGAGCTCCTCCCCTCCAGTCGGCTGCCTGAGTCTTAGATTGCCGTCCCCTTCTGCTGTTGCAAGAAACTGGCCGCCAGGGGAAAACGCGACCGAGTAGATGCACCACTTTTGGATTTGATCCATCATCCCTGTCGAATTGACGCTTAAGCTTCGGAACAAATCCGGGTCCCCGGGTTTCCACTGCACATGCCAAAGCCTGATTTCACCCCGTCGCGGGAGATTGCCGGATCGCTCCGCCGAAGTACCGGCCAAGATTTTGCTATCGGGAGAAAACGCCAGCGACCCCACCTCGTCTAATAACTGGCCAAGGCCAATGGGCACATTTCCTGGTACTTTACTGGCCGGCTGATCGGACTTTGCAGCTTCTCGCTTGGCATGCTCCTGCCTGACCCGCACAATCTGTTTGCCGCCCCGGCTAATGGTGACCAGGTCTTTATCCACGGGAACGGGCTTGCCATCTTTCATTGCCCGAATCCGGTGCTCCCCCGATTGCACGCGGATTTCTTGTGGGCCGGCGCCGTGAATGGCCAGCTCTTCCCCATCAATGGTCAGCTGGACCTGCGGGTCATCGACTTCTACAATCAGCGTCCCTTCCATGGTGGAAATGCGGAGCACGGTGGCCACCCATTGCTTGATCTGGGTCAACCCGCTGGCCTCGGTCAGCACCACGCCTCCGGCGATCAAGGGAAGAAATAGCGCGGCAACCTTGACCCAGCGGAAGCGAAGAGCGCCAGGCCCAGAGCGTGCAGCCTGGCCTGGATGGGGCTCGGTTCTCTGCCCGCGGCGTACTCCGGTCCGTTGCAGCTCCGCGAGATGGCGACCCAACAGATCCGCCACTTCCTGAGCGGTTTGGAAACGCTCCGCCGGATTCTTGGCATGCAGCTTATCGATGATCTCCACGAGCCAATGCGGAATGTCGGGGTTCACTTCCGCAAGCGGCTGCGGACTCTCTTCGGAAACGCGCCGCAGGACGGCCATGGCGGTGCTGGCCCGGAACGGCGGCTGGCCGGCACACAAGGCATACAACACACTCCCCAGGCTGAACAGGTCCGCGCGATGATCGACGGCGTCGCCGCGGGCTTGCTCGGGGGCCATGTACTGCGGCGTGCCGGCTACGTAGCCGCTCTGGGTCAGGCTGGCGTCGTCAGCCGCCCGCGCCAGTCCGAAATCGGTGATCTTCACCCGCTCCACGCCATTGTGCAGCAAAATGTTGGCAGGCTTGATGTCGCGGTGCACCAACCCCTGAGCGTGTGCGGCGGCCAACCCCTTGGCCGCTTGCATGCCGATGCGGAGGATTTCCTTCAGCTCCAGGGCCCCCCGTCGGTCCAGCCGCTCCTGAAGCGCTACGCCGGCGACATATTCCATCACAAGGTAGGGCAGGCCCTTCGCTTCCTCGACTGCGTAGATTGCAACGATGTGTTCATGGCTGATGGCGGCCGCCGCTCGGGCTTCGCGCTCGAACCGCCTGCGCGCCGCGGAGCTGGTTGCCAGCTGTGGGGCCAGTACCTTGATGGCCACAATGCGGTGCAAGGCCGAATCAAACGCCTTGAAGACGATCCCCATGCCGCCTCGACCGATGACTTCGGTCACTTCATAATGCCCCAGCCGGCCGAGCTGTTCCGCATTCTTGGGAGGATCCAAGAAATCCAGATTCAATTCGTCGGCGGGGGGTATTTCGGGCTCCGTGTGCCGGGTTCGTGCTTCGTTCTTCATCTGGTTCATGATCCGCTCCAGACCAGCGTCGCGATCTTGCTCCTGTTGGGACAATTGCTCCGCCGTTCCGGCCCAGGACTCTTTTCCCGCGACCAGCTCCTCCAAACGCTGCTGGCACCGCGGGCAGGCGTCAAGGTGGCCGGTAAGCTCCGCCTGATCCTTTTCCGCTAGCTTGCCATCCAGGAGATCCCTTAGCTCGGCCGGGCCGGGGCAAGAGATTGACGAATTCATGAAGCACCTCGAAATCTATTCCTCGCGCAGTTGCCGGACCTGTTCTTTCAGCTGAGCCATGATCCGGCTCTTGGCCAGGTAAACTGCTGCCACGGTCATCTTCAACTCCTGGGCCACTTCTTTGCCGTTCTTCCCCAGGACCGCTGTTTGCCAAAAAGCTTGCCAGGTCGATTCCTGTACTCGACTGCGAACCTGCTTGGCGGCGCAAGCAAATAGTTGCCGCTCGTAATCCTGGTCCCACTCTGCAGCCTGATCCTCTTCGGGGGCCGGCCGTGCTTTCAAAAGTTCCTGGGCGCCCGTATCGCCCGTCCCTCGGTCGTATGGCCGGCCACGTGTCAGGAAGTTCCGCAGCTTGTTGCGGACGACCGTAAACAGCCAGCCCCGAAACGATCCGCGCTGCCGGTCATAGTCCAGCTCGGGAATGGTTTTCGCCACCACCCGCAAGACAACCTGGGTCAAATCCGCGGCGTCCGCGTCCTGCAAGCCGTTTTTGCGAGCGAAGCCGTGAATCAGGGGCGCATAGATCTCCACAAACTGACACCATGCCTGGTTATCCTGCGGGTCGCGGATGCGCACCAACAGGCTGGGTCTCGTGATTGGCGAATCACCCATGGGGGAACCTCTCCTTAGCAAGTACCCAGGCCAGGCGAAAACCTATCATCGATTTTTGCACGAATGGGTGGATCGGACCACTGGAACGGCCTGCACGCACCGATTCCTCAGCTCCACAGGATGGACGTGCCCGCTCAGGATACCGCGGTCCGTCGCTGGCGCGTCCGGCTTGTGGCAGAGTCGGCCAGGCACCAGCCTTTAGACGTGGAGATGTCCTTTCTTGTACATGAAGCAATCGGAATTGATCCCCCTGGGGCGAATCGTTGCAACGGTTCTGCCAGAGTGGTAACCTCAGGTCCTGGAATCGCATTGGAAACCGCAGAAGGCGCCCATCCGGGAAGGATCCGTCTGTCTGCTTGATCCGAGGAGACCGCTCATGTTACTCCCCTTGCTTCGTCACCTGCTTGGCCCAGCGTCCCGTCCGGTCTGTCGGTCCCAGAGGTCTCGGCGCTACTGTGCGAACGGGCCGATCGTGGAGCGTCTCGAGGATCGCTGCCTGCTGGCGGTCTTCACAGTTACAAGCACGGATGATACGGGCTCCGGCTCGCTGCGACAGGCGATCCACGATGCCAATGCCAACCCGGGGCTGGATACGATCGCCTTTAACATCGGCGACGGCGGCGTGCAGACGATCGTCCCGAACAGCCCTCTGCCCCCCATCACGGACCCCGTCATCATCGATGGCACGACGCAGCCCGGTTTTGCCGGCCATCCCGTCATCGTGCTCAATGGAAGCCATGCGGGCATCGCAAACGGGCTGGAGCTTGTGGCCGGTGGCTGTACGGTACGTAGCTTGGTGATCCAGGGCTTTAATTTTGTGGCGCGTGCGGGTATCGAAATATTGTCGGGTAGCGGCAATCTCATCACGGGCAATTACATCGGCACCGATGTTACTGGGACTGTCGCTGTGGGGAACGGCTATGGGATTATTGCATCGGACAGCAATACCATTGGGGGCACGGAACCCGGAAGCGGCAACCTCATCTCGGGAAGCCTCTTCGCCGCCCTGAGCATCGGTTCGAACAATATCGTGCAAGGCAACGAGATCGGCACGGATATCACCGGCACTCAAGCGCTGGGTAATGGCACAGGCGTGTACCTCAGCGGAGGCTTTCCCTTTGGACCGCTTTCCCTGGGCAACCTCATTGGCGGTACGGTACCCGGAGCGCGCAACGTGATCTCCGGCAATGTCGGGACCGGCATCCTCATCACGTCCGCCAACGAAATTGCCCTCCAAACGCCTTCGGCGGGCAGGAACATCATCCAGGGCAACTACATCGGCATAGATGGTAGAGGTACACAGGCCCTCGGCAATGCCACGGGCATCTTTATTACCCCGGGCCGAACCGCGGTGGGCAATACGTTGATCGGCGGGACAGACACCGGAGCCGGCAACGTCATCTCCGGCAACCGCGTCTCCGGCGTCGTCATTACACGCAGTGCCAGCAACGTGTTGCAGGGGAACTATATCGGCACCGATAGCACCGGCACATACGCCGTGGGCAATCAGTCCTACGGCCTGGATTTTGCTCAGGGATCGAACAATCTCGTGGGAGGAACAACCGCTGAAGCGCGCAACCTCATTTCCGGCAATAGCATTGCCGGCGTGCATCTCATCGACAACAGCGCCCGCGTCCAGGGAAATTGGATTGGTACCGATAGCACGGGCAGCGCCCCTTTGGGCAACGGCAGCGGCATCCGCGTCGACGGAACGGGTGTCACGATCGGCGGAACCGCGGCTGGCATGGGCAACCTCATTTCCGGCAACGCCTATGGTGTCTTCCTGACGGGGAGTGGTAACCGAGTCCAGGGCAATTCCATCGGTACCAACAGTGCCGGCACGAGTGCGGTCCCCAACGGCTACGGCGTCTACATCGTCGGCGGCTCGGATAACCTGATCGGGGGGGTCGATTCGGGAGCCGGCAACGTCCTCTCCGGCAACTTCAGCGGCGTCGTAATCTTCTCCAGCCAGGGCAACATGGTCCAAGGCAACCGAATCGGCACGGATGCCTCCGGCATGCTCGTCCTGAGGAACGGCGATGGCGTTGTCCTCAATGGGCCGGACAATCTGGTTGGGGGGATCGCGGCCGGGGCCGGCAATCTCATTTCCGGCAATCTCCAATCCGGCATAAACATTTCCAGTAGCGGCAACACGATTCAAGGCAACACGATCGGCACCACCATCACAGGCACCGGCGGCCTGGGCAATGAAGAGGGAGTCTACATCGGCCTGGGAGCTACCAAGAATCTGCTCGGGGGCGTGGAAGCAGGAGCGGGCAATCTGATCTCCGGCAATCGCACGGCTGGCGTCTTGGTCTCCGGACAGGCGAACATGGTCCAGGGCAACTTGATCGGAACGGACGTCACCGGGACGCACGCGCTGGCCAACTTCACCGGTGTGCGTATCGAGGGCGGATCGGACAACCTCATCGGCGGCACGACCGCCCTGGCACGCAACCTCATTTCGGGAAACCTCTTTCCTTCCGTACAGGGATCGGGTGAAGGGATCCGGATCTCCGCGGGGCAACGCAACGTCGTGCAAGGCAATTATATCGGCACTGATATCTCTGGTAATCACAGCCTCGCGAATCGGACCGGTATCCAGATCATCGGAGGCCAGGACAACCAAATTGGCGGAACACAACCCGGTGCCGGCAATCTCATCTCCGGAAATGTCACTACGACCATTGAGGGCATGTTCGGCGAAGGGATCCTCGTTTCCCAGGGCAATGGCAATGCAATCCAGGGCAACAGGATCGGAACCGATGTCTCCGGCAGCCAGGCGCTGGGCAACTACGAAGGGATCATCCTAGGCGACTCGGAGAATACGCTCGGGGGAACCGTGGCCGGCGCCGGCAATCTCATCTCGGGCAACCTGTACAACGGCGTCGAGATCACCGGCAGCCGGAATCGAGTGCAGGGAAACAGCATCGGTACGGATGCGAGCGGCACCCGTGCCGTGCCCAACCAGAGGGCCGGCCTGGTGATCAACCCTTCGACCCCAAGCCCAACCCAGAATTTAATTGGAGGGACGGAGCCCGGCGCGCGCAACCTGGTCTCCGGCAATCCCATTGGGATCGAACTGCACGGTGGGCCTGGCAACTGGATCCAGGGCAACTATGTCGGTACGGATGTGACCGGGAGCGTTGCGTTGGCGAATCGTTTTTACGGAATATGGCTTCCCGGCGCCAGTGACAATTGGATCGGGGGTACCAGCCCCGGTGCGGGCAATGTGATCTCCGGCAACGGCGACAGCGGCTTGTTTCTCGACATCTCTCGCAATGGTCACATTCAGGGTAACTTCATCGGCACCGACGCCACAGGCACGCATGCCATTCCCAATGGGAGAGGCGTGCGGATTGAGAGCGTGTTGAGCAACGTCATTGGAGGAACCGAACCTGGGGCCCGCAATGTGATCTCGGGCAACACCGAAGCCGGCATCGATTTCCCTTCGGTCCTCCCGGTTAACTTGGGCCAACAGGTGCAGGGCAACTACATCGGTACGGACGTTTCCGGTACGCTCGCTTTGCCCAACGGCACGGGGGTACACATCAGTGCTTCCAACCTTACCATCGGAGGGACGGCGGCCGGCGCCGGCAACCTCATTTCCGGAAATACGACCGATGGCATTGCCCTGTTGAGCGGCACTGGCAATGTGGTGCAAGGCAACCGGATCGGCGTCGACGTTACCGGGACACAACCACTGGGCAACGGCGGCAACGGTGTGCTGGTCGGCGGCAACTTCCCCAGTGCCGCGTCGAATAACCTCCTTGGCGGAACCGCCGGCGGTGCGGCCAACACGATCGCCTTTAATGGTCACGATGGTATCCTCGTGATCCGGGGCACCGGCAATGCGATCCGGCAGAATTCGATCTTCTCCAATGGCGGCCTGGGAATCGAACTCCTTAAGGGGGGCAACAAGATGCAGCCGGCACCGGTACTTACCTCGGCGACGTCGAGCGGAGGCATCACCGCGATCCAGGGGACGCTCACCAGCACACCCAATACGACATTCATCATCGAGCTCTTCGCGAACACGGAGTGTGATCCATCCGGTTTCGGCGAAGGGGAACGATTCCTCGCTTCCCTTCCGGTCACGACCGACGCCACCGGCGCGGCAAGCTTCACGGTGATCCTGGCCATCCCCGTCGATCTGGGCCAATTCATGACCGCGACTGCGACCGATCCGGCGGGCAACACCTCGCAGTTCTCCAACTGTGTGGAGGTGGACATGACAGGGCCTCCCGGCGCTCCGGTTGATGGCGAACACAGCACCGTACGCTCTCTCCGGGATATCGAAGAGACTCGGAAGTCACGTCCGCGTTGAAGAAGGGGTGCAAGAAAAATTGGCCGTCGTTGCTATCATAGTACTGATGCTGGGCAAAGAGCCAGGGGACCCCGGCCGGACGCGCCAGCGATGGAAGGCGTGATGCTGTCCCTGCGCTGGCGCGTCCGGCTGGGGTCCCGGAGTTACGACAACTTTCGTCCGCTAGCTCAAAGGAACAACCGGAGGACAGGCGATGTCAGATGTCAATCGGCGCGAAATCCTTGGGGCGGCCGCGGTCACTGCGGTCGGACTGTTAGGCGTAACGGGCCGGGCGGAAGCCGCCGGGAATGAGTCGCAGCAGGAACTTCCCACGTTCCGCTACGCCATGGAGGAACAGACCGGCAGGGTAACGGAAGGCGGCTCGGCCAAGGAGGCGACGGTCAAGCAGCTCCCCATTTCCAAAGGGCTCGCCGGCGTATCGATGCGGCTCAAGCCCGGGGGGCTACGGGAGCTGCACTGGCATGCCAACGCGGCCGAGTGGGCCTACGTGATCAAGGGCCGAGTCCGGACCACCGTGATCGCGCCCGATGGCACCTCCGAGGTCAATGACTTCGAGCCCGGCGACGTGTGGTATTTTCCACGCGGGCACGGCCACGCCTTGGTGGGCCTGGGTCCCGACGAGTGTCATTTTGTTTTGGTGTTTGACAACGGTGCCTTCTCTGAACATGGCACCTTTAGCATCACCGACTGGCTCGGGCACACGCCGGCCGATGTATTGGCCAAGTGCCTGGGGTTGCCGGAGTCCGTGTTTGCGAAGTTCCCCAAGGAGGAGCTGTACATCCCGCAAGGGCGCGTTCCCCCGGAACGGCCGGAGCCACCCCGGCAAGGGATGTTGAAATCCTCCCCGCAGACGCATCGCTATCCGCTGATGGCCCAGCTGCCGCATGCGCGCTTCCCCGGCGGCGAGGAGCGGCGCGTCAGTGCCAGGGAATTTCCGATTTCGACAACCATCACCGGCGTAATCGTGGACTTGAAACCGGGTGCGCTCCGGGAGCCGCACTGGCATCCCCACGCCAACGAATGGTTGTATTTCATCACCGGCCGAGCCCGCATGACGCTATTTGGCTCCGGCGGTCGGGCCCGGACCGAAGAGTTTGGACCGGGCGATGCGGGCTACATCCCTCAGGGTTTTGGCCACTATCTCGAAAATGTCGGCGACGTACCGTGCCGGGTGCTGGTTGCTTTTGACAGCGGCGAATACCAGGAAATCAGCCTCTCCACCTGGCTGGCTTCGAACCCGACCAAACTGGTGGCGGACAACTTCAAGATCGTCGACGACATGGCGGCCAAGCTGCCGGACCGGCGGGTGTTCATCACGACGAAGAAGGGGAAAGGCGCGTGACGGGGAAGCCAGGCTCAATAATCATCCACGACCTCGCCTCCCTTGCTGGTGCCCAGTGCTTGCCACACTGTCCAGTTAATGGAATTGGTGACAAAGCGCGTGCTGCCGTCGCACAGGACGGCATTGATGCCGCCGGGGTGCCGGCTGCGCGCCGCAAACACGTTCCAGTTGGGAGTGGCGAAGGACTTGCAGTCGGCGTTCAAGGGGTTTTGTGACGTCGGAACGCAGCCCGGCGCACCGGAGCCGTTGGAGATATAGTCGTAACCGGGACTGTTGGGCGTGCGGTAGACCGTGAAACCGCTCCCTTCCGCCCACCAGGTAAGGCCCCGAAAATCCTGATCCTGCCCTTGATTGACTTCCGAAGCCATCAGGGTGTTGCTGAGTCCATCGGCAATATCGGCAATGCGGAATTGTGCAGAGCGGGAGAATGGCGCTCCCAGGAATCGAAGACCGGCAGGTTGGTCCGGAAGCGCGCCGTCATGGCCCTGCGCGTAATCGATATTGCCCACGTTGATGAGGTAGTTGTGCTGCGTGATGTTATGCATTACGTCGTTGTATTTTCCGCTTTTCGCGGCGTTGGGGAAATCGCTCGGGCAAGTAAACAGCGAGAGCCGGACACTCGTAACTAGGAGGTTCTCGTTCTGTTCGTAAGTCGGTGTGCTCGGCTTGACTCCTCCATAGTTCTTGTAGGCCTGCCATAGGCCGTTCTGCTCGACGAACGGCAAGATGGCCATTTGCCAGGTGCCGTAGCAGCAATTATTGGCGTTGTTGGCCGTCTGCGGCGGCAATTTGCCGAAGGAATCATGGTAGTTGTGCATGGCCAAGCCGAGCTGTTTGAGGTTGCCGGCGCACTTCATGCGGTTGGCCGCCTCGCGCACCTTCTGGATAGCCGGCAAGAGCATCCCAATCAGGACAGCGATGATGGCGATCACCACCAGCAGCTCGATCAAGGTGAAGCCCGGTTGTCTCGAATCCGAAGGGGCCGTTGGAGAAGTCATTGGTGTTTGGCTCCGTTAGTAAAACCATTAGCCTGCACCGTTGCCTCCGGGGCGTGCCGGCCAAGGTTGCATGCGAACCCGAAGCGTCCGTGCGATTCCATGCGGGCGCTTCGGGTTCGCCATTCCGGTCTTGAAGACTCATTATCATGGGCGGTGTCAACCGAGCCTGTCAAGATCTTCGGGCGCGGGGCAGACATTTGGAGATAAGGCCGTCCGCCCCTTCCTGCTCAGGAGCTGCTGCACAATGAGGCGCAGAGAGAAGGTGCACCTTGAGACGACGTTGGTATCACTACGATCGCGAAACCGTGCGGGCGGCGCCGGGCGATGGGTAACTCGGCTCCATCAGGAGTCGATCGGAGCGGGACGTCACCGGTCGACCAAATCAGTAGAATTCGTAAAGGACTGGCTCCCCCGCACGGATAAGCCCAAGAATTGATGAATCGCCTTCTGAGAAGCGCACCAAGATGAGCAAACTTCCGCGAGAGCCTAAAACTATGCGCACCGCTTTCGCCTCCATTGGGCGCGTTGTTCCCCGTGCAATTCTCTTTGTATCCCTTCCGCTTTCGGCCGCGGCGCAGGATCTCGTGCCCGCGGGAAGCATCAACGCTGCCAGCGGCGGGCCCAAACGGATCGTGATCACGCAGGACGATCCAGCCATCCGACGCCACGCCGAGGCGATGCACCAGCGTTTCTTCAAGAACGCCGAGTTCATCGACGATAAGCAGGCGATCGGTAGGCCGCTCGCGGGCGCCGACCTGATCGTCTACGGCACTCCCGAGCACGCTTGGCTGTTCCGACTGCGCGATCGCTTGCCATTTCGCTATGAGGACGGCAGCGTCGTACTCGAAGGCCGCCGCTTCACCGGCACGCACCTCCGCGTCATCTGCGCCATCCGCCACCCCGACGATGCGCAACGCCGTGCGCTACTGTACACGGCCGCGCGCGCGGAAGATATCGCCGGCATTAATGCCATTTTTCACGGACCCACAGAATGGGTGATCGCCGACGGCCCGCGGATCTTGGCTGCGGGAAGCTTCGTAGGCGGGCCGCTGTCCAAGGAGCAGTTACTCGGCGACCTCGAAGAACTGGCGGCCAAGATCAAGCGGGTACACCCTGCCACCATCGAGGCCATGCCGGCTGAGCTACAGGCGTCCCTCGACAAAGCGCGACGCGCCCTTACCGGCCCGATGCGTCGCGACGAGTTTTGGCTTGTGCTCAGCCGCGCCGTACACGCCCTCCACGACGCGCATTCTTGCATTCAGCCGCTCCTCTCCGCTCAGACGCTGCACTTGCCGTTCGTGTGGATCGACGATGGCATGATCGTCCGCGCCGACGCCGGCCCACTCCGTAAGGGGGACAAGATTGTGCGCCTGGGCACTCAGACAGAGATCCAGCTCCTGAAGTGGTTGCGCGAGGTCGTCCCGGCCGAAAACGACCACTGGGTGCGGTACCGCGGTGAATCCCTCCTTCGCGATCTCGATTTCTTGCGAACCACCAAACTTGCTGCCGGGGCGCCGGTTGCTGTGACCGTGGAACGCGACGGCAAGGAGATGGAGTTGCGCGTATCCTCGGCCCAGCCCAACCCGGTACCGGGCAGTCGGCCGTGGGTGCGCTTCGAGATCGACGAGGAGAATGCTCTCGGGGTGTTCATTCTGGATCAGTGCATCAACAACGAGCTGTACCAGAAAACCCTGCGGCACTTCTTCGATACCGTGCGCGAAAAGCGGATCACGCGTATTGCCGTTGACGTTCGGGGCAACGGCGGCGGCGATTCCACCGTGGTCAACGAGTTCCTGCGCTATGTCGACGTCCCCAGCTACAAGATGCCCGGCAGCGTGATCCGCTGGTCGGAAGAGGCACGAGCACTCCAGACGGGGCTGGGCAAAGACGCCTTTGCCGTGACGCGCCGTGCTCCCCAAGAGGTACCGAATCGCCGCGTCGGGGATCCGTTTCGCGGCCAGCTCTTTGTGCTCACTTCAAAAGCCACGTTCAGCAGCGGCAATTGGTTCGCACTGCTCGTACAGGACAACCAGCTCGGCAAGGTCCTGGGCGAGCCGACCGGAAACGCGCCCTCCTGCTACGGCGACATCCTTCGGTTCCGACTTACGCACAGCGGCCTCTCGTTCACCCTGAGCTTCAAGAAATGGCAGCGTCCCGATCCGACCCGCGACCCCGCAGATTGTGTCACCCCCGACCAGATCATTCCGATGACGCGCCGCGATGTCATCGAAGATCACGATCCAGTGCTGGCGCATCTGCGGAAGGGACGTTGACACGGCAGTCGACTGATCAACGCCGCTTAGACCGTAAGTGGCGGTGGAACGCTTCGCAGCCGCTCGAGGGTGGAGTGAGTCAAACGCACAGAAACGCGAATCGAGCAGCTCCGCGCGGATTGAATCTGCGGAAATCCGCCTGATCCGCGTTTCTCTGTGTTCTATCGGCCAAACTGGATCACTACCCACCGTACTACGGCGCCTGCACAAGGCCGCCGAGGAAGCCGAAGCTTCCCGCGGTCGAAATGGTGGTTTGGGAACCGGTCACGGGATCGACTCGAATGATTGAGCTGGGGTCGCTGGAACTGGGCGAGGACGAGACATAAATCTGCCCATCGCTTCCTACGCCCAGACCGTTCAACCCCACTAAGCCCGAGGTAACGAGGGTCTGCATGCCGTTGCTGGGGTCAACACGAACGATGCTATCGTTCTGGTTCTCGATGAGCACCGTGCCGCCCGGCTCGACGGCAATGTCGATCACGCCATTGATCATCCCGCCGGAAGCGATCACGGTTTGGGTGCCGCTCTTGACATCAATGCGGAACAGCGCACCACCCAGCGCGGTGTAATCGCCGACATAAAGATTGCCGTCGGACGTGCTGGCCAAGCCGCTGGGGTCGATGAGGTTGCCCCCACCGGAAATAATGGTCTGCATTCCCGTGGCCGGGTCGACTTGAAAGACGCCGACGCCGCTCAGGCAGACATAGACGTTGCCGCCCGCATCGACATGAACGGCACCGAAACTGCCCGCACTTGCCAAGTACCCGCCGGTGGTGAGGGCCGTCTGGAGGCCCGACTTGGGATCGACGCTGATGATGGTACCGGAGTTACCGGAAGAGCCGCCGTCGAGCACGATGATATTGCCATTCGGAGCGATCCGTAGATCGAAGGGATTCACGAACAATCCGCCGGTAGAAACCACATCCTGATCCCCCGTGACCGGGTTGATCGCTAGCACGCCGTTTGGCGCGTCCATCCCGGCGTACGGAATATTCGTAACGATCACGTCGCCAGGATCAAAAAGTTGAGCCGAGCTGGACCGAGCCAGCACCAAGAACATTCCCAGGGTCCAGAGAGCCTTGCACCCACGCCACATGGTACGATCCTCCCATCGCGAGTCGGTCTACGCAACCATGAGAACACATCGGCCCAGGCGTGCAGACCAGCCGCCCGGACTCGATTCCCGCATGGGTACTTAACTGCGCGGCCCATCCCCTTCGGGACAGCAAAAACAGAAAAAAGCAAAAACGCCTCCGCGTTCTGTGCGCCTCTGCGCGCAACGATTGCCGCCAAGGTTTCGCGCAGAGGCGCACAGAACGCGGAGCGAACGGAGAATGGCTCTGCAGCCAGAAGGAATGCACGCCTCTTGCACGACTGCCGCAAACCAGGGAAAATCCTGGGCAATCGCCGTTCTTCTGTCCTCCGCGAGGCTGGCTGCACAGTTGATTCCCTGGGAGAGTTGTCGATGAGCGAGAATTCGAGCCAGACCGAACGCTTGCTCCGGGCCGCGGCCAAGGGCGATAAGGAACAATGGGGGGCCTTGCTGGCCCGGCACCGCGAACGGCTGCGGCGGATGGTTGCCTTGCGCATGGATCATCGCTTGCAAGGCCGCATCGACGCCTCCGATGTCATCCAGGAGGCGTACCTCGAAGCATCCAGCCGATTGGCCGACTATTGCCAGCAGCCGGCCATGCCGTTTTTCCTGTGGCTCCGCTTTCTCACCAGCCAGAAATTATTGGAGCTGCATCGCCACCATCTCGGAGCGCAAGCGCGCGATGCCGGCCGCGAGGTATCGCTTTATCGCGGCTCGCTGCCGGCCACCAACTCTGCCGCCTTGGCCGCTCAGCTGCTGGGCCATCTGACGCAGCCCAGCCAGGCCGCCATCCGTGCGGAGATGAAGATCCGTTTACAGGAAGCGCTCAACCGCATGGAAACGCTGGATCGCGAGGTCCTGGCTTTGCGCCATTTTGAGCACCTGAACAACGCCGAAACGGCGCAGACACTCGGCATTCAGGAATCCGCCGCCAGTAAACGCTATATCCGTGCCTTGAAGCGGCTCAAGGCAATCCTCACCAGCATGCCGGGCGGCAGGGAGGAGTTTTCCGTATGAGCATCGAAAGTTCCAGCCGCGATCCCGTGGAAAAGCTGGCCGAAGAATTCGCCGCCCGCTATCGCCGCGGGGAACGCCCCTCGCTGACCGAATACACCGAACAGTACCCCGAGCTGGCCGAGCAAATCCGCGACCTCTTTCCAGCCCTGGTGATCATGGAGCAGTTCGGCTCGGTGGCGGGGTCGGCGAGCGGACCGTTTCGCCCCGGCGCCGCCGACCGCGCCCCACCGCCGGAGCACTTGGGCGACTATCGCATTTTGCGGGAAGTCGGCCGCGGCGGCATGGGGATCGTTTATGAAGCGGTGCAGGAATCGCTGGGCCGGCACGTTGCGCTCAAGATTCTGCCCTTTCACCAATTGATGAATCCGATCCACCTGGAACGCTTTCGCCGGGAGGCACGGGCAGCCGCCCAGTTGCACCATACCAACATCGTGCCGGTCTTCGGCATTGGCGAGGCTGAGGGCGTTCATTACTACGTGCGAACCGACAGCTGATCGTTCCGTTTTTTCCGACAGCTGATCGTTCCGTTTTTGTTGAATCGAACCGACTGCTGATCGTTCCGCTCGCTGTCGGTTACGTCTGCTTC